>Ga0310813_10003007_pt1 | contig 10223 bp, 7 predicted proteins | sample YN3metagenome_FD_203086 | JGI IMG/M metagenome (GOLD analysis project Ga0310813, IMG submission 203086) | Soil microbial communities from experimental microcosm in Duke University, North Carolina, United States - YN3 | ecosystem: Engineered > Artificial ecosystem > Soil microcosm > Unclassified ... | reverse complement strand
GCTGGCTGCGCCGCGAACGCGAACGGCGCGGCGTCACCCTTGCGAAAATCTCGGAAGAGACCAAGGTCGCCGTGCCCCTTCTCGAAGGGCTCGAAGGCGACGATCTCTCGCGCTGGCCCGGCGGCATTTTCCGGCGTGCCTTCGCCCGCTCATACGCGACGGCCATCGGCCTCGACCCCGAGCTCCTTGTACGCCGTGTGGAAGAGGAGCATCCGTCCGAGCCGGTCGCGCCGACCACCGGGCCGGCGGAGACGCGCGCCGTAGCTCCTCCGTCTCCAAAGCTCGTGGATTCCACGGCTGGACGTGCTCAGCCCGTTCCACAGGAGCCGGGTACCGCCCAGGATGCCCGGCCGATGTCGGCGGCAAGGGCTCTGTCGAGCCCGCTCGCAGCGCGCCTTCAGGCGACGGCCCTCGACCTTCTCGTCGCCGGATCGATAGGGCTCGGTTTTGCAGCGGCCGGATCACGATTGCTGTGGCCCGTGATAGCGATTGCTGCTTATCACTCTGTCGGACTGCTCCTTACCGGGACGACCCCGATGATGGCTTTGCTCCTTCAGCATCAAAGGCCGGCGGGGGAACCCACTCATCCCGCTACAGCTGTGCCAGAAGCTGACGCGCCCGTTCAGCTTCGCCGGATCGAAAACGAACCGCGACACGTGCGTCGCGCCCGTGGACGCCGCACCGCGCGGAGCGAGCACGCCGCCGGCAGCCGCCGCTAATCCACCTTTTCTGCAGCCGGACTGGAGCTCCTGTTCTGGATAGCGGCTTGCAGGCGATCTCCCTGGAGCAAGGAGGAGCTCGATGGGGTTCATTGCGTGGATTTTGTTCGGTCTGGTGGTGGGCATCATCGCGAAACTGTTGATGCCCGGCCGTGATCCGGGTGGATTCATCGTCACGATTCTGCTCGGTATTGCGGGTGCCCTGCTTGGCGGATTCATCGGGCGGGCGATGGGTTTCTACGGGCAAAACGAGTCGGCCGGGTGGCTGATGTCCATCGTCGGCGCGATTGTCCTCCTGGTCATCTATCGATTCGTCGCACGGCGGCGGGTCTGACACGGGCGCCGGCCGGCACTGCCCGGCCGGCGCACCTCTGCTCAGGTTTCCCTTCCCATCTGATTCACTACGCTAGAATCGCGTTCAGGAGGTTCCTGATGCGGCGCGCACTGCTCAGCGTTGCTTACGCAGGTTTCGGAGTCGTCTTCGCCCACGCTGTGCTGCTGTCGGCGCAGACGGCAATGCCGACGGCGGACGAGATCGTCGCCAAGAACATCGCCGCCAAGGGAGGCGCCGAGAAGCTGAAGGCGATCGACAGCGTGCGCATCACCGCTGCCGCCTCGGTGCAGAACATGATGACGCCGATGGTGATCGAGCTGAAACGGCCGAACCTGCGCCGCCAGGAGGTCACGCTCAACGGCCAGAAGCTCGTGCAGACTTTCGACGGCACCAACGGATGGCTGCTGAATCCGGCGCTCGGCGACAAACCCATGCAGATGCCGCCCGCGCAGAGCGCATCGATGAAACAGGACGCGGAATTCGACAGCCCGCTGCTCGACTACAAGGCCAAAGGCGTGACGGTCGCCTTCATCGGCAAGGAAGATATCGACGGTCATCCCGCGTATCACCTCAGAGTCACCACGAAAGAGGGGGCCGTGCGGGACTATTTCATCGATCCCGACACGGGCCTCGAGTTCCGCGTGGACGGCTCGATCGAACAGAATGGCCTGAAGGGAACGCTTTCCGTAGCGATGTCGGACTATCGCGATGTGAACGGCGTGAAGATGCCGTTCTCGTTGAAACAGAGCCTCAACGGCAAGCCGGTGGCCGACCTGCGGGTCTCGAACGTCGAGATCAACGTGCCGCTCGACGAGTCGTTATTTCGGTTGGGGGACGGGAAGTAGCGCGTCCACGCGCTCCAAAAGCTCCTCGGCGCACCGCGGCCGCGCGCCCAGCGGCGCGACGCGCGCGCCTGCGCAGTGCCGCAGCAGCCCGCCGACGAATTGGTCGCTTCTCTCGATCGATTCGGTGTCGATGAGAATCAGGTCGAAGCGCTGACGCATGCACGCGAGGAACGCGTGCCCGCCATGGGGCGCGGTTTCGGCGGCGATCCATGCCCTGCGCAGCACACGCACGGCCACGCCGCTGAATTCCTGGTCCGCGGACACTAGCAGCACCGACGCCCTGGGCTCGAGGGCGTTCCATCCCGGCACCGTAATCGCCACGCGTCTGACAACCATCGGTTCCATCGATGAGGTCCGGTGGATCCGATGGCAAACTGAGTACCTGCGGATTCAGGCCGATTTTCAGCGATCCCACAGGCGGGTACTTACACTTCTGATCGGCGATCACAGAAACGGTCGTCTGCGCCGTTTCATAGCTTCAGGCGGTCCTGCAGCTTCTCCCTGTACGTGCGGCTGAGCGTCAGACGCGCGCCGGTCTTGAGCACGATCGAGTACTCGCCGTTGTACCAGGGCTGCATTTCCCGAATCCGCTCGACGTTGACGATCCGCGATCGGTGGATGCGAAAAAAGCGATCGCGTCCGAGGCGGGCCTCGATCGCGTTCATCGTCTCGCGCAGCAGGTGCGACTGCGTCCCGACGTGCAGACGGACGTAGTTGCCGGCCGCTTCGACGTAGTCGATCTCGTCCGCCCGGAGAAAGAACAGGCGTCCTCCGGATTTCACGATCAGGCGGTCGCCCTTCGCAGGCTCCTTCTTCAGATCCTTCATCAGCGCCATGAGATGATGTCCGACCTCACCGTTGGTCTCGCTCTCCACGCGCGTGCGCGCGCGCTGGATCGCCGCGGCGAACCGCTCCCGGTCAAATGGCTTGAGCAGGTAGTCGAGCGCGCGGACCTCGAACGCGCGCGCTGCGTGCTGATCGTACGCGGTGACGAAGATCACCACGGGCATCCGTTCGACGCCGATCGCATTGATCACCTGGAAGCCGTCCAGGCGCGGCATGTCGATGTCGAGCAGGACGATGTCGGGCTTGCGATCGGCAATTACCCGGGCGGCCTCTTCGCCATCACGGCACTCCGCTACGACGTCGATATCCGGCTCTCCTGCGAGCAGCGACATCAGCCGTTCGCGCGCGAGCGGTTCGTCATCGGCGATCACCACCCTCAGTTTTCGTGTGGACATCGTGTGTTCGATTCCGCTCGAGTCGGAATGTTCAAAATTCCGGGCTGCCGATCTCCGGATCGTTGAATTCGCGGCCCCGCACGCAAAGGCTGCGCGTGTCGTCATGGCTGCGCGTCTGGTGCGACTCGTCACGCGGTCCGGCGTTCACGGCATCACGCGGCATCCGCTCGTCACGATCGAGTCGCGCGCGTGCGACGCAGCGCGTCGTCGCGTGCAGCGCGGGCACTTCGCTTGCCTAGCCGCACAAGCATTTGGAGGGCCACAATGACCACACGAATGCACTGTCGACGTGCGCTCGTCGGATGGGCGTGCGCGGCAGTTCTGCTCGCGGCGCCCGCGCGCGCGCAGGTGTTCACAGGACGAATCGACGTTACAACGCAGGACCAGTCCGGCGCCGTCCTGCCGGGCGTCACTGTTGAACTCACCGGACCGCAGAACGAAAGCGCGGCGACAGACGCGCAAGGGCAGGCGCACTTCCTGAATCTGCCGGCCGGTACGTATCAGGTGAAGGCCACGCTGTCCGGCTTCACGGACTTCCTCAACAAGAGCGTTCCGGTATCCGCCGGCGGCGCCGTCCCGCTGCGCGTCACGCTGGCGGTCGGCGGCGTCGCGGAGCAGGTGCAGGTTGCGGCGGAAGTGCCGGTGCTCGAGCCGAAGAAGCAGACGATCTCCACGAACATCTCCAACCAGGAGCTGCAGAACATTCCGACCGCGCGCGATCCGTGGGTGGTCCTGCAGACCGTTCCCGGCGTGATCGTCGATCGCGTCAACGTCGGCGGATCGGAATCAGGGCAGCAGTCGAACTACATCGCGAAGGGTGCGACGACCGGAGACAACACCTGGTACATGGACGGGATTCCAATCACCGACATGAGCGCGCTCGGGTCATCGCCGAGTTATTACGACTTCGACATGTTCCAGGAGATGCAGGTGACGACGGGCGGCGCTGACGCGCAGCAGTCGACCGCCGGCGTGCAGATGAACTTCGTCCTGAAGTCCGGCACGAACACGGCACACGGCTCGGCGCGTACGTACTACGAGAACAAGAACCTGCAGTCGTCGAACGTACCAGACGACCTGGTCGAGGCGCTCGGCGGAGTCAGCGGGAAAGGAAACCGCCTCACCAAATACGCGGATTACGGCGGGGAGGCCGGCGGCCCGATCGTGAAGGATCGGCTGTGGGGCTGGGGATCGCTCGCGCGGACCGACGTCGATATCCAGACGCTGGACGGGTATCCCGACAAGACCACGCTCGAGAACGTCGGCGGGAAGGCCAGCGCGGCGTTCACCGACGCCCTGCGCGGCAACTTCACGTTCTTCAGCGGCAACAAGAAGAAGGACGGCCGCGGCGCCGGCCCGGACCGGCCGCCGGAAACGACGTGGATCCAGAACGGTCCCTCGAAAATGTACAAGGGCGAGGTCACGTACGTCGCGTCGAACACGCTCTTCCTGACCGCGCGCGGCGCGCACGTCAACGGACCGTTCTCTCTCACACCCAAGGGTGGACTCGACAAGCAGGTCTTCATCGACGCGAACAGCGTCGTGCACAACACCTACCTGTACCAGAACACCGATCGTCCGCAGGTCGTCTTCAACGGCGACGGCAGCTGGTTCCGCGGCAGCCATGAAGTGAAGTTCGGCGCGTCCATGCGGCGCTATACGGACGACACGACCACCCGGTACGGCGGCGACTTCGAAGACGTCGAGATCGATCCGGACACGCACTTGACCGAGGCCATTGCGATCCGGCCGTTCCATCAGGTGAATCACGCGCTGTATACGTCGGTCTTTGCGGGCGACACCGTTTCGTTCAACCGCCTGACGATCAATGCTGCGCTGCGCTTCGATCGTGCGACGTCATCGACCGACGCGATTCATCTGGACGCACACCCGATCGTTCCTCAGGATCTTCCAGCGGTCGATGCGCCGGCGGTCAAGGACGGGGCGATCTGGAACAGCTGGTCGCCGCGGGTCGGCATCACGTACGCCATCGGCGAACAGCGCCGCACGATCGCACGGGCGAGCTATTCGTCGTTCGCCGGACAGCTCAACGCGGCCGTGGCGGGTAACATCTCGGCCGCGAGCTACGCGTACTCGTATTACCTCGCCGTCGACGCCAACCACGACTTCAGCATCGAGCCCGACGAACTGGGGCCGTTCCTGGGCTCGCGCAACATCATCGCGTCGGATCCGGCGCGGCCCGTCAACCAGATCGATGCGAACTACCAGGCGCCGCGCACCCACGAGGTCGCGGTCGGCGTCGATCACGAGCTGATGCCGAACTTCGGCATCTCCGCGACGTATACGTGGCGGCGCTTCGTGCACCAGTTGTGGAACGTGGCGCCCCCCATTGGCGCGACGACCGCCGACTACTCGGTCGACGGAGGCATCGACGCGACGCTCCCTGACGGAACCGTCGTGCACCAGCCGTACTACGCGCTGAGCGCAGAGGCGACGCCGCTCGGCAACGGTACGTTGACCGCGAACCGCGAGGGCTACCACCGATCGTTCAACGGCCTCGAGGTGTCGGCGACCAAACGGCTCGCGAATCGCTGGATGGGACGCTTCGGGTTCTCCTGGAATTCCGAGAAGGAGTATTTCGACGATCCTGCACGCTCCATCGTCGATCCGACGCCGCTCACGTCCGATCCCCTGGTGAACGGCGCAACCGTGACGGTGCCGACGGCCGGCAGCGGCAAGTCGCAGATCTACATGACCTTACCGACCTATCAGTTCATCGCCAACGGCTACTACCAGGGGCCGTGGGGACTCAATTTCGGTGGGAACTGGACGCTGCGGCAGGGCTACTCGGAGATGTTCTTTGCCGACAACGTTCCGGTCGACGAGACCGTGTACCAGCAGAAGGACGTCCTCGTCGTCGGCAGCAACGTCGGCAAGTACCGGCTGCCGAACGTGTCGACGCTGGATGCCCGGTTCGAAAAGCAGGTGTCGTTCGGCTCCAGGCACCTGCTGTTCGACGTCGACGTGTTCAACCTTCTGAACAGCGGCACCGTCCTCGGCCGGAAGTACAACGTGCGCGCGAAGGACTTCAATGCCATCACCGAGATCATGAATCCGCGGATCGCGCGATTCGGGGTTCGCTTCAACTTCTGACAGCGACCATCCTAACGGCGATCCGATCGGTATCAGTTTCGACGGGCGGCGCGCCGGACGTTGTCCGGCGCGCCCGCACTGGCCGCGCAAGGACCCGCGGCCGGCGGGGGCGCGGCCGTTTGGTGACGTCCGAGAGTCCGACGCAAGGCGCCGACGCCTTCAGTGCCTCCCGAGGCGGCGTGAACTGGCGACCCCGGCGCGCCGCATTTCCGCGTCCATGAAGCGCTGACGAGCGCGGTCGGCTAAAATTCCTCGCTCACTCGGGGGTACGCACGCGGGAAAGGTGTGTATCATGAACGCAGTGAGCACCCCCACAACAAGGAATCGTACCTGGCAGGCGGGAGAGATCTTCACCGTCAGCGACGCCACGGAACTGTACGAGCTCGATCGCTGGGGGAAGGGCTACTTCTCGATTTCGAAGGACGGACACGTCCTCGTCCATCCGACGAAGGATCCGGCGCGCAGCATCGACCTGAAGCAGCTGACGGATCACCTGATGCTTCGCGGGATAGGGCTGCCCGTGCTCATCCGGTTCACCGACATTCTTCGCCACCGCATCGGCGACATCCACAACGCGTTTCAGGCTGCGATCAACCAGCACACCTACGACGGCCGCTACGTCTGCGTGTATCCCATCAAGGTGAATCAGCAGCGCCAGGTCGTGGAAGAGGTCCACGATTTCGGCCGCGAGTACGGCTTCGGCCTCGAAGCGGGCTCCAAGCCGGAACTCCTCGCCGTCATGGCTCAGGCAACCAACGACACCCCGATCGTCTGCAACGGGTTCAAGGATGCCGAGTACATCGAAATGGCGATGCTCGCGCAGAAAATCGGTCGCAATATCATCCCCGTCGTCGAGAAATACACCGAGCTCGGCCTCATTCTGAGATATGCCGAGAAAGTGGGCGTGCGGCCGCAGATCGGCATGCGGGTCAAGCTGGCGTCGAGGGGCGGGGGCCGCTGGCAGGGCTCCGGCGGATATAGATCGAAATTCGGCCTGACCGTCGCGGAGGTCCTTCGCGGCCTGAACGAGCTGAAGGCCCGCGAGATGCAGGACTGCTTCAAGCTCCTGCACTTTCACCTCGGCAGCCAGATCCCGAACATCCGGATCGTCAAAGGGGCGCTCAACGAAGCCGCCCGGATCTACACCGAGCTGGTGAAGGCCGGCGCGGGGCTGGAGTACCTCGACGTGGGCGGCGGCCTTGGCGTCGACTACGACGGCTCGCAGACGAATTTCGAGTCCAGCGTCAATTACACGCTCGAGGAATACGCGAACGACGTCGTCTACCACATCCAGACGGTCTGCGACGACGCAGGGGTGAAGCATCCGACGATCGTGTCGGAAAGCGGCCGGGCCATCGTTGCGTACCACAGCGTGCTCATCTTCAACGTGCTCGGCGTCTCCGCCTTTGGCGAAGAGAAGATCCCCGACGCGATTTCGCCCGACGAGGCCGAGCAGCCCGTCATCGACCTCCTGGAAACGTATCAGCACCTCTCGGTGCGGAACGCGCTCGAGAGCTACCACGACGCGCAGCAGGCGCTCGACATGGCGCTCAACCTGTTCACCGGCGGCTACCTGCCGCTCGATCAGCGCTGCCAGGCCGAGAACCTCTACTGGGCCATCCTCGCGAAGCTGAAGAAAATCGTCGCGCAGATGGAGGACGTCCCCGAGGATCTGCAGGGTCTCGACGACGCGATGGCGGATACGTACTTCTGCAATTTCTCGCTGTTCCAGTCGATCCCCGACAGCTGGGCCATCAAGCAGCTGTTCCCGGTGATGCCGATCCACCACCTGAATCAACCGCCAGGCCACCACGCCGTGCTCGGCGACATCACCTGCGATTCCGACGGCAAGATCGATTCGTTCATCGATCGTCGGGACGTGAAGCGCACGCTGCCGCTGCACACGGTCAACGGGGATCCGTACTACCTGGGTGTCTTCCTGGTTGGCGCATACCAGGAAATCCTCGGCGACCTTCACAACCTTTTTGGCGACACCCACGCCGTCCACGTCAGCCTGGACGAGGCCGGGAACGTCGTGCTGGACGCCGTGATCAAAGGCGATACGGTCCGGGAAGTGCTGGACTACGTCGAGTTCGACCCGGAGACGCTCGTTCGCAAGCTGCGGCAGGACGTCGAGCTTGCCGTGCGCGAGGGGCGGATGTCGTTCGAAGAGTCAGGCCGTCTCCTCGAGTTCTACGATGACGGCCTCCACGGGTACACGTACCTCGAAGAGCCCCGCGAAAGATAAGACGGGCGCCCCGAAGGGCGCCCTCGAAGCAGCCTTACGGCTTCTTGTTGTTGTTCTTCCCCGAGTTGCCGTTTCCTGCGCTCACCAGTACTGTTGCCTGTCCGATGGAGGCGTTCTTCGAAGCGTCGGAGCAGGTCACCGTAATCGTGTACGTCCGGTCCGTACCGCGCGAGTCCTTGACGGCCAGGATCGATGCGGTCAGCGCGCCCGTGATGGACATATCAGCAGGGTCTGCCTGCGCGGCGTCGATCGACGTGATCGAACAGCTCGGCTGCGGGTCGACGTTGTCGGTGGCGCTCACCGATACCGTCACCGCCGCCATGTGATTGTTCGGCTTGATCGTTGCCGGGCTCACCGTCAGCGACGTGATCGTGGGCGGCGTCGTGTCAACCGGTGCCGCCAGCTCCCACACAGCATCGGCCCCGTTCAGTGTTCCTTCCCCAATCATCGCGCCTTTCGTGTTCACGCCGGTTGCTGCCGCCAGCACCCAGCCGCTGCCGGACGGAAGGATGGTGTTGAGGTCGACGCTGCCCGTCGTCGCCGAGTACTTGAACGCGTGCGTCGAGACGCCGTCCGCGAGCGTGTAGTTCCCAACCACGACGCCGCCGGAAATCGACACGCCGTCGCTGTTGGACGATCCGAACGCGTCCAGGTCCATGAGGCTGCCGTCACTGTACAGAAACGCGTGCTGGGCGCTCTCGCCGGCTTCGGCCTGGCCGGTCACGGCGCCGCTCGCGTCGATGGCGCAGGCGGAGCTCCAGCTGGAAGGTCCGGTGAGTCCCTGAATTTCGGCGACCGTCCCGTCGGTCGACGCGCGGAAGCCGTGCTGGGTTCCGATGCTCGTCAAGGCGATGCCGGCAACCTGTCCGCTGTCGTTGATCCCGCAGCCGCCCGAGAACGCGCCGCCAAGCGTATCGATCCCCTGTGCCAGCAGGCCGGGCGACTGGCGGAACGCCGTGGTCGACGTTGCGGTATCGCCGTATCCCGTGATCTCGCCGCCGTTGTTGATCCCGCTCGCGATCGTGTACGTGCCGCCTGCCATCGGCGCGACGAACTCGACGCTGCCGCCGTCCGTGTAGCGGAACGCGCGGACGGACCCGTTCGCCAGAATCGCGTAGCCGACAACGTCGCCGTGGTCGTTGATGCCGAGCGCGTAGCTGTTGAGCGATTCGAGGCCGGGTATCTGCGCCCAGCCGCCCTGCTCGGTGTACCGTACTGCCCGGTCACCAGCGTTCGGCGCCGTGTACCAGCCGGAGACGGAGCCGGACGCGTTGATGCCGGTCACGTGCGGCACGACGCCGGCAACCGTGCCGAGATTCTTTATCGTGTAGGTCTGTCCGTCAGCGCGGAGCGGTGTCGCCAGACAGACCAGCAGAGAACACACCGCGCCAGCAAATAGCAAGCGACGCATTGTCGTTGACCTCCGCCGAGGACGGAGCAACGGGAGTGCCCTGCTGAAGTGTGCGCCTGATGTGAAGCGCCCAAAGGGCTTGGCGTCCCGCACATTGGTGTGCGGGTGCGCGCCAGACTACGCTTTCGTGTGCAGGATCACTCTTTTGCGGAACCGCCGGCCTTCTTCAGCATCGCGTCGCGCCTGGCCTTGAATTCGTTTCCCGGCTTCCAGTCGGGCATCTTCGCGGCGTTGGCCACGCGATAGCCGACGGCGAAGACGAGCTCCGCATCCTGCGCCGCGCCGCGAAGATCCCAATCCGGCTTCACTTC
>Ga0310813_10003006_pt1 | contig 10224 bp, 10 predicted proteins | sample YN3metagenome_FD_203086 | JGI IMG/M metagenome (GOLD analysis project Ga0310813, IMG submission 203086) | Soil microbial communities from experimental microcosm in Duke University, North Carolina, United States - YN3 | ecosystem: Engineered > Artificial ecosystem > Soil microcosm > Unclassified... | reverse complement strand
AGCTCCGCCATAGTCTTGCGGAACACCTCGAACACGTTGAGACCAGCGCCGCGCACGTAACCCGGATCTTCAGGCAACAGGTGAAAGCGCAATCCGCGCATGCCGGCCTTGTGCCACTCGCGCAGGGTCTCGGGTTTCACGCGCGCATCGGTGATGGCAACACCGCGCAGGCGCTGCGGGTAGCGCGCGACGGCGTCAAGCACCACGCGATTGTCATAGCCGTGCGCATTGCCCTGCACGACGAGCCCGTGAGCGCAGCCGAGCCGGTCGAGCAGTGCCAGATATTTTTCGACCGGTGCATCGGGCGGCGTGTAGCCGCGTCCGGGGGCGAAAGGGAATTTGTCCACCGGGCCGAAGACATGAGCATGCGAATCCCACGTTCCGGGTGGCGGCATGACGCGCGGCTTTTTCGGCTGCGCGACCGGGCCGGCGATACGCGGCGGCTCTCGATCTGCGTTCATGAAGCGCCGTCAGCCGAGCCGGATATTAGCGTCCTTCACGACCTTGCTCCACCGCGCCATTTGCTCATCGACGAAGCTGCCAAATTCCTGCGGCGTGGTCGGACGGGTCTCAATATTGAGCTGCTCGAAACGAGCAATGACACCCGGATCGCGCAGCGCGGCGTTGATGATTGAATTGAGTTTCTGAACAATTGGCGCCGGTGTGCCATGCGGCACAAAGACACCGTTCCACTCATAGGCCTCGAAGCCCGGAAGCGTCGCGGACACGGGCGGGATATCGGGCAGGCTGTTGAGCTTGCCTTTTCCGGTATGGGCGATGGCTTTCACCTTGCCGCCCTGAATCAGCCCGACGACCGAAGAGCCATTGGCGAAGAAAAATTTCACCTGCCCGGAAACCACGTCGTTGAGGGCAAGGCCGCCGCCGCGATACGGCACGTGACTGACTTTGACGCCGGTCTGATGCCTGAACATCTCCAGCGACAGGTGCTGCAGCGTGCCGTTGCCCGACGACGCCATGTCGATGCCATCGGGAGCGGCTTTTGCAAGGGCAATGATGTCGGCAACCGTTTTCACGGGCACCGACGGTGTCACCACCAGGATGTTCGGCACGAGCGATAAGAGTGCAACGGGGTCGAAGTCCTTCTTGTAGTCGAAGGACAAGTTTGAATAGAGGGAGGAATTCACGGAGAACGCGGTGGCATCATGCAGCACGGTGTAGCCGTCAGGATCTGCCTTTGCCGCCATCGCTTCGGCGATTGTTCCGCCCGCCCCGCCTCGATTTTCGATGACGAATTGCTGGCCAAGCGCTTCACTGACCTTGGCGAAAACAATGCGCGCCGTCGTATCGGCGCCGCCGGCCGGCGGATACGGCACGATCACGCGCACCGGCCGGTTTGGCCAGGCCGCTTGCGCGCCAGCTGTGCGCGCGAATGGAACCGCGGCCACGCCGGCCAGAACCGCACGCCGTGTAAGCATTGCTGGCGCCATCTGCTTCCCCTCTATTTGACCATCCCGACAACTCTGGGCAACCACAGGGTCAGTTCGGGGACCATCGTAATTGCTATTAGCGACAATAACAGGGGTATCAGCCAAGGCAGGATCGCCATGGTCGTCCGCTCGATTGATAGCTTGGCAACGCGGGACAGCACGAAGAGCACCATGCCGAGCGGCGGATGCAGCAGTCCGATCATCAGGTTGAGCGTCATCATGACCCCGAAATGCACCGGATCGATGCCAACCTTCACAATGACAGGCATGAGGACCGGCACCAGGATGCTGATCGATGCGATCGGCTCGAGGAAGCAGCCGATGACCAGAAGCAGGACGTTGGTCAGAAGCAAGATGATGTAGCGATTATCGGTCAGGGCCAGTAGTGCCTCGGTGGTGTATTCGGTGACGCGAGTCGTGGTCAGCACCCAACCGAATAGCGATGCCGCGCCGACGATCAGCAGCACCCCGGCGGTCGTCTCGATTGTTTCCATCGAGACCTTGTAGAATTGCTTCGGCGTGAGGGTCCGATAGAGAAAAATTCCCAGCACGATGGCCCAGGCGCAGGCGGCAATCGCTGCTTCCGTGGGCGTGAACCATCCGAACGTCATGCCGCCGATGATGATTGCCGGCGTCAGCAGCGCCGGAAACGCGGCGATGAAAGTCACGGCGAGCGTGCGCCAGCTGAAGGCCTGGTCGCGGCCCATTCCGTAGCGGCGCGCGCAATAATAGACATAGCCCATCATGAAGACGGTCATTACAAGGCCAGGAATGACGCCGCCGAGAAACAATGCGCCGATCGAAACGTTGCCCATCATCCCGTAGATGACGAACGGCAGCGATGGCGGAATGATCGGACCAAGCGTCGACGACGCAGCCGTGACCCCGACTGAGAATTCCGTGTCATAGCCGTGGTCCTTCATCGCCTTGATCTCGATCGTGCCAAGGCCCGCCGCATCGGCAATCGCGGTGCCTGACATGCCGGCGAAGATGACCGAACCGATGATGTTCACATGTGCCAGCCCACCGCGCGTCCAGCCCGCAAGCGCGACTGCGAAATCGTAGATGCGGTTGGTGATGCCGGCGGAATTCATCAGGTTGCCCGCCAGAATGAAGAACGGCACCGCCAGCAACGGAAACGAATCGATGCCTCCAGCCATCCGATGCAAAATGACGAAATCCGGCAGGCCGGCGATGAAGTGCGTGTAGATGAAAGACGACCCGGCCAGCGCGATGAACACCGGCACGCCGATGAGCAGCACCGCGATAAACAGAAGCGCCATGATGATCATGGAGTGACCAGCCCTAGTCGGCCGTAACTTGATGGGTCACGTCGTCCGGCCGGCTCCAACCGATGCGCGCGTTGCGCCACACGTTTATCGCCTGGCGCATGAGCATCAGGAAGCAGCCGAAGGCCACGCCGCCATAGACGTAGCTCATCGGCAAGTCGAACACTGTCATTCGCTGATAATGCATGCGTTCGGTGATCGTCCACGACACGAAGGCGAGCAGGCCGAGAAAGGCGAGCTTGATGACATCGACGACGGCCAGCACGGTCGCGCGTGCCGGACCGGGCTTCATCACGTTCGAGAGCAGTTCGACGGCGATATGGGTGTTGCGCCGGGTGACCATGGCACCGCCGATGAAAACAACCCACATCAAGCCATAACGTGCAATTTCCTCGGTCCAGGCCAGGCTGTCATTGAGAACGTAGCGCGTGAAGAACTGCAGGAAGACGATGAAGGCGAGCGACCAGAAGATGACGAAGGCAATCCAGTCTTCCGGATAGTGTTCGATCGTTACCGCCGCATCCTCGGCTTCGATCAGTCGCTTCTCGTCCTTGAGCACCTTATTCTTGCTCATTGTCATCCCCGCGCGACAAGCCACCCATGCCGCGCCTTTGCGCGGCATGACGTGACTCGTGCGATGCCTCTATTTCAGCGCCTGCAGCGCATCGTATTCCGCCTTTGACCAGCCGGCGCCGGCGCTGGCGTCGTTGTGCAGCGGCACCGCCGCCTTTCGGAATGCTTCGCGGTCGACTTCGACCACGGTCTTGCCAAGCTTGCGGAATTCGTCGGCAAGCTTGAGCTCAGAGGCGCGGATCTGGTCTGTCGAGCGGGCATTCGCTTCCTTCAAGACCTCTTCGAAGACTTTCTTGTCTGCATCGGACATCTTGGACCACACGTGGCCGCCAACGATGGTTATAAGAGATTCGGTGATGTGGCCGGTCAGCATGATGTGCGACTGAACTTCGTAGAACTTCTTCGCCATGATGGTCGGCAGCGGATTTTCCTGGCCGTCGACGGTGCCTTGCTGGAGCGCAAGATAAACTTCCGCAAAGGCGATCGGAGTCGCATTGGCGCCGACCGATTTTGTGAACATCAGAAACAGCGGCGCCGGTGGAACGCGCAGCTTCATGCCCTTCATGTCTTCCGGCTTCTTGATCTCCTTGTTAGCGGTGACGTGGCGCTGGCCGTAATACACGATGGCGACGACCTTGTGCTTCGTCTTGTCCTCGTAGCCCCTGGCGAGGTCACGGAAGAGCTGGCTGTCGCGATAGGCCTTCCAGTGGTCGAAGTCGCGCAGAATGAATGGAGCGCCGGTGATCGCGAGTGGCTTGTGGATCGAACCCGCAAACGATGCCCCGGTATAAATGATATCGACCGTGCCGAGTCCGAGGCCCTCGTTGATCTGGTTTTCATTGCCGAGCTGGGACGCGGGAAACACACCGATTTCGTAGCGCCCGTCTGTCCGCTTCTTGATCTCGTCAGCAGCCCAAAGCGCATTGGTGTGATAGGGCTCCGCCACTTCGTAGACATGTGCCCATTTGAGCTTGGTTTGGGCCTGCGCCGGTCCAACCACGACAGCGGTTGCGATTGCTATCGCAAGGTATTGTGCCAGATAGCGCGACCATTTCGGCATTGTCTCCCCCGTGCGGCGCTGTTCATAAGTGCGCCCGCTGCGGGGATGTTACTATGCAGCCTGCGCGGCGCAATGTGCGCCTTCGAGATTAGTGGTCCTTGAACCCTCCGGCGGGTTCCGGCGTCAAAAGAACGTGCCGCTCACGCGGGCAGTCCTCATCGACGAGGAGATCCTTATGTCGACCGCCGGTAACCTACAGCGCAGTTTCGCGCCAACGCAGTTGCTCGGCGCCGCTATCCAGGCCAGCCTCTGGACGCTGAGCGTCGCGCAGGGCCCCTTCTATCTGGCCCGTCTCGCGGGCTTTGGCGGGATGAGCGGAAGCCTGGCCACGATCGTAGCCGTGACGATCCTCAGCTGGCTTTACCTCTTCCAGCTCTTTCTGCCGAGTGCAACGCCGCTTTCAATTCAGCGGCTGCCGCGCTGGCTGAAATTCTTCCGTATCATGGCCGATCCGTCGATTTCGCCTGGAGATAAGATCAAAGCAACAGTCACGAACTGGTTCGGTCTCTTGCTGATCTTGCAAAACGCCGTGATCATCTTTGGCGCAGCATTCGCCGGTAAGCCTATGTTTTCCTGACGACCTACGGCCTGAAAAGAAAACACCTATGCGGCCTTTGGCAACATTGTCGGCTTTTGTCGCCTTCGGTTATTGCGCCGGATATTTCCTGCACCCGGCAGCCGCCGCGCAGGACCAAAGTTTTGCGCGCGTATTCTACTGCGAGAACGATGCAGGGCGCGCGGAGCTGTACCTGGCAGGCTCTGCGATGACCATTGGAAACAAAACCGCCCAAGGATATCTCGCATTCGACTTTACGCCGGTCGGCAAGAACAAGACGCTCGAAGCTGTCAGCGTCAGGATGGGCAGCACTGGAAACGCCCTGGAAATTAAGCTCATGGAACGCGGCTCAAGCGCGACGATCCCGCTCGCCGGCGGCCCTGTAAGATTTCCGCAGCGCCTTGCCGAGGAAATGCAGTGCAGGCCGTTCAATAAAAACTGAGCTCGAGACTGCCCTTTCCTCGCCACAGGACTCGCCCCATATTCGGGGGCAATGGCCAAATCCCCCCCAAAAAAGCCGAAAGATCCGGCAAAACCGACGCGTGCGAAAGCAGCGCGGCCGGACGACGAACCGACTCCGGATGCGCTGGCGAAAATCCTCAACCCTGGGATAGGCCGCGGCACTGCAGGCATGGGGTCCGGCACGGGATTGCAACCGCCCCCCGACAATTCGTGGGATCGCCGGCGCGATTTCTCGGAGGCGCACAAGGCGCGCAAATCGACGCCCAGGGAATTCAATGAGGCTCCGCAACGCGACTATTCGGCATCGCCCATCACAGGCCTTGATCCGCAGTTGGCCAGTGAGTTGGGACTCGGCGACGAAGAGTCAGCACCCGGACCTGCATCCACGAAAGAAAATTCGAAATATCGCCTGCCGCGCGCCGATCTGCCGACGCAGCCGGGAGGCTTCGGCGGCATCGCGAGCCAGCAGTCGCTCGAACGGCTGCTGCGCGAGGGCCGGCCGGAATTTTCCTCGGTTCCATGGACGCCTCACCGTCCGCCCCGACCGGAAAAGTCCGAAGGCGGTATTCGCTTCAAGATCGCTTCGGAGTTCGAGCCGAAGGGTGACCAGCCGCAGGCGATCAAGGAGTTGGTCGAGGGCGTCAAGCGGAGCGATCGCACCCAGGTCCTGCTCGGCGTCACCGGCTCAGGCAAGACTTTCACGATGGCGAAAGTGATCGAGGCGACCCAGCGCCCCGCCCTCATCCTCGCGCCGAACAAAACGCTGGCCGCCCAGCTTTACGGAGAGTTCAAGTCGTTCTTCCCCGACAATGCGGTCGAGTATTTCGTTTCCTACTACGACTACTACCAGCCGGAAGCCTATGTTCCGCGCACCGACACCTATATCGAGAAGGAATCCACCATCAACGAGCAGATCGACCGCATGCGCCATTCGGCGACGCGCGCCCTGCTTGAGCGCGACGACGTCATCATCGTCGCATCGGTGTCGTGCATTTACGGCATCGGTTCGGTAGAGACCTATTCAGCGATGACCTTCACGCTAAAGCGGGGCGGCAAGATAAACCAGCGTCAGCTGCTCGCGGATCTGGTAGCGCTGCAATACAAGCGCACGCAGGGGGATTTTTACCGCGGCTCATTCCGCGTGCGCGGCGACACCGTCGATATTTTTCCCGCCCACTACGAAGACCGCGCCTGGCGTATCCATTTATTCGGCGACGAGATTGAAAAGATCGAGGAAATGGATCCACTCACCGGCCAGAAGACCGATGAGCTGGAATTCGTAAAAATCTACGCCAATTCGCACTATGTGACGCCACGCCCGACGCTGATCCAGGCCATCGCGGGTATCAAGCACGAGCTGCGACAGCGCCTCGATCAACTAACCGCCGCCGGCCGCCTGCTGGAGGCGCAGCGGCTCGAGCAGCGCACCATTTTCGATCTGGAAATGATGGAAGCGACCGGCGCCTGCGCCGGAATCGAGAACTATTCGCGCTATCTCACCGGCCGCAAGCCAGGCGAGCCGCCCCCGACGCTGTTCGAATACGTGCCCGACAACGCGCTGGTGTTTTGCGATGAAAGCCACGTTACGGTCCCGCAGCTCGGCGGCATGTTCCGGGGCGACTTCCGCCGCAAGGCCACGCTCGCCGAATACGGATTCCGCCTGCCCTCCTGCATGGACAACCGGCCGCTGCGTTTCGAGGAGTGGGACGCCATGCGTCCGCAGAGCGTCGCGGTTTCGGCAACCCCGGGACCGTGGGAGCTCAACGAATCCGGCGGCGTCTTCGTCGAGCAGGTCATCCGTCCGACCGGCCTGATCGACCCTCCGGTCGAAGTGCGGCCCGCGCGCCTGCAGGTCGACGATCTCGTCGGCGAGGTGCGGCAGGTGGCGCAGAAGGGCTACCGATCATTGGTCACTGTGCTCACCAAGCGCATGGCGGAAGATCTCACCGAATATCTGCATGAGCAGGGCATCCGGGTACGTTACATGCACTCGGACATCGACACGCTGGAGCGCATCGAGATCATTCGCGACCTGAGACTTGGCGCTTTCGACGCGTTGGTCGGCATCAACCTGCTGCGCGAGGGCCTCGACATCCCGGAATGCGCGCTGGTCGCCATTCTCGATGCCGACAAGGAAGGGTTTCTGCGCAGCGAGACGAGTCTCATCCAGACCATCGGCCGCGCCGCGCGCAATGTCGATGGCAAGGTGATCCTCTATGCTGACCAGGTCACCGGCTCAATGCAGCGTGCGGTCGAGGAAACAAGCCGCCGGCGCGAGAAGCAGGTGGAATACAACACGGCCAACGGCATCACGCCGGAAAGCATCAAGCGCTCGATCCACGATATCCTCGACAGCGTCTATGAGCGGGATCACGTGCTGATTTCGACTGGCGGCACAGGTGCGGGAGAATTCGCCGAGGCGGCGACCATCGGGCACAATCTTGAGGCCGTGATCGCCGATCTCGAGACGCGCATGCGCGAAGCCGCCGCCGATCTAGACTTCGAGGAGGCCGCGCGGCTGCGCGACGAGATCAAGCGCCTGCGCGCAACCGAGATGGCGGTGCTCGACAACCCGACCGCCCGTGACGTGATGGTGGCGCAGACCAAGGGCCGTCAGTCACGCTCGCGTCCGCACAAGCCGGATCTCGATGAGATGGGCATCGCGCTGTCGCACGAGGTGAAGCCCGCGCGGACGGACAGTCCGCGCTCGAAGCTCGGGCGGCCCGGCATGCGTGGTGGCTTCAAGAGCAACCGCAGGCCTCGCTAGGCCTCGCTATTTGGCGTCCGAAACCCAGCAGATCGGGTTGCGCGCGATGCATTTGGCACGCGCGTCGTCGCGGCTTTTGCCGATCTCGGCGCACGTGCTGTGCCTATTGATCGGACAGTTTACGTCGAACTTGTAGCCGACGAGATTGCGCCAGGCGCGCTTGGCCTTCTGCTGCAGGGTTTCATCCTTCTTTGCCTGCACCAGGATAACTGGCGCGGCGGCGTCTCCACGTGAAAGTCCGGTTGGCGAGATCGGTCCCGCGAGCGACTGGCCGCTTGAAGCGAACACGATCAAGCCTGCTGCCAATACAACGAAATAACGCATTGCCCTTCTCCTCAGCCGATGTTCAACCCAGCGGCGACCAACGGGCTGACGGAAGAAAGGTTCCACGTCGAGGTTTATACGCGCCAAGCCTGGTGAACGAACCGCCTTAACGGTTCTGGTCTCGGGCCGCAGGCTGCGGGTCTTTCCCAGAATAGGCGCGCGGCGGGCGTTTCTTGGTTTTCTGAGCGACCGTGCCTTGCGAGTTGTTGCTTGTTGCCGTGCCGGCTTGATTGGATGCGCCCTTGTTTCGCGCGGCAGCCGGTCCGGCTGGCACCACAAAGGCGCCCGCGAGGATCAGCACCGAAATTGCTACAATGACGCGACGTCGCACTGTCACCCCCACAGCTAAGCAGTCTGCGGGATTTTCCACATTTTCCGGGAATCAGAAAGGTGGGCCCGGGGGTCGCGCCGCAACAGTGCGCGGACCGACAAGCGCTCCGTACTAGAATTGGCGATGGTGCCGGCGCCAGCGATACGCGTAGTGCGAAGGCCGGTCATCGAACGGATAATGATAGACGTATCCATCGTAAGCGTAGAGGCAGTAGTAACCGGCATAGGCGCACCGGTCGCGCCAATTGGAGCCGTACCAGCCAGTCCGGACATGGCGCGTGCCATACACCGGTCCGAGATCCGCCGCAGCCGACGGAGCGCAGGTGCTGCCGAGAACGGCGACAGAGATTGCAATCGCAACAAAGAGACGTTTCATGGTGACAACCGTGCCTAAAAGCCAACGCGGCCAGAATCCACCGCCGAGTTCACACCATGTCTCACCAAGTTCCCGGCCGATGCAAATCAAAACGGCCGCATTGGTTAAGCATCGAACGACATATTTGCTTAACGTTTTCGGGCGCCACTTCAGATCGATTCACCGCCACCCTCAAGCACCGCGTATTGCACCATACCGGACACGCCTTGCCAGCCGGAGCCGTTGAAGCCGGCAACCACGTTGATGCGCACGATTTGCACGAGCTGGTTTTCCAGTCTCATGGTGTCAACCGTTCCGTCGTGAACATAAGCGATCGCAGCAACGCCGCAGGCACGCTCATCCATGGCGTTGGCATTGACGGCCTCCACGGCCTGATCAGGTGCGGCGCCATGGCTTCGCAGGTCGACGAATTGCCTGGCCTCCTCCGACGTATTACAGATGACGCCTACACCGACCGCCGCTTCGCCATTTGTCGGGGATTGATCAGGTCGTTCGGCGCGCGCAGCGCCACACACAAATATCGCGGCCGCAGCCGCCGCCCAGAAAATACGCATTCTTGCCTCCAGAATGTTGTTCCGCGGTATCGTTTGCCGGACCAACGTCCCCCTGCGGGAGGCGGTTCGCAGCCAAGCGCGAGCACGCACGCAATTGTGAAAGCCAGTTCCGCAGCCGTTGCGTAGAAGGGTGCGATTCGGGCAAATAGCGGCGCCCGGACTTCGGAACACCTCTCCTTGGAATGCTTATGAACGTTTCAGTTTCAGCGACCCGAACAATTCGTGCTGCGGCAAGCTTGGCGGTATTGACCGCCGCGCTTGCGCTCGCGGCTTGCGAAACCGATGGCACAGGCCAGGCAGCCGCCGATGCACCAAAGGCGCAGGCTGCTTCACCCAGGCCGGAATCCGCCGCCGCGAAACCGGAAACGCCATCGGCGCAGACCGCAAGACCGGCAGCCGCTGACGACGGCGAACCGATGACGCGGGCGCGCGCCGCCCGCGAATGCTGGATGCGGACCGAAAAGGCCAATCCTCACCAGGACATC
>Ga0310813_10003004_pt1 | contig 10232 bp, 22 predicted proteins | sample YN3metagenome_FD_203086 | JGI IMG/M metagenome (GOLD analysis project Ga0310813, IMG submission 203086) | Soil microbial communities from experimental microcosm in Duke University, North Carolina, United States - YN3 | ecosystem: Engineered > Artificial ecosystem > Soil microcosm > Unclassified... | reverse complement strand
GAAAACTCTTCTAATCATAGATATGCAACCGGACTTCGATAGCCCCAAGTGCAACGATAAGATAGCTCCTGTCTGTGCTCTCATTCAACTGGCCAAAGACCAGAAGTGGAATATCATTAATCTACTTTTCGATGTGAATGCACTTGACCGTTGCCTAGTAGACGATGATGAATGGGAAGAGAAGGAAACATCCGCCTTTCCCAAAATCAATAAGTCACTGGGTAATTACAAGAATCTACGGGAAGTAATCAAGAGCGATTGTGATGGCGGGCAGGAACTATATGAAGCCCTCGGGGATAATGGCTGGACCAAAGATGATCTGATTATCTGTGGCTGTTATGCCGATCAGTGTGTCTTGGAAACAATGACCACTCTTCGGCGCTTACTTCCTTCTATCAAAATGACTGTAGTTAAGAAGGCAGTAAAGCCTTGCTACAAAATGCCCTATCAAGAATACAAACAACTAAAAGCAACGGTTCATATGGGAACATATACTTCCTTGACTCTGTGAAATTTTTTTACTATCTTCAATTCAGGAGAATACAATGGCAAAGAAGAGTGGTTATTTCAGCATCCGTGTAGAGTATCACGGAACCCCCGATACCGAGGTTGATCAAGCAATCCGTTCCATTGCTTCGGATGATAATCACATGGGTTCCGGTTATGGTTTCGGTATTCGTGATATTGGATTCACGTTTACCAAACAAAAGGACTTTGCGGATTCCTTTATGTCGTTAGCGAAGTTGATTAAGATGGGGTTCGAGTTCGATGTGACTACGAACTGGGTGGATACTAACTAAATGCTTCCGTCTTACTTTCGACAAGCAATAAAAGCATCTAGCTTCTCGGATCACCGAGTTAAGTTAGGTGCTTGTGTTTTCGTAAAGGGGACGCCGGTTTCGGTTGGTTATAATCAGAGATTCAAGACCCATCCCCTAACCAGAAAATTCAACGAGCATCAAACTATCCATGCCGAGGTTGCGGCTATCATCCGTATTCGGAATAAGAGTTTACTAAAGGGATCTACTATGGTAGTATTTCGTGGGAGTAATATCGATGGTAGTCCTTTGATTGCCAAACCATGCCCTACTTGTCAAAGCATTCTCAAATTTTTCGGAATATCCAAGGTGGTCTATACTACCAATGGTGGATATGAAGAAATGGACTTGACCCCTTAAAAATTTTTTACTATTTTCAATTCAGGAGAACACAATGGGATACACTACCGATTTCGAAGGCGTACTGAAACTCAATAAGAAACTGTCCGAAGAGGATTATCAGTTTCTTATCAAGCTCAATAATTCCCGTCGCATGAAGATCCATGCCGATGCCAAGTATGGCGTAGACGGAGAGTTCTACGTGGAAGAATCCAGTATGTTCGGAGAGCATTCCGATAAGAAGGTTAAGGTATTAAATATCAACGAACCTCCTTCCACTCAGCCGGGGCTCTGGTGTCAGTGGATTCCTACCGATGACTACGAAGGTCTTGAATGGGATAGTAATGAAAAAGCCTATTGCATGGAAGATTGGATCTTCTACATCATCAATCGCTATCTTGCCCCTCGCGGCTATGTAGTTAATGGTTTGGTGAATGCCTATGGCGAAGAACCCGGAGACATCTGGGCTATCCGAGTAGAGGATAACGTGGTCCGTATCGCTCATTCGACCGGAATGGGTAAGATGACCGATTGGGAGAAAACTGATTGGGAAGAAAAGAAAAAGATTCCCATGACTGTTACTACGGTTCCCCCTAAGAAAAAGAAGCCGGTAGCAACTGAAACGAAGATCAAGATCAATATGATTCGCAACCGCAAGGACGGCGAAGTATATTTGAAGCGTAGCGATATTTGCAAGTATATCGATGCACAGAACAAAGAGTTTAAGGATGAGCCCATTATGAAGGCTACTTTGAAACTCTTCAAAGAAAGGATCATGGAACTGTAACCCTTGACTTAGTTCAAGTCAGTTACTATCTTACTTATATGGGAACACGATCCACTACTCTAATCAAGAATGAAGAAGGCAAACCTATCATGCTCCTTTACCGGCAATGGGATGGATACTTCCATGGCATGGGTAAAGAGATTGTACAGTTTGTGCGTAAAGGTACTCTAAAGAATGGGTACAACATAGATGATAAGTACAATAAGGTATTTGGCGACATGGGAGACTTTGCCTGTCAGCTTATCGAACATTTCAAAAAGCCGCGCCTTGACCGCTTCAAGAACAAAATGGTCCAGACCATCGGCAATTTCCATATCATGCCTCTGGATACTCCCCATGAATACTTCCATTATCAGATTCGGGTAAGGGACGGTAAGATTGTGGTCGATGGATGCGGTGACTACTTCGATTCCGAAAGGGATATCGTTGAAGAGTTCAAGGCTCCGGTGCAACTTTGGCCCCTTACTAAGGTAGGTCGTCGTTTAATGAAAATGGAGTCCGTAGCGAAAAAATCTTGACCCCAGGATAATTATTAAATATAATACCTGGATGAGATGTTCAAAATGTTCAAATTCCTGCGGGGATGATTTCAAAACAAAAACCAAGTATGCCGAAGAGGATAACCTTGGGGATTGTTTGAAAGTAGTGCTTCTTCAAGTCTATGACATGCTTGAAGTCCACAACCTTCAAAAGTCTGAAATCAAAATTCTCCTAAAGAACTTGGTAGATGAGCATATTGAAGAATTTGATGAAGTAGTTGAAAAACCATATAAACAGAGAAAGAAAAAGAAAGGGAAAAATGGCAAAGCAAGAACCAATCACCGTAAGGGGTAAGATTTTAGAGTCCCTACCGAACGCAATGTTCAAGGTAGTGCTCGAAAATGGCCATGAAGTTCTCGGTCACGTTTCGGGTAAGATTCGTCAGAATCAGATTCAGATCCTACCAGGAGATTCGGTAGAAATTGAATTGTCTCCCTATGACTTGAGCCGTGGTCGCATCACATATCGTTTCAAGGAATAAATCAAATGTCATTTGATCTACCAAAGGTATTTGACCGTTTGGCTAAGAAGGTTGAAAAAGAACCTGCTTACTTAAAGCATCTTGAAAAGTTTCTGGATCCTTTGGCTTATAGAGGATTATTGGCTTGGATGGAACTCAATAAAAGCCAAAAGATCATCACAGACTCAATCATCCTAAATTCCGACAATCCCCGTGGATTGCAGAAACTTTCGGATGCCATGATTAGAGTAAAGTCTATCCATGAACAAGTCGGTGCTGAAATATCCTCCATCGAAGAAGCTAAAGTAAAAATTTAGCACTAACCATACATACACGTCATAAACTATTTCTGAGAGATTGGAAATAGTTTTATGATACATAAGCCCAACATATCCGAGTTTGAAGCAAAGAAGTCTAGAATAAGAGATATTCTAAAGAAGCGTAATGTTCCCACATCCGAAACCCAACTTCTAAAATTTCTCAATCCCCATGAAATCGTATTGGCTGAAATCAAGGTCGTTTTAAAATATTTATTGAAAACCAATGAAATTGATTTAAAAATGACAGATTCTACCAGTCAGACAAAATTTTACATTCCTGTATAATAGTTACCCCCTATAATATTTTTTAGTTTTTTGCGTCTGCCAAATAAAAAACATTTGACAGGAATTGTAAAAAAGGTATATTCTAAGTATGGGAATTAATTTTCTCAATTATGAAAGGATACTATATGAAAATGTTTAAATCACTAATGCTCGGAGTCGCTGTTTTGGTCGGGGGTGCATTTGCAGGCCCAACCGTAGACTTGACCCTTAGCAAGTCACTGAATGTAAGCGAACTAAGACACTCCAACCTAGCCGTTGGACCAGAGGCAGCAAGCCTTCGTGTTGGTATGGGCGATCTTCGTCTAGAAGTCAATGGCCTAGATATCGACAAGGCTTCTGCAACAGTTGGCCTCAAGCATGACGTAATTGGCTTCGACCATGTTAACGTAATGCTAGACAAGCATTCAGTTGGCCTTGGTGTTAGCCGTGACGCTGCAATCGCTGGTGCCCTAAGCCTAACCGCTGGTACTGGTCTAGTTGCATCCGACATGTCAAGCATGCCATCTTGGGTTGCTTCTGTTGGATTGTCATATAACGTTTGGTAATTCCTTTACCTAATGGTTAAATGAAAACCTTCCTTAACCGGAAGGTTTTTTTTTTGTTGACGATTTTGCTTGACTAATGTATATTTAACTTATTCTTAAAGGAGAATATAAAATGGCTACTAAGACTTCAAAGACAATCATTCTAACTTCCACCCAGGTCGAAACCCTAGAGTATATCAGCTTCGCCGGTTCCTATGGTGTATATCTTTCCCAGGATAGCAAGAAGACCGCTAACCGCTTGGTTCAGAAGGGTTTAGCTCTTGTATTCGGTAAGAACACTTACAGAATTTCCAAGGCAGGAAACAGAGTGCTCTCTTCCGGTAAGTACATCCAGGTTCGCTAATACCTTAAATTAGTAGTATGGCTTCCAGCCTAAAGCTCAGAGAGAAATCTCTGGGCTTTTTTATTTCCCCCTTTACTTTCCTGTACAGAGTTACTAGCTTAGATATGGCTTGGGAACTTTCTTAAAAGAACCATCATTTTGACTTGACGGATTCTTTGAAGATTACTATATTATAAAGTAACGGGAGATTTATCCCAGAAGGAGAGAAGGAAATGTCAGCTACAACAGAGTTCAAGGATAAGATAGAAGAGATGTTAATTGGCAAGGGATTAAATATCCATGCCGTAAAGCATCCCATCCCCAACGTTCGTAACGCTTGGAAGGATGAGCACGGGAATCTGGTCATTCCCAAGGAAGATATCGATACCGGATTGTATTCGGTACAGGATCATGCATCCGGTGCTATCTTCAACGTCGGTGTGAAGAAGAACTATGAGATCATCCAGTATGCCGAAGCTTTTTCGTCCCTGCAAGATATCGCTAAGGTAAGTGATATCAAGTTGGTTGACGGTGGCCTTTGGAATAAGGGAGCCGAAGCCTTCATCCAATTCGAACTTCCCGGAACAATGGAAGTCGGTAACGGTGGCGATAAGGTCAACAAGCGTCTCACCGCAATTTCCTCCCACTCGGGTAAGTACGCATTCTTGATCGCGCTTACTCCCTATCGCCTCTTCTGCCAGAATCAGATCAATGCCGTATTCAAGGATGCCAAAAACAACTTGAAGAAGGGAATTGTTTCCATGATCCGCATGAAGCACACTCCCGGCGCTCGTCGTCAGATCGAAAATATCGGTCAGTGGCTACAGGTTGTCGAAGGTCGCTTCCAAGGAGTCAATGATGTATACAATCAGTTGCTTGATGTTCGTGTCAGCAGCGAAGATATGGTAGCCAAGGTCTTTAGCGAAGTCTTCAAACACAAGAAAGACTCCGAAAAGTCCAAGACCATGGTAGCCAAGCAGGTGAAATCGGCTATCGAACTGTACAATGATGCGGATGGCGGTCGAGTTGCCCGTGATTCGGCATGGAATTTGTACAATTCCATCCAGGGAACCTTCGAACACGCTCCTTTGAAGAAGTCTCTTCATCATCAGCGTTCGGTTTTGGTCGGTAGTATCTCAAGCAAGTCCTTCGATGCATGCTCTACGGTGCTGGACGTGTGCTCGAATGTCAATACCGATCCGTCCCGTTACGAAATCGATAAGGATATCGTGAACATGCTGGGCACTATCAAGCTCTAATCATCAAACACTAGAGAAGTGGGAGTAAATCCCACTTCTTTATCTTCTGGAGGGAGTTTTTATGGTTATTGAAGAAAAATACGTAAATTGGCAATCGTTTTTCAACAATGTTCCATCTTTCGGCATGGAAAAGATCGAACTATTCTTTCTAAAGGCTCTGAGGCGGCTCGGTTCCGGTGCATTTAGGACTACATCTGCTCTAAATGATGACTGGATCATAAAAATTCCCAGAAGTTACTACTCAATGATCCAAAATATCATTGAATACCTACTCTCGAAGCAACATCCTCAGTACTTTCCGTACACTTTCCTCTATATGCATGAAGGTGTGCCGGTTCTAGTAGCCGAAATGGTAACTAGAAAGAAAGACTATCGCGGAGTTTTCCCTCCTTCGGTGGTCGGTGATGGGTATTATCAGTGCGGAATGACCAAGGAGAAGAGATTTGTCTGTTATGATGCAGGCAATGAAGAAGAATTGGTCTTAATCGAGCCTGATCTGTTCGCTAACACCATAAAAACGGCCCCGCAATTGCCTTCATATGACCAATTACTCATGGAAGTGAACAAAGAATGGTCAGAGGCAAAGAAATGGATCCGTAGAATTCCATACACTCGTCTCACAACTTTCCCTCAACACATGAAAACCGTTTAATTACGGTTTTCTTTTACTTTCTTTTTGAAAATTACTAGCTTAAAGTTGGTTCATGTCTCTGAAAATAGTTCCTTGACTGGGTTAGAAAAAATTACTAGCTTAAAGCTGGGGCTCTCATGCCAAAAATCCAAAGCTAAAACGTCTAAAATCGTCACCGTCCTCTCAAATTTCTCTACGAAACCTCTTAATGTCCTTTAAATTTCATTCTAAACGCTAAAATAATCTATCTTACCTATAAATTATAAACATTAGATGTTAACTCAAACAGCTTTTGTTTGTAGAAAAGTGTTTAAAAAGGATATAAGATGGATTTCGTAGCATTTCTTGAGTCAATTAAAACGGATAAGAACAAAAATCTTATCGAAAATGTAGCAATCGCCACTTATAAGAGTCTTTTGGAAGAAATACTTCCCGCCAAGCCAGAGGAAACTCAGCTAGTAATCGATAAAACTAAAGAAGACCTCGAAGATTTAGGTCATTTGAAGGAAACTCAAGCAGAATTACTTCAAAATGAAGCTGAACTCAAACAAAAGGCACCTGATTTAGTTCAGGCCCCCCAATAAAAATTTTTGAAATTTACACCATGCGCCCTCTAGGAAAATTAAAAGCAACGGTGGTTAAGATAAAAAAGAATTCTGTGCGTATTCGCTTAGTCGATGATTCAGAATTAGATATCCCAACAAAATTTTTTAAAATTTTCGATATCAAAGTTAACCAAGAAGTGTATTATCAATTGGTTGAACAGAAAGATGGAACGTTCCAACAGGAATTAGTAGAGATTGAAAGTAATAAACTATCAAACGAACAGATTAAAGAGATACATGATTCTAAATAAATTTTTTGATTTTCTATCCTCCCTCAAACTAGAGCCCCAATTTGAATCGGCTGTTAAAGAAGCTACCTATGCCATGATAGAAAGTATCAATGGAATGGTATTTTATAAGGAAGATAAAACAGTTCTTCCTCTACAAGCCAATAGAAATCTCTTTACAATTGATGATTTAAAGGATATGGCCGAGGTAAATAAGAAGCAATTCAAGAAGTTCGTTGAAAATGTTTCTAAGATAACTGGTCAAAAGATGGCTATAATCGAAGCTTTCGATGCCTTGGTAGAAATGTATTCATGGACTCCATCAGACGCGGCCCAGTCCTATTCTGTCGGTGGTTCTGCCGGTGCCGAAGTGCTTCAAGCGGGAATTCGTCCTCTGTGGGATATGTATGACCCCTTCAAGATAGCAACTGGCACAACGGATGCGCCTGTTGATCAGGGTGGGGCTCCAATGGGATTTGGTCAGACTCCGGTTACATCTAGTAAAGATGATGGAAAGTCTTATAACTTCCCATCAGTTAAGATGAACTCTTCGAATGACGTTAAGAAAATTATGGGAAATGCTATGAACAGAATTCCCCATGATAAGGAAAATGGAACCTACGCACCTTGGTGGCAGTATAACAATTTCCAAAATAGCAATAACTATTTTTAATCGTTGAGGGCTTTAAAGTCCTCAATAGCCATGGCAATACCAAGGCCAATCAAGCTACCGCCCATTACACCCTCTAGAAGCATAGATGCCCCAGTTGACATTGAAGTGAATACGTGGTTATGGAACATAAAGAATGCACCAGCACCTACCATTAAAACTGTACGATACAAAAGATATAATAGCATAAATACTCCTTATTTTATTAAAGTTAAGAACAGTGTGAGAAACGCCTTCGGTAGGATATAGAATGGATATGCAACACATACCATAAATATATCAACTAGATAATTCATTAATGGATTCTTTAGACGGTCCTTGGAATTGAATGTAAAAACTATATGAAGCACTCCAGCTACCATAGCCGCAGACCAATACCAAAGAAGTAATCCAATTAATGTATTCATTTTGCCTTTATTCCAGTCTTTGCTGCCTTAAACATATATCCAAAGAATATTGATAAAGCATCTAATGGAAATGACCTTAGATAATCAACACCATCCCAGATTCTTCTAAATGGAATCTTTCGTATGAGGTGAATTGGGTGGACTATCAGAGGGAAAATTATCATCATAAATACAATTAGAGATAGAAGCCAAACCACAAATTTCGCAATATCAATGTCATCATCTTCTATCAACACCTTATACGCATTCACAGTTGCAATATGTTCCTTAAAGGTACATAAAGCAAAAAGTGAGAAGATGTAGTAGCATACCGCCACTATAGTTAGAAGGATGCTGATTACCATTATGCTTCCATCAGGGCGATTATGACTTGAGCGCCGATTGATCCCATAGCATAGAATATCATGTGCTTGGTAACCTTCGACATATCCCAATCACTGCCTACGCCAACACCGACGAGGTATACAATTCCGATAAAAAGGTTAAACAAAAGTCTCATAGCCATTTTTTCCATGCCTTTCCTAGTAACAATAAAATTACTCCACCAAAAACCCAACCAAATAGGAAGCAGAAGCCATTTCCAATAACTTGTCCCGTGGTCATCTTAGTGACAAAGCATAGAAGCACAAGCATGTAAACAAGGGTTGCCATTATGCCGCTGTAAAGGTTGTCTAAGATATCCTGTAAAAGTTCCATGATAAATTCCATAGTATGTTTCTCCGTTACTTAATATAGTAAATCTTTTGTCATTTGTAAAGCTTGACTTCGTTTCATTTTGGAACTATACTATAGGGACGATGGAAGATGAAATAAAAGAATTAGTTCAAAAATCAAATGAAGTTTACGCGGCTCTAATGAAGCTCAAGAAACTCGATTTCAAAAAAACTCAATTCTCAAATACCACAAGTGGCACCTGGGATCTAATCAACTTCATCGACGCCTCCTTCAAGTCTAACCAAAGACATTTTAATGAGTTCCTAACCCTTGTCTCCACTGAGATGGCTATTAGGAAGAGAGTTAAAAATAGATTCTACGTTCTTAACTCAAACGATGTTCTGTCCCTGGATTACCTCACTCACTCCACCTTCCCAAATGAATTCCAATCTGAATTGGAAGCCTTTAAGTTCATGACCAAACAGAATAAGCTGGCCGAATCATCCTATAAAAGGAAGCTCAGAAGGAACAAGGCAACATACGCTATACATAAGTTCGATGAATCAAATGATGTTTTTGTCAAATTGACTGAAAAGGACTTGAAAGAGATTGAAATAAGATTGGCTCAAATAGAACACGGATTCTTTTGACCCCCAATAAAATTTTTTAATATTTAAGGAATACCATATGGACGTAGTTGAAAAGATGAGATTAAATATCCTAGCCGAACATCTAGAAGATGGTAAGCTGGCTCACGATGCTTTTGATTTTTCTGTATATCATTTCAATCCAGTTGAGGTGGAACCTTCTTCTACTTGTGGTACAGTTGGTTGTGCTCTAGGGGAATGTCCAGGTTTATTTCCAAAGGATTGGTATTTCTCAGGACCAGTTCCGAGATTAACCGGAACAGAATATTTGGGTGCATACACCTCTGCTTCCATATACTTTGGAATCTCTTATGAAGCAGCCCAACACCTTTTTTCTCCAAATGATCAAAAGCCTGCTCTGTATGGTGGAAAAATCCTTGGACCAGATGCTACTAGGTATGAGGTAGCAGAGAATATCAGAGAATTTATCAAAAGAAAAGAAAGTACTCTCGGAAATCTTTGGATGGCCGTTGGAGAGTACATTTGGAAGATAGTGAGGTAAGTATGAAGAATTTATTTCTAGATGATAAGAACTACCATTTCGAGGTTTCTAAAGACCTTAAGAATCCTGGGAGATTTGTTCTCAAGGTATTCCAAAAGACAAAGACCATGGGCAATGCTTTCTTAAGGGATGTTGAGAATGTTCCAGAGGGGAAGTTGGAAATGTTTGCAAATGTGTTTAAGAGAGTTGTGCCACCGGTTAAGTAAATGTCATA
>Ga0310813_10003003_pt1 | contig 10232 bp, 10 predicted proteins | sample YN3metagenome_FD_203086 | JGI IMG/M metagenome (GOLD analysis project Ga0310813, IMG submission 203086) | Soil microbial communities from experimental microcosm in Duke University, North Carolina, United States - YN3 | ecosystem: Engineered > Artificial ecosystem > Soil microcosm > Unclassified... | reverse complement strand
GGACCTACAACCTGGGCCCGAATGCGCTCGGGGACGTCTCGCGCGATTTCACGACCTCCCGCGTCTACGTCGCCACCGCGGGCGGCCGACTCTATTCGATTGCCACGTTTGCGGATCCGACGCCGCTAGCGCCATGATGAGATCGATCCACCTCGCCGCCCTGGGCGCCGTCCTCCTGGCCCTCCCGGCCCGGGGTGACGATTGGTCCGGACTTGGCCGGGATGATGCCCGGACCCGGCTGGCGACGGAGGTCCTGCTTTCCCCGGCCTTCCATGATTCACTGGCGACAGGGTCAGAATCAGTCGCCTCGCCGGTGGCCGCGGACGGCATTCTCGTCACGGCCGGCCTCGACGGCAGCGTCCATGCCTACCGCGAGAATGACCTCTCGGTCCTCTGGGACGCCTCGGTGGGCGGGCCGATCCTCGGGACGCCGCTGATCGATCGCGGCCGGGTCTACGTGTCGTCCACCTACGGAGCGTTGACGGTGCTCCGGTTGACCGACGGCGGCACGCTCTGGAGCGCCTCGACCGGTTCCGCCGATCAATCGTCGCCCGTTCTCTCCGGCACGCGCCTCTTCCTCGGCCGGGGCTTTCCGCAGGCGTCGATGACGGCTCTGGACCCGGCTTCGGGGGCCGTCGTCTGGAACACCCCCGTCGAGCAGGTGGCCTATTCCTCTCCGGCCATCGTCGGCAGCAACGTGGTTGTCGGCTGCAACAGCGGCCGCTACTACGCCCTCGACGCGGCCAGCGGCGCGCTCGCCTGGTCGTTCCTCACGCCCAACTCGGTGGGCTTCGCTTCGCCATTGTCGGATGGCACATCGATCTACCTTCCGTCGGGACCCACGCTCCAGCGGGTCGACATCGATCCGCTCCAGTGGGGCTCGTCGAACTGGTCCGTGACCTCCGTGGATCCCGCGCCGCCCGCGGGGTTCAAGGCCGTCGAACGGGCATCCTCGTCTCCGGTCAAGGCGGGGAACACCATCGTCTTCCTGGTCCGCTTCGTGTACGTGTTCGACGTCAACGGCGACTTTCAATCCGACCAGTTCACCGTGCGCGAGTTCGTCTGCGGCGTCGACCCGCTGAGCCACGCCATCGCCTGGCAGAATCTCCTGGGCGCCATGACGACGACGAACGTGAACAACGTCCCGCCCTACGCCTTGTGTCCCACCCCGGCCGTGACGGGATCGACCGTGGTCTGCGCGTCCTCCGTGGACCCGACGCTCCGGCTCCTCGCGGGAGCTGACGGAAGCGAGTCGGCCGCGTTCCCGCTCGACGCGCCGTGCCTCGCCTCGCCGATTGTCGCGAACGCCCGCATCACCGCGCTCACGCGGGCCGGCACGCTCTACACCTACGAGGGAACGACGCCCCAGCCCGCCGCCGTTACGGGCCTCGTTCCCGACGCCGCCACGTTCGCGGCGACGCCTTCCACGCTGTCCTGGGATTCGGCGGGCGCCGGAGTCACGTATCGCGTCCGGATCGCGAGCGACGGCGAATTCCTGATGGACTGGGACTACGAATTCGTGACGACCTCGACGTCGATCCCGTGCCCGGTCCTTCCGATCCAGCACCTCTATACGTGGGGCGTGCGCGTTCAGAACGCAGAGCTGGCCTGGGCCCCGTGGAGCACGGCGTCCTTCAAGCAGAACATTCCGCCGGCTCCGCCCGGGTCGCTGACGGCCGTGCCGAAGCACGGCCGGGTGGATCTTTCCTGGACCGCCAGCCCATCGCCGAGCGCGGTGGGCTATCAGGTGGCCTACGGGCTCACCGGGTTCCCCATGGGCGGAGCCTCCGACGTGGGGAACGTGCTGGGCACGACGGTCTCCGGATTGCTGAACGGCGTCAGTTACACGTTCGAAGTCCGCGCGGTGGACGCGTTGCCCGACGTCTCGACGCCCGTGACGGTAGCGGCGACGCCGGTGTCCGCCATCCACGTCGGCGGCGTGCCGTTCGATTCCATCGCCTTGGCGCTCGCCGCGGCGTTGCCGGGAGAGATCGTTCACCTCGGGGCGGACACGTTCCCGATCAGCGGCACGATCGTGATACCGGCGGGCGTAGGATTGCACGGGGTCAGCGCCCACGACACGCGCGTGATCGCGTCGGGCGCCTTCCCGATGGTCAATGCGCTGGACGGAAGCCAGATCGCTCAAATCTCGCTGTCCGGCGGGTCGGTGGGGGTCCTCGTGACGGGGGACGGCGTGATCGTTCGGAACTGCGTGATCCGGGACATGTCCCAATTCGGGGTTGAAGCAGTCGGGACCACGGACGTCATCAACAACACGATCGTGAACAATGCAACGGCCGGGGTACAGAGCTCCGGCTCGACGCAGGCGCGGAACAACATCGTCCAGCAGAACGGCGTTGGCCTCTTGGGAACGATCGTGTCCCGCTACAACGACGTCAGCGACGGGTACGTGGTCTCCGTCGCAGGGGTCGGCGACCTGCAGGCGCCGGTGGCCTTTCTGGACGCGGCGGGCGGCGACTACCGCGAACTGCCCCAGCAGCCGTCGCTGGACGCCGGCGACCCGTCGGACGTCTTCGCCCTGGAGCCGCCGCTCAACGGCGGCCGGATCAACATGGGCGCCTTCGGCAACACGCCGCTGGCGGCGACTTCGCTGACCGACGGCTCTGTCCCGCCGAAGAAGGGTCATTCCGGCTCTTGCGGCCTGCTCGGCCTGGAGGCGCTCCTCGTCCTTGCGGTCCTCCGGCGCCGTCGATGAAACCGAAAGTCCTGCTGGTCGGCCTCGCCGGCCTCGGCCTCCTGATCCTTCTGTTCGTCCTGCGTCGCGCCCCCTCGCCGCCGCCGTCCCCGCCGCCGCCTGCCACGACCCCGTCAGCAGCCCCGCCGTCCGGCTCCACGCTTCCGCCTTCAGCGACGGCCCCGCCGGCTCCGGTCCCCACGGATCCGATGCGCGAGTGGCAGGCGGCGATCCAGCGCAAGGACGCCAACGGCGTGCTCGGCTTGCAGGCGATGTTCCTGGCCCGCGAGGACGAGTACCGGGGTCCGCTGATGACGATGGCCCGCGAGGATGCGGAGCCGAGGACCCGCGCCTTCAGCGTGGCCGTGCTGGGGCGCATGAAGAAGCCGCCGGCCGAGTCGTTCTTCATCGAGAAGCTGCAGGACAAGCACGAGTTCCCCCAGAGGAGCGCGCTCGAAGTCCTGGAGCGACTGGGCACGGCGGCCTGCCTGGCGGCCGTCGACGGCCTGGCATCCTCCGATCCCAACGAGTCCGTGAGATTGACGGCGGCCCGGACGGCGAAGGCCGTGCGTTCCCGCTGAGGATGGGGTAGAATCCGGCCATGAAGAAGAAGAAAAAGCCGTACAAGCGCCCGACTCTGCGGACCGAGAAGGTCTACGAGCGCAAGAGCCTGGCCTGCGGCAAGAACAATCCCAACAGCTTCGCCTGCCTCGCCAACCTCAAGCAGTCATGAGCCCCTCCGAACCCCGATACCGTCGCGACGTCCGCCTGCCGTACCAGGACGTGCAGGGCCAGGCCGTGGTGGTGGCGCCCGCGCGCCGCGAAGTGCATGAATTCGACGAGACCGCGACCTTCCTCTGGTCCGCCCTCGCCCGCGAACAGACCCTGGCGGAGCTCGTTGCGTCGCTCTGCGAGGAGTACGACGTCGACGAGAAGACCGCCGAGGCCGACGTGCGCGCCTTCGTGGCGCTGCTGGAGGAACGGGGCCTGGTGCTTCGGGCATGAGCGACTGCGCGATCCTCCAGAACCTGAACGCGCGCGCCTACGACCGCTGCATCCCGCTGAACGTGACCCTCGAGCTCACCCTGCGCTGCAACATCCGCTGCACGCACTGCTACAACTTCGACCGCGACCAACCCCGTCCCGCCGCCGGCGCCGAGCTGAGCCTGGAGGAGATCCGCGCCCTGATGGACGACCTGCGCCGCGCGGGGACCCTCTTCCTTTCGCTTACGGGCGGCGAGGCGATGGTCCATCCCCGTTTCTGGGAGATCGCGGACGAGGCGGCGTCGCGGGGCTTCGCGCTGCAGGTGCTCTCGAACGGCACGCTGCTGGGCGAGGAGGCCTGCGACCGCCTGGCCTCGTACGCTAACCTCTGGGGGGTGGGTCTGAGCGTCTACGGCGCGACGGCGGCGACGCATGACGCGGTCACTCAGGTCGCGGGGTCCTTCGATCGAACGATGGCGGGCTGGCGCCGCCTGTCGGCGCGTGGCGTCCGGGTGGGTCTCAAGTTCGTCCTCATGAAGGCGAACGCATCCGAGGCGTCGGCGATGATCGCCCTGGCGGAAGGGGAGGGGGTCGACTATTCGATCGATCCCACGATCACCGGGCGCTACGACGGGACGTCCGGCAGCCTCGCGACCCGGGTGGACGCGGAGGCGCTCGAAGCGCTCTACGCCGGTCCGCTCCGCTTCCTGATCAAGCCCGGGCCGGCCGAGCCCACGGACGACGAATTCAAGTGCAACTGCGCGCGGGGCAACGCGGCGGTGTCGTCGACCGGGGAAGTGTACCCCTGCATCGCGGCGCCGCTCCGAGCCGGCTCGATCCGCGAGCGCCGCTTCAGCGACATCTGGAACGACTCCCCCGTCTTCCAGCGGATCCGGGCCCTTCGAGTCTCGGACTTCAAGACCTGCGCCCCCTGCGGCCTGAAGCCCTGGTGTCGCCGCAGCCCGGGTCCCGCCTATCTCCAGACGGGCGACTACACGGGGGTCGACCCCTGGACCTGCCGCGAAGCCGCCATCATCAAGTCCGTTGAGTCAAAATAACCGGGTTCTTTTGTCTCATTTGCAAAATGCAAATGCGGGTGATATATAGCAGGCGTGCAGAACGCCGTTCTGTCGCTGCTGGTGGTCGATGACGACGCCTCGATCCGGCGGGTCTTCCGCGAGATCGTGGCGCCCCGAGAGGAGGTCGCCCTCAGCGAGGCGAAGAACGCCGAGGAGGCCCTCGAGCTGCTTCGCACGCGGGTATTCGACGTGGCCTTCCTCGACGTCCGCATGCCCGGGCTGGGGGGCATCGAGCTCCTCGAGCAGCTGAAGCGCGAGCGTCCGTCGCTGGAAGTGGTGATGGTCACGGCCCACGGGACCATCGAGTCGGCCGTGCAGGCCATGAAGCTGGGGGCATCGGACTTCCTCCCGAAGCCCTTCAAGCTGGACCAAGTGTCCCTGATCCTCGAGCGGCTCCGGCGGGTCCGCCACCTCCGGACGGAGAACGAGCGCCTCCGCCAGGAGCTCCAGGAGCGCTACCGCGCCAAAAGCCTCGTCGGGACCGGCCCCGTCATGGACCGCTGCCATGAGCTCATCGACCGCGTCCGCCGCGAGGAGTGCAACGTCCTCATCCTCGGCGAGAGCGGCTGCGGCAAGGACCTGATCGCCCGCGCGATCCACTACGACGGACCCCGCCGGGATCGCCCCTTCGTGCCGGTGGACTGCGGCGCCATCCACGCCACGCTGCTGGAGAGCGAACTCTTCGGGCACGAGAAGGGCGCCTTCACGGGGGCGCACGCCGCCCGCCGCGGCCTGTTCGAGACCGCCGGCGGCGGCACCGTATTCCTCGACGAGATCGGCGAGATCCCCCTGGAGCTCCAGCCGGCGCTGCTGCGGGCGATCGAGGAGAAGGAAGTGCGTCCCGTCGGCTCGACCCAGTACCGTCCGGTCGACGTCCGCATCATCGCGGCGACCAACCAGCCCCTCGAGGAGATGGTGGTGGCGGGGAAGTTCCGCCGCGACCTCTTCTACCGGCTCAACGTCGTCGCGGTGCGGGTGCCGCCCCTGCGGGAGCGCAAGGACGACATCCCGCTGCTCGTGCAGCACTTTCTTCAGAAGCGCGCCGGCCGGAGCGGCCGCAGAGTGACCGGGATCAGCCCCGACGCGCTCCACCTGCTGCAGCGCTACGACTGGCCCGGCAACGTCCGCGAGCTGGAGCACATCATCGACCGCGCCTGCACGCTGGGGCAGACCGAGCGGATCGAGCCGGGCGACCTGGGGCCGTCGATCCTCGAGTCGGTCCAGAAGCGCGACACGGCGCCGGGCCAGTCGATCGAGGAGATGGAGGTCGCCGCGATCCGGCGCCTGTTGGACGACCACGACGGCGACACGTCACGAGTGGCGGACGTGCTCGGCATCGACCGCAGCACGCTCTACCGCAAGCTGAAGCGCTACAAGATCTCGCTCAAAAAAGCGTGAGCTGCGGCCCCGGGGGCACCCGGAAGGCCGCGGCGGACAACTCGGGCGAATCCTCCGTCAAGCCCGCCTTCTTCTTCGAGAGCTCGAAGAGCGCCGAGATCTGCTTCGCGTACTCGCCTTCGCCGCTCATCCGCGACCCGAAGCGCGGGTCGTTGAGGGCTCCGCCGCGCACGTCCTGGACGCGGTGCAGGACCTTCTTCTTCCGGTCGGGGAAGTGGTCGTCGAGCCACTTCTCGAAAATCTCCTTCACGGCGTAGGGAAGCCGCAGCACGGTGTGGCCCGCGAAGGAAGCACCCGCCGCCGCGGCCGCCTTCAGGATCGCCGGGACTTCGGCGTCGGTCAGGCCCGGGATGATGGGGGCGACGTTGACGCCGACGGGGATGCCGGCCGCCGCCAGGGCGTCGATGGCCGCCAGGCGCCGGGCCGGCGTCGAGGTCCGTGGCTCCATGCTGCGGACCAGGGCCGCGTCCAGCGTGGTGATCGAGACCACCACGGCGGCCGCGCGGTGGCGCGCCAATTCCGACAGGAGGTCGACGTCCCGCGTGACCAGGTGGTTCTTCGTGATGATGATGGCCGGATTGCGGAACTCCGCCAAGACTTCCAAGCAGCCGCGGGTGAGCCGGAACTTCCGCTCGGCGGGCTGGTAGCAGTCCGTGACGCCGCTCAGCGCGATGGTCTGCGGCTTCCACTTCGGGGACGAGAGTTCCTCGCGGAGCAGGGCAGGGGCGTCCTCCTTAACGAGGATCTTGGTCTCGAAGTCGATCCCGGGGGAGAAGCCCAGGTATTCGTGGAAGGGCCTGGCGTAGCAGTACACGCAGCCGTGCTCGCAGCCGCGGTACGGATTGACGCTCGTCTCGAAGCCGACGTCGGGGCTGTCGTTCCTCGCGATGATGGTTCGGGCCGTGTCCTTGAGGAACTGGGTGCGGGGCAGGGGCTCTTCGGGGTCGGGCGCCTCGGCGTCGGGGACGACGGAGCGCTTGGTGAAGCGGTTGGGAGGGTTGGATCCGGCGCCGCGGCCGCGAACGGGGGCCATGAAGGCCACTATACGGCGGCCAGTTGCAGGATGCAAATCTTCGGCTCCAGGATTTGCAAATTGAGAATAATCCATGGCACGCATGCATATTGTATGTATTATGTGTTTAACGTGCTGGTGTCCAATTGGTTAGGTGTAGATTAATTCCGACGTTGGCATGGCCCTTGCTATAGAAGGGTTAAGGAGAATGAGAAGCGTGAAGGAAGCCCGGAAGCCTCAGATGGACCTGCGAGGGAGCTGCGACTTGGGCGGTCGGCCCGGGTCGCTGTTCGTCTCTCCGGATGGGGCGCAGCTGTTCGTGTTCGACCGGGAAAGCAGCCAGGTCTCGGCCGTTTCGGTGTCGCGCTGGGCGCAGTTGGAGCGCATCGACCTGGCTCGTCCGGGCTCCCCCGCTCTCACGTTCCTTGGCGGTTTCGACGATGCCATGTTCCTGGCCGGTCTCCCGGGGAAGGTCGACGTGTTCAGCGCCGCTTCCCGCCGCAGCAGTGGAGCCATCCTCTGCAGCGGCGGGGCGTGCGACTTGGCTGTCCTTCCCGAACTGCGCCAGGCGGTCCTCACGACGGTGTCGGGCAAGGCGGGGTTCCTCGAGCTGCTGGGGCTCGCTCCGGGCCGATCGCTCGGCCGGATGGAACTCCCCCTCCCGCCGGCGCGCGGGACGCTCGCGCTCCTTCCGAAGCACGGCCTGGGCGCCGTGCTGCTGCGCGGCTCGACTCCGGGCGACGAGATGATCGCCCTCTTTGAGTGCCGCGCGGGGTCGGAGATCGCGTTCCTCCGGATGGAGGGAGGCGTCCGCTCGGTGGCCTTCGAGTCGGAAGGCCGCTTCCTCTACGCCGCGTCCCACGACGCCTCGATGTTGGAGGTCATCGACGTCCGGGAGCAGCGTGTCGTCGAGCGCGTGCTGCTGGCGGGAGAGCCCTTTGGCGTGGCGTGCGACCCGGTGGGGCGCCGCGTGTGGGCGCTCTGCGAGAAGCTGGGCCATGTGGCCTTCGTGGATCCGTTCGATCACGCGGTCTTCCGCCGCACCCAGCTGCCGGGCCTGATCGGCGGCCCGAACCGCGTGGCGTTCAGCCCGGAAGGACGGCTGGGAGTGGTGGTGGAGGCTGGGGAAGGCGGTCTCTCGCTCATCGAGGCCGGCGGCATGGCCGACGGCGACTACGGCGAGGTCGACGACCGCCTCGAGCTGGGCCGCGACGTGGCCGACGTCGCCTGGAGCCCGCTCGGCGAAGAACTCTACGTCAGCTCCCCCTCGACGGGGGCGCTGCTGCGGCTCGCCGTGGATCGCGGCGACCAGCTCATGAAAGACACGGACTTGTACCTGATGGACCAACTACTCCGGCGGCAGGATGCCGCCGGCTTGAAAAATCCCCTATTCCCTCCTTGATCCTCACGGGCTCCGCACAAGAGCCCGTGTGGAAATCTTGCGCCGCCGAGAGGCCGGCGGGGTCGGAAAAAACCCCGCCGGCCTCCGGTGTTTCCGGAGAAAAAAAGAACCGCTCTGTTTTGCATTCCAGGCAAGGCCGGGGCCGCTCCGTGCCGAAATAAGAAGAGCGATCGGGAAGGAGAGGGCGTCATGGAACAACAGAAGCAGCAAAGCGTCGGCACCATCGTCTACATCCTCGAGGCCGAGAAGTGGGGCCCCGGGAGCGTCGAGCGGCAACCCGTGGGCGTCTACTCGCTGCCCACCCTCTACGCGGTGGCCGCCGAAGAAGCGTACCGCGCCGAGCTCGCCGGCGGCGAGGACGGCCACAACATCTCGTTCGCGGCGCGGGCCGAACTCATCATGGATTTCCAGCAGGTCGCCGACTCGGGCACCGCCATGGGCGCCCAGACCGGGATGTGGCGCTGGTGGCCCTCGTTCGGCGGCGACTGGGAAGAAGTGGCGTTCTAGATCACCAGCGGAACGTCACGCCGCCGTGGACCCCGAAGTCGGGGCTGTTGTACGGGTTGATGATGTTCTCCACGATCGAAATCTCGATCAGCACTCCTTGCCAGGGCTCCCACTTGAATCCCGCCACGATCTCGTGGCTGGGCAGCCGGAAATCCGGCACGCCGACGCCGCTCCCGCTCGTGACGAGGTACTGGGCGATGATCGAGAACTCCGTCACGAGGTGCCATTCGAACGCCACCGTCGTCGACCACTGGATCGGCCGCAGCTTCAGCCCGAAGAAGTCCTCCGACCCGAACCACGCGAGATTCGCGCCCACGTAGATGTGGACGGTCTCGATCTCCTTCACCAGCCCGATCGAGGCGCCGAGGTCCAGCGGCCCGCTGCGATGGACGTCGCCCGGGGCGACGTTTCCCCGGATCGTCATCGACCAGGCCACGGCGGGGAAGTACTCGTCGCCGTAGGTGAGGTTGTGCCGGAGCGTCACGAGCGCCGCCTGCTCGTAGGGTTGCGGGTCGTTCTCGTCGACGATGATCGGAGGCCCGCCGCCGGGCGGCTGGATCACGATCCGGTTGTCGTTCCGGGCGAAGTGGTCGCGGTCGCCGATCGCGAGCCCGAAGGCCTGGTGGAAGCCCAGGATGAAGGCGTCCAGGGTGCCGCCGGTGCGCGACGCGCTCTCGATCGCCAGGTCCAGGCGGACGTCGTCGGAGAGCGCCCAGGTGAAATTGATGTTCGACCTCAGCACCTCGAAGTCGAGCTGGAACTGATCCGACAGCGCCAGGTTCTTGACCCAGCTCTCGGTCACCCGGAGGTCGAACTTCCCGGCGGGCATGGATTCGGGAAACTGCGTTTCGAACCCCGTGCGCAGCGACGGCATCGGGGCCAGCGAAACGTAGTGGAGGGGGCCGTAGCCGACGTTCGGGCGCTGGAACCAGAGCCCGGGAACGGTCTCGTTCTCCGGGTGCTCGGGAGGGAAGGGCGGATAAGGAGCCTGATCCTGCGCCGCCAGCCCCGCCGGCAGCGCCAGAACGATCGCGACTCCCAGACCCAGAGCCCCCGTCCGTTTCATCGACCCACCGTCGCTTTATCTCGAAACGCGCCGTGGGGTATGATGATTCCGTGAGCCTGCTGGGCCGCCTCTCCATCGTCGGCGCCGCG
>Ga0310813_10003002_pt1 | contig 10235 bp, 9 predicted proteins | sample YN3metagenome_FD_203086 | JGI IMG/M metagenome (GOLD analysis project Ga0310813, IMG submission 203086) | Soil microbial communities from experimental microcosm in Duke University, North Carolina, United States - YN3 | ecosystem: Engineered > Artificial ecosystem > Soil microcosm > Unclassified ... | reverse complement strand
CGAGGCCGTGGCGCAGGACGCGCGGCGTCTGGCGCGGGTCGAGCGGCAGCTCCACGCCGCGGTAAGCCAGCGTGAGCGAGCCGCGGGCGCAGCGCAGCCGGAGCTCGCCGCGCTCGAGGACGGCTCCGTACTGATCCTCGAGGATCGGCAGGAGCACCTTGCCTTGGAGCTCCGGCGTCTCGGGCTCCCAGTCGATATCGAAGAAGTCCGCGAACTCCGACGCCGGGCCGTTCTCCAGGACATCGCGCCACCAGAGGTTGGCTCGCGGGTCCGTGCTCATGTGGTTGGGGACGACGTCGAGGAGATAGCCCATCCCGCGCGCGCGCAGGGCGGCCGCGAAATCCCGGAACCCGGCCTCGCCGCCCAGCTCCGGGTTGATCGCGCCGCAGTCGGCGACGTCGTAGCCGTGCGCGCTGCCGGGCCGGGTCTTCAGGATGGGCGAGGTGTAGCAGTCCGTGATTCCCAGGTCGTCGAGGTAGGCCGCCAGCGCCGCGGCCTGGGTGAATCCGAACTCCGGGTTGAGCTGAAGGCGGTAGGTGGACAGCGGCGTCCGGCGCCGCTCGAGCACCGAGCGGAAGTCGAGGCGGCCGGCCGCTCGCGGGCTCGGGCCGGTCACGCCTTGACCGTGCGCAAGAGAGCGGTGGAGCGCTCCCGCAGGTCGTAGCTGAGCACGCCGGAGCGGATGCGGCGGGGCTCCGCGTCGGGGGAGGCGGTGTCCAGGAGGAGCTCCCAGGCCTGGCCCCGGCGGGTCGGGGGCAGGCGGAAGGGCGCCCGCTCGTGGTGGGCGTTGAGCAGCCAGAGCAAGGTGTCGTCGACGACGCGCGCGCCGCTGGCGTCGAGCTCCTCCATCGCGTCCCCCGCGAGGCGGATGCCGAGGCGCTTGATGGAGCCGCTGCTCCAGTCCGAGTCCGACATCTCCGCGCCGGAGGGCTCGAGGAAGGAGATGTCCTTGACCGACCCGCCGCGCAGGGGGCGGCCTTGGAAGAAGCGTCGGCGGCGGAACACGGGATGCGCCTTGCGCAGCTCGATCAAGCGGCGCACGAAGGCGAGGAATTCCCGCTGCTCCGAGGAGAGATCCCAGTGCGTCCAGCCGAGGGGGTTATCCTGGCAGTAGGCGTTGTTGTCGCCCTTTTGGGTTCGCCCGAGCTCGTCGCCGCCGCAGAGCATGGGCACGCCCTCGGAGAATAGCAGGGTGGCCATGAGGTTTCGCTTCTGCCGCTCCCGCAGCGCCCGGATGACCGGGTCGTCGGTCGGACCCTCCACGCCGCAGTTCCAGCTCAGGTTCTGGTCGGAGCCGTCCTTGTTGTCCTCGAGGTTCGGCTCGTTGTGCTTGTCGTTGTAGCTCACCAGGTCCTGGAGGGTGAAGCCGTCGTGGCAGGTGACGAAGTTGATGCTCGCGTACGGGCGGCGGCCGCCGTGCTCGTAGAGGTCGCTGCTCCCGCTCAAGCGCGTGGCCAGCTCGGCGACCCCGCTCGCCTCGCCTTTCCAGAACCCCCGCACCACGTCGCGGTACTTTCCGTTCCACTCCGTCCAGCCGACGGGGAAGTTCCCGACCTGGTAGCCGCCTTCTCCCAGGTCCCAGGGCTCGGCGATGAGCTTGACCTGGGACAGGAGCGGGTCCTGATGGATGATGTCGAAGAAGGCGCCGAGCTTGTCGACCTCGTGGAGCTCGCGGGCCAGCGCGCTCGCCAGGTCGAAGCGGAAGCCGTCGACGTGCATGTCCACGACCCAGTAGCGGAGGCTGTCCATGATCAGGCGCAGGACCGCCGGGTTGCGCATGTTGAGCGTGTTCCCGCAGCCGGTGTAGTCCATGTAGTAGCGCGCGTCCTTCGGCGAGAGGCGGTAGTAGAAGGCGTTGTCGATGCCGCGCAGGGAGAGGGTCGGCCCGAGCTGGTTGCCCTCGGCCGTGTGGTTGTAGACGACGTCCAGGATCACCTCGATCCCGGCCGAGTGGAGGGCGCGCACCATGCGCTTGAAATCCTGCACGGCGCCCTCGCCCGTGCGCGAGACGCTGTAGGCGACGGCGGGGGCGAAGAAGGCGTAGGTGTTGTAGCCCCAGTAATTCGCCAGGCCCTTCTCCTGGAGGTACATGTCGTTGGCGAACTGCTGGGCCGGCATCAGCTCGACGGCGGTGACGCCGAGCTCCACGAGATGGCGGATCGAGGCCTCCGAGGCGAGGCCGGCATAGGTCCCCCGGAGCGCGGGTTCGACCGCGGGGTTGAGCATGCTGAAGCCCTTGATGTGGAGCTCGTAGACGATGGTCTCGTGCCAGGGCCGGCGCGGAGGGGCGTCGTCGCCCCAGGTGAAGGAGTGGTCGAGCACGGCGGCCAGCGGCGCCAGGGCGGCGTTGTCGCGCTCGTCGAAGGAGAGGTCCGCCGCCGGGTCGCCGATCCGGTAGCCGAACATCTCCGGCGCCCAGGACACGTCCCGGCCGATCGCGCGGGCGTAGGGGTCGAGGAGCACCTTGTTCGGGTTGAAGCGGTGCCCGGCGGCGGGCTCGTAGGGGCCGCGGACGCGGTAGCCGTAGAGCTGGCCGGGCAGGACGTCGGGGAGGTAGCCGTGCCACACCCGGTCGGTCCGCTCCGGCAGCGCGATGCGCTGCGACTCCTTCCGGGCCTCAGGCGACTCGAAGAGGCAGAGCTCGACGGCCGTCGCGTTCTCGGAGCAGAGCGCGAAGTTGACCCCCTTTCCGTCCCACGTGGCTCCCAGCGGGTAGGGGCTGCCGGGGCGAATCCTCGTCATCGCGAGGAGTCTACTCCGCGTTCGGGCCCCCGCCCATCGAGGACCCGCAAAGATTTTATCGCCGGCTCAAGCGACGCTAACGGGAGATCGCCGTGCGCGTCTTCACTTTCGAGGCGATTTTAACATGGGGCCGAACGCGACGGCCTTGAGGGCGAAGCGCTCCAGGACGGCCGACATCGGCCCGGGGCGCCCGGGGGCGGTACCCGAGTCGAGGCGCCGGCTGATGGTGAGCCAAATCTGCTCCTCCAGGCCGATGCTTCCGCGATGGAGCGGCACCAGGTTCCCGGCCTTGAGGTCCGCCTGCACCGCCAGCGAATCCAGGGCGGCCGCGCCCTGCCCCTCGACGGCCAAGGTGCGCAGGAGGCCCGCATCCTCGATCTCGGCCTCCACGTTCGCGGCGACGGCATGGCGGTCCAGGTAGCGGTCAACCTCCTTGCGCGTCGGGTTGTCGGAGCCGCGCAGCAGCAGGGGCACCCGCGCCAGGTCCTTGGGGAAGCGCTTCACCCGCGCGGCGACCTCGGGGGTCGCCACGAAGCCCAGCGGGATGCGGCCGATGAGCTTGCTCCGGAACGCGCCGCCGCGCAGCAGCACCCCGAGGTCCACGTTCGAGAGGACGGCGTCCAGGAGGTTGCGGCGCATCCGGTCCTCGAGGTCCGCCAAGGAGGCGCCGAAGACCTTGACGCGGACCGCGCGGTCCAGGCGGCGGATGGCGTCGAGGCACTGGAGCACCACGGCGCGCGATATGGTCGGCTGGATGCCCAGGCGAAGGCTCGTGGTCGGCTCGTCGAGGCCCTTCTCGATGCTCGATGCCAGCTCCTGGCCGGGCGTGAAGATCCGCTCGCAATAGTCGAAGACGATCCGCCCCTCCGGCGTGAGCTCCACGCGGCCGCGATCGCGGGTCAGGAGCCGCTTGCCGCACCGCTTCTCCAGCGTTCCGATCTGCGCGCTGAGGGTCGGCTGGGCGAGGTAGAGGCGACGGGCGGCCGCGCTGATGCCGCCCAGGCGGGCCGCGGTCCAGAAGTAGTAGAGGTGGTGGTAGTTCAGGGGGATCATCAGAATTATCTATGGAATACACAAAATCTATCTATAAAGCAAATGGAACGGCCGGTGCTATAGTTTTGGACATGACTACTCCACGCCGAACGGTCGTAGCCGTGCTTCTTTCCGGGCTGCTTTCTTCCTGCGCCTCGCCGCGCGCGGCGAAAGGCCGCGGGGCCGAGGCGGCCGCGCCCCTCGCCGCGGGCGCCGGGGCCGCCGGCTCGGGGAGCGAGCCCTCGGTTCGCGGCGGCATCGCCCAGGCGGTGCCGCAGCTCAAGGCGATCCATTTCGCCTATGATCGCGCCGAGCTCGGCGCCCAGGACCGGGAGACCTTAGCCAAGAACGTCCAGTGGCTCAAGGAGCATCCGGAGATCACCGCCCAGGTCGCGGGCCACTGCGACCAGCGCGGCACGACGGAGTACAACCTCGCGCTGGGGCAGAGGCGGGCGGCCGCCGTGCGCGAGTACTATAGGATGCTGGGCGTCGCGCCCGAGCGCGTCGCCACCATCAGCTACGGCAAGGAGCGGCCGGTCTGCGCCGAGATGTCCGAGGCCTGCTGGGCCCGCAACCGCCGCGCCGAGACTTTGGCCGTGGCGCCGGCCCTGAGCCGGAACACCGTCCCGGCGGCCGGGCGCTGAGGTGCGCGCTCCGGCCGAAGCGCAGCGTCCGCTCATCGCCTGGGTGGACGAGGACCGCGAGGCGCAAGCGCTGGCCCGCGGCTGGCTCCTGGGCCGCTGCGACCTGGTGACCTACGCCGACGGCGCGCATTTCCTCGAGGAGGTCGAGGACCTGCGTCCGGATCTCGTCATCTTCGAGGTCCGCGCTTCGGGCGGCGACGGGCTCGCGCGATGCCGGAGCCTGCGCTCCGAGTCCGCCCTGGGCTCGATCCCGATCCTCTTCCTTACGCCCGCCTTCGGCGAAGCGCGGCTCCAGGACTACGTGGAGTGCGGCGGGGCGGGCTTCCTCGCGAAGCCGTTCGACAAGAAGTCTTTCCAGGTGGCGGTCCGGGACCTCATCCGGACGCCGCGCGGCAAGATGCCTCTGGGCTAGGCCGCGGGCGACATGACCGGCTTCGGGCGAGCCTTGCGGAGAGACCTGTCGAAGCTCGTCGCCGGCCTCCCCCTGGTTCAGCAGCTCGTCCTGACCGGAGCCATGGTCGGGCTGGCCGCCGGCGCCAGCGCCTACGTCTTCGACCGCCTGATCGTGCTGGCGAAATCGCTGACGCTGGACCGCCTCGAGCCGCTCCCGTTCGCGGCGCGCGCCGCGCTGCTGCTCGTCTTGCCCGCCTCCGGCGCGATAGCGGGCTGGCTGCTCATCGACAAGATCTGCCCGGAGGCCCAGGGGCACGGCTTCGACGTCGTCGTCCGTTCCATCTCGGAGGGCGATGGGCGCCTGCGCGGCCGCCTCAACCTCGTGAAGTCGCTCGCCTCCGCGATCACGATAGGGTTCGGCGGTTCGGCCGGGCGCGAAGGCCCTTCCGTCCAGATCGGGGCGTCCGCGGGCTCCTGGATCGGCCAGAAGATGAGGCTCCCGGCGCGCGACTTGAGGACGGTCACGGCGGCCGGCGCCGCGGCCGGGCTCTCGGCGGCGTTCGGCACGCCTCTTGCCGCCGTCTTCTTCACGATGGAGGTCCTGCTGCGGGATTTCGCGAGCGAAGCGTTTCCAGCGGTCGTCATCGCGTCCGTGACGGCCGTCGCGGCCGCGCGCTTCCTCCTGGGGAGCGAGCGCTTCCTGGTCAAGATCGCCTACGAGTGGCACGGGACGGCCGACTTCTTCGCTTACGCCGGGCTCGGCATCGTCGTTGCGCCCCTCGGCATCCTATACGAGAGGGCGACCGAGCTCGTGGAGCGCTCGGTCCGGCGCGGCCGGCTCAAGGGTTTGCCCGAGTGGCTCAAGCCCGGCCTCGGAGGCGCGCTGGTCGGCCTCCTAGCGCTGGCCGCGCCGAGCGTCCTGGGCACGGGGCAGAGGACGATCAACGCTGCGCTGAGCGGCGAGTTCCTCGGCTGGCGGGGCGCCGCGGCCTCCGGCGCCAAGATCGGGGCCACCGCGCTCACGCTCGGGTCCGGCGGCTCCGGCGGGGCCTTCATGCCGGCGCTGTTCATCGGCGCGACCGCGGGGAGCGCCTGGGGCGCGCTGCTGCGGCATTTCTGGGCGTTCTCGGGCCAGCCCGGGGTCTTCGCGCTCGTCGGCATGGCCTGCGTCTTGACCGCGTTCTACCAGGCGCCGGTGACCGCGATCGTGATGGCGCTCGAGGTCTCGCAGGATTACGACGCTCTCATGCCGGTCATGGTGGCCTGCGTGGTCGCCTACGTCGTCTCGCGGCGCCATCGAGAAGAGGTCCTCGTCGAGCTTTGATCCGGGCCTCGCCGGGCTACGCCGTCGGGACGTAGGCGCAGGAGGGATCCGAGTCGAGGAAGTTCCCGGTCGCGGCGTTCGCTCGCGCGCGGGAGCCGGCGCAGACCTGGGCGAACTCGCACGCGCCGCACTTCCCCTTCAGCAAAGACGGGTCGCGGAGGCTCCGAAACAGCGGGGAGTTCCGGTAGACGTCGGCGATCCGGTACCTGCGGACGTCGCCGGCGGGGATGGGAAGAAAGCCCGACGGGCAGATGCCGCCCCGGTGATCGATGAAGAGGAAGCCTTTGCCGGCGTTGACCGCCTCGGGCGACATCCCTATCGCGCCGCCGACGCCCCGGGGCCGCGCCAGGACGTGGCGGATCCGGGCCGCGGCATTCTCGCCCCGCCGGCCCTCCTTCATCATCACGTAGCGCCGGTAATGCGGGGCCTCGGTCAGCTTGACGATGAATCGCTCCTCGAAGTTGAGGCGATGGAAGCGCTCGAAAGCGAGCTCGAACTGTTCCGGGCTCAGGCCGCGCATCGCGCTGCCGCGTCCGATGGGGATGAGGAAGAATATCTCCCAGAACGCGACGTCCAAGGAGCGCACGCGCTCGACCATGGCCTCCAAGTGGGGGAAGTTCCAGGCCGCGAGGCAGGTGTTGATCTGGAGCGGGATGCCCGCTTCGCGGGCGAAGGCCGCGCCCTCCAGCGTCTTCGCGAAGGAGCCGGGAACGCCGCGGAAGGCGTCGTGGAGCTCCGCCGTCGGGGCGTCGAGGCTTAGCGCCAGCTGGTCCAAGCCGGCGTCCTTGAGGGCGGCGACGCGCTCGCGGGTCAGCCGGGGGGTGGCGGCCGGGATGGCGCCGAGCCGCAGGCCCGCGCGCTTTCCGTGGCGGATGAGCTCCTCCAGGTCGGGACGGTTGAGGGCGTCGCCTCCGGAGAAGACCAGGATGGGCGTCCCCATCGCGGCGACTTGATCGAGGAGGTCCTTGGCCTCCGCGGTGGTGAGCTCGTCCGTGTGGCGGCCCAAGATCGCCTGGGCCCGGCAATGCCGGCAGGCGAGCGCGCAGGAGCGCGTGGTCTCCCAGATGGTCAGAAACGGAGCTCGACTGAAGTCGACGGGGCGCGGCAAGGCATGCGGCACGTCCCCCGAAGACGCAACGAACCTGCTAGAGACGCAGGTAGGCTTTGAGCTGCTCCACGATAAAGCGGGCGTCGCTTGGACTTCCCAAGCCGTCGACCAGTTTGACCTCGCTCGCGTCCCGGCGGACCGCCTTGATCCGGTAAAGCACGGGGGCCGGGGCCCTGCCCCAACTCTTGTACTCCTCGCAATAGACCCGGCCGACGTCCGCGGTCGAGACGTCCCGAGGCCAGTCCCACGGCATGGGTCCGGAACGCGCGCTCAAGCGCGCCGCGTCGACGCGGATCACCGTCTTATTGAAGAGCGCGGCGAGGCCGGGGTAGCCGTACATGGCGATCGGCAGAAGCAGCATCAGGACGTCCGAGGAGTGCTGGGCCGCGCTCAATTTCGGGTTTCCGAAGCGATGGCGTAGGAACATGAAATAGATAAAGCCGCTCAGGCCGAAGCCCAGCAGAAAAAGAAAGGAGGCGCCGGCCGCCGAAGCCCAGTCCCACGTGATCTGCAGGGACGTCGCGTCCCGTTCCACGCGAAACCGCTTGCGCCGCCGCTCGAGCTCGTCGGGGAACTCGGGCGACCAATCCTCGGAAGGGTCCGCTGCCATGCTCGGGAGTGTAGTCTTTTTTGCCTTCTCACCGCATACTGGAGCCGTGGACGTTCGCTCGACCGGCAAGGTCAACTTCTACCTGGCCCTCCGGGAGTCCGCGGCGGCCGGCTTGAGCCCGCTGCGGGCCGTGGAGCTCCTCTTCGACGCGTGCGCGCCTGAGCCCTTCTTGTCGGAGTCGCTCATCTTCCGCCTCCTCGAGGCGCACTCCGGGCATAAGGCGCCGCCGCTCCGGGTCTCGCTGGCCACGCTCCACGCCTTGGCGGAGAGGCTGCGCGAGGGTCTTCCGTTCTCCGACTCGCTCGCGCACCACCCCCGGGAGTTCCAGGGCTGGGAGATCGCCGCCCTCAAGGTGGGAGAGAAGACCGGGCGCATGGACGAGGCGTTCCGCGACATCGCGGACGTCATCGACGGCCGCAGGTCCCATCTCTTGAGACTGGCGGCCGCGGCGGCCAAGCCCGCGCTGCTGCAGTCGCTCATCCCTTGGATCGTCTGCGCCCCCTTGGCCGCCTTGGCCGGGTTCCTCGCCTATTTGGGCGCGGCCTCGGCGCTGTTTGTCGCGATAAGCCCGATCGCGGCGATCCTCCTTTCGCCCAAGGAAGGGTCGGCCTTCAACCCCGGCGTGATGCCGGGCTTCGCGAAGATGCAGTTTTGCCGCTGCCTCGCCGGCCTCATCAAGGCCGGGATCTCCCCCGACGAGGCCATCGCGGAGGCCGCCCAAGCGGCGGGGACGCGGGGGCTGGGCGAGACGGGCGAGGCGATCCATGCCCGGCTCGCCCGCTACCGGATGTTCTCGAGCGAGGAGCTGGCCGGCCTGCGCATCGCGGAAGAATGCGGCAAGCTCGACGAGGGGCTGAGCGACCTAGCCGAGCGCGCGCGCAAGACTTGGGCGGAGCTGGCCTTGCGCCGTCCCAGCGAGGCCATCTAGAGCGGCCTCCGGACTTCCTGCTCGAGAAACAGCGCCTGCCCGGGTTCCAGCAGCCCGGACGCCAGCATCCGCGTCTTGCCGCTTTTGAGCACGAGCTTGACCTGATAAGTCTCTTCCGGCTCGAACATCGTCCCGTCCGAGGTGTCCGAACTCGTCCGATATCGCTCGCTGACGACGCGGTCGATATCGGCCTTGAGCACGTTCTTGCCGCCGAGCCAGGGCAGCGGTCCGTGCTCGACGAGCACCCGCGCGGGGTCGATGCGGACCGTCGTGCGGTTGACGAGATAGCCGATCCAGGCGTAGGCGATCCCGCCGGGGATGATCCCTAGCCCCCATAAGAGCGGCCAGGGCGCGTCGGCCGGAGAATGGAGGCAGATGTAGAGCACGAACCAAAAGGGCATGCCCAACGCGAAGGCGAAGAGGATCCCTCCGATGGAGAAGCGCGAGAGCCAGCGCCAGGAGATGAGCCGCTGCGGCCCGTTGCTCTCGATCCGAAAGCCGTCGGGCGGGGGCACCGGGACGCTGGGGTCGTGGTCCAAGGGCTGGTTATTGGGGCTGAAGGCGAGGAAAAATGAGATCGGCCCGATCGTGAGGCGCGGGCGGGCCCGGATCGGGCCGCGGGCGATGCCGGCCCTGGATTTCTTGCCTTCTCCGGCATGCGCGATGGCGTCTTTGATCAAGGAGCGGAACTGCTCCGGGACATCGGCGAGGCGATCGTATTGCTCGCCGTTGATGGTGATCTTCGTGCTCGTCGTCGTGGTGACTTTGAAGGGACCCAGCGTGCTCTGTTGGGGCGGCGGCAAGGCGGCGTCGCTCTTGAGCGGCTTGCAGCACGCCCAGCAGACATCGCGTTCTTTCTCGTTGAGCTGACCGCAGTGTGGGCAGGGGATATCGGCCATCGTTCGAAGTTTAGTCTCGGGTTCCAGAAAAGTAAAGCTCGAGTTTTGACGTTTCCGCGTTTACGCCGCATACTTGTGCCGTGCCGGCGGCGATCACATCCCAACCTGCCAACGAGAAGATTCTGCGCTTTCTTAGGAATCCCTACGACTTCATAAGCGGCCCGAAGGCGGAGGTCTTCCGCCAGGCGCGTCTCAAGGACCTCGCGGCCGGCCGCGTGAAGGAGAGCCAATCGCCGGAGGAGGCGAGCTGGCTCAACCTGGGGACGCATCCCGACGTCGTCGAGCGTCTTTGGCGAGGCATCACGGTCCTCCTGCCCGAGCCCTGCGCCTGGATCGTGCACGGCGCGCCGGCCTTGGTCCAGCCGAGGACGGGCGTCATCTTCGGGTGGGCGGGAGGTTCCCGCGATTACGCGCTCAGGCTGCCCGAAAAGGCCAAGGAGCTGGCCTTGAAGGGCGGGGCCAAGCTGGAGGCGCGCTACTCGACCGGGGACCTGCTCGACGTGAGCGAGCTCGGCGAGGAGTGGGTGCTGCTCAACTTTTCGCCGGGCGAGGAGC
>Ga0310813_10003001_pt1 | contig 10236 bp, 12 predicted proteins | sample YN3metagenome_FD_203086 | JGI IMG/M metagenome (GOLD analysis project Ga0310813, IMG submission 203086) | Soil microbial communities from experimental microcosm in Duke University, North Carolina, United States - YN3 | ecosystem: Engineered > Artificial ecosystem > Soil microcosm > Unclassified... | reverse complement strand
GACCTATGGCGGCAACCCGCTGGCAATGGCCGCCGGCCAGGCGGTGTTCGATGTCGTCGCCAATGACGAGTTCCTCTCGCATGTTCGCGCCATGGGCGAGCGGCTTCGCTCCGCGCTTGAACAGATGATCCCCAATCACGACCATTTGTTCGAAAGCGTTCGCGGCATTGGCCTGATGCTGGGCGTCAAGATGAAGACCGACAGCCGCGCGTTCGTCACCTATCTTCGCACCAAGGGCATCCTGACCGTCGCCGCCGGCGACAATGTGGTTCGCGTGCTTCCGCCGCTGACCATCGACGACAGCCACATCGCCGAGTTTGTCGAGGGCCTGTCGGCCGCGGCCGCGGATTACGACGTCCCCGAAGCGGCGTGACGATGCGCCATTTCCTCAACCTGTCCGACGCGGGAGGGGAAGCGATTGCGGCCATCCTCAACGAGGCGATGGAGCGGAAGGAGAAAAGGTCAGGCTGGCCCAAGGGCAAGGTGGACGCCGACCGGCCGCTGGACGGCATGATCCTGGCGATGGTGTTCGAGAAGAGCTCGACGCGGACGCGCATCAGCTTCGACCTCGCCATGCGGCAGCTTGGCGGGTCGACCATCGTCCTTGAGAGCGGCTCGTCCCAGCTCGGCCGTGGCGAGACGATTGCCGACACGGCGCGCGTGCTGTCGCGCTTTGCCGACGTGATCATGATCCGCACCGATCATCATCAAAAGGCGGTCGAGCTTGCACAGTATGCCAGTGTGCCGGTGATCAACGGCCTGACCGACTTTTCCCACCCCTGCCAGCTGCTCGCCGACATGCAGACGGTCATCGAACACCGCGCCAAGCTGGCGGGATCGCGCTGGGCCTGGGTCGGCGACGGCAACAATGTCTGCAACTCGCTGATCGAGGCCGCGGCGCTGATGCACTTCGGATTGGCGGTTGCCACGCCCAGCCTGTTCGAGCCGGATGTCGGCATGTGCGCGATGGCCGCGACGCGCGACGACATCTACTTCGGCTGTGATCCGGTCGAGGCGGTCGATGGCGCCGAGGTGGTGGTGACCGACACCTGGGTTTCCATGGGGCAGGAACAAGATGAGTATCGCGAGGAGGCTTTCGCGGGCTTCCAGGTCGATGAGGCGATGATGGCGCGGGCACTGCCAGGCGCGACCTTCCTGCACTGCCTCCCCGCCCATCGTGGCGAAGAGGTCAGCGATGCCGTGATCGACGGCCCCCAGTCGGCCGTATGGGACGAGGCCGAGAACCGCCTGCATGCGCAGAAAGCGCTGCTGCTCTGGGCGCTGGAAAAAATCGGCTAGGTTGCGATTTCGGGCAGTCGGTCCCATTTGGCCGCGGATGACTGAAATCTCGTTGAACCAGGACGTCGCGCTGGGCGTCACCTTGCCGTCGCGGCACGCCCGTGGGCGCGCTGCGCGGATCGGCCCCGCGCTCGATCAGATCCTTGCCAATCACGGCTATCCGCCCGCGCTCGAGCAGCTGCTTGCGGAAGCACTGGTGCTGACCGCGTTGCTGGGCTCGCTGCTCAAGGATCCAGGCGGACAATTGACCATCCAGGCGCAGACCGAGGCCGGGATCATCGACCTTTTGGTCTGCGACTATCTCGGCGGCGAACTTCGCGGTTACGTCCGCCACGATCCCGAGCGGCTGGCCGAGGCCGGCCCCAACCCGACCCTGTTTTCCCTGTTCGGGCGCGGCTATTTGGCCATTACCTTCGACCAGCCGGCAACCAAGGAACGCTACCAGGGCATTGTGCCGCTGGAGGGCGAGGGGCTTGGCGACGCGGCGCAAAGCTATTTCGCCCAGTCGGAGCAGATTCCATCGATCGTCCGGCTGGCGGCGCGGAAGGACGACCGCGGCTGGGTGGCCGGCGGCCTGATGTTCCAGCACTTGCCGGAAGGCGAGGAGGGGCGCGACCGGCTTCATACCCGGCTCGACCACCCCGAATGGCCGCATGTTGCGGTGCTGGTGGGGTCGGTACAGCCGGATGAACTGACCGATCGCGACCTGCCGCTCGACGACCTGGTCTGGCGCCTGCTGCACGAGGAGCCGGAAGTGCGGACCCTCCCTCCGGTCGCGTTGTCGAAGGGCTGCCGGTGCAGCCCCGACTATGTCGCTTCGGTGATTGCCCGTTTCCCGCCCGACGAGCGGGCGGCGATGGTCGGCGACGACGGCATGATCCGGGTCGATTGCGCCTTTTGCGCGAGCAGCTTTCCAATCGCAGCCGAAGCTGCTTAGAATTACGCAGGGTTAACTAGCCTGTGGTAAATGGCTCGTGATGCGTAACGGGGCTCGAATCGGCCTTATGGCCGTCATTGCTTTTCTTGCAGCAGGTATCGTGACTGCCACGGTGCCGCGTGCGCTTGCTCCCGCGGCCGGCGGCCTATGGGAGCTGAGCAAAAGCGCGAACGGGCATGATCCGACCCGGGTTTGCGTGCCCTCGCCGGACGTCCTGGCTCAATTCGAGCATCGAGGCGGGAATTGCACGCGAACCGTGGTTCGCGACAACGGCAGCAGTGCCGAGATCAATTATAACTGCGCCGATGGAGGATTCGGACGCTCGGCCGTGACGCTGCTCACGCCGCGCTCGCTGACTATCGACACGCAAGGAATTTCGGGCGGACTGCCGTTCCATTACAAGCTTTACGCGAGACGGATGGGCGACTGCCGTCCGTAAATATGAAGCTCCGTTAAGCGGGCTTTAACCATAATCCGGCTATTAGCTGCGTCGTGCCCTTCTTCGGCACGCTTTCCTCCCTTTCGGGCCGATGCCCGAACAACTGGGCCGCCCGATTCGAGCGGCCCTATTTTTTTGTGCGCCGGGACCCTAGATGGCGGCGCAAATGAGCAATGATCTGAACAAGTCGGCGGTCGTCCTGCTGTCCGGGGGGCTGGACTCGATGGTTTGCGCCGGTCTGGCCCGCGAGGCCGGCTTTTCGGTGCTCGCGCTTACCATCGACTATAACCAGCGGCATCGGGTCGAGCTCGAGGCGGCGAAGCGGATCGCGGCCGAGCTCGCCGACCGGCATATCGTCCTGCCGCTTGATCTTACGGCCTTCGGCGGATCGGCCCTGACCAGCGACATCGACGTGCCGAAGGAGGGTGTGGAAGAAGGGATTCCGGTGACCTATGTCCCGGCGCGCAACACGGTCTTTCTCAGCTTGGCGCTGGCCTGGGCGGAGGCATTGGGCGCTCGCGACCTGTATGTCGGCGTCAATGCGCTCGACTATTCGGGCTATCCCGATTGCCGCCCGGAATTCATCGCCGCGTTCGAGGCCCTGGCCAACAAGGCGACCAAGGCCGGGGTAGAGGGCGATGGCTTCACGATCCATGCTCCGCTCCAGCACATGAGCAAGGCCGATATTGCCCGCGAGGCGGCGCGGCTCGGGCTTGACGCAGGGCTGAGCCACAGTTGCTACGATCCGGCACCGGACGGAGCCGCATGCGGCCTTTGCGACGCTTGCCGGCTGCGAGCGAAGGGCTTCGAGGAAGCGGGCCTCCCCGATCCAACGAGATATGTTTCGGCATGAGCTACGCGGTCAAAGAAGCGTTCTTGACCCTTCAGGGAGAAGGCATTCAGTCCGGTAGCCGCGCGGTCTTCCTGCGCTTCGCCGGCTGCAATTTGTGGAGCGGCCGGGAGCAGGACCGTGCCACGGCACAGTGCAATTTCTGCGACACCGACTTCGTCGGAACGGATGGGCCCGGCGGGGGAAAATTTGCCGCCGCAGAACAGTTGGCGGCCCATATCGAAGCGCTTTGGGGCGAGGGGATGGATCACCGGCTGGTGGTCATCACGGGCGGTGAGCCGATGCTCCAGCTCGATCATGCACTGATCGACGCGTTGCATGCGCTGGGCTTCCGCATCGCAGTTGAAAGCAATGGCACCATTGCCGCCGCTCCCGGGATCGATTGGCTGTGCATCAGCCCCAAGGCAGGTACCGAGGTGGTCCAGCGGTCAGGGAATGAGCTGAAGCTGGTCTGGCCCCAAAAGGGGATCGATCCCGCAGATCTTGAAGGCTGGGATTTTAGCCATTTCCTGGTCCAGCCGATGGACTGCGCGGATACTCAAGCAAGCTATGATGCGGCGACGGCGTTGGCGATGGAGCGGCCCAAGTGGCGGCTGACGCTCCAGGCACACAAGGTGGTTGGGCTCAAATAGCAAAAGGGGCCGCCGGACGTGCCGGCGGCCCCTCGAAACCGTGAGCCGCTCTAGAGCGGCCCAACGCGCCTCATTACTGGGCGTTGGTCGTTGCTGCGTTCGCGTCCGTCGCATTGGCGTCGGTGGCGTTCGCATCCATCGTCATGTTGGCGTCCGTGTTGGTGGTCGCGTCGATGGCGGTGGTGTCGTTGGCGACGACGTTCTCGGTGGTGAGAGTCTCGTCGACGTTCATGGTATTTTCAGCGGCTTCGTTGCTGCTGCAAGCCGAAACTGCCAGGGCCGCACCAGCGACCAGGATAAGAGCACGCATTCAAAACTCCCTTGATTGTCAGACCTGCTTGGCGGCTGCCCCGCCTTTGCAAATCGCGCGCACAATAGTCGGGAGGGTTGCGCGCCTCAAGCGGCTTGTGAGATATCTCTTAAAGCATTGAGAAAAGACGGAAATGTCCGTTTCAGGGCGTCATCGAGCCGCTCGATCGAGCTATCTTGGCCGAGCGACGCCAGGCTCGTCACGCCATATTCTGCGATCCCGCAGGGCACGATTCCGCCAAAGTGGGAGAGGTCCGGCGCGACGTTGATCGAGAAGCCGTGGAGAGTAACCCAACGCTTCACCCGCACGCCAATTGCCCCGATCTTGGCTTCGGTTGGCCCATGTCCCGTCCAAATACCGATCCGGCCGGGCTCCCGCCTTGCTTCCACGCCGAGTTCGGCGAGTGCGGCGATCATCCAGCCTTCGAGCGAATGAACGAAACAGCGGATGTCGCGCCCGCGCTTTTCGAGGTCGAGCACCAAATAGCCGACCCGCTGCCCGGGCCCGTGGTAGGTGTAGCGTCCGCCGCGCCCAGCCTCAAAGACCGGGAATCCGAGCGGGTTGGTGAGCTCGGCCGGATCGGCGCTGGTGCCGGCAGTGAACAGCGGCGGATGTTCCAGCAGCCACAGCAGTTCCCGGGCCTCCCCCGCGCGAACGGCAGCGGCGCGCGCCTCCATCTCGGCAAGCGCGGTCTCATAGGGCACCGGCCCGTCGCTGACCTTCCATTCGATCCCGTCGATCATCGAGCGCGACATGGCCCCGAGTTCCATCTTGGGCAAGGGCGTTGCCAGCGAAAGCCTTGCTCCGCATAACAGCGGCGATCAACCAACGGGGAATGTCATGAGCAGTCTGTCGATTAGCCGGGCCTGGGACGAAGCCAAGGCCGCCCTGCAAGCCAACCGGCGGCTGATCGTGCCAGTCGCGCTCGGCATGATCCTCCTGCCGGCGGTCATTGCGTCCATGGTCGAACCGCAGGTGCCGGCGGGCGAACAGCCGCCGCCCGGACTGTGGATGCTGGTGGTGCTGGCAATGATCTTCGTCATGTTCATTGGCCAGTTGGCGATGGTTCTGATGGTGAACGGATGGCGAGGGAATGTGGGGCAGGCGCTGGGCCAGGCCTCTCGCCGGGCGCCGACGCTGATCCTCGCCGCGCTGATGATCGGTATCGTCATCATCCTGACCTTTTCGTTGATCCTCGCGATTGGCATGGGCCGATCGATCGAGAGTGGCGAATTCGACTGGAGCAGCGTCAGTGGAGTTGGCTGGGTGCTGCTTTGCCTGGCCTTTGCTGCGCTAATCTATCTTTCCGTGCGATTGCTGTTGCTGGTGGCGGTCGTGGCGATGGAAAATCTTGGGCCGATCGCGTCGATCCGGCGGGTGTTTGCGCTCACTTCCGGCCACTTCTGGCGGCTGCTGGGCTTCCTGCTGATCCTGATGGTCGGGTTCTTCGTGGTGGCACTGACGGTCGGCGCGGTGATTGGGGCCCTGGTCACGCTGGTGGCCGGACGGCCCGAGCCCTGGTCGATCTCGCTTTTGCTGGTCGCGCTGACCGGCGGCCTGGTCCAGGCGGGATTTGTGATGGTCTATACGGCGATGCTGGCGCGGATCTACGTTCAGCTGAGCGCCGGACAGGCGAGCGTCCCGGAGGTCAGCCGAGAAGGCTGAACTTCAACGCCATTTCGCCAAGGGCGGCAGGCTCATCAAAATGGCGTCGATGTTGCCGCCGGTCTTGAGCCCGAACAGAGTCCCCCGGTCGTAAAGCAGGTTGAACTCCACATAGCGGCCGCGGAACTCGAGCAGCGTGCCGATATCTGCATCGGTGAACGGCGTTTCCATCCGCTTGCGGACGATCTGCGGGAAAATGTCGAGAAACGCCTCACCCACGTCGCGGGTAAAGGCGAAATGCTCCTCGAAATGGCCTTCGAGCCGGTCGTAGAAAATCCCGCCGACGCCGCGGGCGCGCTTGCGGTGGGGCAGCCAGAAATACTCCTCCGCCCATTTGGAAAAGCGCGGATAGAAGGTCGGGTCGTGAGCCGCGCAGGCCGCGCGCATCCGCGCATGGAAGGCGTCGGTATCTTCTTCGTAGGGAATTGCCGGATTGAGGTCGGCGCCACCGCCGAACCAGCGCCGCGTGGTCGTCAGGAAACGGGTGTTCATATGGACGGCCGGGACGTGCGGGTTGGCCATGTGCGCGACGAGGCTGATACCCGTTGCGAAGAAGTTCGGATCCTCCTCCGCGCCCGGGATTTGCCTGGCGAACTCTTCCGAGAAGCGCCCGCCGACGGTCGAGACGTTAACCCCGACCTTTTCGAACACCTTGCCCGCCATTTGGCCGCGGACTCCGCCGCCTCCAGGCGAGCCGTCCTCGTCGGTCCGGTCCCAGGGGATGAACTCGAAGCGCGCATCGCTGCCGGCCTCTCGCTCGATCGCCTCGAATTCAGCGCAAATTCGGTCGCGGAGCGATTCGAACCAATCGCGGGCGGCCTGTTGCTGGTTATCGAGCGGGGTCATGCTGGCAATCCATCGGTTTGGCGCAGCGCCTCGCCGAGGGCGATCGCCGCGGCAGTGGCGAGATTGAAGGAACGCACTTCGGCGCAGATCGGCAATTTGAGCTTCGCGTCGCAGGCCCCGGCGATATCGGGCGTTACCCCGCCGCTTTCCTTGCCGAACAGCAGGATGTCGTTGGGCTCGAAGCTGAAAACGTAGGGCGAGGAATCGCCTTTGGTGGTAAACAGCACCAGGCGGCCTGGAGTGATCGCGCGGAATGCGTCGAAGGAGGCGTGCCGGGTCACGTCGACATGGTCGATATAGTCCATCGCCGTTCGCCTGACCCTCCTGTCGTCCCATTCAAAGCCCATCGGCTCGATCAGGTCGACCGCTACCCCCATGCATGCTCCGAGGCGCATGACAGCACCGACATTGCCGGCGATTTCGGGCTCAAACAGACACAACCGCATGGCGTGCGGATAGTCGCGATGCGGCTTACCGCACAAGCCGGGCCGTTCGACGGCAATTTGCCCATTTGCATTGACCGGGTGAGACGCTATCAGGCCCGCCAACCGCTCCGGCACCACCGGTGGCGGATCGTATCCAATGCCGTTCGGCATCGCGCGAAATTTCGGTCTTAAGGGTGAGCATGGCCACGTTGGAAGAACTCAACGCCGCGAAAGTGGAGGGCGATCACACCCTCCGCCGCCGCGACTTCATCAATATTGCTGCCGTCAGCTTCGCCGGCGTCGGCGCGGTCGCCGTGGCTTTGCCGCTGGTCAACCAGATGAGCCCCCCGGCGGATGTGCTCGCGCTCGCTTCGACCGAGGTCGATATCTCGAAAATCGCACCGGGCCAGGCGATCAAGACCAGCTGGCGCAAGCAGCCGGTGTTCGTGCGCAACCTGACCGCACCGGAAATCGCCGCCGCCAAGGCGGTTCCGCTTTCCGAGCTGCGCGACCCGCAGACGCTCGACGAGCGGACCAAGCCGGGCAAGGAGAACTGGCTGATCACGCTTGGCGTCTGCACCCACCTCGGCTGCGTGCCGCTGGGCACCGGCGAGGGTGAGAACCGCGGCGACTATGGCGGTTATTTCTGCCCGTGCCACGGATCGCACTACGACACCGCCGCGCGTATCCGCAAAGGCCCCGCGCCGCTCAACCTTCACGTGCCGGACTATGCGTTCACGTCCGACACTGTCGTGACCATCGGTTAAGGGGGACTTCGCCATGAGCTTTGCATGGGCCAAGCCCTACGAACCGAAGACCGAGCTGGGCCGCTGGTTCGACGACCGCATGCCGCTTCCGCGGCTGGTCTACAACGCAGTCGGCGGCGGCTATCCGGTGCCGCGCAACCTCAACTACGGCTGGAATTTCGGGGTCCTCAGCGGGATCTTCCTGACCATCCAGATCGTCACCGGCATCGTCCTGGCGATGTGGTACTTCGCTTCGGCCGACGGCGCGTTCAATTCGATCGAGCACATCATGCGCGACGTCAACGGCGGCTGGATGATGCGCTACGCCCATATGAACGGCGCAAGCTTTTTCTTCATCGTCGTCTACATCCACATCTTCCGCGGCCTCTATTACGGGTCGTACAAGGCTCCTCGCGAGCTGGTGTGGATGCTCGGCCTGGTCATCTACCTGTTGATGATGGCGACCGCGTTCATGGGCTACGTCCTCCCCTGGGGGCAAATGAGCTATTGGGGGGCGCAGGTCATCACCGGCTTCTTCTCGGCCTTCCCGGTCGTCGGCGAGCCGATCCGCGTCTGGCTGCTGGGCGGCTATGCGCCCGACCAGGCGGCGCTGACCCGCTTCTTCTCACTGCATTACCTGCTGCCGTTCGTGATCGCCGGCGTGGTGATCCTGCACATCTGGTCGCTGCACATCCCCGGATCGGGCAATCCGACCGGCGTCGACGTGAAGAGCGAGAAGGACACGCTGCCGTTCCACCCCTTCTACACGGCGAAGGACGGCTGGTTCGCGGCTGCGTTCCTGACCGTCTATGCGGCGGTGCTGTTCTTCATTCCCAACTATATGGGCCATCCGGACAACTACATCCCGGCCAACCCGCTGGCGACGCCGGCGCACATCGTTCCTGAATGGTATTTCTGGCCGTTCTACGCGATCCTGCGCGCCTTTACGTCCAACTTCCTCGGCATCGACGCCAAGCTGTGGGGCGTGCTGGCGATGTTCACGTCGATCCTGCTGCTGTTCTTCCTGCCGTGGCTCGACAAGTCGCCGGTCCGCTCGGGTCGGTTTAGGCCGGTATTCAAGCGGTTCTTCTGGCTGCTGCTGCTCGACGTCGCGATCCTCGGCTACTGCGGCGGCTCGCCGGCCGAGCCGCTCTATGTCGCGCTGTCGCAGCTCGCCACGGCTTATTATTTCGCGCATTTCCTGATCATCCTGCCGCTGGTCTCCAAATATGAGACCCCGCTGCCGCTGCCGAATTCGATTTCGGAAAGCGTGCTGCACGGCACGACGGCTCCAGCGAATTAAGGGGGTAAGGTTTCATGATCCGTTGGATTGCCCGTGTCGTTGGCGCAGCATTCGTTCTCGCCGTACTGTGGGCCTTCGGCACCACCCTGAAGACCAACCTCCAGTCGCCGCCCGCGCCGACCGCCGAGCATGAGTTCCATCGCCATCCGAAGGAGGTTGCGTTCTCCTTCGACGGTCCGCTGGGCAAGTTCGACAAGCAGCAGCTGCAGCGCGGTTTCCAGGTCTACAAGGAAGTCTGCTCGGGCTGCCACAGCCTGACCCGGGTGTCGTTCCGCGACCTTAGCCAGCTTGGCTATGAAGAGGCCGAATTGAAGGCGATCGCCAACCAGTGGCAGGTCGAGGTTCCATCCGTGAACCCGGAAACCGGCGAGCCGGCGACCCGCAAGGCGGTTCCTTCCGATTACTTCCCGTCGCCTTACGCCAATGAGACGGCGGCGCGCGCGGCCAACAACAATGCGCTCCCGCCCGACCTGTCGCTGATGGCGAAGGCCCGTCACGGCGGCTCGCAATATATTTATTCGATCCTCACCGGCTATGCGAACCAGCCGGCCGAACTGGTGAAGAAATTCCCGGGATCGAAGACCCCGCCGAGCCTCCACTACAACCCCTATTTCGCCAATCTGAACATCGCCATGCCGCCGCCGCTGACCAGCGAGGGCCAGGTGACCTACGCTCCGGGCAACCCCAAGCCGACGGTCGACCAGATGGCGCGGGACGTCGCCGCGTTCCTGATGTGGACGGCGGAGCCGAACTTGCAGGGCCGCCACAAGAGCGGCTTCGCGGT
>Ga0310813_10003000_pt1 | contig 10237 bp, 9 predicted proteins | sample YN3metagenome_FD_203086 | JGI IMG/M metagenome (GOLD analysis project Ga0310813, IMG submission 203086) | Soil microbial communities from experimental microcosm in Duke University, North Carolina, United States - YN3 | ecosystem: Engineered > Artificial ecosystem > Soil microcosm > Unclassified ... | reverse complement strand
AGCCGGGGCTATATTAGCATGCGCGCTCGGACGATAGGCGCGTAGCTCAGGGGGAGAGCGCTACCTTGACACGGTAGAGGTCGACGGTTCAAGACCGTCCGCGCCTACCATCTCGCCGAGGGCATCCGACCATGCACTCCGGTCGGGGTGCCTTTTGCATTTTTACATCCTGTTGAGAACAGGACATTCTTGCCTCTGGAGTCTCCGGGCCTATCCGAGCTTCCCACGAAGGCAGCTGTCGCGCGTTCGGAGTAAAGAGAGTCGATCGTGCCTAAAGTCATGCTCAAGAACGGGAGGAGTTTTGAGGTCCCTCCCGGCCATACTGTGGCTCAGGCACTCGCAGCCGGAGGTGTGGCCGTCGGTTCCGATGTCTTGGCCGCCAGTGTGAATGGCAAATCGACGGATCTCTCGGCGCCGTTAACCGGCGATGCGACGGTCGAACCGCTTCGGTTCGACAGTCCGGAGGGCCGGGAGGTCTACCGCCACAGCAGCACGCACATCATGGCGCAGGCCGTCAAGGAGCTCTTTCCTACCGCCCAGCTCACCATCGGACCGGCGCTCGAGGATAGTTTCTACTACGACTTCGCCTATGAGCGGCCGTTCACTCCGGAAGACCTCGAGCAGATCGAGCAGCGGGCGCGTGAAATTGCCGCAAGGAACCTCTCCGTCCATCGGCGGGAAATGAGCAAGCAGGAAGCGCTCGACTTTTTCAAAGCCAATGGCGAACAGTATAAGGTGGAATTGATCCAAGGCTTTCCAGATGGGGAGCCGATCTCGGTCTACACGCAAGGAGACTTCGTCGACCTCTGCCGCGGGCCGCATGTACCTTCAACCGGACATGTGCGGGCATTCAAACTGCTCAACACAGCAGGCGCCTATTGGCGCGGCGATGAACGCAATCCGATGCTGCAGCGCATCTACGGCACATCTTTTCCTACTGAGGGCGAACTCCAGGCGCATCTAGCCAGGCTGGAGGAAATCAAACGTCGTGATCATCGCAAAGTGGGCAAGGAATTGGATCTGATCTCCGTCCAAGATGAGATTGGACCCGGCCTCGTGCTCTGGCATCCGAAGGGCGCGGTGATCCGGCTGTTGATTGAAAACTTCTGGCGGGAGCAGCACCTCAAGGACGGCTATGAACTCGTCTATTCGCCGCACGTCGCGCGGTTGGACTTGTGGAAAACCAGCGGTCATGTCGACTATTACCGCGAGAACATGTTCCCTCCCATGAAATTGGAGGGCAGCGAGTATCAGCTCAAGCCGATGAACTGCCCGTACCACATCATGATCTATCAGTCGCATTTGCGGAGCTATCGCGACCTTCCAATCCGCTACGGCGAACTCGGGACGGTCTATCGCTACGAACGGACCGGCGTGCTGCACGGCCTATTGCGCGTGCGCGGATTCACGCAGGACGACGCCCACCTGTTCTGCCGGCCGGATCAAATTGAAGCAGAGGTCAGCCGAGTCTTGGACTTCACGTTTTTCATTCTGCGCACTTTTGGCTTCAGCGACTTCGACGTGTTCCTCTCGACCAGACCCAAGGAATCGGTGGGCGCGGAAGAACATTGGACTCTCGCCACCAGCGCGCTGGAAGCGGCTCTCAAGAGCCGCAACATCGCCTTCCACCTCGACCCGGGCGGCGGGGCGTTCTACGGCCCAAAGATCGATATCAAAATCAAGGATGCGCTGGGCCGCTCTTGGCAATGCTCGACCGTGCAAATCGATTTCAATAATCCCGAACGCTTTGAGATGCACTACATCGGCGAGGACGGCAAGAGCCATCGGCCGATCATGATCCATCGGGCGCTCATGGGGTCCATCGAACGGTTCTTCGGGATTCTGATTGAACACTACGGGGGGGCGTTTCCGACGTGGTTGGCCCCTGTGCAGGCCGTGGTCATGGCGATCACCGATCACCAGCGTGAATACGTCACCCAGGTCGTGGCTCACATGAGAGCCGCAGGCTTTCGAGTCGAGGCCGACCTCCGGAATGAAAAAATTGGGCTCAAGATCCGTGAAGCGGAGAAGGCGAAGACGCCGTTTATGTTCGTCGTCGGGGAGCGTGAAGTGCAGGCCGGAACATTGTCCGTCAGAGGGCGGAGCGGCGCGAACCTCGGCACGATGACCATTGCGGGCGCATTGGATCTGCTTAAGGCTGACGTCCGGCAGGCCGGGCAACAACTTTCACCTACGTCATGAGAGGTGGCCTATCGTTCCCAAACTGCGGGTGAACCGCGAGATTCGAGTTCGTGAAGTCAGAGTCATCGGGCCGGAAGGCGAGCAGCTCGGCATCCTTGCCACTCCTGAAGCGTTTAAGCAGGCGCAGGAAAGCGGATACGATCTGGTGGAAGTCGCACCGACGTCGGTACCGCCCGTCTGCCGCATCATGGATTACGGCAAATATAAGTATGAGCTGAGCAAAAAAGACCACCAGAGCCGGCGGCATCAGAAATCCACACAGGTCAAAGAAATTAAGTTGCGGCCGCGCACCGATAAGCATGATCTCGAGATCAAGATTCGGCAGATCAAGGGTTTCTTGGAAGAAGGCAACAAAACCAAGGTCGTATTGACGTATCGGGGACGCGAAATGGCCAATCAGGAAATGGGGCGGGTGGTCATGAACTCGGTGATCGCCGAGCTCTCCGACACCGGCACTATCGAATATGCCCCCCGGATGGAAGGACGAAGTCTGATCATGATCGTGGCCCCCAAGAATTGACCGGCGAAACATCTAACCGCAAAGGAAAAGATCGATGAAAGTCAAATCGCACAGCGGGGCGAGCAAGCGGTTTCATAAGACCGGCACCGGCAAGTTCCTCCGAAAGAAAGCCGGCAAGCGCCATATTCTGACGAGCAAAAAACGAGATCGCAAGCGGCGGTTGAGCGGATCGGTCGTCGTTGATGAGACGAGGACCGCGGCCCTCCGGCGTCTGCTGCCGTATCAATAGGCAAGCCGTTTGGTTCAACCAGGGAGTAGAAAGCCATGCCACGCGTAAAAGGTGGGCCCAAAACACGAGCGAGAAGAAAAAAACGACTGAAGCTGGCGAAAGGGCAATATGGGGCCAAAAGCCGGCTGTTCCGTTCCGCTACTGAGTCGGTCGACAAGGGACAGCAGTATGCCTACACCGGCCGCAAAAACCGAAAGCGGGATTTCAGACAACTGTGGATCGCCCGCATCAGCGCCGCGACGAGGGCCCACGGCCTGACCTACGGCCGCTTTATCAACGCGCTGAGGAAAGCCAATGTCTTGCTGGACCGCAAAGTGCTTTCCGACATGGCGATTAAGGATGCCGCCGGCTTCGAGCAATTAGTCGGTCTTGCCAAGCAGCATCTCGCGCCCGCAACTGCGTAGGCGGCGATATCCGCCGAACAGCGCAGGAAATACTCCCCCCTAGCGGAGAACGATCCGCCTCGTTCTCCGCAACTACCGCTCGATCAGTTGTGAGAGGTTGACGTCGAATGCGACCACCGGAACGCCGATCTGCCAGCGTTCGAGCACTTCAGGGTGGACTTCGCCGACCACGCCGAGCGTATGACCGGAAACCAGAATCTTCCCCGCGCGGCCTTCAAGGAACGAGGGATGGGCCACCGGCTCCAGGCTGTATTCTTTTCCCAGATGATAGAACAACACATCGAGACAAGAATGGATCTCTGAAAAGTGGGCGGTTGCGTGAGCGATCATCGTCCCAAGGACGGTCTCGGTCCGCGAGCCGAGTTCATGGGTCCTGTCGGGAATCGCGACGTCGCCGGCCTCAAACAAGCGGTGAGGATAGAAGGCCCGGCTCGAAGCCGCTTCGACGCGCAGGAGCGACGGCAGCATCCATTGCCGCAGGCAAGAAAAACTCAGCGACATGACATTGTCGACTTCCACCATGTCGCCCCACACCGTCCCGGTGACACGCATCCGATCGCGATACTGATCCGGAGCGCCCAGGATATTGGAGATGATCTCCTGGAATCCCATTCCCACCATGAAGGTCCTGGCGCGATCTGCGGCTTGCTCGATTTTTGAGAGTCCCCCGACCGTAAATTGGGAGGGCATGACAGGCGAAAAATCGCCGTAACCACGGCTGATTGCCACATCTTCGACGACATCCATGACGTGCATGACATCCTGCCGATACGGCGGCAGTTTCGCCTTGACGGCCCCGTTTTGGGACGTAACCTCGTAGCCGTACACTTGGAGCGCCTGTTTCACCGCCTGAGCGCCGAGCGGTTGTCCCAGTGCCTGCTCGATCGTCTTGACGGCAATCGTCCTCGATCGACCGAGATCTTGTGGCGTGACGACGCGCCTCCCCAGCGGAGTTTTTTGCGGATATACCACTTCAAGCGGCTCAATCACGGCACCTCGATCGGCAAGATTGGCGGCAAAAATGTTAAGGGCTAGCATGACCATCGGAAGATCGGTGCCCGTCACTTCCACGAACAGTGCCTCATCGCCCGGCCGTACTTCTCCCATCTCGCGGCTGTTGATGATCGGGGGGAACGATAAGACTTGGTGCTTCGCATCTCTCAGGATGGGCAAACGGCCGTGTCCTGCCAGAATGTGGCCATGCTCGAGGCCCTTTGGGTGAACCATCAGAATTTCGGACAAGGTCATTACGGTTTCCATCCCGAGCGGGGTGAACCGTGCGGCGTCCGGCTCCACCAACTCGTACGTGACCGGAAACTGAATGTGCTGGAGTTGATAGAGACCGATCGACACCGTTTTGCGCTTGTGCCCATAAATGTCGGCGAGCTTCTCCTGCGTTTGGATGAGCTGGGCCAAGCTCTCCGCGGTGACGAGATGCCCCTTGGCCGTACACGCGGCGACATACGGGCGCACCCGTTCAAGTCCCGGCGCAACCACCACCCGTTTCGTGATCTTTGACGCCTTCGAGAAGAACCGATATGGTTTCAGCTTGCCTTGCTGCTTGATGCGGATCTGCCGGGCGATCCCTTCACAGCACCAAAGATCCGGCCGGTTGCTGTCCTGAAGCTCGATGCGCAATTCACCGCTTTCAGCGGTGTGCTCCTTCAGCTCCCCTTTGGCCAGCATGAGCCAGTCTTCGAGCCGCTCGATGCTGACGGGCCTCGCGCCTTGACGACCGGAAGCGAGAAGCGATTCGAGATCCTTCTTGAAAATGGAAATCGTCGGCATACGTCAGAACAGACCTCTGGTTGTGCGAATCATGTCCAAGTTGTCGGTGAACAGTTCGCGGATGTCGTGGATCCCAAGTGCCACCATGGCCATCCGGTCCAGGCCGAGACCCCAGGCGATGACCGGCACGTGGACTCCCAGCGGAAGGCTCACTTCAGGCCTGAACAGTCCGGCACCTCCCAATTCCATCCAGCCGAGCCGAGGATGCCGCACGTGGAGTTCGACCGACGGTTCCGTAAAGGGAAAGTATGCGGGCAAAAACTTCACTTCCTTAGCCTGCGCCACCTCCCGGGCAAAAAGGTTCAAGAGTCCCAGCAGAGTGCGGAAGTTGATATCCTCACCGAGGACGATGCCTTCCACCTGAAAAAAGTCGGTCGCGTGCGTCGCATCCACCTGATCGTAGCGGAAGCAGCGGGCGATCGAAAAATATTTCCCGGGCACGGAAGGACCTGATGCCAGCGTCCTTGCGGACACCGCCGTGCCTTGACTCCTTAACACGAGCCGCTTTGCTCGCTCGACGTCGAAGGCGTATTGCCAGCCGGTCGAGCCGGTCGCGCCTCCATTCCTATGAGCGTTCGCGACCGTCGTGAGGAACGGTTCAGCCACCTCAGTGGCATGAGTCGGCTGCTTGACGAAGTACACGTCATGAATGTCGCGTGCAGGATGGAACTGCGGCATAAACAGCGCATCCATGTTCCAGAATTCGGTTTCCACGAGCGAGCCGCGCATTTCCTGAAAGCCCATACTGACCAGCGTCGTCTTCACCGTATCCAGGAATTCCCGGTACGGATGCTTTTTGCCGATCGCGATGCGCGGCGCCCGAAGATTGATCGTGTATTTCCTAAATCGCTTGGTGCGCCAACTTCCGTCTTTCAAAAGTTCGGGGCTGAGCTGCGAGACCTCTTCCGCCGGGCCTTGGTTGGCCAAATGCTCGACCGCCGTCATGCCGGCCGACGCGACCTTGTAGGATCTCGCCACTCGTTCGTCGACGCGAAACGGTTCCTTGGCATTGCCGCGCTTGACGGAATAATCGAGAAGAATTTGCCTGTCGGTGTCAGGGAAGGCCTCCAGCTCCCGCGATCCTGCGTGAAGCTGCTCGAGCAGGATTCTGAGCCGCTCGGCAGTGGGACTGGGCCGGCCGGTCGATTCCAGACAGCCGCCTTGCACGATGAGCAACGCCCCCTCTTTCTTCAGCCGCCCGACGGCCTTGCTGACATCGGCCGGCTCCAAGCCTTCATGAGATTGCAGTTCCTGGATCGTCAGCCGCTGTCCCGTTCCGGCAGCGCGTTTGGCCGCACCGAGTACCTCTTCGATCGGGGACTGGCCTGCGTAATAACGCTCGCCGACCGCCGTCATGGACACGATTGGCGTGACGGTCTCCTTGTCGATCGCGACCAGCGATTTGGCCAGCAGCCACTCGACCGCCATGCTGAGCTGCGACGGTTCAAGATTCGTCGCGCCGGCCAACTGCTCGGTCGTCAGTACGGCGCCAGCGGGATTGGACCCAAAGGCGGTAAGCACCTTGATTTCCAGGGGATGCAGACTGTCGATGAGGGAGGAGATGTCCACCCGAAGACCTACCGGTGCGCGGAGGCCGGCTGTCCCGCCGTCCGCAGCGCCGCAATCGTCCCCGCATAATCGCTGCCGCAGAAAATCGCCGACCCAGCGACGAGGACATCCGCTCCCGCGGCTAGGATACGCGCGGCATTGTCCACCTTGACGCCGCCGTCCACCTCAAGTAGTGCGCGGCTTCCGGCTCGGTCAAGCATTTCTCTGGCCGTCGCCACCTTCTTCAGGCAAGACTCGATGAAGGTTTGCCCACCAAATCCGGGATTGACCGACATGACGAGCAGCAGATCGATATCCGGTAGGATCTCTTCGATCGTGTGCAGCGAAGTCGCGGGATTCAACGTCACGCCGGCCTTGACGCCATGCTCCTTGATCGCCTGCACGGTCCGATGCAGGTGAGGACACGCTTCCACATGTACCGTAAGATAACCGGCGCCTGCCGCGGCGAACTCGGCGAGGTAGCAGTCGGCGTTCGTGATCATGAGGTGCACGTCGAGGGGCAGCTTGGTCACTTTCTTCAACGATTCCACGATCGGCGGACCGACGGTCAGATTGGGCACGAAGTGCCCGTCCATCACGTCGACATGGAGCAGATCGGCGCCGCCGCGTTCGACCGCAGCGACCTCGTCGGCTAAATGGGCAAAATCGGCCGACAGGATCGATGGAGCAATGAGGGCCGTTTTCCTCATGAGCGAACGTGTTTCAGACGGGCCGCATAGAAGGCGTCCATCGATTCGCGATTTCCTATCGTCGAAAGATCTCCGCGCTCGGTGACGAAGTCTTGCGCCGCCGCCGGAAGCCACGGTGCCACGGATTGACGGCGGAACTCCGCGTGGGAACTCAGGAATTGCTCGATCACGGCTTCGTTCTCTTCTGCTTCCGTTGAGCAGGTACTATAGACCAGCACCCCGCCGGGCCGCAAGCACGACGCCGTGGAATCGAGGATTTGAATCTGCAGCGCCTGATGCCGCTCGAACTGTTCACTGCTCTTCCGCCACTTGGCTTCCGGGTGTCGCCGTAAGACGCCGAGGCCACTGCAGGGTGCGTCGATCAAGATCCGATCGAACGATATGAACGCGCGTGGTTCTGATTCTTCCGATATCGCGTGTATCTTCGACGGATCGCGAGCGTCGGCCACAACGGGTATGACGCTCGGGTGACGCAAACGAGTGCAATTGGCCTGCAACAGCTTGAGTCGTGCTTCGCTTCGATCCACGGCATAGATGCGCGCGGTGTCATTCGTCAATTCGGCGATGTGCGTCGCTTTGCCTCCCGGCGCCGCACAGGCGTCCAGAACAAGACTGCCTGGTTGGACATCGAGGAGAGGCGGGATCAATTGGGCCGCCTCATCTTCGACATAAAAGTAGCCGGAAGAATAGCCGGGAATCGAAGGGACTGCGCCCCCTTCTTCGACAACCACTCCAATCGGACTGACGCGTGTCGGTTTCGCTGCAAGACCGGCCTCACGTAACCGGGCAAGAAACTCATTCCGGCTAATCAGCAATGTGTTCACTCGCAGCGTGAGAGGCGGAATGAGGCTGGTTTGTTCGCACGCCGCCGCTGCACGGTTGAGTCCCCACCGGTCAAGCCAACGACGGCTCAGCCACTCGGGGACGGAGTACCGGACGGCGAGCGCTTCGGACGCATGGATCTCCATCGAAGGCCAGGGCGGCTCAGGCTCTCTCATAAGGGCACGCAACACGGCGTTGACGAAGCCGCTCCAATCCCGCTGGAGTTTCTCCCGCTGGGCTTTCGCCAGTTTCACCGACTCGGATACCGCCGCTGAAGGAGGCACACGATCCAGAAACAGCAGTTGATACGCGCCGATGCGCAGCAGCATCTGCACGGCTGCAGGCAGACGGGCCATCGGCTTATCGAGGACAGGAGCAAGCCGCCAATCGATGGTCCACAAACGGCGCATTACGCCATACACGAGTTCAAGCGCCAAGGCGCGGTCACGTGTGTCGAGTCGAAATCGCATCGATGCGCGATCGATGAGTGAGTCAAGACCTGCGTCTGAAGTTAGGGACTCCATGAGCACCGCGAAGGCCACGGTCCGCGACGGTGACGATTTATTTGAATCAGCGGAAGGCCTGGTCATCAGGGGCGAAGGACAATGATCAACGGCCGATTGATGCGGATAACGGGGTGCTACAACGCCTCCGAGGGAGTCAGTGGCATGCCGGCATTCAGCTGGTGGCCGGCCAGATACTGGGCCACGGGCATTCGGCGGCTGTTGGCGGGCTGCAATTCATGAATCATCAACACACCGTCTCCTGTCGCCACGCGGATGCCATCTTTCCCGAAACCGACGATGCAGCCGGGAGTTGCCGTCGCCTGTTCCGTGATGGCGCGCGCCCGCCAAATCGTCCATCGGTCCGCCTTCATGAACGTATAGGCGCCGGGCCAAGGGGTCAGACCACGGATCCGATTGGCAATCGATGTTGCAGGCATCGCCCAATCAATCAACCCATCTTCCTTCTTCAAGAGCGGCGCCATCGTCGCTCGAGCATGGTCTTGAGGACGTGGCGTCAGGGTGCCGGCCCTCAATTGGGCAATGGTTTCCAATAACAGCCGCCCACCGAGCTCTGCGAGGCGCGGGGAGAGAGTCCCAGCCGTATCATCGGGGCGAATTGGCAATGATTCCTGCAGCAGCATCGCGCCGGTATCCATCCCTTCGTCCATGAGCATCGTCGTGATACCGGTTTCAGTCTCTCCGTTGATGAGAGCCCATTGAATCGGTCCGGCCCCGCGATACTTGGGCAAGAGCGAACCATGCACGTTAATACACCCTTGTGGCGGAAGCGACAGAATGGCGGCCGGTAGAATCCTGCCAAATGCCGCCACGGCTATAATATCGGGCTTCCAAGCAGAAAGCTCCGTCATGAAACCCGGCTCCTTCATTTTCGTCGGCTGAAGCAGCGGAAGGCCCTCACGTTGCGCCACAATCTTCACCGGCGAAGCCGAAAGCTGTTGTCCCCGACCTTTAGGACGATCCGGCTGCGTCACGATTCCAACGACCTGGTCCGCCGACTTGAGCAGGCCTTCCAATGAAGGAACGGCAAATTCAGGCGTGCCCATAAAGACAATGCGCATTGCACCGCTTTAGCATCCGAGCTTCTTGAAAGCAACGGTCGAAAGCACAGTGCGTGGTTTGACTTGCCGAGAAATGCTTTGTTACTATCCGCGCGCGGGGTGGAGCAGCCTGGTAGCTCGTTGGGCTCATAACCCAAAGGTCAGAGGTTCAAATCCTCTCCCCGCAACCAACCTTATCGGGCAGTGTCCCTACCGATAGCATGCAGTTTAGAGAATGCGGCAGGATTGTGGTCATTCAGTCTTGCCAACTGCCCCCGGATTCACCGTCGAACGGATGGATGCGAGCGAGGTAAGCCGCATCCGTTGTTCAAAACCAAAACGGCCAACGGAATCATGGGGATAGCCTGACAATCGGATAACTCATCCCTCATATACAAAAGTTTGACCCCCTTTTTTGACCCCTTTGATGAGGACAACTTCCAGGCAAAA
>Ga0310813_10002999_pt1 | contig 10237 bp, 6 predicted proteins | sample YN3metagenome_FD_203086 | JGI IMG/M metagenome (GOLD analysis project Ga0310813, IMG submission 203086) | Soil microbial communities from experimental microcosm in Duke University, North Carolina, United States - YN3 | ecosystem: Engineered > Artificial ecosystem > Soil microcosm > Unclassified ... | reverse complement strand
CGAGCGTATGCGTCCAGGTCGGCGCGCGAGATCTCGAGGAATGGTCGTAGCGGGCCATGGGTCGCGTGCATGCCCGCGAGGCCGCGAGCACCGGCGCCCCGGAGCACGCGCATCAACACGGTCTCGAGGTGATCGTCCGCGGTGTGCGCCGTAGCGATCACGCCCTCATGCCGCTCTGCAACAGCGCGCAGAAAGGCCCAGCGTGCGTCGCGCAACTCGCCTTCCGATCGGAGGGATCGGCTCGCCCGACCGGACTCGCATCCAACTCCAAGGTCCGCCGCGCGCGCGCAAACGAAAGACGCTGCCGCGCGCGCGGGTTCGCCGGTCCCATGGTCGAATGTCGCCACGACGATCCGATCGGCTCCGGTGACGCGGCTCGCCGCGTCGAGAAGCGACATGGAGTCCAGTCCCCCCGACACCGCGAGAACGACGCGTCCCCGTCCGCCGAGATGGTGTCGCACCGCGTGGAGGATCTCCTGCTCCGTCGTCATGTCGGTCAAGATATTGCCAAGTCAGGGCCTCGGGGTGGAACGGCCGTTCTGATCTGGCTATACTTCTCGCGACTTCACCGCATTCACGTTTCAGGAGCCCGCGTGGAAACTCACGGACCGCTTGGCACACTTTGGGTTGGACTGGGCCTGGGCTGCTTCTATATCGCGCTCATTTGGTTGAATACGCTCCTGGGCTTCTTTTTGACGCCGCTCTTCATCATTCCGGCGACTTGGCTCCAGGATCGTCTGAGCTCCGGCCGCAAGCGCGCCGCGTCGGAAGCGTAAGGCGTAGGCGGCCCACGGAGCCGTTCGACACATGAAAGGTTATTCCAGGACGGGGCTTCTCCCCGTCCTTTTTCATTTCTGTCGCGCCGCTCTGCTCGTCGCCGCGGCCGGAGGGGCGCAACGCGCCGGCGGGCAGTACGTCGTCCGCAGCTGGCTTCCCTGGCGGACGGTCGAGACCCGCCACTTCGCGTTTCACTATCCAACCGAGCTCGAAGCGTGGACGCGCGCCGTGGCCGCGCGCGCCGACGCGATCGATTCGGCGGTCGGTCGCCTTGTTGGTTTTGCGCCGTCACGGAAGACGCAGGTCGTTGTCGACGATCCCTTCAATCTGGCCAACGGCTCGGCTTGGACATATTTGGACATGCCCACAATCAACCTGTGGGCGATGCCCCCCGATCCGCGCGACGACATCTCGGAGTTCCGCGACTGGGGCGAGATGCTTCTGTCGCACGAGTTCGGCCATATCGCGCATCTCACGCGACCGTCCCGAAACAGCACGACGCGGCGGTTCTGGGAGCTCTTCCCCGTCGACTTCGGACCGATCGCCCTTCGAGCGCCACGATGGGTCATCGAGGGCTACGCGACGTACGTCGAGGGGATGGTGACTGGATCTGGCCGACCGCACGGCGTCTGGCGCGCGGCGTTCCTCCGTCAGTGGGCACTCGAAGGTCAGCTGCCGCGGTACGATCAACTCAATGCTTCGGGTTCCTTCGCCGGGGGCACGTTCGCCTATCTCGCCGGCTCGGCGTTTCTCGAGTGGCTCGCGGCGCGAAATGGCGATTCGAGCCTGGTGTTCGTTTGGCGCCGACTGAGCGCCCGTCAGAATCGCACCTTCGACGAAGCGTTCACCGGCGTGTTCGGCGAAACCCCGCGCGCGCTGTACGGCCGATTCACGACCGAGTTGACGGCACGGTCCGTCGCCGTCGAGCAGGCGATGCGACGCGCGGCGCCGTCGGACACTGGTGAGATCATCCAGCGTTTGGCGTGGAGCACGGGCGATCCGGCGATCTCTCCGGACGGACAGCGGGTGGCGATCGTGCTTCGGTCGCCGATTGTGCGATCGCGTGTCGTCGTCTGGAGCAGCGCCGCGGAGCCCGACACGGGCCGACGGCGCCGGGACTCGATCCTCGTCGCGCGCGACCCGGCGGATGTCCCGGCGAGGCCGATCTATCCGCCGCCCAAGCGAGCGTTGGCCACGCTGAAAGCGGCCGGCGGATCGCCGTACGAGTCGCCGCGGTTCCTGCGCGACGGCCGTATTCTCCTCTGGCGACTGACACCGGTCGGGAACGGCGCACTCGTTCCAGATCTCTATATCTGGAACACTCAATCGCGCGACGTTCGCCGGATCACCCATCGCGGAGGAGTGCGCGACCCCGACCCGGCTCCGGTGGGGACATGGGCGGTCGCGACACAATGTCGCCGGGGCTGGTGCGATCTCGTGCGCGTGAGTCTCGACGACGGCCGGACGACGACGATCGCCGGGGGAAGTCCGGATACGTCATACTCGCGGCCGCGCCTGTCGCCCGACGGATCGCGTGTCGCGGTCGGCCGACACACCCGCGGCGGCTGGCGCGTCGTCGTGATCGATCTCGACGCCTCGGCGCGTCCGCGACACCAGTCGACGATCGAACCGACGGTCGCGACGACCGAGACGAACGAGTACGATCCCGCCTGGGTCAGCGCGACGTCGCTGGCCTTCACGAGCGACGCGAGTGGGGCGCCGGCGATCGAAACCGCTGACCTCACGACCGGGGCGCGCCGCCGGCTCACTGCGATCACCGGCGCGGCCGTTGCGCCGGATGCGAATCGCCGCGATTCGACGGTTTGGTTCCTGTCGCTCTATTCTCGCGGCTACGATCTGCGGCGCGTGCGCGCCACCACCTCGAGCGTGCTCGCCGCGGTCAACGACTCGACCTCTCCCCTGCCCCTCACGCCCGCCGTCGCGCGGCGCTCGGTCGCCGACGTCTCCTTCGCGACCAACTTCGTATCTCCGCCGCGGCCATTTCGATTCAGCCCGCGCTTTTTCCGCTGGATTCCCGAGGTTCACGCCGATCCCGACGCGGTGAGCGGCGGCCTCGCGCTGGTGAGCAGCGACGTCATCGGGCGTAGCGAGCTGCTGTTGGACTTCAACGCCGGGCAAGACGCGGCCTGGCGCGGGGGGCGATTGTCCGGCATCTGGCGAGGAACGCGGCCGGCGATTCGTGTCGCGCTCTTCGATGCGCAACAGGAGCTCAGCGAGAGCGCCTCGCATCGCGGCACGATGTTCCCTCTCGATACAAGACTCCAAGGTGGGGAGCTCGCGCTCGACAACACGTGGACATTCGACACGCGCGCGTTCCGATATCGGGCCGGTGGAAGTGCGGCGCGCGAGACGAGCGAGATCGCGACCATCGCCGCGACGAGAGACATCTCGACTCGCGGCCTCGGGTTCGTCGACGCCGGCTTGTCGCTGTCACACCGGACCGACGCCGCGACATTCGCTGTCGGAATCGCCGGCAATTACTCCGGTGGGACTTCGAGCGACCGGTCCTTCCACCGAAGCACCGGAACGTTGATTCTGTCGGCATCAGGGATCGGTTTTCCGACGATCGTCGGCTCGGCGATGGTCGGCGCGGTGAATAGCGATGCCGCCCTGTTCGAACAGTTCGCGCTCGGCGGCGGTCCGTCCCCCTTGATCGACCAGGCAACGCTGACGCAGCGTGTGGTGATGCCGGCGCTCCCGGTCGGCGTGCAGGTCGGCTCGTCGGTGATCGCGTACCGCGCCTCCGTGGTGACGCCAACGCTCGCGTTCTATTTCTGGGATGGGAGCGCGACGTCGCTTGTCGGAAACGCGCGTCGCTGGAATCGGGTGACGGGCGCGGAGTGGTCAGCGGCCGTTCCTCCGGTGCCATTGGTCGGTACCCCGGCGGCTCGGGCACAGATCGGGGCCGGGTTGTCACTGGACGCGCCGCTCAAGAATCGACTAGGCGTGTACGCGTCGCTAACCTTGAATCCTTGAACCCGATCGATGTCGTAGGAGTGTCATCGTTTTTCCGATGACTACGACAACCTACGTACTTGTTAATTTCGCGCCCGACCGTAAGCTCCAGTCACCTACCGGCGTGACTGTTCCGTCCGCCAAGTATCTCCCTCCCTTGGAGCCTCTTTCATGCGATTGGCTTCCCTGATGGCAAGCGCCCGAGCGTCCTCCCTCCGCAGCGTGTGGGTTGCGGCATTCGGACTTCTCGTCTCGGCCACGGCAGGCGCACAGAACGGAACGATTTCCGGCAAGATCACCGAGCAAACGTCGGGGGGGCCGGTTATTTCCGCGGCCGTCAGCGCTCGATCCGGCATCGGCGGCGCCGCGACGACAAGGTCGCTCGAGGGCGGCAGGTACACACTTTCGGTAGCCCCGGGCACCTACTCCGTGTTGGTAACGGTGGTCGGCCTGGCGCCGAAGCACGTCGACAACGTCGTCGTTCGCGCGGGCCAAACGGCTACGGTCGATTTCGTCATGTCGCCGATCGCGCGTCAGCTCGAGCAGGTTGTCTCGACGGCGACAGGCGGCGCGCGGGACGAGCGAATCGAAGACTCGCCGAGCGCGATCTCGGTCGTCACATCGACACAGATCGCTGAGCGGCCGTCAGCATCGATCACGGATCACTTGAAGGCCGTGCCGGGACTGTCGATCTCGACTGGTGGCATCGGCCAGGCGAACATCGTCTCACGCGGCTTCAACAACGCGTTCTCGACGCAGATGCTGATGCTTCAGGATTACCGCTACGCGGGGGTTCCGTCGCTACGTGTCAATGTGCCGCTCCTGTTTACCGGCACGAACGAAGACATCGATCGCATCGAGATTCTACAGGGCCCGGCGGCGGCGATTTATGGCCCGAACTCGGGAAACGGCGTGCTCCACGTGATCACGAAATCCCCGTTCACATCCGCTGGCACGACCCTCACGCTCGACGGCGGCGAGCGCTCAATGCTGCGCGGTTCGTTGCGTCATGCCGGCGTGCTGGGCGACGGCGACAAGTTCGGGTACAAGCTCTCGGGCGAATATCTCACCGCGAAGGACTTCGAGTACATCGATCCAAACGAGCCGACAGTCTATTCCGCTACCGATACGCGCATTCCCGTCGAACGTCGTGGCAAGCCCGTGACGCACGATTTCGATTTGACCAAGTACTCCGGCGAAGCGCGCCTCGACTTCAAGCCCTCCGATAACACTCTCCTCATTAGCACGGCCGGACTCTCGGGCATCGGGAACGCCCGCGAGATCACGACCACGTTCGGCGCCGCCGAAGCCAAGAATTGGACGTACCTCAATCTCCAAGAGCGCTTCTCGCACAAGCAGTTCTTCGCGCAGGTGTTCTACGACAAATCGAATTCCGGGAACGACAACGCCCAGGATCCGAATGGCACGTACTATCTGCGCACCGGGATTCCTGTGGTCGACAAGTCGAGCATTCTCGGTCTCCAGGCGCAGCAGAGCGCGGGGTTTGGCCGCACAAAGTTCGTCTTCGGCGGCGAGTATCTCGCTACACGGCCCCAGACCGAGGGCACGATCAACGGCCGCAACGAGTCGAACGACGACATCAACGAGTACGGCGGTTACCTCCAGACGACGACCGCGATTACGAGACAGATCGACTTTCTCGCCGCGGCGCGCATCGACGCGAACACGCGCATCGACGGCTATCAGTTCTCGCCGCGCGCGGCGATCATCATCCATCCGGACTCGAATAACACCTTCCGGTTGACGTTCAATCGCGCGTACAGCTCGCCGACTTCTTTCTCTTTCTTCCTCGACCAGTATTCGGGATCGACTCCCGCGCCGGGAATGCCGGCGCAGATCCTCGGGAATCCGCCAAAGGAAGGGTGGAGCTTTGCCCGCAGCTGCACGGGCGGCATCGCCGGAAACCTCTGCATGCGATCACCGTACATCCCGAACACGCTGGCGCCGGCATCTGCCGCCGCAGCGTTTCCAGGACTCGTTCTCGCATTGCCAAGCATTATTCAGGGACTTCCGGTGACGCTATTCGGAACTGAGGCGAATCGTCAGCAGCTGCTCAGCCTCGTACCGATTCTTCGTGGACTCCGTCCGACGAATTCTGACCTGTCGACGGGGTTGGTGGATCTCTTGACGAAACAGCCGGTCACGAGCGTGAACGACTATGCGCCGCTGAGCGCCGATTTCTCAAATACGTGGGAAGTCGGGTACAAGGGTTTCCTCGGAAGACGCCTTGGATTAGAGATGGACGCGTGGTTCCAGAAGCGCCCAGCCGACCCGACGACCCAAGTCATCAACCCAGGAGTGCTTTTTGGTAACCCGCAGCAGCTCGCCGCATACCTGGGGGCGAATCTCACGCAGGGCCTGATCGCCGCCGGACTTCCGGCGGCCCAAGTGCAGGCGACAGTGGCTGCCGCTGCACCTGCGCTCACCCAAATCATGGCGCAGGTCCCGGTCGGCGCGACGGCGTTCACCAATTCGCTGGACGACCAACCGTATCTCGTGGTCTCCTACCAGAAGGCGACTGGCTCCGTGAACGTCCACGGGTTCGACATCGCGACAGACCTCCTGCTCGACGGAGGTTGGTCAGTGGCCGCCACGTACTCGAACCTCAACAAGAACGTCTTCACGGATGCACCGGGTGCCACGGTGGCCAATCCGCTTGCCGCGAATACGCCGAGGCATCGCGCCACGGCGACGGTCCGTTACGAGCGCCAGGTGACCGGGTTTAGCGCTGAAGTCCGCGGGCGCTACGCCGATGCCTTCCCAGTTAACTCTGGCGTGTTCAACTCATACAACATCGGCACGCCGGTTCCTTACCCACCGGTCCCGGTGAATGCTTTCCTCGACGCCGGCTTCTCGTGGGTGTTGCCGGTCGCCCGCGCGCCCCGGTGGTCAGTGAACGCAACGAACCTCCTCGATAACAAGGTCGCAACCTTCGTTGGTGTTCCGAAGATGGGACGCTTGCTCCTGACGCGCCTGTCATACACGTATTGACGAATGGAGGGATCGCCCGGCGGGGTTGATGCGCGCATTCTCATCGACCCCGCCGCGCGTCCCGTCATCGGCCACCGCGGCGACTCAGCGCACTTCCCCGAAAACACGATCCCGTCGTTCGATCGCGCCGTCGAGCTAGGCGTGGACGCCATCGAGTTCGACCTGCGCGTCTCGCGCGACGGCGAGATCGTCATCATTCACGATCCGACGGTCGATCGTACGACGAACGGCACTGGCGCGGTCAACTCTCTGACCCTCGCCGAGCTCAAGCAGCTCGATGCCGGAGCCCGATTCAGCCCCGACGGCGGCCGGACGTTTCCCTTCCGCGGGCAAGGTCTGTCGATCCCCACATTCGACGAGATGCTCGCCCGCTACGCTTCGATTCCGCTGCTCATCGAGGTGAAGATCCCTGAGGCAGGGCAGCGGGCCCCCGCCGTCCTCGATCGCCACAAAGCGTCGCGCCGAGTCTTGCTCGATTCGACAGACGCTGAAGCGCTCGAGCCCTTTCGTGGGCTGTCGCTTATCACCGGCGCGAGTTTGCGAGACGTCGTTTCGATTCTCCCGCAGACACTGCTTGGCCTGCCGCTTGGGCAGGTTTCGTATCGGGCGTTCTGCGTTCCGCTCTGGTACAACGGGATTCCAGTTCCCGTTCGACGTTTGGCACGGGCGGGCCGCCGAAGCGGAATTCCGACGCACGTCTGGACGATCAACGACCCGCGGGCCGCCGAAGATCTTTGGCGCGGCGGCGTCAACGGAATCATCTCGGACGATCCGGGCGCGATGCTCGAGCTGCGTCGACGGATTGGGACGTCCGCCGGGGAAAAACCGGCGAATCAATAGCGACGCGCTGAAATCGCAGGCCGTACACGCGGCCCTACGATTTGTGATATTCTTCTAAGTGGTTTTCACGGATTGCGATGTCTGCTTGTCTATCAAGCCGCTTAGCATATAGCTGTCCACATCGCCATCCAGCCCGTTTCTACGGCGACCGAGCCTGAACTTCCACGGAATGACACGCGAAACTCGCTTCACACGCCAGCTCGGTATCGATCTGCCACTCATTTGCGGCGCGATGTATCCCTGCTCGAACCCGGAGCTCGTGGCCGCCGCGTCAGCGGCAGGAGCGATCGGCATCGTTCAACCGGTGTCGCTCACGTTCGTCCACGGTCACGAGTTCAGAGCAGGGCTGCGCCTGATCAAGAATCTGACGAGCCGCCCTTTTGGCATGAACGCGCTAATCGAGAAATCGTCACGCCACTACCACGAGCGGCTCGTCCGCTGGGTCGATGTCGCGCTCGAGGAAGGGGTTCGCTTCTTCATCACGTCGCTAGGAAACCCGCGGTGGGTCGTCGACCGAGCAGCCCAAGCCGCCGGCATCGTCTACCACGACGTCACCGAGCGCAAATGGGCCAACAAGGCGATCGATGGCGGCGTGCACGGGTTGATCGCGGTCAACAACGTCGCTGGCGGTCACGCAGGACGGCTCTCCCCTGAGGCCCTTCTCGACGACCTCGCGGGCCTGGGTCTCCCGGTCATTTGCGCCGGAGGTGTGGGCGACCCGGCGACCTTCCGCCGCATGCTCGATCTGGGCTACGACGGCGTCCAAATGGGCACCCGATTCATCGCCACGTCGGAGTGCAACGCTCACCCCGACTATAAGGCCGCGATCGTCCGCGCCGAGCCGGAAGACATCGTCCTCACTGAGCGTCTGACCGGTGTCCCCGTCTCGGTCATCAATAACGAGTACATCCGTCGACTCGGTACGAGAAGCGGCCCCATCGCCCGCTGGATGCTCCGTCACCGCCGAACCAAGTACTGGATGCGGAGCATCTACGCCGTGACGTCCATGCGGCGGCTCAAGAAGTCATCCCTGACCTCGGCGGGAGCGAACGAGTACTGGCAAGCGGGCAAGAGCGTCGCCGGCATCGACTCCGTGAAGCCCGTCGCCGACCTGGTGCGCGAGTTTGCCGCCGCCCTCGCCGACAGTTAACTCGTACCCAACCAAAATCCCGCGTTAGGGGTCAGACTCCATTCCAGAATTGGAGTCTGACCCCTAACTCGGGCGCCAATTCGGGCGCGATTCGGGGTTAGCGAGCCAACCCAACCCTCCCCTCCCGCCGTGTGTCTATGGGGTGGTTCTGAACCGCCCGGGCAACGGAAGCACCTGCTGTATCGTGACTGATTCCAAGCGTCTCAACGATCGACAGCTCGTTTCTCGGTGCCTCGGCGGCGATCCTGCCGCGGAGCGCGCGCTCTACGACACGCATGTCGAGCGCATCTACCGGCTGATGCATCGGATGGCCGGGGACGCCGATCTCGCGGCGGATTTCACACAGGACACGTTCATTCGCGCCTTCGACCGGCTGGACCAGTACCGCGGCGAATCGTCGTTGGCGACCTGGCTGCACACCATCGGCGTATCGGTGGCGCTCAACGGGATGAGAAAGGTGAAACGGCTGCGCGGACGAATCGAAAGCGTGGACGGCGTCGAAGGCTCGCCGAACCTGGTGGTTGGACCCACTGGATTCACCGGCGATCTCAGGGCGCGGCTGCACGCCGCGATCGACGCGCTGTCCGAGAAGCTACGGCCCGTATTCGTCATGCACGACATCGAGGGATACACGCACGAGGAGATCGCGGGGACGCTCAGCATTCCCGTGGGGACCTCCAAGGCACGGTTGTTCGACGCCCGCGCCAGACTCCGTCTTGCCCTGGCGGCATTTGCAGGAGATCACATCGCATGAACGACGATCAACTAGACGAATTCCTGGCCGATGCAGCTCGCGACTACAACGCGCCGAGCGACGTGCCGCGCGACGCCATGTGGGCGCGCATCGCCGAGGCGCGGAAGCAGCGGACGGTGGCGGCGCCGAAACGTGCAGCGCGCATCTGGCTGTGGACGAGCGCCGGCATTGCGGCGGCGCTGCTGATCGGAACGGGCATCGGCATCGGCCGCCGAATGGAGCGGACTTCCCCGGTCGGCAGCAGCGTGGTGGCTTCTCGCGACGCGAACGGTCGCCGCGACACAACCGCTCCGGCGGCGGCGCGGCGCGACGTAGCGGTCGCGCCGCGAGAGTCGAGCGTGTCCGCGGTCCGCGAGGCAACGCGGGAAGCTGCCGGCCCGGATCGGACACTCGCCTATCAGCTAGTCGTGCTGCAGCACCTCGCCGGCACTGAAGCGATGATCACGTCATTCAGAGCGTCGGCGCGGAATGGCGAGACCGACGCCCACGTGAGCAAGTGGGCCCGCGAGCTCCTCGGCACGACGCGGCTACTCGAGGCCTCATCGGCCGCCGATGATCCCGTGATGAAGCGGCTCCTCGAGGACATGGAGCTGGTGATCGCGCAGATCGTTCAGTACACGAATCGCGGAACCAACGACCCTGAGGAGCTCGATCTCATCGAGCAATCAATCAAGAAGCGCGGCGTGATCACGAAGCTGCGCAGCACCGTTCCCGCCGAGGCAGGCTTG
>Ga0310813_10002997_pt1 | contig 10240 bp, 4 predicted proteins | sample YN3metagenome_FD_203086 | JGI IMG/M metagenome (GOLD analysis project Ga0310813, IMG submission 203086) | Soil microbial communities from experimental microcosm in Duke University, North Carolina, United States - YN3 | ecosystem: Engineered > Artificial ecosystem > Soil microcosm > Unclassified ... | reverse complement strand
GTCTGCGCTTACGCCGCTGGACCTGGGCTCGCCGTCATCCCGGAGTGGTTGGCGTTCGGCGGGGCGATCGCCGTGTCGTGGGCACTCGCACTTTTCGCGCGACGCGAGAGTGACGAGCCGCTGTGGTGCGTCGCGTTCAGCGGCGCGGCGATCGCGCCCTTCGTTACGAGCAGCGGAAAGGGCAACATTTATGGCCTGGTCGTCTACGCGGCGTCGGTGCTCATCGCCGGGTGCTACGCCATCGGTCCTCGCCCGTGGAACGTCGCGTGGCGCGTGTTCTTCTCGGCGGCGACGCTTCTCACTTCGACCGCGGCGACGGTTTCGCGGTCGCACGGGCTGTCGGGCTTTCTCTTCGCGCTTGCGCTTCCCATCGCGGCGGCACTCGGTGGTGTTCTTCCCTTCGCGCCGGACACGCGCAAGCGCGCCGCGCTCCGATGGATGTGGCTTCTCGCCGGCGCAACCGGCTTCGCCGCACCCGTTGGGAGGGTAGTCAGCCCGATCGCCGGTGGAGCGGTCTTCGTTGTGCTCGTTGCCTGGCTGGTGATTCTCGATTGGATGAGCAGCGTCGAGCAGTCCAGCGTATTCGAGGCGAACCGCGGGCGTCCTCGGCTTCTCGACTGGATCGACGCCGCGCTCTTGCCGCTGTGGCTGTCGCTCGAAGCGACGTACGCGTTTCGCGAAGTGATGTCGATCGCCGTCGTGTATTCGATCGAGGCGCTCGCGCTGCTCGCCTTCGCGTGGCGGAGACCGCTCGGCGCCACGCGCGACGCCGCGATCGCCGCGCTCCTCATTCTTTCCGTCGCCGCGCTCTACGCGTTGCACCCTGAATCGCCGACGGCCGAGGTGATCGGGATTCTTGCCTTGGCGCTCGGCGCGCTCGCGTTGCACGCCGCGCGGCCAAGTATGGCCTGGGTCGCCGGCAGCGTCGTCCTCGTCGCGCACGGGGCCGGGATTGCCATCCTGGCGCTCGTGAATCGTCCCGCATTCACACTTCCACCGTTCGCCACCGAGGCGTCGCTCGCGGCGCTGTGCGTGACGATCGCGCTGGTCATCGTTGCGAACGCTCGTGGCCGACTCCGCGACGCAATGGATGCGGTCCGTCCCGCACGCGATGCCGATCTTGGGAGCCTGATCGTGACCGCGGCGCCCTGGGTCTGGGCGTTTCTGTGGGGCTTTCTCGAGCTGGCGATGGCGTTCAGCAAGAGCACGTCGACGCTGCTGCTCGTCGTCTACTTTGCCGCCTGCGCCGTTTTTGGCGTGGCGCTCGGCCACAGACGGCAGTCGGCGGCCGTGCGAAAGACGGGACTCGCTCTGGCGTTGCTGGCGGCGGCCACCGCCGTCTACGGCACGACGAGCTTCTTTGTCGTGGGACTCCGAGTACTCGCCTATTTGGTAATCAGCGCGTTCTTGCTCGGCATCGCGTACTGGTATCGCCGTCCCGGCACGAACGAGCGACCGCCCGCCGAGGCGACGGCGGCGCCCTGAGGCCGCGCCAAGGTCGAGGAGAAAATGCTCGTGAGCGCAACGGAGTGGTCGCGGAGTTTCGAACGATGCGCGCTAGCGTCGCGCCGTGTCGACGCTCCGCGCCGCCGGACAACTCCTCGCCAACGCCTCTGATCTCGATGGACTAGCCGCCATCGCGGCGGCTGTCGGGTGCGGCGGCACAGCCGAGCCGCTCGACGCAACCGCCCTGCGGGCGCTCGGACTCGACGTCGGCGTGGAACACGCCCGCGTTGCCGCTGGACCCGGCGCATTGCGCGCCTTGCTGCTGAGTGCCCGGAGCGACCCGCCGGTCCGCGAGCTGCTCGTCCAGGTCGCGCAGCGCTTGTCGGGCCGAGCCCCGCATGTGCTTTGGCTAGTGATGGTGGTCCAGCCCGCGCGCGGCGACGTCGGCATCGCGGCGTGGTCGGGAATCCGGCGGCCGCCGCGCGTCGTGGCTCTGGTGACCAATCGGGCGCGCGTCGTCGAGAGCGACGCTGAAACGCTGCGCACGCTCGCCGCTGTCGTCGCGCCGCATGACATCGTGACGCATACGCGCTGGGTCGAAGTGCTCGGCCGCGACGCGCTGACCGCGCGTTTCTATCGCGCGCTCGAGCGGGCGGTGGACGCCATCGCCGCGTCGGCCCCATGCGGCAGGGAATCGGTGCGCGGCGAATTGGCGCTCCTCGACACATCCCGGCTCCTCTTTCTCGCCTTCCTCGAGGCCAAAGGCTGGCTTCGCGGCGACCGCGCCTTTCTCGCGCATTGTTTCGAGGAGTGCATGGGCGCGGGAGGTCGCTTTCGGCAGACGGCGCTTCGACCGCTGTTCTTCGGCACGCTCAACACACCGTTTGGTCGACGCGCCACCAAAGCGCGTGCGTTCGGGCGCATTCCCTTTCTCAACGGTGGACTATTCGCCCGGACCGCACTCGAACGCGCCAACTCCTCGATCCTTTTTTCCGATGACGCATACGGCGCGTTGATCTACGACGTATTCGGCCAGTTTCGCTTCACGGCGCGCGAGGAGAGCGCCGACTGGAGCGAGGCGGCGGTCGACCCGGAGATGCTTGGTCGCGCCTTCGAATCGCTGATGGCAAATAGAGAGCGCCGGCGCACGGGCGCTTTCTACACGCCGTTCAGTCTCGTCGAGCAACTGTCCGCGCATGCGCTTGGCGCGCGGCTCGGCGAGTTGATGTGCGACGATCCGGCGACGCTACCCGCGGCGCGACGCGCCCATCTTCGCGCGGAGCTCTCGCGGCTCACGATCATGGATCCGGCGTGCGGTTCGGGCGCGTTTCTCGTTCATGTCCTGGAGCGCCTCACGTCGACGCACGTGACGCTCGGCGACGAGCGTGACGTGGCGTCCATTCGTCGCGACGTGCTCACGCGCTCCATCTTCGGCGTGGATGTCAATCCGCTCGCGGTCTGGTTGTGCGGGCTTCGCCTCTGGCTGTCCGTCGTCATCGAGGCCGACGACGACGACATCAGCGACGTCCTGCCGCTTCCCAATCTGGACCGCAACATCCGCGTCGGTGACGCGCTCGGAGGTGCGGCGCGTAGTGATGCGCCGGCACTCGCTAATGCGCCGGCCCTGAGCCGGCTGCGAATGCAGTACGCGCGAGCCAGCGGCGCCCGGAAGGCGACTCTCGCAGGACGCCTCGAGAAGCTCGAGCGCAAACGAGCGGTCGATGTCCTGGACGCGGAACTGGCCGCGCTGTCCGACCGACGGCGGGATCTGATCGTGGCGCGGCGGGGACGCGACCTGTTCGGCGAGCGGTATCGCGCCACGTCGGTCGAGCGGCACACTTCGCGCGAGCTCCGAACGCGTGCAGTCGAGCTCCGAGCGCACCGACGACGGATCGTAGGCGGCGCCGCTCTCCCCTTCTCGTTCGACGTGCACTTCGCGGACGTCGCCGCCCGCGGCGGCTTCGATGTCGTGATCGGCAATCCACCGTGGGTGCGTGTGCACCGTATCTCGAGAGACGCGCGGGCGCGTTATCGGCGCGATTTCGACGTCGCGCGTCGCGCCGCGTGGGAGCCGGGCGCTACAGCCGCGGGCGCCGGAGCAGGATTCTCGGCGCAGATCGACACCGCCGCCCTGTTCGTCGAACGGTCGATCGACTTGCTGGCCCCGAACGGAGTCACCGCGCTTCTCTTGCCGGCCAAGCTTTGGCGCTCCCTGGCGGGAGGTGGCGTGCGTCGAGTCGTCATGCGACGCACGTCGATCGTGCGCATCGAGGATCACTCGGAGGGCGCGGCCTCGTTCGATGCGGCCGTCTATCCGTCGTACGTCATCCTTCGCCGAGACGATACGTCGCCGTCCGCGGACGTCGACGTTGTCGTCCAACGCAAGGGCGGCTCGGGTGTCTGTTGGCGAGTGTCGCCCGACACGCTCTCGTACGATCGCACGCCCGGCGCGCCATGGCTGCTGTTACCGCGCAGCGTTCGCCGCGCTTTCGACGCCCTGCGCGAAGTCGGCCAGCCATTCGCCGAGAGTCCGCTCGGAAGGCCGCGGCTCGGCGTGAAGTGCGGTTGTAACGACGCCTTCACCGTTCGCCTGATCGAGCGGAAGGGAGATCACGCACGCGTTGCCGCGGCGGACGGCACGACGTTCCTGATCGAGACCGAGATGCTTCGCCCACTCGTGCGCGGGGACCAGCTGCGCCCATGGGCCGTCGCGTCGCGTGACGACGTCATCCTATGGACGCACGACGAGCGCGACAAGCCGCTGGCGGAGCTCCCCCCGCTCGCGCGGTCCTGGCTCATGAAATGGCGCCCGTCTCTCGAGGCGCGAAGCGACGGTCGCTCCACCGATCGATGGTGGACACTCTTCCGAACCGAAGCGGCGCGCGACGATCGCCCGCGGCTCCTCTGGGGCGACGTGGGGCGCGCACCGCGTGCGCTCGTCCTGCCCGCCGGCGACCGCGCCGTGCCGCTCAACAGTTGCTACGTCGCGCGCTGTCGAAACCTGCCGGACGCCAACGCCGGCGCCGCGCTGTTGAACAGTCCACTCGCGCAGTCGTGGCTCAACGTACTCGCCGAGCCGGCGCGTGGCGGTTATCACCGCTATCTCGGTTGGACACTCGCCCTGCTGCCGGTGCCGAGAGATTGGCTCCGTGCTCGCGACATCCTTGGTCCCCTCGGTGACGCCGCGCGAGACGGGCATCCACCGACGGACCACGAACTGCTCGATGCCGCTCTTGCCGCTTACGGGATTGGTCGAGCGGTCGTGGCGCCGCTGGTCGCTTGGAGCCTCGAGTAATTTCGTGCGCGCCGTGCCGCTACCCGTAGTTCGCCGCTCGATCGCGCGGGCGATGGTCGGCGACGACGCGGCGACGCCGTTCATCCGTGGCACGATCGTGCTTCGGCCGCATCAGCGCGCCGCGGCGTCGCGTCTCGTGGAAGTCATCGAGCGAAATGGTGGCGCTCTGCTCGCCGAGCCGGTTGGCGTCGGCAAGACATACACTGCCCTGGCGGTCGCGGCCACGCTCGGTGGCGAAGTCACGATCGTCGCGCCGGCGTCGCTGCGCGCGATGTGGCGGGAAGCGCTGGAAGCGTGCGAGGTACGAGCGACGCTGGTCACGCACGAAGCACTCAGTCGAGGCGCATCACTCGAGCAGCGGCCGACAGTGGTCGTGATCGACGAAGCGCACCGCTTTCGCGTTCCAACGACGCGACGATACGGATTGGTCGCTGAGCTCTGCCGCCAGGCCAAAGTGCTCCTCGTCTCCGCCACGCCGGTCCAAAACCGTCGCGACGACCTCGCGGCGCTGCTCGCACTGTTTCTCGGACGTCAGGCTCTCACTCTCAACGACGAGCAGTTGGCTGGCTACGTCGTTCGTGGCCTCTCCGACCCGGACCACGAGCTTCCACGCTTGGTCGGTCCGATTGCCGTGACAACGAGCCCCGTTGATGACTGCCTCGACGGGCTGCTGCGCCTGCCGCCGCCCGTCCCGGCAAAGGATGAGTCGCTTCCCGCGGCACTGCTGACCATTGGCCTGCTTCATCAGTGGTCGTCGAGCCGCGCCGCGCTGGTCGCCGCGCTCAAGCGGCGACGCGCGCGGACACTGGCCATGCTCAGCGCCGTCGAAGCGGGCTCGCGTCCAACGCGGACCGAGCTCTCGGCGTGGACCTACGCGTCCGATGCTCTGCAGCTCGCCTTTCCGGCTCTCGTCACGGCGGACGCCGGTCCGATCGCATTCGACGTGGAGGACCTTCGCCGATCACTCGACGAGCATCATCAAGCCGTCGGTGAGTTGATTCGATCGATCCAGCGGTCGCCGAACCCTGACGACGGTCGCGCGGCATGGCTGCACGAAGTGTGTGACACGCATCCCGGCGAACGCATCATCGCTTTCTGTCACTACGAGGAGACCGTCAATGTCCTATGGTCACGTCTGTCTCGTCGTCGGGGAGTCGCGGCACTCACGGCGAAGGGTGCGCGGGTCGCGGGCGGCTCCGTTCGACGTGAGGTCGTGCTGCGACAATTCACACCGGGCTCCGGGCGCGTCGTTCCGGCGGAGCAGATCCAACTGTTGTTGACGACGGATCTACTGAGCGAAGGCCTCAACCTTCAAGAGGCTTCGGTCGTCGTCCATCTCGATTATCCATGGAATCCCGCGCGGCTGGATCAGCGCGTTGGTCGCGTGCGACGTATCGGTTCGCGTCATGAGCGCGTGACCGTCTATTCGCTGGCTCCGCCCGCGCCCGTGGAGCGGCTCCTTCAACTGGAAGCAAGGCTGCGCACGAAGCTGCGCGTCGCGAACCGCACGATCGGCGTCGCCGGACACATCCTGCCTTCTTGGACTGCCGCGTCGATTGGTGAACGCGGATTGGCCGATGCTGACGGTGAGCTCCGGCGGCAGCTCGCAACCTGGCTCGACGCGGCGGGGAGTGGAGCGGCCGAAACCGCGGAGCCGATCGTCGCGGCAGCGCGGGGTGGTGTGGACGGCTTTCTTGCGCTCGTCGTCGGCGGACCGGCGCCGGTTCTCGTGACGAACGTCGGCGGTGACCCATCGACCTCGCCGGCGCGCTTGCTCGACGCGGTGCGATGGGCGGGCTGTTCGGAATCAGAGCCCGACCTCCGCCGCGCCGCGGCCGCGCGCGAGTGCGTCGAGTCGTGGCTCGCCAACCGTCGAGCGGCCGCCAGCATCGACCTTGCCGCCGCGGCTTCTTCTCGTACGAGGCGCCTGGCGTTGCATCGCGTTGCTCACGCGCTGTCACGCGCGCCGCGTCATCGACGGACGCTGCTCGCGCCACTCGCCGCCGCGGCCCGCGCCGTCGCCACGGCACCGTTGCCCGAAGGAGCGGAACGCATATTCGACACGCTCGTCGCCGCCGATCTGCCGGACGAAGCCTGGCTGCGGAGCGTCGCGACATTCGGCGAGCTGAACGCGCGTCACCCTGTGCACGTTGACCGCGCGTCAGGCGTCGCGACGGTCGCGGCGATCATTCTTTTTCAGCGCGACCTGTGAAGCACGCGACGTGCCTCGGAGGCGATACCTTTCTCCGCGACAACCCGGCACTACGACTTCACGACTCGCGCCATGCAATACACGACTCTCGGCACCACCGGGCTTACCGTGTCCCGCCTTTGCCTCGGCTGCATGTCGTACGGCAACCCGAAGTGGCGACCCTGGGTGCTCGACGAGCAAGCCGCGCAGCCCTTTTTCCGGGCGGCGATCGACGCCGGCATCAACTTCTTCGACACCGCCGACATGTATTCGCTCGGCATGAGCGAGGAAGTGACGGGCCGTGCGCTTCGTTCGATGGGCAAGCTCGAGGAGATCGTGCTCGCCACCAAAGTGTTTTATCCGATGAACGATGCCCCGAACATGCGCGGGCTGTCGCGCAAGCACGTCGTCCAGGCCTGCGAGGCGAGCTTGAGACGCCTGGGCGTCGACACGATCGATCTCTATCAGATCCACCGCTTCGACGCGTCGACACCGATCGACGAGACGCTCGCCGCGCTCCAGCTTCTCGTGCAGCAGGGAAAGGTCCGCTACCTCGGCGCCAGCTCAGGCTATGCCTGGCGGCTCATGCAGGCGTTGAGCATTTCCGAGCGCAACGGGTGGGCGCGGTTCGTCTCGATGCAGCCGCAGTACAACCTGCTCTACCGCGAAGAGGAGCAAGAGATGCTGCCCCTCTGCCGCGAGATGGGCCTGGGCGTCATCCCATGGTCTCCGATCGCGCGCGGCGTATTAGCGCGCCCGCGAGCCAAAAAGAAGGGGACGACCACGCGCTCCGACAACGATCCGTTCGCCGATCGGCTCTACAAGAACGCCGACTGGGAGATCGTCGACGTCGTCGAGCGAATCGCAACGGACCGCGGCGTCTCCATGGCGCAAATCGCCGTGGCCTGGCTCCTCTCCAAGCGCGACGTCACGGCGCCCATTATCGGCGCCACCAAGCCGCACCATCTCGACGACGCGATCGCCGCGCTGGACATCGTGCTGACGGCAGAGGAGATTGAGGCGCTCGAAGCGCCGTACACCCCGAAGGCGATTCAATTCTGAGTCGGCGCGCAGGCGCGCTGTTTACCCACACGCGATACCAGCGGCGGAGCGCCCACATCCAGCGATTCCTATCCTGCGTTCTCGTTTTCGCCATCGGTTCGCTGGGGCGGGCGCAGGCAACGCGCCTGGAAGACGCTCGAGCTCTTCCACTCCCCGAGCGTATTGTCGCGAACGACAACCGAGCCCCGGCGGGAATCGTCCAGCACGATACGCTGACCCTCCGCCTGGTCGCGCGCGAAGGACGCTGGTTTCCCCAGGCCGACTCCGGGCCCAGCACGGTGGTACAAGCCTTCGCCGAGGAAGGTCGGCCGCTTCAGATTCCCGGGCCGCTCGTTCGCGTTCGAGCCGGGACGTTCATTCGAATGTCAGTGCGCAACACGCTCGGCTCGACGCTCGTGCTCTTTGGATTGCACCAGCGTCCCGGCGCGCCGACGACGACCGTCCGCGTGCTACCGGGCGCGCGTCGCGAGGTGAGCTTTCGAGCCGGCGCGCCTGGCACGTACTTCTATTGGGGAAGCACGACCGGTAACGCGATGCGCGAGCGCGACGGAATGGATAGCCAGCTCTATGGCGCATTCGTCGTGGATTCCGCCGGTGCGGTCGCAACGCCGCGCGATCGCATCTTCGTCTTGGGCGTGTTCCACGAGGCGCCGGCTCCCCCGCCGAACATGATGGTGATCAACGGCAAGTCGTGGCCGTACACCGAGCGATTGACGTACGAGCTCGGGGACACGGTGCGATGGCGGTGGCTCAACCCATCGTCCCAGCCACATCCCATGCATCTGCACGGCTTCTACTTCAACGTCGGAAGCCGCGGTGCGTGGGCCGCCGACACAGTCTACGCGCCGGAGGACCGGCCGCTCGCCGTCACCGAGACGATGTATCCGGGCACGACGATGACTATGACCTGGGTGCCCGCTCAGCCCGGCAATTGGCTCTTTCATTGCCACTTCGGTGGGCACGTCTCGCACCATCTGTCGATGACCAAGCTGCCTCCGGACAAGGAGCCCGACTCTCCGGCGGAAGTCGATCATGCCGTATCAGGAATGGCCGGTCTCGTGCTCGGCATCGTCGTGCGAGACAAACCCGGAAACGGCCGCGTCACGTTGGCCGGCGCAAACAGTGCTCCAACAACGCCTCGACAAATCCGCCTGTTCATGCAGTCGTCTCCGGCATTTTCTCCTCCGCGAAGCGGCGTCACGCTGCACAACTACGCGTTCGTCGAGCAGCGCGGGCCGACGCCGCCCGCGACCGACTCGGTGCCCAGCAGCACTTCACCGCTCATTCTCAAACGCGGCGAGCCCGTTCGGATCGCCGTCGAGAATCGCCTACCGTACCCGGGTGCTGTGCACTGGCACGGTATCGAGTTACAGAACAGTTACGTCGATGGCGTGCCCGGATGGAGCGGCTCCGCGGCGCGACTCGCCCCGATGATCATGCCGGGTGAATCGTTCGTCGCGGAATTCACGCCGCCACGCGCAGGCACGTTCATCTATCACTCACACTCGAACGAGTATTTTCAGATCACCGCCGGCCTCGCCGCTCCGTTGATCGTTCTCGAGCCGGGAACACGCTATGACAGCTTGACGGACAAAATCGTCTTCATCAATCAGGGCCTCGATGACCTCGGCCGCATCAACGGCGTAGCCGAGCCGGACACAATGCGGCTAGTTGTGGGTGCCGAGTATCGCCTGCGCCTCATCGACATCGCGCCCGACTGGCGCGTGTTCGTTTCGCTCGCGGACGCGGCGGGACTCGCGCGGTGGCGTGCCATCGCCAAGGACGGTGCCGATCTGCCACCTCGTCAGCGGAGCATGCAGTCCGCGCGAATTCCGATGGGTCCTGGCGAGACAGCCGACTTTAGCTACACGCCGAGCGCGCCCGGCGACCTGTTTCTCGACGTCAGCACGCAAACCGACGGGTGGCGCATCCGCGTGCCGATTCGGGTTCGCAGCGCCGGCCCGACGCCGGCGCGAAGTCCGCGCCGCTGAGGCTCGACGCTAGTCATCCAGCGCCGGTTCGTACTCGCCTGGGACGTAGACGCGCTCATGCCGCCCGAGCATGCGAGCGCATGTGTTCCAGCGCAGGATCGCCTCGTCGTTGCCTTTCGGCCGTATCGGCTCGGCTCTCTCGTACCAACCCATCGCCTCGCGAAAGCCCTCCGCCGCCACCTCGGCTGATCCGAGCGTGCCGCGATGGAGCTGTGCACGCGCTCGGCGCTCGCAGATGATCCCGGCGTAGTACGT
>Ga0310813_10002996_pt1 | contig 10244 bp, 12 predicted proteins | sample YN3metagenome_FD_203086 | JGI IMG/M metagenome (GOLD analysis project Ga0310813, IMG submission 203086) | Soil microbial communities from experimental microcosm in Duke University, North Carolina, United States - YN3 | ecosystem: Engineered > Artificial ecosystem > Soil microcosm > Unclassified... | reverse complement strand
GATTTGAAAAACATGAGATTTAACGTTCAAGAGCGGGCTCTCGCTTTCTTAGATCGATCAGCTTGCAAGCCGGTTCAATCAGCTTTTTTATGATCGTGCCGGAGCGTGCGCTTCGCCATTCATTTGACGGGTCATAAGATGCCGAATGAATCAGTTTTCCTTGAGCATCCAAATATTGGTTGGTGTAAATTTGAAAACGTTTTTCCTGACAATCAAACCGGTATTCGGAAATCAGACTTTGGTATTTTATTTGTTCTTTTCCGCCCAGATTCTGCGGTTCGACATACGTCCAGCGAAAGCGCACACGACCTGTTTTATCAGTGCTGAACATTACATAATCGGTATTTAATTCGACGATGCTTTTGTCATCAAAGGTGTGAACGCGAAACCATTCGGGCAAGGTTTGAGAGAAGATCGGAGTTTGAAGCAAAATCACCGCAAAACCTATGATCAAAGTTTTCATAAAATTATCTCCGAAAATTCTTTAAGGATAATTCCTATGATGCCGCTGAATAATTGATTTGTTGCTTAATTGCCAAAGAAACTTGTTTGAGTTGAAACGGAATATTACACCAATTTCAGATTAGAAAACTATAAAACTTTAAGAATTTTGCGCTTTGAGATTTTCCTTGATGCGCGTCTTTGCTTCGGAGCTTAACGAGTCGTTGATTTTTTCGTTTTCAAAATCTTCTTCCTGCGCGTGGAAAACTTCGTGCATAAATTTGAGATTCGAAACGTAATTCAGACACGCGCCGCAGGTGTAGAGATGAAGCCGGACGCGCATTTTTTCGAGCAAAGAAAGTTTGCGGTCGTAAGCATAGGAAAATAGCGGCGAAACGTTTTTGCATTCTTCGGTTTTCATCGAAAGCCACATTTTGAATTTTGCCTTGAGATTTGCCATTACTTGTGCCCTTCCCGAAACCAGTTAAAATCTATACAGCGGCGCAAATGAAGCCGTGCGCGGTGCATCATCACCCAAAAATTATTCGGTGAAATTCCTAAAATTCGGCAGATTTCCGGCGCTGCGAAGCCGTCCATTTCGCGCAGGGTGAAACAATTTGCGACGCGTTCGGGCAATTCGCCGAGACAATGCGTCAGAATCCCGCGAAACTCGGTGTGTTCCAGGACCTTTTCGGGATTTTCTTCCCACACGATCGGACGCGCCGCCGCTGTCCAGTGTCCTTTCCAGACGCCCTCTTCGCGAAAGAGATAATCGTAACTCGACAGATCGGCTTCTTCGTCCGAAAGCTCGACTTCGCGGCTGTTTTTACGAAAATGGTCAATGATCTTATGCTTTAAGATTCCGCAGAGCCACGTTCTTTCCGAAGATTTTTCGGCAAAAGAATTGCTCGACTGCATTGCCGCGAGCAAAGTTTCCTGAACCAGATCTTCCGCCAGCCATTGGTCGCGCACCCTTGAAAAAGCGAACGAATAAAGAAAATCGCCGTGCGCGTCGACCCAGACGGTCGCATCAAAAGTCGTTTTATTTTCGGCGGTTTGAACTTGCACAGTTATTTTCGGAGTCCGAAGTCCCAGGTCTCAAGACCGAAGTTTTTCGATTTTTACTCGGGTCTTGAGACCTGAAACTTCGGACTATTGCTCACGAATCATTTTAGCGATTCTTTCACGCAAACTTTCAGGTGCTTTTTCCCGGTTGACGGCTTTTTGAAGAATTTCGCGAAGACGTTTGTTCTCGTGCTCTTCGTTCGAGGTTTTGACCGTTTTATTTTCGTTTCTCATAATCTTTTTGTCTTTCATCGAAGAATAATTTATCTAAAATATCCTTATTTCAATCTAATATTCCCTGCGCCTGCGGGTTTATTCCAAAATTTTTCAAAGAATGTCCGCCCGCCGTCAATTGTTACCGGTTTGCGCGGTTGGCAAATCTCTTTGCGCGACAAAAAATCAGTCGATCAAAAAAAATATTTCAATTTTCGCACCCGTATTTACGGACATTTTCGCATATTTTTAAGTTTTTTGAAAAATATTTTAAAAATTCGTGTAAGGATTTCGGGGTTTCAAACGACAAAGGGGTGTAAGCGGAAAAAATCCGAAAAAATTATAAAAGCATTTGTTTATTAAAGGAGATAAAAATGAAAAGCGAAATTACCCCCGAAATTTTTGAAATGGAAGCGATGCAGCACATTGACGATCTGTTTCGCACGGCGAAGCGTTTGACGATGAATCAGACGGACGCGGAAGATCTGGTGCAGGAAACTTTTATGCAGGCTTGGAAATCGTTTGACCATTACGAGCTCGGAACGAATTGCCGCGCGTGGCTTTACAAAATTCTGTTCAACAAATTCGACCATCATCGCCGCAAGAAATACACGCAGGCGAAATATATTCAGGAAGCCGACGATCTGACGTTTCTTTCGGCGGCATTCACTGCGCCGATTCCCGAACATCTGACCGACACTGAAGTTATCGGCGCGCTCAATAAATTGCCCGAACATTACCGCTCGGTCGTGCTTTTAGCCGATGTGCAGGAATTTGATTACAAGGAAGTCGCGGCAATTCTTGATATTCCGATCGGCACGGTGATGTCGCGCCTTAATCGCGGACGCGCCCAGCTTAAAAAATCTTTATCGAAAGTCGCCGGTGAATACGGAATTCGGACGGCTCAAACAAATCAGGCGGTTGCCTGAGAAGTTTTTTTTCATTGCTCCTCCTCTTGTCCTGTTAGACTTGAAAGCGTTGAGATTCGGTAATCTCAACGCTATTTTTTTAGTCGGAGCGCGGGCATCCCTGACCGCGCTCCAATTTTAAACATTTTGCCAAACAAGATCGGCGGATGCTTGCGGCGCGTCTTTCGCAAAATGAATTTTTTGAGCGGGAAAGTAAATTGTTTCGTAGGCTTTAATCGTTTCGGCGGCTGATAAACCTTCCTGCGAGCGCGCAATTGCGCGTTTCAAGGCAATGTCGAACGGACATTCAATCCAGATTTGAACATCGAAAAGGTTTTTGAACCGGTTTTTGAACAGAAAAATTCCTTCGAGCAGGATAATGTCAATATCTTTGTAAAAATATTCGTATCGGCGAAACTCTGCGGCAGTTTCTTCGGCAAGATCGGCGTTCAGATTTATCGAGCGGTTTTCTTTCAAAGGCAAGATCAACCGCTCAAACATTTCTTCAAAGCGAATCGCATTTTCGTAAAAATTTTCCGCCGGGTTTGTCTTATCAAAGCGAATCTGCGGAAGATTGAGCCAACCGTCAGCATTGATATTCGCAACGCTAAACCCTTTAAATTCCAACTCTTTTGCCAATTTTGCCGTGACAAAACCTTTGCCGCTTGCGTCAATACCCGAAATGCCGGCGAGCAAGCTCTGCTCCGCCGGCATTTCCTTTCGCTTTGATAAGATCAGATTTGTTATTTCATTCATTTTGCCTGATCTATTTTCGGACGCACGCCCGCGACATTCAAACGCATTTTGTAAAGACCGTTTCGCGCACAGAGATAGAGCGTTTTGCCGTCCGCGTCGCCCCACGCCATATTGTGAACGTGCTGCGGCGTGACGATCGTGCCCAAGAACTTGCCATCCTTTGATAAAACCTGCAAACCGCCGGGCGCGGAAACATACAAATTGCCTTGTGTATCGACCTTGATCCCGTCAATCGCGTCTTCGCCCTTGAAACCGGTGAAGTCGAAAAACAGTTTGCCGTTCTTGATTGTGCCGTCCGTGTTGACTTCATAACGGTAAACCGTCTTTTTCTGCGCGTCCCAGTTTCCGACATAGAGATATTTTTCGTCGGGCGAAAAAGCGATCCCGTTCGGACCCGTAAATTCTTTGGTCAAAAGCTGTAACTTGCCTTTGTAAATCGAATAAACGCCCGAAAAATTCAGTTCTTTGCGTGTATCGTCAAAAACTTTCGGCAAACCGAACGGCGGATCGGTGAAAAAAAGCGTGCCGTCCGAGCGGTAAACCAGATCGTTCGGCGAATTTAATCTTTTACCTTCGAATTTATCCGCGAGAACGGTTTCGCCGCCCGTTTTTTCAAGCCGGATCACGCGGCGGTTGCCGTGCTGATTGATAACTAAATTGGCGTCCTCGTCGAGTGTCAAGCCGTTTGAGCCGGGTTGAACATATTCCGCGATGTCCGCGCCCGAATAACCGCTCGGGCTTCGGAAAACTGAAAGTTTCGCGTCTTTTGAATATTTGTAGATCGTGTTTGAGTTCGGGTCGCTGAAAAGCAGACCGTCATTTGTCCAAACCGGACCTTCGGTGAACTTAAAGCCTTCGGCGAGCTTCCAGAGTTTCGGGTTCGCGCCGACGATCTTTTCGAGCGCGTCGTCTTTTTTGACGATTTCGACATTAACCTCGCTCGGCGTGATCGCCAGCGGTTCGGCGGATCCTTTGTAAAATTCGAGTTTCGCCTCGCGCACCCAGATATAATTTGTCGGCGGATTGGAAATCGGACCGTTGATGCCAAAAACGGCGAGCTGAATTTTCTGTCCGGCTCTCACGTTTCGCCCGATAATCAAACGGTTCGGCGCATTCCAGCCCGAAACAACCGAGCCGCCCTGCTGTCCCAAATAGCGCGAAATTTCGCCGTTCACCCAAATTTCCGCGTAATCGTCGAGCGCGGTTTGAAAAACGACCGTCGCGCCGCCCGTGTCGAAACCGTTGACCGATTCGGGAATCGTGATATTGATGCGGTACCAGTTAAACGAGATCCGCCCGTTGCCGCGCCGTTTGTTCAGATCCGTCGGCGCAATCGCTTCCCAATTCGAATCGTCAAAATCCGCGACGCCCGCTTTCGGCGTGTAATCGTAGGTTTTGACCGCCGCGCCGGTCGGCTGATTATCCGCGCCGGCGGATTTGAAATCGGTTTCGATAATGCGCGTATCGCTGTATTTCCAAATTCCCTTAACCGTTTTCGCGCCGTCAGCGGTCGTTAGATCGACGCTCGCTTCGGCTTTACCGCTTGGAACTTCACCCGCAAAAACGGCGAGCGAAAAAAGAATCGTCAGTAAAATTGCTGATAAAATTTTCATAATCCAACTCCTTAACAAATTGAAAACGGAAAATTCAAAGAAATAATTTTCAATTTTCCGTTTTCAATTTTCCATTGTCTTACCGAACTTTCACGACGTAATACAGAAACGCGCCGTCGACCTGTTTGAACCAATGCGGTGTGCCGCGCGGGACGATCAAAACGTCGCCTTTTTTAAGCTCGCGGGTTTCGCCGCCTTCAACCGAAATGCCGCGAAATTCGTTCGGCGCGACCTGTTTCGATTCGAGCGATTTTCCGCCCGTGACGATCGTTGCCGTGCCGCCCAAAACATAGATGATGTCGGTGTCGAGCTCGTGAACTTCGACCAGACCGGATTTTTCGCGGCGGCTGGCGTGAACCATATAGTTTTCGCCGTTCGAGCCGTCTTCGAGAACCGCGCCTTTTGAAAATGCGTCCGCGACGGTCTTGCTGTCAAAAAACGAAACGGGCAGCAGTTTCCGGTTGCTCAAAGATTCCGCGCCCGCGATCGCGAGTTCTTCATCCTGCTGCGCACTCATTGCGCCCGAAACGCCGACTCCGCCGATGATCTGCCCGTCAACCGAGATCGGCACACCGCCTTGCAGAGGCGTAAAATCGGGCAGGGCGACCATCGCCGTGCGCCCGTTTTTGATGATTTCCTCAAAAACTTTCGTCGGGCGTTTGAACATCACGGCGGTTTTCGCCTTGCCGATCGAAATATTCGCGCCCGCCGAAAAAGTTCCGTCGAGACGTTCCAAAGCGACCAGATTGCCGCCGTCATCGACCACGGCAATCACCCCGCCCGGCGCGTTGTTCTTTCGCGCATATTCTTTTGCCGCCGCAATTACCTGACGCGCGCCTTCGAGATTCAAAGATTTTTTCTCGGCGATCTGGGCTGAAATCGAGATCGTCAAAATAGATAAAACAAGTGCGATAAAACCGATATTTTTTAACAAGCCTTTCATAAATTTCTCCTTTCAAAGTGAAAAGGTGAAAAGGTGAAAAAGTTGGTCGCGATTCAGCAAAACACTTTTTCACTTTTCCACATTTTCACTTTTCGACTCTATTACTGCCGCGTGATCGTAACTTTCAGAACGTCTTTTGTGTTCGGATATGAAAAGCCGTCTTTGACCTGACCGACAACGCCGTTTTCAGCCGCGCCCGTGTTTGCCGCTTTCTGACGCGGAGCCTGCTGATCGCCGATTCCCGGAGCCTGATTGACTTCCGTTCCCGCGTCCCAGAGCATCAGTTTGCCGGTAATATCGCCGCTCACGGCTTCTCCTTTAACAAATAGATCGATCGCTTTTTCGGGCGCGTAGAAAAGGTCGTTCGATTGACCGTACATCGCAATGAAATTCAGTTTCATTCCTTCTTCCGCCGCGAATGTGAATTCATACGCGCCGCCCGGCAAAATCGGAGCCGCTTTTTCCGCACCGACCGGCAGATTGAAAATGCCCATCTTTGTCGAACCGATCCGGGATAATAAATTTTTTGATAAAAGTTCGGGATTGCCGTCCTCGGCTTGCGGCTCGAGCCCGTCGCTCGCTTTTTTGCCGGCTTTGAAAAAATCCATTTTATCGCTTGAGACGACATACATTCCCGGCGAAAGCGCGAACGGATATTTCGAACCGTCAGCCGCCGCCAAACCGTCGGAACTTGAAACATTTTCAATCCGGACCTTAAAGACGGCTGTTTTTTTCTTGGCAAAAACGCTTGCCTGCATTCCCAAAACCAACACCGCAATTGCGGCGAAACCGATCATAAATTTTTGCTTTAACATTCTTAATTTTCTCCAAATAATTCAAACTGAAATTTTGAGCGCGGCAAATCTCATCACCGCGTTTTCAGCGAGTAAATCGCGGGGTTTTGGAAAGATATTCCAGAAAACTTTTTTGGAATAAATGGTTTGGAAGGATTGATTTAGAAAGGATTATCCGGACGGTTTGACGAGATAATGCTGGGCGGTTTCACCGAAAATTTGAATTTGCTCCTGAATCCAGATCTCGGCGGATTCTTTGCCGGATTCTTCCGCCATAATTTCGGCAACCTGCGGGGCGATGTTGATCGCGGCTTTCGCATTGAGAAACAAAGCGCGGGTTCGGCGGGCAAGCACATCTTCGATCGTCTGCGCCATTTCATGGCGAACCGCCCAGACAATTTCCGCTTTTCGATACGGCAGATCAGTGTGAAGTTTTTCGGCTAAATCGGGATTTTCGGCGATCAGTTTGTCGATCTCTTCCGCGTCTGTGCCGTAAATATTCAAATCGTTTTGAGTTTTCTTTGCCTGAGCCGCGCCGTGAATTTTCAGATTTTCCGTAACGCAGTCTTTATCGGGCAAACCGCCGAGCTTTGCCGCCTGATTGATCGCGTCTTCCGCCATCCGGCGATAGGTCGTCCATTTTCCGCCCGTGATCGTCAGTAGATTCGATTTATCAATTTCAATTGTGTGGTCGCGCGAAAGCGAAGCCGTATTTTGCGCGTTGTCGGCTTTGACGAGCGGGCGAATGCCGACAAAAACGCTCAAAATATCTTCGCGGCGCGGCGGGTTTTCGAGATAATCCTTTGCGGTTTCGAGAATAAATTCGATCTCGTCTTCGTGCGCGCGCGGCTCAAGTTCGGCTTTTTCGATCGGCGTATCGGTCGTTCCGAAAACGGCGTGATCGTGCCACGGGATCGCAAACAAAACGCGCTCGTCCGATGTTTTCGGAACCATCAATGCCGATTCGGCGGGCAAAAATTTGCGATCGAAAACAAGATGGATTCCCTGGCTCGGCGCGATAATGTTTTCCGCATTCCGGTCGGAAAACTTCCTGACGGAATCGCAAAACGCGCCCGTTGCATTGATCACGACCTTGGCTTGGGCAAGAAAAACCTGTCCCGTGATTTCATCGGAAACCGCCGCGCCGTCAATGTTCCCGTCTTCGTCGCGGTTGAATGAAAAAACACGCGCGTAATTGAGTAAAATCGCGCCTTGTTCGGCGGCGGTTTGCGCCAGGTTTATCAAAAGCCGCGTGTCGTCAAACTGCCCGTCGAAATATAAAATTCCGCCGTATAAATCCTGCTTTTTGACATTCGGCAACAATTTTAACGTTTCTTCGACCGATAGAATTTCGGATTTCCCGAAACCGTATTTGCCCGAAAGAATGTTGTAGGTTTTGAGTCCCGCGCCGTAAAAAAATTTGTCCCAATAACTGTAAACCGGCACGACGAACGATTGTTTTCTGACCAGATGCGGCGCGTTTTGGAACAAAATTCCGCGTTCTTTCAAAGATTCTCTGACAAGCGAAACATTGCCTTGCGCAAGATATCGAACGCCGCCGTGAACCAATTTCGTCGAACGGCTCGAAGTTCCTTTGCCGAAGTCGTTTTGTTCGAGCAGTAATACATCAAACCCGCGTGAAGCCGCGTCGACCGCACAGCCGATTCCGGTTGCGCCGCCGCCGATGATGACAAAATCCCAGATTTTTTCGTGTTCGTGAACACGGGCTAACATTTCCGTCCGATTCATTCGTAAATTAAAGAAAAATAACGCGTCCGTTTTATTTGAATGTAGCAGAAAACTTGTAAATTTAGCCAAATCCGATGACAATCTTTTTAGAATTATGACTGAAAAGCTTTTTTCAAAACAGAATTTCTTACCGTTGATCCTATCGGTTGCCGCCGCGATTTTGATGGTTATTTTGCTTTATACGCAAGGCAGGATCTGGTGGTGCAAGCTCGGCGATTACGCAATTTACGTCAACGAGGCGTGGAACAGCAGTCATACTTCACAGCATTTTCTCGACCCGTACACTTTCACGCACGTTCTGCACGGCGTTCTGTTTTTCTGGCTGGCAAGCCTGATATTTTCCAAATTCAGCGGCGCGTGGCAATTTTTTATCGCAATCGACGCGGAAGCCGCGTGGGAAGTTTTGGAAAATACCAATTACATCATCGAAAAATACCGCGAAAATACGGCTTCCTTAGATTATTTCGGCGATTCGATCCTTAATTCGGTCGGCGATTTAATTGCCTGTGCGCTGGGTTTTTGGATTGCTTTCAAACTCGGCTGGTGGAAGTCGCTGATTTTCTTCCTGCTGGTCGAGATCGTTCTGCTTTTGTGGATTCGCGACGGACTTCTGCTGAATATTCTGATGCTGATCTATCCGCTTGATTCGGTCAAAAACTGGCAGATGAACATTTAAGAAAATAGCCGCAAAAAGCACAAAAGACGCAAAAGTTAATCATATCTTTTGCGTCTTTTGCGCTTTTTGCGGCGATTAAATCTATCGTTCTCCGCGCGATGCTTCGGTCGCGGTTTCCAGATCGACGGCTAATTTTCTCGAAGCGGGCTGGTCTAGGGTTTCGATCCAGCGCAGAGATTCGTCCAGCACGCGGAGCTGATACTGTTTCCAGTTCGGCTCGCCGACTACGGCGCCCAGTTTGCCGTCGTAATAAGCCGTGCGCGGCGGGCGGATTTTGTCCGTCACGGTGCGGTCAACCGAGATCATCATCGTCGGAATACCGCGTTCTTCGATCGCGCGGGCGACAATCCCGAGAGTTTGATGACACAGGCGCGAAGCCGGAATCAGCAGTGCGGCTTGCACTTCATAGCTGACCAGACGATCGGCGATTGCCGGCGCGAGTTCTCTGGCGACGAGTGCCGCGTTCGGAATATAGCTCGACAAACTCCACCAGACATTATTTAATCTGCCGATCACGCCGTTAGCTTCGTATTCCTGCAGACGCTCGATCGGAATTTGCGCGTTGCGGTCTTCTTTGACCGCCGCCGGGTCGTAGCCTTTTGCCGAGTAAAGGAAATCTGCGGCTTCGACTTCGACCGGAATTTCCCGAAAGTTCAGATCGCCGTCCTTTGCCTCCAGATCAAACGGCTCGGTTCCGTCAATATATGCGCCGGCGGACGAGATCAACGCTAAATTGAGCATCGGAAGCGCGCGCTGCAAAGGCGTAAAAGGCGCGTAAGTGTTTTCGACAAACGGGTAATTATTTAATCTTTCATCGCCGCGCCAGCTCTTAAAGCGTCCCGAAAATTCGGTGATTCCTTCAACGGTCGCGCCTTTGCGGCTCGGCTTTGCTTTGCGCTCGATGCCGAGCGTGCGCTCGATATTTTCTCTAATCGTATTGAACATTTTTTATCAGAATTAAAATTTGAATTCGTTTTTGTCTTCGACCACTATTTTTTTATCAGATTTTCCGGCAATTAAAAAGAACGCGAGCAGCGCGGCGATCATCGCGGCGATTAAAACCCAGACCGAATACTCGTGCAGATT
>Ga0310813_10002993_pt1 | contig 10246 bp, 10 predicted proteins | sample YN3metagenome_FD_203086 | JGI IMG/M metagenome (GOLD analysis project Ga0310813, IMG submission 203086) | Soil microbial communities from experimental microcosm in Duke University, North Carolina, United States - YN3 | ecosystem: Engineered > Artificial ecosystem > Soil microcosm > Unclassified... | reverse complement strand
CAACCGGCCTTGCAAGCTGGTCGGGCGGTGAAACTGATGAGCGGCAACTGATCGTGCGCGGTCACGCTAACCTTTTGGAAGATTTGCGCGCAGTTGAAGATCTAGAGCGCGTGCGGTCGCTGTTCGACGCCCTTGAGACCAAGCGCGGTGTGATAGATCTGCTTGGACGAGCTGAGCGCGCCGATGGCGTGCGTATCTTCATCGGTTCCGAGAACAAGCTCTTCTCGTTGTCCGGGTCCTCGACCATTGTCGCGCCGTATCGCGATGGCAAGGGTCGGATTGTCGGCGTTATCGGTGTTATCGGGCCAACCCGGCTCAACTATGCCCGCGTCATCCCCATGGTCGACTATACCGCGCGGGTCGTAAGTCGTTTACTCACCCCATAAAGCTTGATTTTTGACGCTGCAGCCCTGATATGCCGGGCATCCGGATATTGCCGAGGATGGATTGAACACGATGACGGACCCAACCGCCCGCCAGACTGAAAGTGCGGCCGCCGAAGCCGAAAACCCGACGGCGCCGGAACAGAGCGGCACGGTTGCCGAAGCCAAGCGCGAGGCCGCCGAATTCAAGGACAAGTTGCTGCGTACGCTTGCCGAAATGGAGAACTTGCGCAAGCGAACTGAGCGCGAGGTGCTCGACTCGCGACTCTATGGCATCGCGGGCTTTGCACGCGACGTGCTCGCGGTGGCTGACAACATGCACCGGGCCCTGGAAGCGATCGGACCGGAACTACGCCAAAGTCCGGATGCAAATGTAAAGGCCCTGATCGAAGGGGTCGAGCTAACGGAACGCGAGCTTCTCAAGACCTTGGAAAAGAATGGCGTTAAGAAATTTTCGCCACAAGGCGAAAAATTCGACCCGAACGTACATCAGGCAATGTATGAGATTCCGACGTCGGATCTGCCCCCCGGCCAGGTGGCCGAGGTTATCCAGGCCGGCTACATGATCGGTGAACGCGTGCTCCGTCCGGCGATGGTCGCCGTCAGCAAAGCTGTTCAAAAAACGCCTGCGTCCGCCACCGACAATTCGTAGTCAGAACCTGCGTCAGCGCATGATGATTCCATCGCGCACGGCTCGGAAGCGGCCGAACATCTGATCCCATTCATTGGTGGGTCCGGCTCCTACAATGCGCAGGTAGCCGCCCGATCCAAACCGCAACCATTGCACTACCGAAAGAGGTTGTCCGGCCGGATCCTTGCCCTCCGCCCTGATTTCGTGACCGGCCGCGTTGTTGATCCGCATCGATTCAGCCGATTTTATCGAAAGTTCGCGGACCGGTGCCGTTGAGACCAGATCGCGTGCAAATCGGCCGCGGTCGCTTGAGTCAGCAGGTCCGCCGCGTCCGAGCGAAACGATCACGACAGGACGGCTTACCGCTTTTCCGTCCGTCGGCGTTTCCTTGTCCGTTTTGTCGATGAGGACGACTGTCCCCGTTGGCATGACCTGCACCACTTCGAACCCAGCCAAGTCGCCGAACCGGAATGGCAACATGCCGAGTTGCTCTTTGATTGGCGCAGGCCGGAACGTGACGCTTGCGAGGGCCTTGCGCACGACTGCGTCGGAATAAACCGAAAGAGCGCTTTCCGGCACCTCCACATTGATCAGCGTGGTGAGATCGCGGACGGTGTTGCCGAGGGCCTGTGCCAGGAGTGACCATCGGTGGAGTGTAACGCCGTCCTTCTGCGTGATTCCGGTGATCAGAAAGCCAATGCCGCTCTCAAATGGAAAGCCCTCTCGCTTTGCTAACTGGAAATCTGGGAGCTTGGTAAAGGCCGCGGCCTCAAGCTCAAAGTAGGCGCTGGCGGGCAAATCAAGGATTGCGATTGATACCTTTTGCTCGGTGTCCTCAAATCCCGGGATTCGCGTGCTGGGCTTCAGATCGCCCGGCACCTCGAGACCGACACGGGAGCCCGGCGGGTAGGCCGGCTCTGATCCTGCGCTGACGAGACAGGTCAGCGACCCGGCCAAGGCCGCAAACAAGCACGCAATTAACCGACGAACCATGGTGCTTTCTCAAGGTGAGCAGCCAGACCCTCCCTAGCCGCCCCGGTGCTGTGCAGCAATGGCTCGATAACCATTGTCGACGCCCAGCGGGGTGGGGCCTCTCGAATTCGTGACCGACTGACTTGCGGCCTCGGGGGGCCCTCCTATATGAGCCATTAAGCCGCAAAATGTGGCGAATCGCGTATCCAGGGGGCTGGATAGGGGGTCTGCGGATGAGCCGCTGACATTCCTACTCGGGCGCCAAGTGGCCCGGCCGGCCTGCCGCAATTTGAGAGGAAGAACCATGGGCAAGGTCATCGGCATCGACCTCGGCACCACCAATTCGTGCGTCGCCGTCATGGAGGGCAAGACGCCGAAAGTTATCGAGAACGCCGAAGGCATGCGCACGACGCCTTCGATTGTTGCCTTCACGGATGATGGTGAGCGTCTCGTCGGCCAGCCGGCCAAGCGCCAGGCGGTCACCAATCCCGAAAAGACTATCTTTGCAGTGAAGCGCCTCATCGGACGGCGTTATGACGACCCGATGGTCGAAAAGGACAAGAAACTTGTCCCTTACAAGATCAGCAAGGCTTCCAACGGCGATGCCTGGGTCGAAGCTGACGGCAAGACCTTTTCGCCGTCGCAAATCTCGGCCTTCATTCTGCAGAAGATGAAAGAGACGGCGGAGGCCTATCTCGGTCAAAAAGTCGAGCAGGCTGTCATCACCGTTCCGGCCTATTTCAATGACGCGCAACGTCAGGCGACCAAGGATGCCGGCAAGATCGCCGGTCTCGAGGTGCTGCGCATCATCAATGAGCCCACCGCTGCCGCGCTCGCCTACGGTCTCGACAAGCAGAAGACCGGCACCATTGCGGTCTACGATCTTGGCGGCGGCACTTTCGATATTTCGATTCTCGAAATCGGCGACGGCGTGTTCGAAGTGAAGTCCACGAACGGCGACACGTTCCTGGGCGGTGAAGACTTCGACATGCGGTTGGTGAATTATCTCGCCGACGAATTCCAGAAGGAGCAGGGTATCGATCTACGCCGCGACAAGCTCGCGCTGCAACGCCTCAAGGAATCTGCAGAAAAGGCAAAGATTGAGTTGTCGTCGACGACGCAAACCGAGATCAACCTGCCGTTCATCACGGCGGATGCGTCCGGTCCCAAGCACCTGACGATGAAGCTGACCCGCGCAAAGTTCGAAGCGCTGGTGGACGACCTTGTTCAGAAGACAATGCAGCCCTGCAAGCAGGCGCTGAAGGACGCCGGCATCTCGGCCGCGCAGATCAACGAGGTCGTTCTGGTCGGCGGCATGACCCGCATGCCGAAGGTGCAGGAGGTTGTGAAGCAGCTGTTCGGCAAGGAGCCGCACAAGGGCGTGAACCCGGACGAAGTCGTTGCGGTCGGTGCGGCCATCCAGGCCGGCGTGCTGCAAGGCGACGTCAAAGACGTGTTGTTGCTCGATGTGACCCCGCTTTCGCTCGGCATCGAAACGCTGGGCGGCGTCTTCACGCGAATCATCGATCGCAATACGACGATCCCGACCAAGAAGAGCCAGGTTTTCTCGACCGCCGAGGACAATCAAAACGCGGTGACGATCCGTGTTTTCCAGGGCGAGCGCGAGATGGCGGCCGACAACAAGATGCTCGGTCAGTTCGATTTGGTCGGTATTCCGCCGGCGCCACGCGGCGTGCCGCAGATCGAAGTCACGTTCGACATCGATGCCAACGGCATTGTCAACGTGCAAGCGAAGGACAAGGCAACCGGCAAGGAGCAGCAAATCCGCATCCAGGCTTCGGGCGGTCTTTCCGAGGCCGATATCGAAAAGATGGTCAAGGACGCTGAGTCTCACGCCGAAGAGGACAAGAAGCGCAAGGCAGCCGTCGAGGCGAAGAACCACGCCGAGGCACTTGTGCACTCGACCGAGAAGGCACTCTCCGAACATGGCTCGAAGGTCGGCGATGCGGAACGCACCGCGATCGAGAATGCGATTGCCGATCTGAAGGAAGCGCTCAAGGGCGACGACTCGTCGGCGATCCAGGCCAAGACCAACGCGCTGGCGCAGGCATCGATGAAGCTCGGCGAAGCCATGTACAAGCAGCAGCAGGAGGCGCAGAACGCGTCCGGTGCGGGCGGCGATGGCGCAGCGCCCGGCGAGAAAAAGGAAGACGTGGTCGACGCGGAATTCACCGAGGTCGACGACGACAAGAAGAAATCCGCCTGACCGCGGCTTCGGGTCATGGACAAGCGGTCCGCGAATGATGTCACCCCCGGACACGAGTCCGGGGGTGCATGTTTACGGAGACACCGGGCGGCCGAATCACGTACGGCTCGCTCGGGTGGAATGAATTAGGGCGGCAGCGGGATGTCCAAGCGCGACTACTATGAAATTCTCGGCGTTACCCGCGCCTGTACGGAGGTCGAGCTCAAGGCCGCGTTCCGCAAGCTCGCCATGCAACATCACCCGGACCGCAATCCCGGTGATAAGGATTGCGAGCACCGCTTCAAGGAAATCAATGAGGCGTACGACGTCCTCAAGGATGGCGACAAGCGCGCCGCCTATGACCGATTTGGTCATGCTGCATTTGAACATGGTGGCATGGGAGGGCACGGATTTGGCGCTGACTTTGGCTCGACCTTTGCCGACATCTTTGAAGGCATTTTCGGCATGGGCTCGGCGCGCGGTCGCGGGTCCGGCCGCGAGCGCGGATCCGACCTGCGCTACAACATGGAAATTACGCTGGATGAGGCGTTCACCGGCAAGACGGCGCAAATTCGCATCCCTACCTCAGTAGTCTGCGAAGCCTGCTCCGGCAGCGGCGCCAAGGCCGGCACCAAGCCGAAGCAGTGCGGCAGTTGTGGCGGCGCGGGAAAAATTCGGCATGCACAGGGCTTTTTCACGCTCGAACGAACATGCCCCACCTGTCATGGTCGCGGCCAGGTAATAGACGACCCCTGCAAAGTCTGCGGCGGTGGTGGCCGCGTGACGCGCGAGCGCACCCTTTCAGTGAATATCCCGTCCGGAGTTGAAGACGGTACCCGCATCCGCCTCGCCGGCGAAGGCGAGGCCGGTTTACGTGGCGGTCCGCCCGGCGATCTCTATATTTTTCTCGAAGTCGGAGCACACGAGTTCTTCCAACGTGACGGCGCCGACCTGCACTGCCGCGTGCCGATCTCGATGGCGAGCGCCGCACTTGGCGGTGAGTTCGAGGTACCGGCGATCGACGGCAGCAAAGTAAGGGTCAAGGTGCCGGCCGGTACGCAGACTGGTCGCCGCTTCCGGCTGACGGGCAAGGGAATGCCAGTGCTGCGGGCGAAACTAACGGGAGACATGTACGTTCAAGTAGCGGTGGAAACGCCGCAAAACCTCACCAAACGCCAGCGCGAGCTGATGGCGGAGTTCGAAAAGCTGTCATCGGAGGAAACTCAGCCGGAATCGGCCGGTTTTTTCAGTCGAGTCAAAGAGTTTTTGGATGGCCTGGGAAGCCGAGGAAGCCAATCAGGGTAACCCATCTTGACCCCCCGCCTCGCGCCCTATACCCGTAAATGTTGCGGCGAGGCCCGCCGCCCGTACGCGTGACCCCGCAGCAATGCCCTTACATTCGGTAGCCCGCGTCGAAAAGAAGAGCCTGCGTCTCGATGACGAGATGCAGTTCATCCGTTCCTGGATCGAAAAGCCACTCTCGACTGGCGCAGTGATGCCGTCGAGCCGGGTGCTCGCGCGCGCGATGGCGCGCTACGTTGATCCGCATTCGCAAGGGCCTGTGATCGAATTGGGTCCGGGAACCGGCCCGGTGACCGAGGCACTCGTGCGGCACGGTGTCGATCCGCGCCGGCTGATCCTTGTCGAGTTCAATCCTGATTTTTGCCGGCTGTTGCGCACGCGTTATCCGGCGGCCACCGTCGTGCAGGGCGATGCGTATCGGCTGCGACGGCTGCTCGAAAGCTACGTCGACGAGCCGGCCGCCGCGGTTGTGTCGGGGCTTCCTCTCGTGACTAAACCTTTGCGTACAAGGGTGCGCCTGATTTCCGACGCGATGACTCTGCTCGCAACAGGCGCTCCGTTTGTGCAGTTCACGTACGCGATGTTGCCGCCAATTCCGAAAGAATTGTCCGGTATACGGGCCGAATCGTCCGAACTCATCTGGATGAATCTGCCGCCGGCGCGCGTGTGGGTCTATCGCGGCCGCTGATGGCGTGGTGCCATCGCCCGCGAAAGCGGAGCCGCTGATGCCGATCCCCAAAATTCTTGTTATGCCAGGCTCGGTGCGCACGGGCTCGCACAATGTCCGGCTGGCGGCACTGGCGGCAAAAGAGCTCGCGCTTCTCGATGTTGAAGTCACCCGCATTTCGCTTGCCGACTATCCGCTGCCGATTTACGACGCGGACATCGACGCTCGCGCCGGGCAGCCGGCCAATGCGCTCAAGCTCAAGCAAATGATCATGGCGCACCATGGTGTATTCATCGCCAGCCCGGAGTATAGCGCGTCAGTAACGCCGCTTCTAAAGAATGCCCTCGATTGGGTCTCGCGCGTGCGCGAGCGCGGCGATCCGACCTACGCCGCGTTCAAGGGGCGAGTGTTCGCGATCTCATCGGCTTCGCCCGGACGCGCGGGCGGATTGCGGTCGCTGATGGCTCTGCGGCAAATTCTTGAGCTTGGCTGCGGTGCTCTGGTCATTCCCGAGCAAGTGACGGTTCAACGGGCTGATACGGCGTTTGACGAAATGGATAACATTAGCGATACGGCCATCGCCAGCCAGCTTCGCACGCAACTCGAACGTCTGGTCGATATGGCACGAATGATGGTGCGGGGGACTTGATCGTGTCGTTGCATGCGCGTGAGCGGCTGATCGTTGCACTTGACGTACCGTCGGTGTCTGCCGCCGAGGCGATGGTCGCGCGCCTCGGCGATGCGGTGTGGTTTTACAAAATCGGATATCAACTTGCTTTTGCCGGCGGCTTGCCCTTTGCCGCTTGGTTGATTGCGTCAGGCAAGCAAGTATTTCTCGACCTGAAGCTGCACGATATCGGCAACACGGTAACGAAAGGTGTGGAGAGCGTTGCGCAATTGGGAGCAACATTCCTGACCGTGCACGCTTATCCGCAGACCATGAAGGCTGCGGTCGAAGGCCGGCGGGGCTCAAAGCTGCGTATCCTCGCGGTGACCGTGCTGACGTCATACGACGATGCCGATCTTGCTGCTGCCGGCTACGAGATGAGCGTCGGAGAACTGGCGGCCGCACGCGCCGCGCAAGCGCGTGATACAGGGGTGGACGGACTTGTCTGCTCGGCCGAGGAAGCGGCTTCGCTTCGGGACATCGCGGGTCCCGGCATGGTGCTCGTGACTCCTGGTATCCGACCGACCGGAAGCTCCACCGGTGATCAGAAAAGAATCATGACACCCGCCCGTGCGATTGAAGCTGGCGCCAACTATCTGGTGGTTGGCCGACCTGTTCTTGAGGCGCCCGAACCCAGGGTCATAGCAGATGCAATCGTGGCCGAGATCGAACAAACGGCCAAATCACAAGGAGTGCGGTGATGGCGAAGGGGTACTGGATCGGGCGTGTCGATGTGAGAAGCGACGAGGGCTACAGGCCATACGCCATGGGCAACCAGGCGATATTCAAGAAATACGGAGCACGTTACATCGTGCGTGGCGGCAAGTTCGAGTGCGTCGAAGGCGATGCGCGTTCCCGCAACGTGGTTATCGAATTTCCCGATTATGCGACCGCGTTAGCTTGTTACAATTCGCCCGAATATCAGGCGAACATGAAGTTGCGCCAGCCACATTCCACTGCAGATATTGTGGTTATCGAGGGTTACGACGGACCCCAGCCTTAATGCACAGGAGCCTGATCTTTTCCGAAAACCGGCTTCCACTTTTCGGGATCATGCTCCAGTCGCCTTTTTTCAGCCCTCGCGCTATACCGACGCCACGTTCCGGGAGCTGACTTATGGCCGAGATGCGCCTCGTGGTCGCTGGTGCCGGCGGGCGGATGGGCCGCACGCTGGTCAAGGCGATCGCCGACAGCAAGGAGTTTGTGCTTGCGGGCGCCCTTGAGGACGCGCGTTCGCCGCTGATCGGGTGGGACGCGGGCGTATTGGCGGGCCTGCCAGAGAATGGCGTCAAGCTGACCGGCGACGCCGGACCATTACTTGCTAAGGCCGATGGCATCGTGGATTTCACGGCGCCGAGCGCCACGCTCGAATTTGCCGCGCTGACTGCCAAGGCCGGCAAGGTGCACGTCATCGGAACGACCGGATTGAGCGCCGCCGACGAGGCAAAAATCAAGGACGCAGCCAAAAGCGCGGTCATCGTCAAGTCGGGTAACATGAGCCTCGGCGTCAATCTGCTCGCGGCGCTCACGAAACGCGTCGCGAAGACGCTCGACAATTCGTTCGACATCGAAATCCTGGAAATGCATCACAACCAGAAAGTCGATGCACCGTCGGGCACCGCGCTGATGCTTGGCCGTGCGGCGGCGGACGGGCGCGGCATCGCGCTCGACAAGCATTCCGTCAAAAGTCGTGTTGGCCACACTGGCGCGCGCAAAGTTGGCGATGTCGGCTTTGCTACTCTGCGCGGCGGAACCGTCGTGGGCGAGCACAGCGTGATCTTTGCCGGCACGGCCGAGCGCGTGGAACTCACCCACAAGGCCGATGACCGAATGATTTTTGCGCGCGGCGCCTTACATGCCGCGCGTTGGGCGCGTACGCAGAAGCCAGGACTTTATTCGATGATGGACGTTCTAGGTTTGAAAGACTTCTGAGGAATTGCATGACTGATCGTCTTCTTGTGCTTGTGCGGCACGGCCAAAGCGACTGGAACCTGAAGAACCTGTTTACCGGCTGGCGCGACGTCGACCTCACCGAAAAGGGCGTCGCTGAAGCATGCGAGGCCGGCCGCAAGCTCAAGGCGCAGGGAATTAAATTCGACGTCGCGTTTACGTCGGCGCTCAAACGTGCGCAACGCACGCTCGACCTGATGCTGACCGAGTTGGGCCAGACGACAATTCCGATATTCAGAGATCAGGCGTTGAACGAGCGCGACTACGGCGATCTTGTCGGACTCAATAAAGACGACGCGCGCAAGAAGTGGGGCGAGGCGCAGGTGCACATCTGGCGCCGTTCTTACGATGTGGCGCCACCCGGCGGCGAGAGCCTGAAAGACACGCTCGCGCGCACTTTGCCCTACTACGTGACGGATATTCTGCCGCGCGTGTTGCGCGGTGAGCGCGTGTTGGTCGCCGCGCACGGCAATTCATTGCGTGCGCTTGTTATGGTCCTCGACAAGCACACGCCGGACAGCATCACCAAGCTCAATCTGGATACCGGCGTGCCGATGATCTATCGGCTCAATGCCGATTCGACGGTGGCATCGAAGCTTGATCTTGCAGCCTGACTAGGCCGCCGCGGCCACCCCCGCTTCCCAGCCGAGCATTGCGCGCTTGCGCGTAAGGCCCCAGTGATAGCCGGTGAGCTCGCCACTCTTGCCGATGACGCGATGGCACGGCACCACGAAGCAGATCGGATTCTTGCCGACTGCGGCCCCGACCGCACGCGCCGCTTTCGGTGCACCGGCTTTCGCGGCGAGATCGGAATAGGTGGTGAGCTTGCCCAGCGGGATGTCGAGCAGTCTCTCCCACACACGCACCTCGAAGTCGGTGCCGATCAGCACCACGCGCAAAGGCTGGTCCTTACGCCAGAGCGCGGCGTCGAAAATGCGACGGGCTGTCGGCGCCGTAGAGGCGAAGTCTTCAACGTATTTGGCCTTCGGCCAGCGTGATTTCATGTCACGCAAGGCCGCGCGTTCTTTGCCGGCGTCGGCGAGCGCGAGACCTGCAAGTCCGCGCGGCGTGATCATCACCAGCGCCATGCCGAACGGGCAGGGATGAAACCCGTAGGTGATGGTAAGGCCTTCACCGCCGGCTTTCCATTCGCCGGGCGACATTGCTTCGTGCGTCACGAATAGATCGTGCAGTCTGCCGGGTCCGGACAAGCCCACTTCATAGGCGGTGTCGAGTACGCTTACCGACGAGCGTAGAAGCTCACGTGCATGGTTGAGCGTGAGCGCCTGCAGGAATGCTTTCGGCGTCAATCCGCACCAGCGGCGGAACAGATGATGCAGGTCGGTTGCGGAAACGCCCGCTGCGTTCGCGATAACGTCGATTTCGGGTTGGGCGCGCCAGTTTCCGCGGATATGCGCGATGGCGCGGCGTACGATGTCGTAGTCCGCAGCCGCCGTCGAAAGCGGTG
>Ga0310813_10002992_pt1 | contig 10247 bp, 9 predicted proteins | sample YN3metagenome_FD_203086 | JGI IMG/M metagenome (GOLD analysis project Ga0310813, IMG submission 203086) | Soil microbial communities from experimental microcosm in Duke University, North Carolina, United States - YN3 | ecosystem: Engineered > Artificial ecosystem > Soil microcosm > Unclassified ... | reverse complement strand
GACGCTGACGGTGACCCGCGACCACGCGGGCGAATCGGACTTGAGCGCGGTGTAGCTCCAATAACCGGCCAGCACGAGGATCCAGTCCCGCCAGAGGGTGCCCGACGGCTGAGTGGAGATTCTCCAGGCCGCCAGGAGAAAGCAGGAGCTGAGTTGCCCCCAGGGAAGCTTCGGGCGTCCTTCGCTGTTCATCGGTTCTCCATCAGGACGGCGACCCGGAGGGCGTATCTTTCCATCCGCTTTATTCAGTGTCGAGAAAATGTCGCGCCGGCAGGGCGTCATCAGAAGATTGCAGCGTTCGGATTCCGTCTGGTACAAGGGGACGCTTGTTGCCGCTCAGAAGCATGGATCGGTTCAAGTTCCTTCGAAGTTCCTGGGTTCCCGCCGTCGCGGGCGGAATGGCCGCGGCGATCCTGAGCCTGCCTCTGCTCGCCTATCCGTTCATCTGGGATCAGGGGGTGTTTGCCGACATTGCCGAGTGCATGCTGCGGGGCGGGGTCGTCTATCGCGACGGGTTTGAGCACAAGCCTCCCGGGGTCTACTACGTCTATGCGCTCGCGTTTTCGCTGCTGGGAAGAGACTACTGGTCGGTCCGGCTCCTGGAAGTGCTGGCGCTCGGCGCGGCCGGCGCGGGGCTGGTCCGAGTCGGCGTCCGATGGTTCGGGTCGGTATGGTCGGGGCTCGTGTCCGCCCTGGCGCTTCCCGCGCTCTATCTCCTCTTCGGACAGAACACCGCGCAGCCCGAGTCGTTCCAGATCCCGCTGATCGCCTGGGCGATGGCCCTGTGGCCGCTCGAGGGGGAACGCGAACGCCTCCCGGCGCGTGCGTTTGCCAGCGCGCTGCTGATCTCCGCCGCCGCGATGTTCAAGACGCCGGCCGTGACGTTCGGCTGTGCGCTGCTGCTCGACCGGCTGGCGCAGGATTGGAAGGAACCGGGCTGGAAGCAGAAGTTCGGGCCGACCGGGATCGTGGTGGCCGGTCTGGCATCCTTGCCGGCGGCGGTCTTCTTCTATTATTCCGCGCGGGGAGCGTTCGCGGAGGTCTGGGACGCGCTCATCGTCTTTCCGCTTCACTATAACCGGTGGGCGGGAAGCCGGCCGCTTTCGGCCCACCTGATCTTCGCCGAAAATTGGATCCAGTCCCTGCTTCCGCCGGCGTCGATGATCCTGATCGGTGCCGGAATCGCGAGAGGACTCTTCCTTCGACGCGCCGCCACGATTCGATGGGCGGGATGGATGGCCGCCGCGGCCGCCGACGTCGCGATGCAGGGCACTTATCACAATTACGTCCATCTCGCGCTCCTGACTCCGCTGAGCCTCGGCCTGGGCCTGCTTCTGATGCGCGGCGCGACCGTCGACGAGCCGCGCGGCTGGAGAATCTGGAGCGACCGCGCGTTCCGCGTCGCCGGGCCGGTGCTCGTGGCGCTGGGCATGATTCAGTACGGTCATGCGCTTGCCTCCGTTCAGCACCCCTTCGGCCGGATTGCGCGCGTGCCCTATCGCGACGACGCGGCACCGCCGGAGGGGCGCGAGCCCGATGTCGTGACCTACATCCGCTCGCAGACGAGGCCCGACGACCGCATCTTCGTCTGGGGGGACGAACCGCTCCTCTATTTTCTCTGCAACCGGCCCATGGCCGGGCCTTATTCGCATCTCCTGGTGATGATTCCTCCGTGGTCGCGAGGCGAGCGGCTTCATCCCCTGATCGTCCGGCTGGGCGCCGAGAAGCCCCGCCTGATCGTCGTCTGTTCGGGGGGGTGCTGGTGGTCGCCCGAGATGGGGCCAAGGCAATTTCTGGAAACCTATCCGGACATGCGGCAGTTCCTTCGCGACGAATACGAAAAGGCGGCGTCCCTGGAGGGACATGAGGTCTGGAGGCGGAAGGAATGACGACCGCGGAGAACGGTCGGCCGCCGGACGTGCTCGATCGCGTGGCCGCGATTCCTTTGCCCGGTCTGCTGGTCCCGGCCCTCGTCTTCTTCGTCGCGGCCTCGTTCGTCGCGATGGTTCAGGATTCGGTCGTGTACGACGAGGTCGTCCATCTGCCGTCCGGCTACACCTATCTTACGACGGGAGACTTCAGGCTGAATCCCGAGCACCCGCCGCTGATCAAGTCGCTCGCGGCGATCCCGCTGGTCTTTCTGAAGCCGCGATGGCCGTCGAACCCCGACGCCTGGACAAAGGGAGACGAGTGGGCGTTCGGATTCCTGTTCATGTATCACAGTGGAAACAATCCCGACCGGCTCCTCTTCTGGGGAAGGGCCGCCATGCTGATCTGGCCGCTGCTGCTCATCGTCGCCGTCACGGCGGTGGCGCGGGAGCTGTTCGGACCGCGGGGAGGTCTGATCGCGCTGGTGCTGACTGCGTTCAACCCGACGCTGCTGGCCCACGGTCACCGCGTCACCACCGACGTGCCGGTGGCGTGCCTGCTGTTCCTGACGCTGACCGCCTTCTGGAAACTGGGCCGCACCGGCTCGTGGACCTGGGCGGCGGCGTCGGGCCTGCTTCTCGGCGGGGCGCTCGCGGCGAAGTTCAACGCGGTGCTCTTCCTCCCGCCGATCGCGATGATCCTCGCGGTCGCGGGGCTTCGATCGAGGAGCGGCGCGGCTCCGCCGGCGGCGCCGAGATTCCGGCGAATGCTGCGCGGCGCCGGTCTGGCGGCGCTGGTCCTGGTCCTGACGATGAGCGTGCCGTGGGCGGCCTACGGATTCCGATTCTCCGGAGGTCCGCCCGTCGATGCGATGGGCGTCTGGTCGCCGGAGTATCTTCGCGGATCGATGGTCGGTCGCGTCGTGACGCTGGCGCGCACGTGCCGATTGATGCCCGAGGATTATCTTTACGGATTCTCGTACGTCCACCAGTCGACCCAGGGTCGGCTCGCCTACGCGATGGGACAGTACACCAATCGCGGATGGTGGTGGTACTTCCCGTTCTGCTTCCTCGTGAAGACGCCCCTGCCGGCGGTTCTCCTGATGGGGTGGGGAGTGTGGACGACGCTGCGGCGGTTCCGACACGGCCCCGTGCCGGAGTCCTTCCTCGTGGTCCCGGTCATCTTCTACTGGGTCCTCGCGATCGGGAGCGGCATCAACATCGGCGTTCGCCATCTGATGCCCGTCCTTCCCCTGATGGCGGTGCTTGCGGGCGGCGTGGATCTTCCGGCGGGACGATGGTGGAGCCGGGGCGTCCTGGCGGCGCTCGGGCTCACGGTCGCGGGGTGCGCGGTCGCGGCCCCGCACTATCTTTCCTACTTCAATCTTCCCTCCCGGATGCTGGGAGAGCCCCACGAGCTGCTGGTGGACTCGAATCTCGACTGGGGGCAGGACCTGAAGCGTCTCAAGTCCTATATGGAAGAGAACCGACTCGGGACCATCAAGCTGGCGTACTTCGGGGCGGCGAGCCCGAGGCAGCTCAACCTCGTCCATGAGGTGCTGCCCTCGGGCGGTCTGTATCGGGAATTCGAGCCCGAGTGGAAGGCGGTGAAATCGCTGCGCGCCGGGGATCTGATCGCGGTCAGCGCGACGGTCCTGTCGGGCGCGCTTTCGGCCGAGGAGCGCGAGTATTATCGGCGGCTGGTTGGAAAGCTGGAGCCGATCGAGACCGTCGGTCGTTCGATTTTCATTTATCGGCTCTCCAAACGGTGAAGGAGTCGTGAGGGGACGGTAAGGAATCCCCTGGGCGCGTGCAGTTTACGTTGACGAATCCGGCGACCCTTGCTATTTCCTTAGAACCTTGCGCGGGGTATTGGGAGGGAAGGCGTGAAGCAACTCATCATCCTCGTGGTCGGCGTGATCCTCCTTCTGGCATCGTGGTGGATCCTCGGCCTGATCATGGGGGCTCCGAGCGGACCGGCGAAGCTGATCCTTCCGGCCGATCCCAACGACAAGCCCGCCCTGATCCGCAGCGCGCACCAGCTGTGGCAGGCGACGCCGGACCACTATGAGTCCACGGACGTGCTGGCCTTCCTGGGCCGGCTTTGCGACGCGCTCGACCGAAATCAGTGGCGCTCCGTCACGGCGCCGGCGTACTTCGCGTGGGAGAACCAGCGCGGCATCGTCGGCAGCCGCGGCCTGTTGACCCAGCTGAACGGGAAGCTCCTGCCGAGATTCGCGAACGACGGAACGCTGGCCGATCTGGAAGGCCTGATCCGGGTGGCGAACACCGGCGCATTCGACTCCGCGCCCATCAACACGCTGCTGGAGGGCGTCGTTTCGACGCCGCTGCCGGTCTCCGGCTACGACGACACCCGCGCGTCCGAAGTCATCGCCGCATCGATCCGTACCCGGGACCTCAAGCGGGCGAAGATGTTTCTCGGAAAACTGAAGTGGACGGAGGGCGCGACGGCCGAGGCGAAAGCGTCGGTCGGCCACGTCCACGCCATCGTGGATCTCTGCCTGGCGGTGGACGCCGGCAAATACGACTTCCCGGCGGTGGTGCGCGAGTGGGCGAGCCAGGGCGAAGGCTACGTGGGACGCACGGCGCTGCGGCCCGTGCTGGAGGAGGTGGGGCTCCGGCTTCTCCAGGCGTCCGAGCCCGCGGCGTGCGCCCGGATCGCGGACCATTTCGCCGCTTCGGCGGGCTTGACGGAGTCCGAAAGCTACTGGAACCGCGTGGTGGCGCGGATCATCCCGGCCTGCACGCAGGGGGACGAGATCCGGAACAACAACCTGGGCGTGCTGATCGAGGCGTTCGGAAAGAAATTCGAGAAGCCCGACTTCGCGTTCACGACGTGGATGAACGTGGCCGAGCTGACGCTGAAGGAAGCTCCGGAGGATTCGCTCCGCTCGGTCGCGCTGTTCGAGCGGGCGCTCGCTCTGGCGCGGACCGACGACCAGCGGGTTCAGGCCGTCCAGAAAGTGGTCGCCGGCTGCATGAAGGTGCTGGAATTCGCGCGCGCCCGCAAGGCCTGGGAGCGGACGTCGGCGCTGGTCAAGCTGCCCGAGGCGAAGCGCAAGATGGACGCGCTCCAGGATGAGCTCAAGAAGAAGGAAGCCGCCGACCGGGAGCGCGTCGTCAAACAGGAGAAGGCGATCGATCTGGACCGCCGCCGCGGCCGGCTGCAGGCCATGAAGGACAAGCTCTCGGCGGCCAAGCGAAGCGGACGGCCGGCGGAGGAGCTGGTGGCCATCGAGCAGGTCATCAAAGATCTTCAGAAAGATGTGATCGAGTAGTTCGATCATCGCAAAAGCGTCCCTCAGGGAGCGAGCGCAGGGGCGTTCGCCAAGTGCGACCGGGTTCATGGGATAGGGGCGTGACAACCTGTGCGGAGGTCCGCACGGGAAGGGTGCCCCTTGGACCGGGGAGGAGTCATGAACGCGGTCGTCGTGTCCGCTTGTCGTCGGCTTCCGCTTCACGTCTCCCCTCCGCACCGATGCGACTCATTCCGTCGCAGCCGGCACGTCACTGGAGCGAGGGAGGCAACATGAGGGAGCCGACGGAGGTGAGGAACCCCGACAAAGCGGGGCCGCTCTTCAAGGTTCGGCCGCCGCAGGCGGGGGTCCTTTCCGAAACGCTCCGGGTTTCGGGGGAATATCCTACCTGGCTGGAGACGTACTTTCTGGGACGCCATTCGAGCATCCGGGAAGTGCGGGCGTCGATCATCCGGGCGGCGGCGGAAAGCTGGCCGGTGCTGATCACCGGAGAGACCGGCACGGGAAAGGACATGGTGGCCCGAGCCATCCACGCGGGAAGCCGGCGCGGCCGAAAGATGCCGGAAGTCGTGGCGGTCGGGGGCCTCGGGGAGACCGCCTGGAGCGTCCTGTTCGGCCATCGGAAGGGATCGTTCACCGGCGCCGTGAGCCAGCATGAGGGCGTGTTCAAGGCGGCCGCCGGGTCGTCGATCCTGCTCGAAGACATCGGAGATCTGCCGGCGAAGGTGCAGCCGATGCTGCTGCGCGCCCTGGAGCACGGTCTGTTCCGCCCGCTGGGGTCCGACCGCGAATGCCATTCCGACGTGCGGGTCATCGCGACCTGCAACCTCCCTCTGGAACGTGAAGTCGCGGCAGGCAGGTTCCGGCCCGACCTCTATCAGCGGCTGTCGGTGCTTTCCATCAAGGTCCCGCCCCTCCGGGATCACCTCGAGGATCTGGAGATCTACGTTCCTCATTTCCTGTCGAAAGCCGCCGCGGCCCACCGGCCGGTGAAAGGAATTTCGAAGTCGGCGATGGACCTCCTTGTCGCTCACTCGTGGCCGCGCAACGTTCGTCAACTCGAACACTTTCTCTACCGGGCCTCGGTGGAAGCGCCGGGCATCGAGATCCAGGCGGACGATGTCCACCGCATTCTCGAGCGCGCCGAGCAGGCGCCGGCGCCGTCGCGCGGCGCGGCTCCGGCGGGCGGCCCCACCCGCGAGGAAGTCATCCGGGTGATCGGCGAGACGGAAGGAAACAAGCGGGAAGCCGCCCGGAGGCTCGGGATCGCACCGGGCACCCTGTACCGATTGATGAAGAAGCTGAAGATTTACGGATGAACTCGGGGGAGCCATGACGCCGAAAGTTCGCTGGGTTCTCGCGGGGGTCGTGCTGACGGCCCTGGTCGTCTTCGTCCTCGTGAAAGCTCGGGGCGGCGGACCCGGCGTGGAAAACGTCCTGCGGCCCGCGGATCTTCCGCCGAGCGATCCGTCGCGGATCCCGCAGGTTCTCCGGATCACCCCGAACGTGCTGGATTTCGGGGAGGTCGTGCTGGGCCAGCAGAAAACGCTGACGGTCGCCGTCGAGAACAAGGGAAAGAAGCCGGTCACGGTGTACAAGGTGGTCTTCACGTGCCCGTGCCTGGGCGGCGCGATGGAAAAGCCGGTTGTTCCGCCGGGGCAGGTCGTGAACCTGAACATCTCCTTCACCGGGCTGCCGGGGAAGCGGTCCTATCATACGACGGCCGGCGTGATCACGGACGAGGAGGGACCGTCGCGGTACGACATCACGGTCGACGGCCATATCCAGCAGGACTTCATCCTGGAGCCGGAAACGGTGGTGTTCGGCAAGCTGCAGAAGGACGGCACGGCGAGCGTCGACTCGGTCGTGCGCCGCCGGGACGGCGGGCCGTTCACGATCAAGGAGATCAAGTCGCCGCGGGCGGAGTTCACGTTCGCGTCGAGGCCCGAGACGCCGGGGAGCACGAGCGCGTACCGGATCACGACGACGGCGCGGGCGCTTCGCCCGGGCGTCCTGACGGAGAACGCGACGGTGGTGACCGGAGAGTTTTCCGCCGACGTCTCCCCGGTGCTGACGCTGTCGCTCGAGGTCGAGGGGGATTTCTCCTGCACGCCGCCGATCGCGCTGGCCACGGTGGGCGCGGATGGACGGCTGGGTCCGCTCGAGACGACGGTCCGCCATAAGAACGGCGCCAAGGTATCGGTGCAGGGCGTGGTCGAAGGTCAGGAGCGGAAGGTGGAATACGAGGCGCAGCTGCAGGCCGACGGTTCCGCCAAGGTCTCCATCCGCTTCAAGAGCGATTTTCCCTCCGGCGCGCCGTTCGGCGAGTTCCTGATCACCGTGGACGGCCAGCCGGAACCGCTTCATCTGCCGTACCGGCTGGAGGCCGTCGTCAAAGCGCCGAGCCGTCCATGAGCGGCTGGGCGCGCGAGCTCGGTCGCGCGGCCGCGATCCTCGTCGCCTCCTCCGCGATGGGACTGGCGTTCAACGCGGTCTCGGCGCGCCCCGTGCCTCTGCTCGCGCGCGACGGTCCGGGCGCCTGGCCTGAGCGCGCGCCGCGCATCGCGGCGAAGGACCTCCGATCGGCGTGGGAGGCGAACCGCGCGGTGCTGCTCCTGGATGTCCGGAGCGAGGATTCGTTCCGGTCCGGCCATTCCCCCCGGGCCCTCCACGCTCCCGCGCCGGAGTTCCTCCGCCACTACAATCGGCTCGGCCTTGCGACGGTGCTTCGCGCCGCGGAGGAGATCGTCGTCGTCTGCGACGGCGAGGATTGTTCCGCGGGGGATCGGGTGGCGAAGGTGCTGAGGGATCTGGGGCACGGTCCCGTCCGCGTGGTGGAAGGCGGGTGGTCGGCGGCGCGGTCGGCCGGGCTCGAGGAGGTCCGGCCATGAAGTCTCTCCGAGGCATCGTCCGGATCGCCCTGGGCCTCCTCCTGGTGATCGCCGGCGTCCTCAAGGCGGGGAGCGGAGAGGCGATGGCCGAGACGATCGCCAACTATCGGCTGCTCTCGGCGCCGGCCGCGCAGATTCTCGCGGTGACGCTTCCGTGGATCGAAATGGTCGCCGGTCTGCTGCTGGTCCTGGGTCTCTGGACGCGCGCCGCGGCGGGCTTGAGCGCCGGCATGCTCGGCGCGTTCGGCGTGGCGGTGCTGTCCGCGCTTCTTCGGGGGTTGGACATCTCCTGCGGTTGTTTCGGAAGCTCGACGGCCGCCCGCGTCGGCTTTGGGGCCTTGGGGATCGATGTTCTGGGAGTGGCGGGCGCGGTATTCCTGACCCGGACGGCTCCGGTCGAAGACCAGGACTCCGTCCGGTAACCCAGGTTCGATTCGGGCGTGAGAAATCGGGCCGTATTCGATACGATACCCCGTCCGTAGGTTAGGGAGGAATTGCGCGTGGCGGTTGTGCTCGGGGCGTCGATCCTTCGGCGTCGGGCCTGCCTGGTGGCGGTTCGGGGGAAGGGAAAATCCCTTGCCGTGACCCTGGAGAGGCTCTGCGAGCGTCCGCCCGGCTCCAGTGCCTCCGACATCCTGGGAACCCTGCTCTCCGGGATTCCTTCAACCGATCGAGACACCACGCTGGCCGTCGCCCTCTCCTCGGACCTTGCCTGTTCCGACGCCTGGTCCATCCCGCAGGCCTGGAAGGGGACGGCGCAGAAGGTGGGCCCGGCCCTGGTGGAAGCCCGGTGCCCCTCGGAGAGCCTGGAAAACCTGGTTCTGGACGCCTTCCTGGACTCCGGCGGCGCCACCGCCGTCGCGATCGATCGCGCGCAAGCCGTGCAGCTGCTGGAGACGGTCCGAAGCTTCAAGTGCGTGACGCTGACCGCGGTTCCCGCCGCGCTGGCTCAGGTTTTCGGGGACGTTTCTCTGTCCCAGGGCGGTGAACGGTTGGACGTGACGATCCGGGAACGCCGGCCGGCGTGGCGCGCGTATCCGATCGACGGACCCGACGAAGCGGGATCGCTCGCCTGGAACGGCCTGGAGATCCCGGCCGAACAGGCCGCCGCGTTCGCTGCGGCGGTGTGCGATCCGGATGCCGTCCCCAATCTCCTGAAGGCGTTCCCGCAGCATCGGAAGACCTTTCTCAAGCGGTTCCGCGATCCGCTGCTCAATGTCGGCGCGGCCGCCGCGCTCTGCCTCGGCGCGTTCGGCGTCCAGTTCCACCGCGACGCCGTCCGGGAGCGCGACGAACTGGCCGCCGCGCGCCGCGCGGAGATGGAGCTCTGGGGCCGGCTCCTGCCCTCCGATTCGCCGCGGGAGGGACGGCTCCTCAAGACCATGCGGGATCGGCTGGCCGATCTCGGAGAGACGTCCGGCGCCGCCGACATCCCGTCCGCGCTCGCCTTCTGGGGGGAGATCGGGCGTCAGATGCCCGATCCCGAGGCGCTCGGCCTCACGCTCGAATCCCTCGATCTCGCTCCCGACGGCGGACGGCTCAGCGCCCGGGTCCCCGCGACCAAGGACGATCCGCTGAAGAACGCCTCCCAGCTCGAGACGAGACTGAACCAGTCGAAGAAGCTCGCCACGCGCGGCGACTACGAGGTCCGCGAGGGACAGGTCCAGGTCCGGCTCCGGATGGACTATCGGCCGTGAGGAATCCCGCGTTCGTCCTGGCCCTCGCCGCCCTGGCGGTCGTCGCCGCCGGGGGATTCGCCGCCGACCGCTACGGCGCCGCCCGCGCGGCGCGCGAGGAGCGCGAGGACGCGCAGCGGTCGCTCGAGAAGGCGGTGAGCCTGGCCGCCGAGCATCCTCGCGCCTTCGGGCCGCAGGCCATTCTTCCGGCGACGGACTCCGCGCTCAAGACGCTCGCCCAGGAATTCGCCGCGGGGCGGAACGTCACGATCGGATACCTGACCGAGAGCGAGCGCGAGACGGACAAGGGACGGCGCGAACGACAGGTCCTGGTCCGGCTCGTCAATCCGGGACATCCCAACCTCATCCTCTTCCTGCAGGATCTGGAAACCCGCGGCGGCGGCGCCCGGGTGAAGGAGATCCACGTCCGGCCGTCGCGCGAAATCCCCGACGCGTACGAGGAGGCGGAGATCGTCCTCTCCAAGATCGTCGCGGAGGAGAAGAAGCCGTGAGGCGCCGGGAACGGGGCGCCGC
>Ga0310813_10002991_pt1 | contig 10249 bp, 4 predicted proteins | sample YN3metagenome_FD_203086 | JGI IMG/M metagenome (GOLD analysis project Ga0310813, IMG submission 203086) | Soil microbial communities from experimental microcosm in Duke University, North Carolina, United States - YN3 | ecosystem: Engineered > Artificial ecosystem > Soil microcosm > Unclassified ... | reverse complement strand
ACTCGCCGGTCTGGGCGTTGAAGCCGAAGTTGGTCTTGCCTTCCGCGACCTTGTTGAGCACCACCGAGCCTTCCTCGCCGGCGTTGCCGACGATCTGGCGCAGCGGCTCTTCCAGCGCGCGCAGCACGATCTTGATGCCCGCGTCCTGGTCCGAGTTGCTGCCCTTCAGGTTCTTGAGGCCGGCACGCGCACGGATGTAGGCGACGCCGCCACCCGCCACGATGCCTTCCTCGACGGCCGCACGCGTCGCGTGCAGCGCATCCTCGACGCGCGCCTTCTTCTCCTTCATCTCGACTTCGGTCGCGGCACCGACCTTGATCACCGCGACACCGCCGGCGAGCTTCGCCACGCGCTCCTGCAGCTTCTCCTTGTCGTAATCCGACGTCGCTTCCTCGATCTGCTTGCGGATGTTCTTCACCCGCGCCTCGATCGCCGCCTTTTCGCCGGCGCCGTCGATGAGGGTCGTATCTTCCTTCGCGACTTCGACGCGCTTCGCGCGGCCGAGGTCCTTGAGCGAGGCGTTCTCGAGCTTGAGCCCGAGCTCTTCCGCGATGACGGTGCCGCCGGTCAGGATCGCGATGTCCTCGAGCATCGCCTTGCGACGATCGCCGAAGCCGGGCGCCTTGACCGCGACCGTCTTCAGGATGCCGCGGATGTTGTTGACGACGAGCGTCGCGAGCGCCTCACCGTCGACGTCCTCGGCGACGATGACCAGCGGCTTGCCCGACTTCGCGACCTGCTCGAGCACCGGCAGGAGGTCGCGGATGTTCGAGACCTTCTTGTCGTGCAGCAGGATGTACGGGTCCTCGAGGACCGCCACCTGCTTGTCGGGGTTGTTGATGAAGTACGGCGAGATGTAGCCGCGGTCGAACTGCATGCCCTCAACGAGTTCGAGCTCGTTCTCGAGGCCCTTGCCGTCCTCGACCGTGATCACGCCTTCCTTGCCGACCTTGTCCATCGCCTCGGCGATCGTCGTGCCGATCGACTCGTCGGCGTTAGCCGAGATGGCGCCGACCTGCGCGATTTCCTTGCTGGTCGAGCACGGCTTGCTGATCTTCTTCAGCTCCTCGACGATGGCGACGACCGCCTTGTCGATGCCGCGCTTCAAGTCCATCGGGTTCATGCCGGCGGCGACGTACTTCATGCCTTCCGACACGATCGACTGCGCGAGCACGGTGGCTGTCGTCGTGCCGTCACCGGCGACGTCCGACGTCTTCGACGCGACCTCCTTCACCATCTGCGCGCCCATGTTCTCGAACCTGTCCTTGAGCTCGATCTCCTTAGCGACCGACACACCGTCCTTGGTGATCGTCGGCGCGCCGAAGCTGCGCTCGAGAACGACGTTGCGACCCTTCGGGCCGAGCGTCACCTTGACGGCGTTGGCGAGGATGTTCACGCCATTCACCATCTTGTTGCGGACGTTTTCGCCGAAGCGAACGTCTTTGGCTGCCATGTTCAGTTCTCCTGATGCTGTTGCGGATAGGGATCGATCAGTCGACGATGCCGATCACGTCGTCTTCGCGCATGTGAAGTAGGTCCTGGCCTTCGAGCTTGAATTCCTGGCCGGAGTACTTGCCGAAGAGGACCCTGTCGCCGGGCTTGACGCCCATGGCGATCAGCTTGCCGTGATCGTCGGTCTTGCCCGGGCCGGCATAGACGACTTCGCCGATCGACGGCTTCTCGGCCGCCGTGTCCGGAATTACGATGCCGCCCGCCGACTTGCGCTCTTCCTCGAGCCGCTTGACGATGATCCGGTCGTGCAGAGGACGAAGCTTCATGTTAGTGCTCACTCCTGATGTGAATGCTGATACGACGATTGGGGAAACCGTAGCGCCGAGTCCCGAATGCGGAACACGCGTCCTGGCAGGACGCGTTGTTAGCACTCAACTCTTGCGAGTGCTAATAGTACGGCGTCAGCGGCGCAATATCAAGGGCTTTGCGCCGTTTTCGGGCTCTCGCCGGATGCCTGCCAGCCGCCGCCTAACGCCGCGATCAGCGCGATCGTCGCGGCCTGGCGGCTCGACATCAGTTGTGACAGCGTCTGGCGAGCCGAGAGCGCCGTGACCTGGGCCGTGACGACCGTGGTGTACGGCACCTGCCCCTGCAGGTACTGATTCAGCGTGAGCTGCTCGGTCCGGTCGGCATCCGCCGACGCTGCGCGCCGGTTCGCCTCCTGTTCGGCCAGCGAGCGGATCGTGGACAGCTGGTCCTCGACGGACTGGAAGGCTGCCAGGACCGTCTGCCGGTAATGGGCGATCGCCGCGTCGCGAGTCGCCTGCGCCCCCGCCACCTTGGCGGCGGTCGCGCCCGCATCGAACACGAGCTGCGCCACCGTCGCGCCGAGCGACCAGACGCTGCTCGATGCGCTCAGGAGCCCGGCGAGCGTCGCGGCCGTCCCGCCCGCCGAGGCGGTGAGGCCGACGCGCGGAAAGTACGCGGCGCGCTGAATGCCGATCTGCGCGTTCGCGGCGGCCACCGCGCGCTCGGCCGCCGCGACATCGGGCCGCCGTTGCAGGAGCTCCGAAGGCACGATCAGCGGCACGGCAGGGACGCTGGAGTTCCACGGCGCGGCGGCGACGCCGAACTCGGCCGGTGCCTTGCCCACCAGCAGGGCGATCGCGTGCTCGAGGCGCTCGCGTTGGGCCCGCATAGAGACCAGGTTCGCCTGAGTCGTCTCGAACTGCGTCTGTGCCAGCAGCACATCGGTGCGCTGCGCGATGCCGACGTTGTACTGGTTCTGCGTGATGCGCAATGCCCTCGCGTACGCGTCGACCGCGCTCGTGAGAAGCGCGATCTCGTTGTCGGCCTCGCGCAACGCGAAATAATCGGTCGCGACCGCTGCCTGCGCCGAGAGGCGCGCCGCCGCAAGATCGGCGGCGCTCGCCTCCGCGCTCGCCTGTGCGCCGCTCACCGAGAGCCTGAGCGCGCCCCATATGTCGGGCTCCCACGTCGCGTTCAGGTTGAGGTCAAGGCTCGTGCCCGAGCGACCCTGCGCGCCCCCACCGCCGACGCGAGTCGCACCTGCCGCGAGCGCGAGCGACGGAAACAGTGTCGCGCGCTGCTGGCGCACCAGCGCTTGCGCCTGCGCATACGCGGCGACCGCTGCCGCAACGTTCTGGTTCGACACTTCCACCTGGTCGACCAGGCCCGCGAGCACCGGATCGCCGAAGAGCTGCCACCACGGGCCGCGGTCGAGCTCGTCGGCTGGCGCCGCCGGAAACCATGTCGAATCGGCGGCCGGTGCTTCCTTGTACGAAGGCGGCGCCGGTGTCGACGGGCGCTCGTAGGGCGGGGCGAGCGAGCATGCGGCGAGCGCCGCGCAGAGCGTGCAGGCGACGGCGTTCGCCGCCGCCCAGTGGCGCCGGGCCGCCCCAAACCCCTGACAGGCCCCTTCAGGGTGCAGCGAGCGGAGCATGCGTTGGGGTCGCTTCATCCCGGTTCCGCGGACGGCTGGTACGCAACACCGCCGGCGCGACTCAGCTGCCGCTCGTCGACACTGCGCCGGCGCAGCCGGTCGAGCAGCAGGTACACGACGGGTGTCGTCAGCAGCGTGAGCATTTGGCTTGCGATGAGCCCGCCGATGATCGCGACGCCGAGCGGCTGGCGCAGCTCCGCGCCTTCGCCGAAGCCGATTGCGAGCGGCAGCACGCCGAGCGCCGCGGCGAGCGTCGTCATCAGGATCGGGCGAAAGCGCAGCAGGCACGCCTCGCGCACCGCGGCGAGGGGCGTGAGCCCGCGCGCGCGCTCTGCTTCGAGCGCGAAATCGATGATCAGGATCGCGTTCTTCTTGACGATGCCGATCAGCAGGAACACGCCGATCAGCGCGATCAGCGTGAATTCCATCCGGAACAGCAGCAGCGCGAGCACGGCGCCCACGCCGGCCGACGGCAGCGTGGAGAGCACCGTGACCGGATGGACGAGGCTTTCGTACAGCACGCCGAGCACGATGTAGATGACGATCAGCGCCGCCGCGATCAGCAATCCCTGCTGGCCGACCGATTGCTGCGCGAGCCGCGCGGTGCCTGCGAACTCGCCGCGCACACTCGGCGGCATGCCGATGTCCGCCTCGGCCTGCACGATCGCCCGCCGCGCGTCGTCGAGCGTCGCTCGCTCGGCGAGGTTGAACGAGATCGTCGTCGCGAGCTCGGTGTCCTGATGATTGACCGACGTCGCGTTCGACTGCTCGACGAAGCGCGCGATCGCCGCGAGCGGCACGAGGTTGGTCGGCGTGTTGGCGAGCACGTTCCCCGTCGACGCATTGCGAAGCGCGGGGTTCGGCGAGACGGGCAAAGAAGTGATCGCGCCCGCCGTCGACGACGACGCGGCCGAGCCGGCGCGCGCCGTGCCGGCGGCGGTCGCAGCCGCGCTTTCGGCGCCCGCGCTCTCGACGGCGACGACCCGGCCTCCGCTGTTCACCAGCGATGTGCCCGGCACGTAGACGTCGCCGAGCGCGTTCGGGCTTTGCGTGTACGCGGGCGCCCATTCCATCACGACGTGGTACTGATTGAGGTCGGTGTAGATCGTCGCGACCTGGCGCTGCCCGAACGCGTCGTAGAGCGCCGCGTCGACGGCATTCGCACGAACGCCGAGACGGCTGGCCGCCTCGGGATCGACCTCCACCTGCGTGCGCACGCCGTTCTCCTGCGTGTCGCTGTTGATGTCCGTCAGCTCCTCGTGCGTCTTCAGCGCATCGACCAGGCGCCGCGACCACGTGTCGAGATCGCCGCTGTCCGCGGCCTTCAACGTGTACTGGTAAGTCGCATTCGCGGAGCGACCGCCGGCGCGCACGTCCTGCACCGGCGACAGGAACGCGCGAAGGCCGGTGACGCGCTCGAGCTGCGGCCGCAGGCGCGCGATCACCGCGAGCCCGTGCTCGCTGCGCTCGGAGACCGGCTTCAGCTCGACGAACATGAAGCCGCCGCCGGCGCGCGAGCCGCCGATGAAGCCGACCACCGACGCGACCGCTGGATCGCGTCGGATGATGTCGACGACCTGCCGCAGCTTGTCGCCCATCGCCGCCGTCGAGATGCTCTGGTCGGCGCTGAGGCCTCCCTGCAGCTGCCCGGTATCCTGCTGCGGAAAGAGGCTCTTCGGCACCGCGAGGTACAAGTACACGGTCAACGCGATCACGACGAACAGGATCAGCATGACGAGCCACCGGCTCGCGAGCGCCCAGTCGAGGCTGTGCTCGTAGCGCGCGAGCATCCAGTCGTAGCCGCGCTCGGCCATGCGCGCGACCGGGCCCGCGCGGCGTCGAGCGTCGCGCGCACCGCCGGACTTCAGGAGCCATGCGCACATCATCGGCGTGGTGGTCAGCGACAGTACGAGCGAGATCAGGACCGCCGCGGACAGCGTCACTGCGAACTCGCGAAACAGCCGTCCGGGCAGCCCGCCCATGAAGAGCAGCGGAATGAACACGGCGACGAGCGACAGGCTGATCGACACGACGGTGAAGCCGACTTCGCGCGCACCGAGCAGCGCGGCGCGCATGCGCGTCATGCCCGCCTCGATGTGGCGGCTCGTGTTCTCGAGCACGACGATCGCGTCGTCGACGACGAACCCCGTCGCGACGGTGAGCGCCATGAGGCTCAGGTTGTCGAGGCTGAACCCGAGCAGGTACATCACGCCGAACGTCCCGAGCAGCGCCGTCACCGTTGCCACCGCCGGCACGAGCGTCGCACGCACGCTGCGCAGGAACACGCTGACGACGAGCACGACGAGGATCACCGCGACGATCAGCGTCACCTCGACCTCGCGCAGCGACGCGCGGATCGAGTGCGTGCGATCCGACGCGACGTGCAGCTCGATGTCGGCGGGAAGCTCCCCCGCAAGGGAGGGCAGCAACGCGCGCACCGAGTCGACGGTCTCGATGACGTTCGCCGCCGGCTGGCTGCGAATCAGCACGATGACCGCGCGCTCGCCGTTGTAGAGGCCCAGCGTATGCGTGTCCTCGACGCCGTCGACGACGTCGGCGACGTCGCGCAGGCGCACCGCGGCGCCGTTGCGCCATGCGACGACCATGGGTGCGTAGTCGCTCGCGCGAAGCCCCGGCGTCTGCGTGTAGATCTGCAGCCGGCGCTCGGCCCCCTGCACCATGCCCTTCGGCCGGTTCGCGTTGCTCGCCTGAATCGCCGCGCGCACGTCTTCGGTGCTGATGCCGTACTGGTTCAGCGCGAAGGGCTTGAGCTCGATGCGCACGGCGGGCAGCGAGCCGCCGCCGATCTGCACGTCGCCCACGCCCTGCACCTGCAACAGCTGCTGGTTCAGGATGTTCGAAGCCTCGTCGTAGATCTGCCCCGGCGTCTTCGTCTTCGACGTGAGCGCGAGGATCATCACCGGCGCCGCGGACGGATTCACCTTCCGGTAAGTCGGGTTCGAGCGCAGCGTCGCCGGCAGGTCGACGCGCGCCGCGTTGATCGCCGCCTGCACGTCGCGCGCCGCCCCGTCGATGCTGCGGCCGAGATCGAACTGCAGCGAGATTCGCGTAGCACCCGTCGAGCTCGTCGACGTGATCTCGTTGACGCTCGGAATCGTGCCAAGCCGCCGCTCGAGCGGCGTCGCGACGCTGCTCGCCATCGTCGCAGGGCTCGCGCCGGGAATGTTCGCGTTGACCGAGATCACCGGCAGCTCGATCTGTGGCAGCGGCGCGACCGGCAAAACGAAGAAGGCCGCGATGCCCGCGAGCGCGACGCCTGCAGTCAGCAGCACGGTTCCGATCGGGCGCAACACGAACGGCCTGGACAAGTTCACGTGGTTTGCTCCGCGGCGTCGCTCATGTCCTCGCGCGGCGTTCGGCGGGTGCGCCCGCCGCCGAGCCGGTCGAACGCGAGGTAGATCACCGGCGTCGTGAAGAGCGTCAGCAACTGGCTCACGATCAGCCCGCCGAAGATCGACAGTCCGAGCGGGCGGCGCAGCTCGGCACCCACGCCGAACGACAGCATCAACGGCACCGCGGCGAAGAGCGCCGCGAACGTCGTCATGAGGATCGGCCGCAGGCGCAGAAGCGCCGCCTGGTGAATCGCCTCGCGCGCGCTCAGTCCCTGGTCGCGCTCGGCGTCGATCGCGAAGTCGATCATCATGATCGCGTTCTTCTTGACGATGCCGATCAGCAGGATGATGCCGATGATGCCGATCACGCCGAGGTCGTTGCCGGTGATGATCAGCGCGAGCAGCGCGCCCACGCCCGCCGACGGGAGCGTCGACAGGATCGTGAGCGGGTGCACGTAGCTCTCGTACAGCACGCCGAGCACGATGTAGACACACACGACCGCGGCCAGTATCAGCCACAGCTGGTTGACGAGCGAGCGCTCGTACGCGCCGGACGCGCCGAGGAACGTCAGCGTGAACGACGACGGCAGCCCGATGTCGCGCGCGGCACTGCGGATCGCATCGACCGCGTCACCGAGCGCGACACCGGGCGCGGTGTCGAAGTTGAGCGTGCTCGCCGGATATTGGCCGACGTGCGTGATCTGCAGCGGCGCGGGCTCCTCGCGGACGTCCGCGATGGCGGCGAGCGGCGTCGGTCGGCCGCTCGAGGAGATCAGGTTGAGCTTGGCGAGATCGGCGGCCGTCGTCGCGAGGCCCGGCTTCGCCTCGAGTATCACGCGGTACTGATTGGTGTCGGTGAAGATCGTCGAGACGATGCGCTGCCCGAACGCGCTATAGAGCGCATCGTCGACGGCGCTCGCCGTGATGCCGAGGCGCGACGCGGTGTCGCGATCGACGGTGACCTTGGCGGCGAGCCCCTGTGCGCCCGCGTCGCTGCTGACGTGGCGCACCGCATGCACGTCCTGCAAGCGCGCGACGAGGCGTCCCATCCACTGCGTGATCTGCGCGGTGTCCACGCCCTCGAGCGAGGCGCGGAATTCGGTCGGGCCCGTCTCGGCGTCGATCGTCAGGTCCTGCGTCGGCTGCAGATAGAGCGTCACGCCGGGGACGCTTCGCACCCGCTCGCGCAGCCGCTCCATCACGGCCTGCTGATCGCCGTGCGCGGGCTTCAGGTTGATCAGCATGCTGCCCGTCTGCAGCATCGTGTTGTTCGCGGCGTCGACGCCGACGATCGACGACAGGTTGGCAACGGCCGGGTCGGCGAGGATCGCCCGCGCAGCCCGCGCCTGCACGTCGACCATGCGCTCGAACGACACGTCCTGCGCGGCCTGCACGCGCGCCTGCAGCTGGCCGGTGTCCTGCGTGGGGAACAGCCCTTTCGGAATCAGGATGTACAGCAGCACGGTGACGATCAGCGTTGCAAGTGCCACCAGCAGCGTGAGCGTCGCGTGGTCGATCACCCAGACGAGCGAGCGGTCGTAGCGGCGCACGATATCGGCGTAGAAGCGTTGCGTGCGCGATTGCGGCGCACCCTCCGCGTGGCGCGCGCGCAGCCACCGCGCCGACAGCATCGGCACCATCGTGAGCGAGACGACGGCCGAGATCAGGATCGTGATCGCGAGCGTCACGGCGAACTCGCGGAACAGGCGCCCTACGACGTCGCTCATGAAGAGCAGCGGAATCAGCACGGCGACGAGCGAGATCGTGAGCGAGATGATCGTGAAGCCGATCTGCGCCGCCCCTTTCAGCGCCGCGCGCAGCGGCCGCTCGCCCTGCTCGATGTAGCGCGCGATGTTCTCGATCATCACGATCGCGTCGTCGACGACGAAGCCGGTCGCGATCGTGAGCGCCATCAGGCTCAGGTTGTTGAGGCTGTAGCCGAGCAAGTACATGAGGCCGAACGTCCCGACCAGCGAGATCGGCACGGCGATGCTGGCCACGACGGTGGCGCGCAGGCTGCCGAGGAACGCGAAGATCACGAGCACGACCAGGACGACGGCGAGCAGCAACTCCTTCTCGACGTCGTTCACCGATGCGCGAATGCCGTTCGTGCGATCTGCCAGCACGTCGACGCGCAGCGACGCCGGCAGGCCTGCCGTCAACGTCGGCAATTGCGCCTTGATCGCGTCGACGGTGGCGATCACGTTGGCACCCGGCTGGCGCTGGACGTTGAGGATGATCGCGGGAATCAGCCGCGCGCGCTCGCCGTCCGCGCAATTACCGGAAGGCGGATCGTCGGCGCCCGGTGCAGAAGCGGCCGGCGTCGCGGCCGCCGGAGCACCCGGTGCGCACGGCAGCCCCGCCCATGCGCCGAGCTGCGTGTTCTCGGCACTCTCGACGACGTCGGCGACATCGGAGAGGCGAATCGGCGCGCCGTTGCGATACGCGACGATCAGGCGTCGATAGTCGTCGGCGGTCAGCAGCTGATCGTTCGAGCTGATCGCATACGCGCGCTTCGGCCCGTCGAAGTTCCCTTTCGCGGCGTTCGAGTTCGCGCTGCTGATCGCCGTGCGCAGCGTGTCGAGGCCGATCCCGTAGGAGGCGAGTGCTTGCGTGTTCGCCTGGATGCGCACGGCGGGACGCTGCCCGCCCGAGAGCGTCACGAGCCCGACCCCGGTGACCTGGCTGATCTTCTGCGCCAGCCGCGTAGTGACGAGGTTCTGCACCTGCGTGAGCGGCATGCTGTCGGAACTCACCGCGAGCGTCAGCACCGGCGCGTCGGCCGGGTTGACCTTCGCGTACACGGGCGGCGCGGGCAAGTCGGCCGGGAGCAGCGAGCCGCTCGCGTTTATCGCCGCCTGCACTTCCTGCTCGGCGACGTCGAGCGACAACTCGAGCGAGAACTGCAGCGTGATTGCCGAGACGCCGGACGCGCTCGTCGAACTCATGCGCGAAAGGCCCGACATCTGGCCGAACTGGCCTTCGAGCGGCGCAGTGACCGTGTGCGCCATCACTTCCGGACTTGCGCCGGGATACAGCGTCTGCACCTGGATCGTCGGATAGTCGACTTGCGGCAGCGCCGAAAGCGGCAACATGCGGAAGCCGACGAAGCCCGCGAGCACGATCGCGAGCATCAGGAGCGACGTTGCGACGGGGCGCTCGATGAAGGGACGCGACGGGCTCATCGCGAGCGAGCGGCTACTGTTGACGCGGCTCGGACGACGCGCGCGAAGCATCGCCTGCGCGTTGTGCGCCCTTGCCGCGACGCTCGCTGCCGGCACCGGCATCGCCGGGCGCGGGTCGATCGGCGCTGGTCTGGATGCGTGCACCGTCCTTCAGCCGATCGCCGCCTTCGGTCACGACCTGCTCGCCCACGGTGAGGCCGTTCGTGATCGCGACGTCGTTGACGCCGGAAATGCCGGCGGTCACGTTGCGCAGCGACACCGTCTTGTCGTTGTTGACGACATAGACGAAGTCACCG
>Ga0310813_10002990_pt1 | contig 10250 bp, 10 predicted proteins | sample YN3metagenome_FD_203086 | JGI IMG/M metagenome (GOLD analysis project Ga0310813, IMG submission 203086) | Soil microbial communities from experimental microcosm in Duke University, North Carolina, United States - YN3 | ecosystem: Engineered > Artificial ecosystem > Soil microcosm > Unclassified... | reverse complement strand
TCTCCGAGCTAGCCTGTAATATACTACATGTCACCCGGGCCCGCGGGTGCCGAATGCTCCTTGATGCCCGAGGATGAATTTTCGATACTCTTCCAGCATGACCTTCACCTATGAACCCACCTACCAGATCGGCGACGATACCACCGCCTACCGGCTCCTCGGCCGCGAAGGCGTGAGCACGGTCGACCTGGGCGGCAGGAGCTTCCTCAAGGTCGAGCCGTCCGCCCTCCGGCAGCTCGCCAAGCAGGCCTTCGTCGACATCGCGTTCTTCCTCCGGACCAAGCACCTCGAGACCCTCCGGCGCGAGCTCGACGACCCCGAGGCCAGCGACAACGACCGTTTCGTGATCTACACCCACCTCCAGAACGCCGCCGTCGCCGCCGCGGGCGTCCTCCCCGGCTGCCAGGACACCGGCACCGCCACCATCCTCGGCAAGAAGGGGCAGTTCGTCCTTACCGATAGCGACGACTCGGTCCCGCTCTCCCAGGGCGTCTTCGAGACCTACGCCGAGAAGAACCTCCGCTACAGCCAGATCGCCCCGTTGGAGATGTTCAAGGAGAAGAACACGGGGTCCAACCTGCCGGCCCAGATCGACCTCTACGCCGAGCCCGGCGACGAATACAAGTTCCTCTTCATCGCCAAGGGCGGCGGAAGCGCCAACAAGATGTACCTGCACCAGAGCACCCCCGCGGTGCTCAACGAGAAGGACCTCGAGGCCTTCATCCGGCCCAAGCTCAAGGAGATCGGCACCAGCGCGTGCCCGCCCTACCACCTCGCGCTCGTCATCGGCGGCACCAGCGCCGAAGCCTGCCTCAAGACCCTCAAGCTCGCCACCACGGGGTCACTGGACCATCTTCCCACCTCGGGCTCCGCCGGCGGCCGCGCCTTCCGGGACCTCGAGTGGGAGAAGCGCGTCCTCAAGCTCGCGCAGGAGAGCCGCATCGGCGCCCAGTTCGGCGGCAAGTACTTCGCCCACGACGCCCGCGTCATCCGCCTCCCCCGTCACGCGGCGAGCTGCCCCATCGCCATCGGCGTGTCCTGCTCCGCCGACCGCCAGGTGAAGGGCAAGATCACCCGCGACGGCGTCTTCCTCGAGCAGCTCGAATTCCACCCCGAGAAGTTCCTCCCGGCCGAGCCGCCCAAGATGGCGCCGCCCGTCCGAATCAACCTCAACCAGGGCATGGAGCAGGTCCGCAAGATCCTCACGCGCTTCCCCGTGAAGACCCGCGTCGACCTGAGCGGCACCCTCATCGTGGCGCGCGACGTCGCCCACGCCCGCATCCGCCAGATGCTCGAGGCGGGCAAGCCCATGCCCCAGTACTTCAAGGACTACCCGGTCTACTACGCGGGGCCCGCCAAGACGCCGGACGGGCTGCCCTCCGGCTCCTTCGGTCCCACCACGGCGGGCCGCATGGACGCCTACGTCGACCTCTTCCAGTCGCACGGCGGCAGCCTCGTGACGCTCGCAAAAGGCAACCGCTCGAAGGTCGTCACCGACGCCTGCAAGAAACACGGCGGCTTTTACCTCGGGTCGATCGGCGGCCCTGCCGCCATCCTCGCCCAGACCAACATCAAGAAGGTCGAGCTCATCGACTTCGAAGACCTGGGCATGGAGGCGATCCGGAAGATCGACGTCGTCAACTTCCCGGCCTTCATCGTCGTCGACGACAAGGGCAACGACTTCTTCGAAGAACTCTAGGCCGTGCGGAACGTCTGGCCCGCCGTCGCGGTCTCGATCGCCACCGCCATCTTCTACCTGCCCGGTGTCGGCGGCGCCTTCCTGGCCTGGGACGATTGGACGAACTTCACCCAGAACCCCGACTACCAGGGCCTCTCGCCGCGCCACCTCGCCTGGATGTTCACGACGTTCCACATGGGCCACTACCAGCCGCTGACCTGGATCACGCTCGGGCTGGACTACACGCTCTGGGGAATGCAGCCCCTCGGTTACCACGTCACGAGCCTGCTCCTCCACGCGGTCTCGGCCGGCCTGCTCTACGCCGTCCTCCGTCAGCTGATCGACTCGACCCCGGCCTCGGCCATCGGCGCCCTTTTCTGGTCGCTGCATCCCCTCCGCGTGGAGTCCGTGACCTGGATCACCGAGCGGCGCGACGTGCTCTGCGGCGTCTTCTTCCTGCTCTCCGTCCTGGCCTACCTCCGGATGTGCCGCGAGCAGGCGGCGGGCGGACGCTGGAGACACTGGCTCACGATCTCGGTCGCGGCGTACGCGGCGTCGCTGTTGTCGAAATCCCTCGGCATCCTGCTGCCGTTCGCGTTGCTGCTCCTGGACGTCGCCCTCCTCGGACGTTGGACGCCGGGAAAGCGGCGCCAGGTCCTTCTGGAGAAGCTGCCCTACGCGGCCTGCGCAACCGCCATGCTGCTCGTCATGCTCGTGGCGATGAAGGAGCTCGGGCAGGTGCGGACGTCCGTCGATCCCCTGGCGCGCGTCGCGCAGGCCTCCTTCGGGGTTTGCCTCTATGCGTGGAAGACACTGCTCCCTTGGAACCTGTCGCCGCTCTATCCGATCGAGGCGGGCGTCACCCCGGGGGAAGCGCGCTTCGTGGTCTGCATGATCGCGGCGCCCCTGCTGACCGCGGGGTTCGCGCTGCTGGCCTGGAAGAAGCGTCCCGCGCCCTTGCTGGCCTGGACCGCGTTCCTGATCCTGGCGCTGCCGGTGCTGGGCGCGGTTGTCCGCGGGTTCCAACTCGCCGCCGACCGTTATACCTACCTGTCGGCGCTGCCCTTCTCGCTGCTCCTGGCCGGAGCGCTCCGGGGCTCGCTGCAGGGCGCCTCCGCCCGCGTCGCGGTCGGGATCGCGGGCGTCGTCCTCCTGGCGCTGGGGACCTTGACCGCCGTGCAGACGCGCATCTGGCGGAACGACGTGACGCTCTGGGACCACGCGATCGCCACCGGGTGGGGCGGCGCGGTCGCGTTCACCAACCGCGGCGCGGAGAAGTACCGCGCGGGCGATCTCGTCGGCGCCCGGGCCGATTTCGAGGAGGCGCTGCGGCGCAACCCGAAGCACGGCCTGGCCTGGGTCAATCGTGGGAAGACCTTCGAGTTGGCCAAGGAGAGGCCGCAGGCGATCGAGGACTACACGCGGGCCATCGAGTGCGAGATGCGTTCGCCGGAAGCCCTGGAACGCCGCGCGACCGTCCGCGAGGAGATGGGCGACCCGCCGGGCGCGATCGCCGACTGCAGCGAAGCCCTCCGAAGGTTTCCCAACGTCGCGGGCCCGTGGATCCTCCGCGGGTCGATCAAGTTTCGGACCAGCGATTACAAGGGCGCGATCGCCGACCTGGACGAGGGCCTGAAGCGGAATCCGCACGACGCGACCGCGTTCTTCATCCGAGGTCAGAGCCGCTACGCGACGGGGGACAGCAACGGCGCCTGGAACGATCTCTCGGCCGCGATCGTGAACGACCCCCGGCTCCCGGGACCCCGCCGGATCCGGGGCGCTCTCCTCGGCCTCCAGGGCAAGTTTCCGGCCGCCGTCGAGGACTTCACGGAGGAGCTCCGGATCGACGCCGGCGCTCTCGACGCCTGGCGCAACCGCGGCCTGGCCTTCATGAAGATGGGGATGCGGGCCCAGGCGGCGGCGGACTTCGAGCAGGCGCTGCGGATCGCCCCGCCGACCTGGGAGAGCCGGCGCGAGCTTGAAGGGCTGCTCTCGGAGCTCCGGAAGCGCTAAGCCTTCAGGCGCCGCGCGGCCTCGTCGAGAATCTCCTTGGTGCTGCGGGCCCCGACCCGCGTCACGCCGAGCTCGCGGACCTTGAGGAGCATGTCGAGGTCGCGCACGCCGCCGGCGGCCTTCACCTGGACGTGCGCCGGCGAGTGCTTCCTCATGAGCGCCAGGTCCTCGAGCGTCGCGCCGCTCGTCCCGAAGCCGGTCGAGGTCTTCACCCAGTCGGCCCGCAGCTCGCCGCTGATGCCGCAGAGCCGGATCTTGTGCTCGTCCTTCAGGTAGCAGTTCTCGAAGATGACCTTCACCTTCTGCCCCGCCGCGTGGGCGGTATCGACGACGGCCTTGATGTCGGCGCGGACGTAGTCCCAGTCGCCGCTGAGGACGCGGCTGATGTTCACGACCATGTCGAGCTCCTCGCCGCCGTCGGCCAGCGCCTGTTTCGTCTCGGCGAGCTTCGCCGCGGTCGTGTGGCCGCCGTGCGGAAACCCGATGGTGGTGCTGGCCTTCACGGGGCTGCCCTTCAGGATCTCGGCGCAGCGCTTCAGATAGTGGGGGAGGATGCAGACGCTCCCGACCTGGTACTCGACGGCGAGGCGGCATCCCTTCTCGAGGTCGTCGAAGGTCAATGTCGGCACCAGAAGCGAGTGGTCGATCATGGCGGCGAGGTCGCGAACGGTGTAGGCCACGGTGTTTCCTTTCACTAATCTTCGTCATCCGGTCCCAGGAACACTCCCGACGCGGGGCGCGCGGTCTGGACCGGCCCCAGCCGGTTCCGGAACGCATAGGCGTCCCCGCGGTACAGCGTGCGCTCCCACCAGAGCGGCCGACCCTCGCGGAGCCAGCCGATGGAGCGCACCGCGAGCCCCGCGGCGCCGCCGCTGACTCGCAGGAGCTGCGCCTCGCGGCCCCGCAGCGCGACCGCGCGGATCGACTGATCAGCCCCGGCGATCTCGAGCCCGAGCCGTCCCGTCCAGTGCGCGTAGAGCGAACCCGCCACGTCCTGGCGGCGCAGGCCGGGGCAGAGGCCGGCCACGACGAAGCGGCGCTCCAGGATCACGGGGACCCCGTCGGCCAGGCGCAGCCGCTCCAGCGAATAGAGGGCGTCCGAAGGGCGCACCCGGAGGGCGGCGGCGATCGAGGCGGCGACCTTGGACGCGGGGACCTGCTCGAACGCAAGCACGCGGGTGGCCGGCCGCTTTCCGGCCGCGGCGGCCTTCCCGGTGAAGCTGACGAGCGAGCGCAGGTCGTAGTCGAGCACGCCCCCGCGCACGAACGTCCCGACGCCCTTCTTGAACTCGAGGATGCCCTCGCTGACAAGGTTGGACAGGGCCTTGTTGGCGGTCGCGCGGCTGACCCCGAAGCGCTCCGAGACCTCGCGTTCCGTGAGGAAGCGGGCGCCGGTCTTGAACTCGCCGCCGCCCAGCAGCCCCCGCAGGGCTTCGTTGAGCTGCTGGTAGATCGGCTGCTTGACGAGCGCGACGGCCATCGAAAACCCCTCCAGTCGACTGGTGGCTAAGCCACTATACAGGTTGAGGGTGACGGGGTCAAGGATGGAAGGGGAATCACCCGGGATGATTCGGCCCCCCGACCGCGTTCAAAAGCCGGAGGGTTCCATGAGTAACGTGAAACAGGTGTCCGACGCCGACTTCGACGCCGAAGTCCTGCAGTCCCCGACTCCCGTCCTGATCGACTTCTTCGCCGAGTGGTGCGGCCCCTGCAAGATGATGGCGCCGGTCATCGACGAGCTCGCCCACGATTACGCCGGGCAGCTCAAGGTGGTCAAGGTCGACGTCGACGAGTCCGGTGAAATCGCCGCGCGCTTCGGGGTCACCGCCATGCCGACCTTCGTGGTCGTCAAGGACGGCAAGGAGACCTTCCGCCGCATCGGCGCCGCGCCGAAGTCCGCCTTCGTCAACGAGCTCCGCCAGGCGATCTAACCGACTGGCCACAGAGCCCTCCGAGCCCACAGAGCTTTTTCTCCGTGGGCTCTGTGGCCAACAGGAGAGGATCTACCGATTGCTCGAATCCTCTCTAGGGCTTGAGCAGCGCGTCGTAGATCAGCCCCTTCAGGGCGAACTCCGTGTCGAACGAGTAGGGGAAGGTCTGCTCCATCGTGACCACCACCAGGTGGTCCTTGGGGCTCGCCCAGTAGTGCGTGGACGCCGCCCCGCCCCACCCGTACTCCCCCAGCCGCGCCTGCGGATCCCACTCGGTGTCCGCGGTCCGCACCGAGAAGCCCAGCCCGAAGCCGGTGCCGTGGCGCACCTGCTTCCCGAAGTAAATCGGGAACGCTTCCTTGGGGAGCTGGTTGCTCGTCATGAGCCGCACGGTCTCGGGCCGCAGGATCCGCCGGCCGTGGAGCGACCCGTCGCCGTCGACCATCAGCATGAATCGCATATAGTCGCGCGCGGTGCCCACAAGGCCGCCGCCTCCCGACAGCAGGCCCGGCGGCTTCAGGTACTTCTCGCGCTGCGCGTCGTCGACCTTCAACCCTTTCTCGTTGCGGACGTAGAGGCGGGCGAAGCGCTCCGCCTTCTCGGGCGGGACGTGGAAGCCCGTGTCCTTCATGTCGAGCGGCGTGAAGATCCGCTCCTGCAGGAAGCGGTCCAGCTTCTGCCCTGAGGCCCGCTCGACCACCGCGCCCAGCACGTCGATCGAGACCGAGTAGACCCAGTCCTTGCCGGGCTCGAAGGCCAGCGGGATCGCCGCCAGCCGCTTCATCATCTCGTCCAGGTCGGGCGACTCCATCGGCTTCTTCTCCTGGTACTGCTTGCCGACGGGACGGTCGCCGCCGCCGTAGGTGAAGCCCGCCGTGTGCAGCATCAGGTCCTTCACGGTCGGGGGCCGCGCGGGCGCGCGGTTGCCGTCCGCCGCGTAGACCTGCACGCCCTTGAACTCCGGCAGCAGCTCCGCCACGGGCGCGTCGAGCCGCAGCTTCCCCTCGTCGACCAGGATCAGCGCCCCGGCCGTCACGATCGCCTTGGTCATGGAGTAGATCCGGAAGATCGCGTCGGCCCGCATCGGCGCGCCGGACTCGAGGTCCATCTTGCCGTAGACCCCCGTGAAGACGATCTCGCCGTCCTTGGCGACGAGCACGACCTCGCCGGCAACCTTGCTCTTCGCGATCATCTCCTGGACCACGGCGTCGACCTTCTGGAGCTTCGCCGCGACCGCCGCGGAGGGCCGGGATTCGGGAACTTCGTGCTGCGCCGAGCCGCAGCCGAGGAACAACGCCGTCGCCAGCGCGAACGCCAAGAATCTCTTCATGTCATCGCTCCCGTTGACTCATCATTTCCCGGGAAAGCGCTGGAGGAACGCTTCGCTCAACCCGGTGTAGGTTGCATCCGAATCCGTCATCTTGATCGGTCGAATCGTGTTGCTCGCCACGACGAGAACGACCAGGCCGCCCAGGATCCCGACCGTTCCGGCGATCACTCCCGCGTTGCCTCCCAGGGCGATCCCCAGAGGGATGGCGCCCAACAGAAGCACGGTTCCCGCAAGCAAGAGAAGAAGCCGGCGGGCGGCGTGACGTTTGCACAACGAGATCTGCAGGACCATCTTCTTGCTGAACGGAGCGGCGACGATGGCGTAGACCAACGGAGAGAGGAACACGAACAGGTACAAAGCGGGATGATGCCACTGATAGGTCTTGCGCAATTTCTTCGTGCCGTCCTCGCCGCACCTGATGCAATAGTTGGGAAGCATCGAGGTCATGCGGGAGATCGTCAGGGACTTGGCCATCCGATGAAGTTATCTTTCGGATTCCCGCTGTACCAAGAACTTCGTCACTCCTTCGGCGCCAGATCGGGATGCGCGGCCGCCCACGTCAGGTACTCGTCCACGGTCGAGAAGGTGCCGAAGCGGTAGAGGCGGCCCTTGTCGTCCACCGGATGGCGCGAGTTGACGCTCCACGAATCACCCGTGCGCTTCATCCACGCGGCGAGCTTCTCCTCCATCTCCGCGCGGAGCGGCGCGGCCGCGGGATCCGCCGCGAGGTTCTTCTGCTCGTAGGGGTCGGCCTTCAGGTCGTAGAGCAGCCAGGGCTCCGTCTCCGTGCGCGCGTAGAGGTAGCGCGGCGTCCGCACCCCGCGCCACCCTTCCGGCACGTTGTCCGAGAGGTAGGGGACGAAGAGCTGGAAGAACGCCGACTCGGGGCCCCGATCTTCGCCGCCGCGCAGGATCCCCGAGAGATCCGTCCCCTGCATCGACGCCGGCGCCGGCAGGCCCGCAAGCGCGAGCAGCGTGGGCGCGACGTCGACGTGGGTGAAGAGCGCGTCCACGACCCGGGCGGACGCGCCGCCGCGCGGATAGCGGACGATCCCGGGCACGCCGATCGATTCCTCCCAGGGCGTCCGCTTGAGACGCCGGCCCTGCGACCCGAGCATGTCGCCGTGGTCCGACGTGACGAGCAGCACCGTGTCCTCCGCCTGGCCCAGATCCCGCAGCGCGTCGCGGATCCGGCCCACCTGCTCGTCGACCGCGCTCACGGCCGCCGCGTAAGCGGCGATCTCCTTGCGCCCTCCCCCAGGGGTGCCCTCCACCCAGTTGGGCCGCATCGTCAGGGTCGCCGGGTCGTAGCGCTTCATGAACTTCTCGGGCGCGCCGTAGGGATCGTGGGGCGGGCCCATCGAGACGACGAGGAAGAACGGTCGGTCGCGCGTCTCGCGAAGGAACTCGATCGCCAGGTCGGTCCAGGCCTCCGCCTCGTACTTCTTCACCGCGACGGGCGCGGGGCCGTCGCGGAAATACTGCGTGTCGAAGTGGGCGTGGCTGCACTCGTTCGCGGCCCAGAAGTCGAAGCCCTGGCGTCGCGGCCCGGGCGGCACGAAGCCGGGCAGCCGCGGGCCGCCGTCGAGGTGCCACTTGCCGATGAAGCCCGTGCGATAGCCCCGCTCGCGCAGGAGCTCGGCGATGGTCACCTCCGACTCCCGAAAGCGCAGGTCGTTCGCCACCATCCCGTTCGCGTGGGCGTAGCGGCCCGTCAGGAGCACCGCACGGGCGGGACAGCAGACCGGCGTGTTCGCAAAGGTGTTCCGGAAGAGGATCCCCTCGCGGGCCAGCGTGTCGAGGTTGGGTGTCCGGACGTCCGGATTGCCCAGGCAGCCCAGCGCCTGGGCGCGGAGCTGATCGGGCAGAATGATCAGGAAGCTGGGACGCGGCGCGTTCCCGGCGGCCGGCGTTTGGCACGCGCTAAGCGCTCCTATATACAGTAAACTGAGGATAAGGGTTCGGCGCATTACCGTTAGAACCTTGGCCGGTATGACCAAGTTGTGCCTTTCGACTGTTGAGGAGTGAAAACCATGAGACGGACCATGATCGCGCTCGTGATGCTCTGCGCCGCGGCGGGCGCGGGCCACGCGCAGGGCAAGAAGAAGGAACTGCTGCCCGGCCAGGGCATCGACTGGCAGGGCGACTGGGACGCCGCCGTCAAGGAGGCCACGGCCCGCAATGTCCCGATCCACTTCGCGGTCCACAAAGACAACTGAGGACCCTGCAAGGAAATGTCGGAGACGACATTTACGGACCCCAAGGTCATCGAAGCGTCCAAGAACTTCGTCAATATCATCGCCCACCGGGAGACGGGCCACGGCGACCATGAAGTCACCGTCGGCAAGGAAAAGATCAAGCTCTGCAACGAGTACTACGACATCCCCTGCTCGGTCCATACCAAGGGCGATGCCGTGGTCGGCAAGTTCTTCCAGGGCGGGCTGGGCACGCCCTCGACCGTCTTCGCCGACCCGTCCGGCAAGGAGCTTTTCAAGGTGACGGGCTCGATGTCGGCCGGCGAGCTCATCAAGAAGATGAACGAGGCGTCCGGCAAGGTCAGCGGCGAGAAGGTCCACCTCACCCTGTGGCAGGGGGCCTACAAGCTCGCCGCCGACAGCGAGGCGTTCCTCGCGAAGGGCGACACCAAGAAGGCCGTCGACTCGGTCGTGAAGCTCGGGAAAATGAAGGGCGCTGCCTTCAAGACGATGAGCGAGGAAGCCACCACGAAGGTGGAAGACGCGGGCAAGAAGGCGCTCACGGAAGCGCTCGCCCTCGAGAACGTCGAGGAGAAGAAGAAGGCCCTGAAGAAGATCGTCGAGGACTACAAGCCGCTCGCCGTCTCAAATGAGGCGAAAAAGGAGCTCGACAAGCTAAAATAGCCGCGCATGAACCTGCAGAACAAAGTCTGCCTGGTCACGGGCGGCACGAAGGGCATCGGCGGCGCGGCGGCGGTCGCGCTCGCCGAGCAGGGAGGCCTGGTCTCGATCGTCGCGCGCACGATCGACGAGGAAGCGAAGAAGACCCTGGGCCGCCTCGGTCCCCGGGCGATCGCGGTCGCGGCCGACGTCGCGAAGCCCGCGGAGCTCGCCCGGGCGGTCGACGAGACGGTGAAGAAGCTCGGCCCGGTCGACGTCCTCATCCACGCGGCCGGCGGTCCCGTCAACGGCGGGCTCTTCGACGTCAGTCCCGAACAGTGGCTGGCCGCCTTCGACGTCCACGTCCATCCCATCTACCACCTCTGCCGCGCGGTGATCCCCGCGATGAAGGAGAAGCGCGAGGGGGCGATCCTCCTGGTGTC
>Ga0310813_10002988_pt1 | contig 10256 bp, 11 predicted proteins | sample YN3metagenome_FD_203086 | JGI IMG/M metagenome (GOLD analysis project Ga0310813, IMG submission 203086) | Soil microbial communities from experimental microcosm in Duke University, North Carolina, United States - YN3 | ecosystem: Engineered > Artificial ecosystem > Soil microcosm > Unclassified... | reverse complement strand
GACGCACGACATCAGCGTCGTCGCCTATCTCTGCGACGAGGTCGTGGTGATGTATGCCGGCCAGGTGGTCGAGAGCGGCCCGGTGCGCGAGGTGCTGGCCCGGCCGCGCCATCCCTACACGATGGGCCTGCGCAACGCCTTCCCCGACCTTCTGTCCGACGCGATGGAACTGGTGCCGATCCACGGCAGCCCGCCCGACCTGCGCGAGGACCTGATCGGCTGCCGCTTCGCGCCGCGCTGCCCGTTCGTCCAGCCCGCCTGCAGAACCGCCTTCCCCGTCGACATGGCCGACAATCATCTCTCCGCCTGCCGGCGCGCCGGCGAAGCCGACTCCCTCCGTACCGCCGCACTGGATCCCGCGACATGGCAGCGCTCGTTGAGCTACGCAGCGTCGTAAAGCACTTCCCGGTCTCGCGGTCGCTGGGCGAGATCGTCCGCGGCCGTCATCCGGTGGTGCGCGCGCTCGACGGCGTCAGCCTCGACATCGGCGCGGGCGACGCGATCGCCATCGTGGGCGAATCGGGCTGCGGCAAGACCACGCTCGGCCGGTTGATGCTGAAGCTCACCGAGCCGACCACTGGCACGATCGCCTTCGATGGCTCGGCACTCGGCGGCCTGAGGGCCGAGGCGCTGCGCGCCTTCCGCCGCCAGGCGCAGCTGGTGTTCCAGAACCCGTTTGATGCGCTCAACCCGCGCTTCACCATCTACCGCGCCGTCGCCGAGCCGCTGCTCAACGCCGGCATCGACAGGGCCGAGCATGCCGACCTGGTCGCCCGCGCCTTCCGCCGCGTCCACCTGCCCGACCTCGACCGTTATCTCGACCGTTATCCGCACCAGCTGAGCGGCGGCCAGCTGCAGCGGGTCGTGCTCGCCCGCGCCCTGGTGCTCGATCCGCGCTTCCTGGTGGCCGACGAGCCGGTGTCGATGCTCGACGTCAGCGTCCGCGCCGGCATCCTCGCCCTGATGCGCGAGGTGCGCGAGGCGATGGGCCTGACCGCCGTCTACATCAGCCACGACCTCGCGCTGGTGCGTTACCTCTGCGAGCGCACGGTGGTGATGTATCTCGGCGCCGTGGTCGAGGACGGGCCGACGGCCGAGATCGTGCGCAACCCGCGCCATCCCTACACCCGCGCCCTGGTCGCCGCCGTGCCGGTGCCCGACGCCGACCAGCCGCGCGTGCCGCTGCCGATCTCGGGCAACGTGCCCGATGCGCGCGAGCCGCCGTCCGGCTGCCGCTTCCGCGACCGCTGCCCGCACGCCTTCGCGCGCTGCGCCGAGGAGACGCCGGCGCTGCGCGCGACGTACGACGGGCATCGTGTGGCGTGTCATTTGGAGATGTGAGCGCGGCCCTTGGCAATTGCCGTAGTTGAGTAGGGTCCGCGGTGTGCTAGGATTTCCGTAATGCAGACCGGATCGCCCCGCTGAGGCGGCTTGCGCCCTATCGAGCGGTCGGCATCGATGATGTGATCGAATGAGGCGGCGCGCAGTCGTCTCCACGCTGGCCGCCGGCCTTGCCGGGCTGCCCTCCCTGCCGTGGGCACAGACGCAATCGGACGCACTCCCGCGCGTTGCCATCCTGAACCCGTCCAAGCAGGCGACGCTCGATCCACGCAACCTCCAGAACTTCCGCAAGGGACTGGCCGAGAATGGCCTGATCGACGGCCGCACCGTCAGGGTCAGCTACGACTTCGCCAACGCAGATGCCGAGCGCCTGCGCATGCTCTGCGCCCAATTGGCAGAAAGTGACGCCGCGGTGATCGTGACCGCCGGGCCTCAGATGGTCCGCGCCCTGCTGGCCGCCGGGGTGCGCAAGCCGATCGTAGCGGCGATCATCAGCGATCCGGTCGCCGGCGGCGTGGTAGCGAGCCTCGCCCGGCCCGGCGGCAATGTAACCGGCTTGTCGATGAACGACAGCGAGCTCGAGGCCAAGCGGCTGGAGATACTCAAGGAGGCCGTGCCCGGTGTCTCGCGCGTCTTGGTCCTGGTCGAGGCCAGCATGAAGCATGGCGACCTGCCGCAGGTGGACTCGGCAGCGCGGGCGCTCGGACTCGAGCCAATCGTGATGGAGGCAAGCGACCCGATGGGCTACGAGGCGGTGCTCGCTGACGCGGTCGCGCGCGGCGCCAACGGAATGGCTGTCATGGCCTCGCCCTTCTTCAACGCCAATCGTGACCGGCTGATCGAGCTGGCGCTCCGTCATCGGCTGCCCTCGATCTGGGAGGCGGCGATATTCGTGCGCGACGGTGGTCTGCTGTCTTACGGACCCAACTTTCCCGACATGTACCGGCGCGCTGCGGGGTACGTAGCGCGCATCCTCAAGGGTGCCAAGCCGGCCGACATGCCTGTCGAGCAACCCACTTTGTTCGAGCTGATCGTCAATCTGAAGACGGCGACTGCGCTTGGACTCAGCGTCCCGCCATCGATCCTCGCCCGCGCCGATGAGGTGATGGAGTAGCAGGCGCGCTGCCCGCTTCCAGCCCAAGACGAGCCGAGGAGACGCCGGCGTTGCGCGAAACCGCCGACGGGCATCGCGTGGCGTGCCATCTCGAGGACTAGAACCGAGGGAGCACCTGATGCGGATCGGTTTGGCGATCGCTGCCGTTCTGGCGCTGTCGACGGTAGGCGCGTTGGCACAGGCGCCGACGGCGACTGACAGCGCGTTCATCAAGAACTGCCTGGAAAGCGCCACCGCCTCGCTCGGCCACGCGTGCATCGGCCTGGTGGCTGGCCCGTGCGCGGCCACCGCGGACGGCGATCCGAGAGCCTGCACGATGCGCGAGCTGGCGGTGTGGGAGGCCAGGTGGACGCTGCCCTCAAGCGGATTCGAGCGGGCGGCTTTCGCGACCTCACGGACGACGTCACTCGATCGCAGGACTCCTGGAAGGCCTCGGTGCGCAGCCTGTGTGTCCGGTTCGACAAGATCGACCCCGGCATGATGCCGGGCGGTGCCACGGCCTGCTCGATGCATGCCACGGCGGGCCGCGCTCTGCTGCTGCGCCGCCCGAGTGAGGCGGTCAGCGAGCATTAGGAGAGGTCGGCATCAGCACGACGAGCGGCCGACACGCGGTCAGAGCCCATGCGCTCATCGCGCAACTTCACCTTCTCACACCGGGTGCGCTCTTTCTCTATCCACAGCAGTCACCCAAAAGCCACAACCCCTGCCTGCGAAGATCGGGTGCCTTGGATGGACAGCCGAGATCGCACGTTCGCCGCGTTGTTGCGATGTGGTCTCCAAGTCAACGCCGCCAAATGGGAATGCGATAAAATGCAGGACAAGCAACTGCTCTTCGTCATCAAGTGCATCCACTGCGGGAAGGCCAAGAACATGCACCGGGCCTTCACCCTCGACTGCCCCAAGGGAAAACGCACGCCCATTGGCTATGCCACCTTCGGTCCCGAACAGTTCACGCCGGAAGAACAAACCGAATCGAAAGCCGCATGATCCGGCCCGAACCTGGAATGGCGCCCTTCGGATTCAGTCCACGACCTCGCCCGCCTGCACCATCAGGAGCGGCGGGACGGCAAGACCGATGGCCTTCGCCGTCCCGAGGTTGATCGAGAGGTCGAACTTGGTCGGCTGCTCGATCGGCAGGTCGGCTGGCTTGGCGCCCTTGAGAATGCGATCGACGTAGGTCGCGGTCCGGTGGAACAGGTCGTTGCGGTCGGGCCCGTAGGCCAGCAAGCCGCCGTAGTGCACGTACTCCGGCAGGTGGAAGATCGAGACCAACCGGCGTTCGCGCGCCAGGTTCGCGATGCTCTGCAGGTGGGTGACGAACAGCGGCCCGGGGACGACGTAAAGCGCGCGGGTGTCGCCGACGCCGGCGCTCGACAAAGCCGCCTCTATCTCGGCCAGGGTCTGCACCGGCAGCGACTTCAGCCGCAGGCCCATCGGTCCGGCATGGCGCTGCAGTTCCTTCCAGTTGAGCACCGAATTGTCGTCGTCCGGGTTCCACAGCACGGCGACTTCGATGATGTTGGGTCGCGCCGTCTTCAGGAACTCGAGCCGCTTGGCCGCCGATTCGACGATGTTCTGCGACAGGCCGGTGACGTTGCCGCCCGGGCGGGCGAGACTCGCCACCAGCCCGGCCGCGACGGGATCGCCGACCGCCACCATGACGATCGGCAGGGCGGTCGTCGCCTTCCGGGCCGCCTGGGTGGCTTCGGTGACCTCTGTGACGACGAGGTCGACCCTCATCTGCATCAGCTCGTCCATCAAAGCCGGCAGCCGCGCGGTCTCACCCAGGGCCTAGCGGTACTCGAGGCGCAGGCGCGAACCGGGAGCCCAGCCCAGCTCGCGCAGCCCCTGCTCGAACGCGCGGTGCCATTCGGCCGCTGCCGGCGGCGCGAAGGGCGAGAGCACGCCGATCGTGGGCATCGCCTGCGCCGATGCCCGGCTCGCCGCGACGGCAGCGGCGAGGCCGAGCACGGTCCGGCGGTCGAGGGGAAGGCGCATCAGGCGCGAAGCGTGGAGAAGCCGACCGCCGTCCGCAAGCGTCCTGCGCAGAGCGACGGCAGGCGCTCTCGATGCACTCTCAGTACGGGGTGCAGCCCCCACCAAAAGAAAAGGCGGCCGGATCGGCCGCCCGATCCTCGTCCGTGTGGACTGCTTCGTCAGTCCGCCGCCATCCGCGCCGCCGCGGCGTCCAGCGCTTCGCTCAGCCGCGGCGGCGACATCGGCAGGTCGGTCATGTCCACGCCAGCGGCGATTGATCGCTCGGATGTTGACACGTGTAACGTTACACGCGACTATGTCGCGAATAGACATGATCCTGAGCTTTCGCCACAAGGGCTCAAACGACTGTTCGAGAGTGGCGAACGCAGGGGAATCAATCCCCAGTTCGTCCACAGGATCGAGAACATTCTTGGCCTTCTGGATGCAGCAGGCACCGTCAGGGATATGGCACTGCCCAGCTTTCGCCTCCACGCCTTGACCGGGAACTTGCGGGGCTTCTGGGCCGTAACGGTACGGACAAACTGGCGAATCATTTTTCGGTTCGAGGACGGCAGCGCCCTCGACGTCGATCTTGTCGACTATCACTAGGAAGCGCAGCACATGCCGATGAAGCGTCCTCCCCATCCTGGCCGTCTGGTAAAGGACGAGATCGAAGCGTTGGGCTTGTCGGTCGCCAAGGCCGCCAAGGGTCTGGGTATCACCCGGCAGCAGCTTTATCGCGTGATCAACGGGGACTCCGCGGTCTCGGCCGAGATGGCAGTGCGGCTGGAAGCAGGTCTCGGCAGCAGCGCGGCTGCGTGGCTCCAGATGCAGGTCAACTACGACCTCGCCGCCCTGCGCAAGCGCGCGCGATCACTGCATGTGAAACCGCTCGCGGCCTGAACGTCGCGGCTGCTGCAGGTGCAAAAGAAAAGGCGGCCGAAGCGGCCGCCTGATCCTTCGTCGTTGCGGACTGCTTCGTCAGTCCGCCGCCATCCGCGGCGCCGCGGCGTCGAGCGCTTCGCTCAGGCGCGGCGGCGACATCGGCAGGTCGGTCATGCGGACGCCGGTGGCGCGGGCGATCGCGTTGCCGACTGCGGCGAGCGGCGGGATGATCGGCACCTCGCCGACACCGCGCACGCCGTAGGGATGCGTCGGGTTCGGGACCTCGACCAGGATGGTCTCGATCATCGGCAGGTCGGACGCCACCGGCATGCGGTAGTCGAGGAAGCCCGGATTATCGAGCCGGCCCTTGGCATTGTAGATGTACTCCTCGTTCAGCGCCCAGCCGATGCCCTGCACGGCGCCGCCCTGGAGCTGGCCCTCGACATAGGAGGGATGGATCGCCGTGCCGACGTCCTGCGCCGCGGTGTAGCGGCCGACCGTGACGCAGCCGGTGTCGTTGTCGACCTTGAGGTCGCAGACATGGACGCCGAAGCCCGGCCCCGCGCCGGTGACGTTGAGCTGGGCGTGGCCGTTGATCGGCCCGCCGGTCTTGCCGGCCTGCGCCGCCAATTGGGCCAGGGTCAGCGGCTCGAAGTCGCCGACGTTGGACCCGGCGGGCTTGGCCATGCCGTTCTCCCAGATCACCGCCTCGGGATCGACGTTCCAGATCTTGGCGGCGCGGACCTTGAGCTCGCGGATCATGTCGCGCACCGAGTTCACCACCGCGAGGCCGGTGGCGAAGGTGACGCGGCTGCCGCCGGTCACGAAGTTGAAGCCGATCGACGCGGTGTCGGCGATCACCGGCCGCACCTTCTCGTAATCCACTCCCAGTTCTTCGGCTGCCATGAGGGCGAGCGAGGCGCGGCTGCCGCCGATGTCCGGGTTGCCGGAGATCACCGTGACCGAGCCGTCCTCGCCGACGTGCGCGGCGGCGCTCGAATCGGCGCCGACGTTGAACCAGAAACCCGCCGCCACGCCGCGCGCATAGCCCGGCTTGACCGGAGTCCTGTAGTGCTCGGAGTTCCTGGCCGCCTCGAGCGTCTCGACCATGCCGATGGTGTTGAAGGTGACGCCGTAGGCGGTCTTGGTGCCTCTCTTCGCGGCGTTCTTCAGGCGCAGATCGATCGGATCGATCTTGAGCTTCTGCGCCAGCATGTCGAGCGCCGACTCGACGGCCCACGCCGAGATCGGCGCGCCGGGCGCGCGATAGGCCGCGACCTTGGGCCGGTTGCTGACGACGTCGAAGCCCACGATGTGGATGTTGTCGATGTCGTAACAGGCATAGGAGCACATGCAGGCCGGGCCGACCGGCGAGCCCGGGAAGGCGCCCGCCTGCATCTCGACCGTGCACTCGGCGGCGACGATGCGGCCGTCCTTCTTCGCGCCGATCTTGACCTTGATGTTGCCGCCCGGCGCCGGCCCGGAGGCGCGGAACACCTCCTCGCGGGTCATCGTCATCTTCACCGGCTTGCCGGTCTTCTGCGACAGCCGGATCGCCAGCGGCTCGAGATAGACCACGGTCTTGCCGCCGAAGCCGCCGCCGATCTCGGTCGCCGTGACGCGGATCTGCGAGGTCTCGAGGTTGAGGAGCTTGGCGCAGAAGCCGCGCACCTGGAAATGCCCTTGCGTGGTCGACCAGACCTGAACCTGGCCGTCCTCGCTGGCGCTCGCCAGCGCGGCATGCGGCTCGATGTAGCCCTGGTGCACCGCCTGCGTGGTGAAGTCCTTCTCGATCACCACCTCGGCCTCGGCGAAGCCCGCCTTGGTGTCGCCCTTGTTGAACTCGATGCGCTTGGCGATGTTCGACGCCTTCTTGGGCGGCGGGTTGACGCCCTCGGTGATCATGGTGTCGTGCAGCACCGGCGCGTTGGGCTTCATCGCCTCGGCGACGTCGATCACGTGCGGCAGCACCTTGTAGTCGACCTTGATCAGGCCGAGCGCCTGCTTGGCGATCGCCTCGGAGACGGCGGCGACGGCGGCGACCGGATGGCCCTCATAGAGCGCCTTCTCGCGCGCCATGATGTTGCGGGTGATGTCGCGCAGGTTCACCTGCATCTCGCCGGTCGGCACGATCAGGTTGGCCTGCTCGGGGAAGTCCTTGGCGGTCACCACGGCCTTCACGCCCGGCAGCGCTTCCGCCTTCGAGGTATCGATCGACTTGATGACGGCGTGCGGGTGCGGGCTGCGCAGCACCTTGCCGATCAGCTGGCCGGGCAGGTTGAAGTCGGCGCCGAAGCGGGCGCGGCCGGTCACCTTGTCGGCGCCGTCCGGACGATCCGGACGGGTGCCGATCCATTTGTACTTGGGATTGCCTTGAGTGCTCATTTGGCGGCCCCTCTCATTTCGGCGGCCACGTCCATGACCGCGGTGATGATCTTGTCGTAGCCGGTGCAGCGGCAGAGATTGCCGGCCAGCCAGTAGCGGACCTGGGTCTCGGTCGGGTTCGGGTTCTTGGCCAGCAGCGCCTTCGACGCGACCAGGAAGCCCGGGGTGCAGATGCCACACTGGAGCGCGGCCATCTCGACGAACTTCTTCTGCAAGGGATGAAGCTTCTCGCCGTCGGCCATGCCTTCGATGGTCTCGATCTTCGCGCCCTGGGCTTCCGGCGCCAGCACCAGGCAGGAGCAGACCAGCCGCCCGTTGATGGTGACGCTGCAGGCGCCGCAGTCGCCCGAGCCGCAGCCTTCCTTCGAGCCGGTCAGGCCGAGAGTGTCGCGCAGCACCTCGAGCAGCGTCTGGTTGGGATCGCAGAGATACTCGGTCGCCGCGCCGTTGATGGTGGTTGAAACGTGGATCTTGGCCATTTTAACGGTGCCCCGGATGTTCGATGCCATTGATACGGTCGCGCGCGATCATCGCCGCGCGCTTGAGCAGCACGCCCGCGATCTTGGTGCGGTACTTGATGGTGCCGCGCTTGTCGTCGATCGGCTTGCAGGCGTCGGAGCAGGCCTGCGCGGCCGCCTCGAGCGCCTTGTCGTCGAGCTTCGAGCCGATCAGCGCCTTGGCCGCCTTGTCGACCAGCAGCACGGTCGGGGCGACGGCGCCGAGGCCGACGCGGGCGTCGGTGACGGTATCGCCCTTCATCGCGAGGTTGACGCCGACGCCGACCACCGCAATGTCCATCTCGGTGCGCGGGATCAGGCGGAGGTAGGCGTCGGACGCGTTCTTGGCGCGCTTGGGGAAGCTCAGCGAGACCAGGATCTCGCCCGGCTTCAGCGTCGTCTTGCCCGGACCGGCGTTGAATTTCTCGACCGGCACCGAGCGCTTGCCCTTGGGCCCGACGATGTTGGCGGTCACGCCGGCCGCGACCAGCGCCGGCACCGAATCGGCCGCCGGCGAGGCGTTGCACAGATTGCCGCCCGCCGAGGCGCGGCCCTGGACCTGGGTCGAGCCGATCAGGTTGATCGCCTCGACCACGCCGGGCCAGGCTTTCTTGAGTTTCTTGTGCTCGCCGATCACCGCCGCCGGCGTTGCCGCCCCGACGATGAAAGCCCCGTTCTTCTCGGTAATCGAGACCATCTCGGGGATCTTCTTGACGTCCACGATGGTGCCCGGCTCGCGCACACCCGACTTCATCTGGACCAGCAGGTCGGTCCCGCCGGCCAGGACGTAGCCCTTGCCCTTGGCCGCGGCCATGGCGGCGCAGGCATCCTTGATGTTTTTCGCCACACGATACTGAATTTCGGTCATGCCCTGGCGTCCCCCGGCTGATTCCTTTGTGGAAGAGGGCGTATCTGAGCCGACCGCGCGGCCAAGAGCAAGTCGCGCGTGCTACCGTTCGGCAGCGGAAATGGGAGGGCCCATGCAGAGTGTCGCGGTGCGCGACGTCAAGCTCGTCTACGAGGTGCTGGGCAGGACCGGCCCGTGGCTGACGATCTCCCCGGGCGGCCGCCGCGGCCTGGTGTCCGACCGGGCACTGGACGTGCTGCTGGCCGAGGCGGGCTTCCGGGTGCTCGTTTATGACCGGCGCAATACCGGCGCGTCCGAGATCGGCTTTCCCGGCCAGTCCGAAAGCCACGAACAGGCCGAGGACCTGCCGGCGCTGTTGAAAGCGCTCGGCACCGCCTGACCCAATGGCCCGGATTCGTGTCGCGCTTCGGGTTCCGGTCGGCCGGCCGCTGCCCGACCTCGCCGCGTTCATTGCCCGCTGCGAGGACGCGGGCCTCGACGGTGTCGGCATCCACGATCATCCATCGAGCGGCCGGGACGCTTACCTCGCGCTGGCTCTGGCGGCCCAGGCGACGCGTCGCCTGCGCCTGTTCCCGGCGACGTCGAGCCCGGTAGTCCGCCATCCGCTGGTGCTCGCGTCGCTGGCGCACAGCCTGGAGGAGATCGCACCGGGTCGCATCGATCTCACGGTGGCGCCCGGCTTCATTTCAGTGCGCAGCATCGGCGAGCGGCGCGCGCCGATCGCCGTCATGCGCGAGTCGATCGGCGATCTCCGACGACTGCTCGGCGGCGAGGCGGTCGAGTTCGGTCCGACAACGACCCGCTTGAGGAACCGTGGCACGATGCCGACGCCGGTGTATCTGCTGGCGGCCGGCCCGCGCATGATCGAACTCGCGGGCGAAGTGGCCGATGGTGCCTTTCTCATGGTCGGCCTGCATCCGGCAGCCGTACGAGCGGCGCGGGCTCGTCTGGAGGCGGGAGCCGCCCGCGCCGGCCGTTCCCTGGCCAACTTCCCGGTGGTGTTCGTGACCACGCTCGGTCTCGGCGGCGCGCAGGTCGGCGCGCGATGGGTGCGGAGCTGGTTCGCGCCCGGTCAGCCGTTCCTCAACTATCCCAGCACGTCGAACCTTCGCTGGCTGCGCGAAGCAGGCTTCGACATTGCCGAGGCACACGATCCGGCAGCGATCCCCGCGGATCAGGCGCATCAGAT
>Ga0310813_10002986_pt1 | contig 10256 bp, 6 predicted proteins | sample YN3metagenome_FD_203086 | JGI IMG/M metagenome (GOLD analysis project Ga0310813, IMG submission 203086) | Soil microbial communities from experimental microcosm in Duke University, North Carolina, United States - YN3 | ecosystem: Engineered > Artificial ecosystem > Soil microcosm > Unclassified ... | reverse complement strand
CCAGCATTCCGCAGATCGGCCAGGCGGACTGGGCGAGCGTCGACTGGCCGACGACGTGGTCGGCCGTCGGCGTGTCGGTCGGCAGCGCGAGCGTCGCGGCGCTGGTCATCCTGATCGGCGGTGTGCCACTCGGTTACTGGCTGGCGCGTTCGTCGTCGCGCGCGGTGGCGCTGCTCGGCTTCGTCGTGCAGTTGCCGCTCGCGCTGCCGCCGCTCACCAGCGGCGTGCTGCTGCTATTTCTGCTCGGCCCGTATAGCTGGCTCGGCCGCGCCGCCAGCGGCGCGCTGACCGATTCGTTCGCCGGTGTCGTGTTTGCCGAGACCTTCGTGGCGGCGCCGTTTCTGGTGGTTGCGGCGCGCTCCGCGTTTGCGTCGGTCGATCCGGTCTACGACGACGTCGCTGCGACGCTCGGCCATCGCGCCGCCAGCCGTTTCTTGCGCGTGACGCTGCCGGTCGCATGGCCGGCGATTCGCGCAGGGCTCGCGCTTGCGTGGCTGCGCGCGTTTGGCGAGTTCGGCGCGACCGTGATGGTCGCGTATCACCCGTATTCGCTACCGGTGTACACGTATGTGGTGTTCGGCGGGCAGGGCTTGCCCGCGATGATGCCGCTGCTGTTGCCGACGCTCGCGATCGCGGTGATCTGCGCGGTGCTGTCGGTGTACCGCCGCGCCGAACGCACCGATGCCGACGCTGCCGCGCAACTGGACAATGGCGACGAACCGACTGCCCTGGTTGCGGCCAGCGCGCCGGCGCGGCCCGATGCGCGGCTGTCGTTCGCGCTGCGGCGCAAGCTCGGCGCATTCGATCTCGACATCGCGTGGACCCCGGCGACGCGGCGCCTCGCGCTGATCGGCCCGTCCGGCTCGGGCAAATCGTTCGCGCTGAAGCTGATCGCCGGGCTCGAGCGCAACGAAGGCTGCACGGTCCGGCTCGGCGAACTCGACCTCGCCGCGCTGGCGCCGGAGCAGCGGCAGATCGGCTATATGCCGCAGGACTACGGGCTGTTTCCGCATATGACGGTGGCGCAGCAGCTGGCGTTTCCGGTCGATGCGGACCCCGCCAGCGCGCGCTACTGGCTCGAGCATCTCGGCCTTGCCGCGCTGACGCAGCGCCTGCCGCGCCAGTTGTCGTTCGGCCAGCGCCAGCGTGTCGCGCTCGCGCGGGCGCTGACGCGGCACAGCCAGCTGCTGCTGTTCGACGAGCCGTTCGCGGCGCTCGACACGCCGCGCCGGCGCCGTCTGCAGCAGTCGCTGCGCGCGCTGCAGCGCGAGATCGAGGCGGTCACCGTGCTGGTCACGCACGATCCGGACGAAGCGGCGTTGCTCGCCGACGAAGTGCTGATCGTCGAGCATGGCCGTGTGCTGCAGGCGGGCACGATTGCCGCGGTGTTCGAGCGGCCGGCGACGGCGCGCGTCGCGGAGCTGCTCGGTTTGCACAATGCCGGCGACGGGGTGGTGCGCACCGATGGCCGCATCGAGACGCCGCGCGGGCTGGTGCTGGTCAGCGCGGAGCCGCACGGGTTGCCGGCGGGGCAGCGCGTGATGTGGCGCGTGTCGCCGCGTGCGATCGCGGTGCTGCGTGACGACGAGGCGGGGCGAAGCGACGGCGGCGCAACGCACGGCGCGCGGGCGGCGCAAAGCGAGGATGCGCCGCAAAGCGTGGATCGCATCGCGGCAGGTGCGGCAGCCGACGCGTGCCGCTACGACGGCACGCTCGCAGGCATCGAGCTGCGTCACGGTGACCGCTATGCGGTGCTCGACATCGGCGGACATCGCTTCGATATCGCCTGCGACGACCGCGTGCCGGACGCGGCCGGCGACGCGTGTTTTTGCATCGATCCGCGCGGCGTATCGGTGTGGCCGCATGCGGGGGAGGTAGAAGGGTAACGCGCGTCGTAGCGCGCGATGCGCAGGCGCAGCATCGCGCGCTGCGGCGCCGTCTTTGCGCGCTGGTGGTTGGCCGATGCGGTGTGGTGGCAATGCGGCCTGCAATTCTGGCCCACGGATCGGACCTAGCAACGAGACATGCGTACGCGGCCCAGCAATGGGCCTGCGAATGCGGCCTGCCAACGCGGCTCACCAACGCGGCTCACCAACACGGCTCACCAACACGGCTCACCAACACGGCTCACCAACGCCGCGCGACTAACGCACCCTAATGCGGCGCTTCTTCAACATCAACCCGCTTGCCGCGCGCAATCTCATCGCCGGCATTCGGCGCGAGCCGGCGCGTGACCGGAATCGACGCGAAGGTCAGCAGCCCCACCGTCAGAAACGCCGGCCAGAAATCCGACCACTGCACGGTGGCATGCCCATGCAGCGCGCGCGTGATCTGCACGACGATACCCGCCACCGTCACGCCGAGCCCCAGCGATATCTGCTGCACGACGCTGCCGAGACTGGTGGCGCGGCCGACGTCGCGGCTGGCGATTTCGGCATACGTCATCGAGTTCAGGCTGGTGAACTGCAGCGCGGGAAAGAATCCGCCGAGCAGCACGACCAGCCAGATGAGCCACGTCGGCGTGCCCGGAAAGAACGTGCCGCACGCGGCGAGCGCGATGCCGGAAAACGCCGCGTTATAGATCAGCACCGTGCGAAAGCCGAAGCGATGCAGCACGCGCGACGCCAGCGTGCGCATAAACAGCCCGCCGAACGCCGACGCGCAGGTGATCAGTCCCGACTCGAACGCACTCATCGCGAGGCCTTCCTGCAGCGCGAGCGGCAGCAGAAACGGCACGGCGCCGAGGCCGATGCGAAACAGCGAGCCGCCCATCACGCTCGCCTGGAACGTCGGCACGCGCAGAAAGCGCAGATCGAGCAGCGGCCGCGTCGCGCGCCGCGCATACAGCGCATAGGCGATCAGCATCAGCGCGCCGATCAGCGTCATCAGCGCGGCGGTCGAATTGGACGCGAGCTCGCTGCCGATCAGCGACAGTCCGAGCAGAAACAGCGACGCGCCGCCCGCCGACAGCACGAAGCCAAACCAGTCGAGCGGGCCCGGATGCGGCTCGCGCGTGTTGGCGATGTGCTTGTTGGTCAGATAGATGCCGTACAGGCCGACCGGAATGTTGATGAAGAAAATCAGCCGCCAGTGCAGATAGGTGGTGATGAAGCCGCCGAGCAGCGGCCCCGCGGCCGGGCCGAGCAGCGACGTGAAACTCAGATAGTTCATCGCGCGGATGAAGTCCGAGCGCTCGACCACGCGGAAAATGATGATGCGCCCGACCGGCACCATCATCGCGCCGCCGACGCCCTGGATAAAGCGCGCCACCGTGAACAGCGCAAGCGACGACGAGGCCGCGCACATCAGCGAACCGGCCACGAAAATGCCGATCGCGGTGCGAAACACGGTGCGCGCGCCGAAGCGGTCGGCCAGCCAGCCGCACACCGGAATGAACACGCCGAGGCCGAGCACGTAGCTCGTCACGGCGATTTTCAGCGTGACCGGATCGCGGCCGAAGGTGCGCGCCATTTCAGGCAGCGCCGTGACGATCACGTTCGCATCGACGCTCTCCATGAACATCGCGAACGCGACGATGAATGGCGCAATGAGACCCTTCTGGGCAGACTGCATGGGGGCGAGCGTGCGCGGATGCGCGGATGGCGAAAGCAGCGATTATTGCATAGGTGTCAGCGAGTTTTAAGCATGCGCTGCGCGGCTCGGTCGGGATCGGACCGGTTTCGCCGGATTTTTCGCGGGTTTTTTTGCGCGTTTTTTGCTGTGGGTTGGCTGTGGGGTGCGTTGCGCTCCACCGGCTTTTTCACGCTGGCCGAACCCATCCGCCGGAGGTTCGGCCAGCGCCAGCCTGCACCGCTGTTACGCGCGCGCCGGCACCTTCGCAAACAGCAGGTTCAGCCCCTCGGCGATGGTCGGATGGCTCAGGATCGCGTCGCGCACCGCGGTGTACGGCAGCTTGCCGAGCATCGCCATCTGCACGGTCGACACCACTTCGCCGGCTTGTGCGCCGAGCATCGTAAAGCCGAGGATCTGATCCGAATCGGCGGCCACCAGCGCCTTCATGAAGCCTGCCGTTTCGCCGTTGGTGCGCGCGCGCGGCACGGCGGCCATCGGCAGCGTCGCGACCCGCACCGCGATACCGCGCTCGGCCGCTTCGGTCTCGTTCAGGCCGATGCGCGCAAGTTCCGGCTCGATAAACAGCGCATACGGAATCACCCGCCCGGCGGTCGTGTAGCTGCCGCCCGACAGGCTCGATTGCAGTACGCGGTAGTCGTCGAGCGACGCGTGCGTGAACATCGGCGTGCCGGCTACCTCGCCGATCGCCCACGTATTCGGCGCGCTGGTCGCCAGCCGCGCATCGGTCTTGATGAAGCCGCGCGCGTCCAGTTCGACGCCGGCGGCGTCGAGGCCGATGCCCTGTGTGTTCGGCGTGCGACCGGCCGCGACCAGAATGTGGGAGCCGGCGAGCCGCGCGCCGTCGGCGAGCGTCACTTCGACGGCTTCGCCCGAGTGGCCCGTTACCCCGACCGCGTGCACGCTGGTGCGCACGTCGATGCCTTCGTGCGTCAGCGCGGCGACGATTGCCGCGGCGACCTCCGGATCTTCGCGCATCGCGACGCGCGGGCCTTCCTGCAGAACCGTCACGCGGCTGCCGAGGCGGCGCAGCGCCTGCGCCATTTCGAGGCCGATATAGCCGCCGCCGAACACGATCGTGTGTTCGGGCAGCGTCTGCAGTTCGAGCGCTTCGACGTGGGTCAGCGGCGCGGCCTGCGCGAGCCCGGGCACGTCGGGAATCGCCGCGGTGGTGCCGGTGTTGATGAACGCGTGCTCGCCTTCGACGACACGACGGCTACCGTCCGCGAACGTGACCTCGAGCGTGCGCGGCGCGACAAAGCGGCCTTCGCCGATCAGCAGTTCGAGGCCCGACGCGTGAAACGCGCTGAGGTTCAGATCGACCATGCCGTCGACCACACTGCGCACGCGCTGATAGACGCGCTTCATGTCGAGGCCGCCGGTCTGCGGCGCCGCGCCGAGCTGCTCGGCGGCACGCGCCGCGTGCATCAGCCGCGCGGTCTGGATCAGCGATTTGGTCGGAATACAGGCAACGTTGATGCATGAACCGCCGATCATGCCGCGCTCGACCACGGCGACCCGTTTGCCGGCCTTGGCCAGCTCCATCGCCAGGGTTTTGCCGCCCTTGCCGCCGCCGAGAAACACATATTCGAACCGCTCGACCGTCGTCATAAACTACCTCCGCTAAAGTTTTTTCACGAGGCGGGCGTTGTGGCCCGCCGACGCTTTGCAGAGTAGTGGGTGCGAACCGGCGATGAGATGTTCGATTGGCGCAATCGGATGCTCGATCGGCTCAAACCGGCGGTGAGCTAACGCGAGTGAACGCGAGTGAGCGCAAGTGAGCTCAGGCGGTGCGGTGGGAGATGCGAGGTGCCGGCGCGCGTATCGCGCCGCGGCGCCCGCTGCGGGCGCCGCGCTGTCTGTGCAGCCATGCGGCGTGGCATCGGAGGCCACCTCGGTGCAGTCGCACATGGCACTCAATGCGGCCTCAATGCGGCCTTGATGCGGCCTCGATGCGGCTTCGATGCGGCTTCGATGCGGCTTCGATGCGGTCTCAGACGCGGTCTCAGATGCGACGTCGGTGCGCAATCGATGCGCAGTCGATGCGGTCCTGGATGCGGTCTCAGATGTTGAACTCGATGCGACCTCGAATCCGGCCTGACCGCGGGCCTGACCGCGGCCATGCCGCGCGGCTACCGCCCCGGTGCCGTAGTCGGCCCGTCCGCATGCGCCGGCGCCGGCGTATCCGCGACATCCGCATCGAGCGTCGCGTCTTCCGCCGGGTCCGCATGGACCGGCGCCTGCGCGCCGTCGTCCAGCATGCCCTTGGCCAGTTCCATCGCCTGGCGCGTGAAGAGTCGCCGGTACAGTCCGTCCGGCAGCTCGATCAGCCGGTCGTGCGGGCCTTCCTCGACGATGCGGCCCCGCTCGAGCACCAGCAGCCGGTCGAGCGAGCGCACCGTCGACAGCCGGTGCGCGACGACCAGCGTGGTGCGGCCCGCCATCAGCCGCTCCATCGACTGCTGGATCAGCACTTCGCTTTCGCTGTCGAGGCTCGACGTGGCTTCGTCGAAGATCAGCACCGGCGCATCGGCGAGAAACGCGCGCGCAATCGCAATGCGCTGCCGTTCGCCGCCCGACAGCTTGACGCCGCGCTCGCCGACCAGCGTCTCGTAGCCATGCGGCAGCGCCTCGATAAACTCGTGCGCGCTCGCCTGCTGCGCGGCGCGCACGATATCCGCGCGGCTCGCATCGGGCCGCGCATACGCGATGTTCTCCGCCAGCGACCGGTGAAACAGCACCGGCTCCTGCTGCACGATTGCGATCTGCCGGCGCAGCGACGCCTGCTGCACCTGTGCGATGTCCTGGCCGTCGATCGTGATGCGGCCCGCGTCGATGTCGTACAGCCGCTGGATCAGCTTGACGAAAGTCGTCTTGCCCGAACCCGAGTGACCGACCAGACCGATCCGCTCGCCGGGCGCGATCCGCACCGACAGGTCGTGGTACAGCGGCGTCTGGTGCGCGCCGTAGCGGAACGTCACCTGTTCGAAGCGGATCTCGCCCTGACCGATCGCGATGGCGCGTGCGCCGGGCCGGTCTTCGATGCCGAGCGGTTCGTCCTCGAGCGCGACCAGTTCTTCCATATCGTTGACCGAGCGCTGCAGGTTGCGCACGTGCAAACCGATGTCGCGCAAATAGCCTTGCAGCATGAAGAAGGTCGTCAGCGCGAACGTGATGTCGCCGACACTCGCGTCGTTGCGCTGCCACAGCAACAGCGCGGTGCCGACGATGGCGGCCTGCATCAGCACCAGCATGATGCTCTGCAGCCCGCCGTTGGTGGTGCCGCGCTGCCAGGTGCGACGCGTGCGCTTGCGCCATTTGCCGATCACGCGTTCGAGGCGGCTCTCTTCGCGCGTTTCGGCACCGAACGCCTTGACCACCGCGTTGCAGCTGACCGCATCGGCGAGCGCGCCGCCGAGGCGCGTATCCCACAGATTGCCGAGCCGCGCGGCTGGCGCGACGTAGCGCAGCGACAGCGTGCCGGTGATGGCCACATAGAGCAGCGAGCCCGCGCCGACGATCGCGCCCATCACCGGCCAGTGGCTGCCGAGCAGCACGGTGGTGCCGACCAGCATCACGCAGGACGGCAGCAACGTGATCAGCAACGTATCGTTGAGCAGATCGAGCGCCCACATGCCGCGCGTGATCTTGCGCACGGTCGATCCGGCGAAGCTGTTCGCATGCCAGTCGGTCGAGAAGCGCTGTACGCGGTGAAAGCCGCTCGCGGCGATTTCGCTCATCATGCGCAGCGTCATCACGATGATGTTGCGGTACACCGCCTGGCGCAGCAGCATGCCGGCGATGCCGAGCGCGATCAGCGCGCCGAACGCGCTGCCGGCCGCATGCGCAGCGCCGGCGCGCGCGGCCGTGCCGGCGGCGCCGGCCGACAGCGCATCGACGAGGCGGCCGGCGAACAGCGGCGTCAGCACGTCGGCGAGCGCCGAGGAGAGCGCCACCAGCATGATCGCGCCGACCCGCACCGGCTGCTTGCGCCAGTGCTGGAAAGTGAAGGTCAAAACATTGCGGAACGCGGCGGAGCCGGCGTTGGATTGCTTATCTGCCATAGGTCGCGGGTGGCGGGCCTACGGGCGTGGGCCTGCCGGGTCAAAACGGGTAGAGCGAAAGCCGGCGCGCGGCGCCAGCTGCGCAGCACGGACGGAGCGGGCGCGGTGGGCACGGAGCGGGACGGGAGGGCGTGCGTCATGCAGCGTCGGGGTTTGCCGTGCCGGCTCGCGACCTTGCCTGACGCGCGCGGGGCGCCGACTGCGAAACGCGATTGTACCTCCGCGACGCCGCACAGGACCGGGCGCGCGACGCGACAGTATCGTGCGATGACGCGAATTGATAAAGGCGGTTAGGCCGCAAGGGCTGTGAAGCTGGGCTCATAGGTGAGGTGGCGGATGCGTTTCCGCGAAGCAGCCTTTTCGCGGCGGTAAATCAGAGCTTTCGTATGGTCTGCGAGGGTTTGCGCGCCATAAGATTTGGCGCTTGTTCCTGGGCACGAGGTCGTTTCGGATGCAAAGCCGGCTAGAGAATTCGCATGCGAGTGATGACGCGCTACTTAAGACTGCGCTAACGTCATTGCAGGCGACGGCTTCCCAATTCACCGCTTCATGTATCAACGATCTGCGCGTGCGCTTGCAATACGCCCGCGATATTGCAGCGATGGCGGAAGAGTTCCGTACCGCGGTCCAGACGGGGCAACTGTCGGTGCATCATGCCGCGGAGCAGGCAAGCGCGGTAAGAAATCGGCTCATGGAACTGTCTCGCCTCAAAAGCAGCCCGACAGCCCGAGCCTATGCCGCGAGGCTCAAAAGGAACGGACGAAGCTTTGCCGAACTGGAACTGAAGTACGCCCAACAGCTGTATGGCGAATCCTTTGCCGCACTGTCGGAAGGACGACGAGCGACGGTTTATGCTGAAACTAATCGTGGTGCCGGCCGACCAGACCCGGGAGTCATGCGGCTTGCCCAACAGATCGGGAAAGCTGGCCAGCGTGTGCTGCTCGTGTCGCTCGCCATAGCGGTGTATGAAATCGCGAAGTCGGACGACTGGCCGCGGGAAAAGGCTCGCCAGGGTGCCATCTCGGGGGCTGGTATCTTCGGTGGCTGGATGACCGGAACGGCGGCGCTCGCGACTGGAGTCTGCGCGGCGACTGCGCCGGTCTGCGTAACGGCTGCCGCATTGGTAGGCGGCATGCTGGTTGCCTACGGAGCGGATCTCGGCTTTACGGGCTTTTACCCTCGTTCCAGCCGATAACATGACTGATCTTTTCAACGCGGATCGCCGCGCGCAAGTCTGGGAAGTCCTTGCCGAGCTATTCGTCGGCAAGGAACTGCAGGATTACGATTACGCGGCGCTCGCCCGCACGTTGCGCCATTGCGCTTATGCGCCTGATGAACTCGAGCGGATTCTGCGCGACGAAGTCGCACCCGTCTGGCGGCACAATCTGTCGCCGCTTGCGATCCCTGAAATGGAAGGCTGGCCGACGGAGGAAGTCGTGACCCGCATTCGGCAGCACATCGCGAACCAGCCGCATGGCGTGCGCAAGCTGCTTGCGATCATGCGGCGTCGCCGCGCTTTGCCTGAGCTTGTCATCGCTCGCTGGACCCGCCTGCGGCGCATGATCTGATGACGATCACCGCGGAGGTGCAGCGCTTCATTCGCCGCCCCCACCCACGTCACGCCACAAACGTCGTAAAGTTCTCCACCGGCTCACGCTCGGTACGCAGCTGATTCACCGCCGCATCGGGGTCTGCATATCCGAGCGACATACCGCACACCAGCTGTTCATCGTCGGCAAAACCGAGCAGCGGCGCGAGCACGCGGTGAAACGGCGTAAACGCCGCCTGCGGACAGGTATCGAGACCACGCCCGCGCGCGGCGATCATCACGTTTTGCAGGAACATCCCGTAGTCGAGCCAGCTGCCCAGCTCGAGCACCCGGTCGATCGTGAAGAACAGTCCAACCGGCGCGTCGAAGAACCGGTAGTTGCGGCCGAACTGCGCATGCATCTTGTCCTTGTCGCTCTTGCCGATACCGAGCAGCCCGTACATGCTCCAGCCCACCTTGCGCCTGCGATCGATATACGGCGACACCCATTGGCGCGGATAGTACGGATACTCCTCCTGATACAGCTCGTCGCGCGCCGGATCGTCGTGTGCGTTCAGCAGCGCCTGCGATACGCGCGCGAGCGCGTCGCCGCTTACGACGTACACCTGCTTCCACGGCTGCAGGTTGGTGCCCGAAGGCGCCGCGCTGGCGGTCTCGAGAATCGCTTCGATATCTTCGCGCGCCACCGGCGTCGGCAAGAAGGCGCGCACCGAGCGGCGCGATTTGATGATCGTGTCGATCGGCGTGTCGGTTCGGCTCATGCAGGTTCCTTGTCAATGTCGCAAGATTGGGGCGGCGTCGCCGACGGCTGGCGTCGCAGCGCCGCGCCGCAATGCGGCGCGCATCGCGCGCGATGCAAGCGGCGGGGCGATGCATGAGCGGCGGCAGCACTGGGATCAGCCAATCGTCGGGCGCGGCGCGCGTGCAGCAGCGGTCGTACCACAGCCGCAGGCCCGTTGCCAACTGATTGCCAACTGATTGCCGCCCGATTGCCAACCAATCGGTTGCTGGCTGGTTGCCGACCACAATGCCACACAGCCACCAGCCGCTCG
>Ga0310813_10002984_pt1 | contig 10263 bp, 18 predicted proteins | sample YN3metagenome_FD_203086 | JGI IMG/M metagenome (GOLD analysis project Ga0310813, IMG submission 203086) | Soil microbial communities from experimental microcosm in Duke University, North Carolina, United States - YN3 | ecosystem: Engineered > Artificial ecosystem > Soil microcosm > Unclassified... | reverse complement strand
AACAGCGCGCCATAGTGCGCCGCCTGTTCCGCCTTTTCGCTTTCGATGCGAAAGACGCGCGACGCCGCGGCGCCCATCTTATCGGCAATCTCGGCAAGCTCGCCCACCGTAAACGAATGTTTGATCGACTCCGAAAACCTGATCTTTTCGTACGTCTTGATCGCCGTATCCGGCTTGACCGCCGTAACGTCGCCCGTTGCCGGCGCCGTAACGTCGCCCGTTGCCGGCGCCGCGGCGTCGTTCGTCTTTTCGGCTGTCGCCGGCCGGTCGCCCCGCTTCCCCTTCATATCGCCCCCCCATTTGCTGCTAACTCCCGGCCCGTCATGCGACCCGCGCCCGCGCCCGCGGCCGCTCGACCCGCACATAGCCCAACGTACACCGGCAATTGATCGTGTTCGCGAGACTTCCGGCCGGGTCGCCGGGATACATCATACTTTCGCCGCCGACAGAAAACGCATCGTTAAGTTCCCGCCGCTGCCCGCTCGCGCCGATATGAGCATCGCGCACCCGTCCGTCGGGTGTCGCAAGCCATAGTTTTTCCTCGACCGCCCGCGAATCAACCGCCGCGACGTATGATCCGAAATTCGCCGCCGCGTGAACCTCCGTACCGGCGATCGTTTCCGCGCGCGCCGGCACGATCGACAACCGCGCGCTGCGTAGACGCGCGGATATCTCGCTTACACTTTCCCGGCTTTCAACACCCGTACGAATTTGACGTTCAATCACGTCGCGCGAAGTCTCACTGATTCCCGCCACGCGCTCGCCGCCGTTCCGCGTCAACCAGGCGCGAGCCGACGCGAGCAATACAGCCTCGGACGGCGCCCCGCCGATCCAGTCGCCGGCCAAAGCCCCGCCGGCCGGCACCATCGCCATCCACACGCGATCGAGATACTTAGACCAGGCGGCCGGTTCGACCACGCCGACCGCGGCCGCTTCGCCGCCGGCCGTGTATTGATCCGCCGCACGGCTCAACTCGCCGGCCAGTATCGCCGCCGCGGCCGCGGTATACCGCACGGCGCCGCGGCGAGTGAGCGCGGAGAATACCAGCCAAATGCGCGCCGCCTCAAGAGCTGCTCGCCGGTCGTTCTGCGTTTCCGCGGCCGGCGTCATTGACTGAACAGCGACGGCGCGGCTTCCTTCATCCGCCGCTCGCCGCACGCCTTGCAATAGCTTTTGCGTTCGTGCCAGTCGTAAATCATCGGCGCATTGCGCGCGATCGCGCGCCGGCACTCCGCGCACACGCCGTTGAACCGCGAGACTAACTCGGTAAAGCGTTGCCGCATGCGTAGGACCCGACCACCTCGATATGCATGGGGTTGCGGTCGAGGTCGAACCATTCGCCCTCGATTTCGACCGCGGTAACAATGAGTTGAGCGGCCGGCGAGCTATGGTACGTAATCGCCGCAATCCGGCTCACGCCCCACTCTTCAAGCGCCGTGCGAACCTCGGCCGGCAACTCGCCGACCGGCCGCACCTCCTCGACCCGCCCGACCACGTCGCCGCGGTCGCCGCCGTCAATCCTGACCCGCTGGTTTGCCTGTAACATCCGCTTCACCCAATGGCATCATATTTGCCGGCGCATAGAACACGTCGCCGCCCGCGACCGCCCCATACTCCAAGTCGCCGCGCGCTTCATTCTGCGTAATGATGCCGGCCGTAAAGAGCTTGTGTACCCGGTCGCATGCTTCCGACCTGGCTGCGGCGATCGCGTCGAACGAATCCTTGTCGAAGTCAAGCGGCGAGTTAAGCTCGCGCCCGAGCGTCGCGTTCCAATCGTCGCGGAACTGCGTGAGTAGCGGTATCACCGCTTCCATATAGAGCGCGCGGCGAGCTTCGCCGTACGTGTTGTAGGTTTGCGTCGTCGTGTCGCCGATCAATTGCGCCGGCACGTGAAAGACGCTCGCAATATCGCGCTTGCTCAAAATCTGCTGTTCGCCGACGCCCGAATCCGACGGGTTGAACCCCATTTGATGCCACGTGGCGTTCTCGAGAAAGATTTCTTCGCCGGCCGCTTTCGATCGCCCGAGCCGTTCCTTCAACTGCGCCACTTGCGGCTCTTCCCAAATCGAATCCTTCGCCGCCTCGATCCAACCAGGCGAGAACCCGCGCTGCAGGATGCGCTTTAACAGCGCGATTCCTTCGTTTTGCGCGTCGATCTTGAGCATAGCCGCCTCAAGCGGCGCCATGCCGTAGATGTCGTCCAGCGGATTAAACAGCTTGCTATGCACAATGTTGGCCGGCACGACCGGCCGCGCGCGCCCGTACGTAGATATCCGCCAACTCTCGACCAATTCCACCTCGGTCATGTGCGGCGCCGTGTTGTCGCTCGCCGGACGAACCGCCGCGGTCACCCGATCCGGACGCATCAGGTAGACCATGACCGGGTCATTGTTCGCGCGCCGGTCGATTTCGATGTAGTCATTGCCCGAAATGAGGATGTAACTCAACCACGCCTCGATAAACTCGGCGCCGCCCGCGCCTTTCAGCATTGCAATCGACGCCCGCGGGTCGGTCGCCGCCTTGATCCGCCGCGCGATCGCCGCTTTATCGCCGACGACGCTTGCGATATCGCGGTACGGGTCGCTCCCGACCGCCCGCGCGAGTTTTTCGAGCGGCGAATGCGCTTTGGAGTTACCGCCGCCGTCCCACCATTTGACCTGTTTGCCCGCGGCCGCAATCAGCGAAATACAGGCGTACACGTCCGAATTGTCTTTGTAGCCGGCTTGCGCCATCTGCTGATAGCCGCGCGCCGTCCACTGCGCACCGGGCAAGCCCGACCCGCCGACGACGCGAATCGTCGGCAAATTGCCGTTATTGTCGTTCAGAATCGGGACGCTTTTTTGCCCGCGTAAAAATGCGATCGCTCGATCAATGACCGGCATTATCTAACGCCCTCCACTTCCGGCTTACGTCTCGATTGGTCCGCGGAATAACCTGCGCCGTGGAACTGAACCGGGAATCGGAAACGAACCCGCGATAACATGAGGCGCCCCACTCGGCAATAGGCCATATGCCCGTTTCCGGGTCGATCGTGTGCGTGACGGTCGCCGGGTCGGCCGGCAGATTCCACGGAATCCAGAACCGCGGCTCGGCCGTCATCGCCCGGCCGCGAGCGAGCGAAACGGCGAACCGCCGCCCGCTCGCCCGCTCGCCGGCCAATCGGCCGGCAATCCCAAATCTTCGAGCAACCGCGCCCGCGGGTCGCGCGCGATCGACCGCGGCAACCCGAGCGCCCGCGCCATACTCCACCGCACCGCGAGCGCCCGTAGCGACGCCTCGGGCAATAGGCCGAACCCGAGGGTTTCGTACGCATTATGCAAATAGACCTTGACGGTTCCCGGCTCGACCCGCATACGACGCGCGATCGCCTTTTGCGGCAGGCACTCGCCGAGCAACGCGAGCGCTTCTAGCTCGCGCGGCTGCATTTCCCGCGGCGCCCGGTCGTAATCGGTCCGGTTCACTCCCAACTTGACAATACACCTTTGTATGTACGATAATGTAATGGTAGATGAGCGCGAGAGACATCATCAGACTGCTGGTAGCCGACGGCTGGCAACAAGTGCGCCAAAAGGGTAGCCATCGGCAATTCCGGCACCCTTACAAACCCGGATTGGTAACCGTTCCCGATCATTCCGGCGACCTGAAACCAGGAACGCTGAATAGTATTCTCAAAAAGGCAGGATTGAAACGATGACGTACGCAGTGATTTACGAGCACGGCCCCAACGAGCAAGGCGTAGACACATGGTCGGCCTATATACCCGACCTTCCCGGTTGTGTGAGCGTCGGCGATACTCGCGCCGAATGCGAGACGATGATTCGGGAAGCGGTCGAGTTGCACATTGAAGGTCTGCAGGCGGAAGGAATCCCGATACCGCCGCCGACCACCGAAACCGCCGTGATTGAGGTCGCCGCCGCATGAGCAAGGCCAGTAAAACCGACGCGCCGGAACTATCGCCCGACGCCGTACTTGTCCACTTCCGGCCGCGGAAAGCGGCCGTTACCCTCCGCATCGACTCCGACGTGCTCGCGTGGCTCAAATCGGCCGGCGACGGATACCAGACACGTATTAACGATCTATTGCGGCAAGCCATGAACACGAGCCGCCGATAGAGCGGGCGAAACGGCGACGGCAACGCCCGCTCGCCCGCTCATACCTTTACGGTCCCGCCGGCGGTTCGCCGCCCGTCCATTCCGCGATTTCGCCCCACTTGAGCGGGTCGGCGGACCCCCTTACGTTCATCCGATAGTCGCGAAACCCGATAAGCAACTTGCCGAGCAACGCCTCGCGCTCGCCGGCGCCGCCAGCGGCGCCGCCCATGAAATGCACCAGAAACGCGTCGCCGATCGCCGCCTCGGCCGCGGTCATGAGTTGCAAGGCGAAGCTCTGCGCCTCGGCCGGCGTCAATTGCGCCATCTTGCCGTCGAGCATAATCTGGACGTACGGCTCTTGATTGCGGCCGGAAACAATCGAATTAATCAGTAACTCAGGCATGGATGCGCGACGACGACGAGGTTTAGACCGCTCACACCAGCAACAGCGACAACACCCACAACATCAGCGTCGATCGCCGCGAGTCCGAAACACAACAGCGCGGCGACCAGTAGAATCGTTCGTACCGCAACCATAAACGCCCCTCCCCTGCTAAACTGAAAGCGCCGGCCGGCTCCGCGGTTCCTTCGCTAGTCGTCTACAACGCTTACGTTCGTTTCCGCAGCCGGCCGGCCTAGCACTTGATCCCGAATCGTCTCGGCGATCGCTTTCATCATAACGGGCGGAACCGCATTACCTAAACGCTCCCACTGCTTCGCGTATGAGCCGCAAAGAACGTAATCGGCAGGAAAGCCGCAAATGGCTTTCAATTCCTGAATCGTGAATTTTCGCCTATTCTCGCCATCTTGCACCATACCGAGTCCATGCCAGCCGGCCGAACGCCCGCCGTCGGATGCGACAATCGTCGCGCTCGGCGTTATCGCGCTTCGCCATTCATCCCTATCAGCCCGCAAAGAAGCAATCCAAGGCAACGCATCACGCACGGAATAGCGATAAACGAACGGCTTCGGGTGCGCCGGTTCTCTTTTCAGATCATCACGCACGCCGACGAATATGATGCGCTCGCGAGCCTGCGGCACGCCGAGCCATTGCGCATCCAACAACCGCGCCGACACGCGGTAGCCGGATTCCTTGAGCGACTTCATCACTTCGATAAACCAGCCCTTCGCCGTCCCTTTAACTAGGCCGCTCACGTTCTCGGCGACAAATACGCGCGGCTGCAGCCCGCGGAGCAGGCGTACATATTCGTCGAATAGCGTTTCGTTGCACTGCTCGGCGCCATGCTCGTATTTCTTCGCCGTACCCCAGCCCTTTTCACGCTTGCCCGCGGTAGAAAACGCCTGACACGGCGGCGAGCCGTCGAATACATCCAACTCGCCGGCCGCGAGTCCCGCCGCCGCCAGAATGTCCTCAGGCTTGACCAGGCGAATATCGCGGCCGTCTAAAATCGACCCTTCGGCCATGTTGGCCCGGTACGAGTCCTGCGCGATCGGGACGAACTCGCTCGCCCAGACGACGCGAAAGCCAGCCATGCGATAACCCGTACACGAGCCGCCGCAACCGGAAAACGTCGATGCCACTTTCAGACCGTTCCAGGGAATCGCTGCGATTTCCGCCATCGACGGGACGGCGTACGGCGGTCGCGGCTTGCCGATCGCCGGCGGTTCCGGCTGCCCGTCTACAACGACCTTGTAGCGCCCCGCATCACGCGACGATGACATAATCGTTGGGCACGGCCGGTTCGTCACGTCGCCGCAGCTAGTAAACTGGCTACATGTATCATGCACGATACGGATGCTCATAGCTTGCCGCTCCATTGATACCCGCACTTCGGACACTGGTGTTGTGTTTCGACGTTTTCGTCATACTCCGGAAATTCGTCGGGCGGTTCCAGTTTCTTCAGCATGGCTTCAAACTCGGCTGAATCGAACCCGAGCAATTCCACCGAGATGTCTTGCGCGAGCTGCGCCAGTTCATCAGTGAGCATCGCCATATCCCAATCGGCATTTAACGCCAGTTTATTGTCGGCGAGAACATAGGCACGCCGCTGTATCTCGGTCAGATGCTCAAGCACAATTACCGGCACTTCAGGCAACCCGAGCTTGCGTGCCGCCATCAACCGCCCGTGACCCGCGAGGATACCGGCGCCCGGTTCAACCAGTATCGGAGCATTGAAACCGAATTCTTGAATCGACCGCGCGATTTGCTCGACCTGCGCCGATGAATGCGTGCGCGCGTTGCGCGCGTAGGGTATCAGCCGTTCAATCGGCCAGTGCTCAATCTTCGCCGCCAACACTGCCATTTATTGCCCTTTACCCTTGGCGTTGCGCCGCGCGGTCGTCTGCGCCCGCTCATAACGCAAGCCCACCATTCCCGCCGCCTTTCCTTCGTCGATGATGCCGCGGTGGCGCTCGAGCGCGGCCGGCGTGAGGTTGCATATCCGGCATAGCTCCTCATCGCTCGCCAACATCCGCGCATACGTATAAATCCGACTCTCTAAAAGCGTCATAGACTCAACACCCGCCCCTGGCGTTGCGGCTTGAGCATCAGATACGACGCGCCCCACACGAGCGCGTCAACCCGGTTCGGCGACCGCTTGAGTTGACCCGGCACGAAGTTCACCATTTCATCCTCAAGCGCCGGATGCGACCCGACATGGTGGATTTTCCCTTGCTCATAGAGCGCGGCGACCGGCTCGGCCCGCGCAACCTTGCCGCGCGAAGCGTGGACCTTTTCGTAGCTGATATTGCGCCGCTCGGTCCGTATCGTCAACTCGACCAGGTCGCCGCCGTTGTTCGCCTCCCCGATCACGCGATCCGCTTCCCAACGATCGAACGCCATCACCGACCGCGCCGCCCACTGTGCGGGCGGCAGGTGGCACGTGTCGTCGGCGAGCACGTAGCCCTCGCCGGCATCGTCGATTCCGAACACCGATATCCCGGTATCGTCGCTATTCTCGCCGGCCGTCGTCGCCGGGTCGATCGCGACGACGACGCGCACCAGTTCCGGCGCCGTCTTGACGCGCGCGGCGTCGATCGCGTCACGCGTCCATAGCGCGCCCTCGCTCTCTTCCAGCAACTGCCCTTCAAGCTCTTGCCGGCCGATGCGCGTACCGCCGTAGATCCGCTGGTAGTACGCCAACTGCGACGCCGGCAGGTTTGCCGCGTTCGAGAACGTCGAGCCGCGCGTAACCACCGTGCCGGCGTCGCCGACAAGCTCCTTCAAGAACTTCATCGGCCGCGGCGTCGTCGTCGCCAGTATCCGCGGGTCCGCGCCGAGGCGCAACCCGAATTGCAGATTCGACCAAACGTCTTTCAGCTTCGTATACGCTGCGATTTCGTCGCACCATGCCCAATGGTGCTGCGGACCGCGCAACCGTTCCGGTTCCTCGGCCGAATACAGAAACGCCCGCGAGCCGTTGTGGAACGTGACCCGGCGTTTCGACGGCTCATACATCGGCCGCTGACTCGGCGGAAACACCGCGAGCAACCCGCTTTCGCCCTCTACCATAACCTCGCGGCAATCGCCGGCCGTCGGCCCGATGAGCGCGATACGCTGATTCGGCGCACGCCCGACGACCTGACGCACCGTCTCGGCGCCCGTGCGCGTCTTGCCGAACCCGCGGCCGGCCATGATGACCCACGTATGCCAGTCGCCGGCCGGCCACTCCTGCTCCGTACGGCTCCACAACTCCCAACAGTACAGAAGCTCTTGCGCCTGCTGAGGCGTCAGCGCCGCGGCCGTCGCCTCGATTTCCTCAGGCGTGATATCGCTCGGCAAGCGGTTGAAATTCATCGCGCCGTTAGTCGCCGCACCGGAAGCGAGCGCATTCTCCCGCCGTGTCCGGGTCCATGCCGGTCGTGACTGATTCGAGATCGTAACTATGTTCGACTTCGTCGCCGTCCGCATCAATGGTCGTTACGATTATCTCGATTTCGAGCGCGTCGGGAAAACCGGACGTCGCCCGCCGAAGGTCGCCAATGGTCACGAGCGGAACCCCGCTATACAGTCGAGCACCGCCGTATGGAACGCCGGCCGGTCCTCGGGATAAATCGACTTGAAGCCGGTCACGCGTTGACGCTCGCTCACCGTGTATTGTTGCGAGCGGCCGATCGCCGCGAGCATGCCGCCGCGCGACGTGTGCGTGCGGCATGGGTGCAACGTATCGGACGACGGCGGCAGCAGGCGCAACGCGCGCCCGCCCTTCACCATCGCGGCTTGACCTTCCAGAACCATACGCGCGGCCTTATCGAGCGTAACCCGCATTACAAGGCAATCGTGTGAGAGCACAGGGAGTTTGGACACCGGAAAACCCCTTGGGGGAGGAAAAGACAGTTTTCCCGCAATTTGACCGGGAGCGACCGGGAAAACAAGCCGGTCAAACGGCTTGAAAGGCGACCCGGGCGCCGAACTGCACGAGCACTTTTCGCCAAACCGGTTATCGTCCCGTCTGAACACCGGATGGAAGTTTAGTTACACGGATGCTAACGCAGTTCGACCCGCGAAGGGTCTAGGTATTTTCCCTTATACCGGGTGAGGCGGAACGCAAACGTACAGTCGCTTTTATGTTTCCGAAAGTACGGCGCGCGCCTAGAGCGGTTTTTTATGGCTTCGCCGTGTTCGTGGCACACGCGCTCGAATAGCGCGCGGCTATAGCGGCTATCGTTTTTCCGTCCGCGGTCTGACGGGTATCGTATCCGTCAGCCTCGGCGAGTATCGCCATAGCCCATGCACGATCGCGCGGTGGACGCTTGGCGAGGATTTCGCGCGCCTCGCAAAGATCGCTCGCCAGTTCGTCGGCCGCTTGCTCGCGCGCCTGCATATAGAGCGCGCCCTGCACCGCGGCCGGCATCGAAGTAACCAGCAACCCGACGCGTGATTTCACTTTCAGACCAGGCCGGTTATCGGACTGGCGCGACCACTCGTTTTCCTTCATGCGACCGATCGAAAGAAAATCGCGCGGCGTGAGCGCGCAGTTGACCGCGGACGCTTCGCGCCACATACGGCCGGCCGCTTCGTCGTCAACGCCGAGAGCTTCGCCGATGCGCGAGGCCGGTTGCAGAAAACGTGCTAAATACGCAGTTTCGAGCGCGGCCGCTTCACGTTCGGCCCGATCGCCAGTCGGCTCCGTCGTCGTCGTGATTGTGTGTTTCTCTGTTTCAATGCTTACGGCGCCGGAACCCGTTGATAAATGGGAACATCGCCAATTCCACGGGCAATAGGTTTCAGCTTTTTGGCAATCAGGTTCAGTGGGGAGTGAAGTTAACTTCACTAACGGCTCGGCCGGCACCGTGGTTGAAATGATTGCCTCGGCCGGACGCTCGACCTGGTCGCCGGCCGGCTCGACTGAAGTTAACTTCACTGCCGCCACCGGCTCAACCCCGGCAAATAAAGGCGCCGCGGCCGGCTCGACCGCCCCGCCCTCATGTGGCAATGTTCTGTCAGTGACCCGCAACGCCGCGGCCGCGGCCGGCGCCTCGACCGACGCGACCAGCGGCCGGCGCTTGCACTTGCGCGCGGCCGGCAACGGCGCCGCGGCGAAGTTCTCGGGACACGCCTTGATACCGCCGCGGCCGTCACGCTTGATAAATCCCTTGCCCTGCAGTTCCGCGATCGCCTCATAGACCATGCGCGGTGTTTTGCCCGTCAACGCCACGTAATCGCCGATCGGGATATGTGCGTATTCCGGCCGGCGAACGGCCGAGGTTGTACGCTCTATCACGAACAAAACAATTGCTAATTGGATACCCTCGGCACGCCGCGCGAGCGCATGAAACGGAGCCTTATCGACCGCGAGAAACCCGTTTTCGGGTGGCAGTTCAGGGGGGCAGTCCAACTCCGTTGACAACTTATCTGTTATCAGAAGTCGTTGAGAAAATTGGGCTAAATTCGCTTTAGCGGCTTTTTTTCTGGCTGGAAATGCTATACTCGATTCAGTTTCAGGCCGTCGCACGGTTCACCTCGCACGGTTTCCGTTCACGGTCTACTGACGGCACGATGTTGATAGCATCGTGCCGTTTCCTTTTTTTTGCGAAGGAAACAGCCGTCTTAGACTCGTAAACTATCGTATCGTTGACTACGTTATCACAGCGGCGAGACATAGCGTAACCCCAATGTTGGGTGCGCCTTGCCGGGTTTATTACGGTTGCAAAGGCCCCGCACCCGCCGTCGGGATTCGACAGCAACCGCCCGATGTTGGCGGATCAATCC
>Ga0310813_10002982_pt1 | contig 10270 bp, 7 predicted proteins | sample YN3metagenome_FD_203086 | JGI IMG/M metagenome (GOLD analysis project Ga0310813, IMG submission 203086) | Soil microbial communities from experimental microcosm in Duke University, North Carolina, United States - YN3 | ecosystem: Engineered > Artificial ecosystem > Soil microcosm > Unclassified ... | reverse complement strand
ATTCCTGCATCAGCGAGATGCCCGGTCCCGAAGTCGCCGTGAACGCGCGCGCGCCGTTCCACGCCGCGCCGATGACCATGCCGATCGACGCGAGCTCGTCCTCGGCCTGCACGATCGCGTAGCGCCGCTCGCCGGTAACAGGATCGGTGCGCAGCTTGCGGCACCACTTGGAGAAGCTCTCCGCGAGCGACGACGACGGGGTAATCGGATACCACGCGGCGACGGTCGCGCCGCCATAGACGGCGCCGAGTGCCGCGGCCGCGTTGCCGTCGATGAAGATGCGCTCGCCGACGGCGTCACGGCGCGCGACCGTGAGTCCGATCGGGCACTGGAAATGCTCGAGCGCGTACTCGCGCCCGAGGGCGAGCGCCTTGCGGTTCGACTCGAGCAGCGCTTCCTTGCCGCGGTACTGCTCGGAGAAGAGCCGCTCGATCTCGCCGGCGTCGATGTCGAGCAGCGCCGACAGCGCGCCGAGGTAGATGATGTTCTTGAACAGCTGGCGCTGCCGCGCATCCGTATAGTTGGCGTTGCAGATCGCCGTGAGCGGCACGCCGAGCAGCGCGACGTCGTCGCGGAACTTCGACGGCGGCAGCGCCTTGGTCGAATCGTAGAAGAGGTAGCCGCCGGCCTCGATCTCCGAGACGTCTTTTTCCCACGTCTGCGGGTTCATCGCGACCATCAGGTCGACGCCGCCGCGGCGGCCACGCCAGCCGGCCTCGACGATGCGCACCTCGTACCACGTGGGCAGGCCCTGGATGTTCGACGGAAAGATATTGCGCGCGGCCACCGGCACGCCCATGCGCAGGATCGCGCGCGCGAACAAGCCGTTCGCCGACGCGGAGCCCGAGCCGTTGACGTTCGCGAACTTCACGACGAAGTCGTTGACGCGGGCAACCGGCTTCACGCGGGCGTCCATCGTCAGTCGCGAAGGGCCGCCCCGAGCGACTGACCAGCCCCCCGGGGGGCAGCGAGCGCAGCGAGCGTGGGGGGATGTTTCATCAATCGTCCTAATCGGCCGCGATGCCGGCGAATTCGGCCGGCTGCGCACGAACGCGGGCGCGCGTCGCCCGATCGTCGGCGTGCGCAACGTCGAGCAGGAACTTCTGCATGTCCCAAGCGCCGGTCGGGCAGCGCTCGGCGCACAGCCCGCAGTGCAGGCAAACGTCCTCGTCCTTGACCATCACGCGGCCGGTTCGCACCGGCGGCGACACGTACAGCGCCTGCTCGGCGTTCGTGGCGGGCGCGGTGAGCCGTTCGCGCAGGTCAGCCTCGTCGCCGTTCGCCGTGAACGTGATGCAGTCCATCGGGCAGATGTCGACGCACGCATCGCACTCGATGCACAGCTTGCCGGCGAACACCGTCTGCACGTCGCAATTGAGGCAGCGCTGCGCTTCCGCGTACGCGAGCTTCGGGTCGAATCCGAGCTCGACCTCCGTACGGATGTCGCGCAGCGCGATCGTGACGTCCTTGAGCGGCACGCGATAGCGACGGTCGCCGTTGATCGCGTTGTCGTAGCTCCACTCGTGGATGCCCATCTTCTGCGACACGAGGTTCACGTGCGGCGGCGGGCGCTGCTCGAGCGACTCACCCCGGCATTGCAGGTCGATCGAGATCGCCGCGTCGTGGCCGTGCGCGACGGCCCAGATGATGTTCTTCGGCCCGAACGCCGCATCGCCTCCGAAATACACGCCCGGCCGTGACGATTCCATCGTCGTGCGATCGACGATCGGCATCCCCCACTGGTCGAACGCAATCCCGAGGTCGCGCTCGATCCACGGGAACGCGTTTTCCTGCCCGATCGCGACCAGCACGTCGTCGCACGGGACATGCACCGGCGGCTCGCCGGTCGGAACCAGCTGGCGGCGCCCGCGCGCGTCGCGCTGCGCGGCCACCTTCTCGAAGCGAACGCCGGTGAGGCGTCCGTTATCGTGCGTGAATTCGAGCGGCACGAGGTAATTGTGGATCGGGATTCCCTCGTGCATCGCGTCTTCCTTCTCCCACGGCGATGCCTTCATTTCGTCGAAGCCCGAGCGCACGACGACCTGCACGTCGTCACCGCCGAGTCGCCGCGAGCTGCGGCAGCAGTCCATCGCCGTGTTGCCGCCGCCCAGCACGACGACGCGCTTGCCGATCTTCGTCGTGTGGCCGAACGACACGGACGAGAGCCAGTCGATGCCGATGTGGATGTTCGCGGCCGCTTCCCGCCGGCCGGGAACGTCGAGATCGCGTCCCCGCGGTGCGCCGCTGCCGACGAAGATCGCGTCCCAGTTGCCGCGCAGAAGCTTCGCGAGCGAATCGATGCGCTCGCCGCCGCGAAACTCGATGCCCTCGTCGAGTATGTAGCCGACCTCCTCGTCGATCACGCGATCGGGCAAGCGGAACTTCGGGATCTGCGTGCGCATCATCCCGCCGGCTTGCGGGTCGGCGTCGAAGATCACGCATTCATAGCCGAGCGGCGCGAGGTCGCGCGCGACCGTGAGCGACGCCGGGCCGGCACCGACCAGCGCGACACGCTTGCCATTGCGCGTCGATGCGCGCTTCGGCAGTCGCGGCCGTATGTCGTCCTTGTAATCGGCAGCGACGCGCTTCAGGCGGCAGATCGCGACCGGTTCCGGCTTCGCGTCCGAACGGCGGTGCTCGACCGAGCCCTGCTCGACGCGGCCGCGCCGGCACGCAGGCTCGCACGGTCGATCACACGTGCGCCCGAGGATCCCGGGAAAGACGTTCGACTTCCAGTTGACCAGATAGGCGTCCGAGTACCGGCCCGCCGCGATCAACCGGATGTATTCGGGAACGGGGGTGTGGGCCGGACATGCCCACTGACAATCGACGACCTTGTGAAAATAGTCGGGATGCGCGATGTCCGTGGGGTTCAATCCGTCTCCTCGCCCGGCAAAGGGCGTTGTCGTCGGCGTTCCGGTGGCTTGGACCGGAATCGGGGCTCTCCGTTGCCTTGCCATCGATGCTACGCCTGCCGGCTTAGCAAGAAAAGCGCCCCAAATGCAAGCATTTGAAACACGTCGGGTTTTTGCAACACGGCCCAATGATTCGACCGCCAGGCCGCGACGCGCCGCGTTAGGGCGCCACGCTAGAATGGCACTCCAGCGATCGGCTGGACCTCGATCCCCGTGTACGCTCTCCCCGCCTGTTGATGAACGCCCCTGAACGCGCGCCGATTCGCCTCACGCAGTTTTCCCACGGCGGGGGCTGCGGCTGCAAGATCGCGCCCGGCGTGCTGCAGAAGCTTCTCGGCGACATCGATCGCGCGCGCGTACCCGGCGCGTTGCTCGTGGGCATCGAGACCGCCGACGACGCGGCCGTCTATCGGCTGAATCGCAGCCAGGCGATCGTGGCGACGACGGATTTCTTCACGCCGATCGTCGACGATCCGTTCGATTTCGGGGCGATCGCCGCGACGAACGCGATCTCCGATATCTACGCGATGGGGGCGACGCCGCTGTTCGCGCTGGCGATCGTCGGCATGCCGATCGACTCGCTCCCGCTCGACGTGATCCGGCGTATCCTCGAAGGCGGTGAATCGGTGTGCAACCGGATCGGCATCCCGATCGCCGGCGGCCACACGATCGACTCCGTGGAGCCGATCTACGGGCTGGTCGCGATCGGGGTCGTGTCGCCCGACGACCTGAAGCGCAATGCCGGCGCACGGCCGGGCGACGCGATCATCCTCGGCAAGGCGCTCGGCGTGGGCATCTACAGCGCGGCGCTCAAGCGCGACGCACTGCCACCTGGCGCGTATCAGACGCTCATCGCCAGCACGACACAACTCAACACGCCCGGCATCACCCTCGGCGCCTTGCCCGACGTGCATGCGATGACCGACGTCACCGGATTCGGCCTGCTCGGGCACCTGCTCGAGATGTGTCGCGGTTCCGGTATCGGCGCGATGATCGACTTCTCGCAACTGCCGCTCCACCCCGGCGTGCTCGACTTGGCGGGGAAGGGCTTCGTCACCGGCGCGTCGAGGCGCAACTTCGACGCGTACGGCGACCAGGTGACGTTCGCCGCGTCGATCGGAGATGCCGAGCGCGCGCTGCTCACCGACCCGCAGACATCGGGAGGATTGCTCGTCGCGTGCGCGCCGGAGATCGTGCACGACGTGCTCGACGTCTTTCGGCACGAAGGCTTCGCCAGCGCGACGAAGATTGGCCGCTTCAAGTCCGGTGCGCCGCGGATCGAGGTGCGTTAACGCCGGATCTCCTCCTCCCCCGCGAGCGGGGAGTGGGGGTGAGAGGGTCACCGCCTGATCGCTATCCGATACGCCGCAAGAGCCGCGATCCCGCCGACAGCGAGCGTGTAGAGCGCGACGCGCCGCGACTCGTCGAGCGCGAACAGCAGCGTCACCGCCACCGGCGCGAACGCCTTCAGGATGAACTGCGGCTGCGCGAGGCGGCCGAGCAGCGCGCCGTAGTCGCGCGCGCCGAATAGTGCCGCTGGCACCGTGCCGCGCACGATCGTCATCACGCCGTTGCTCCAGCCGTAGAGCAGCGCGAACGCGAACGCGATGGGCCACGCGCCGCGCACGAGCCACAGCACGATCATCGCGACGCCGAGCAACGTAAAGGCGAGCGTGCCTATGCGAAGTGCCGACAGGCGACTTGAAAACGCGAATTCGACGACGCGGCCTGCGACCTGCATCGGCCCGATCAGCGCGCCGACCAGCACCGCATCGCGCGCCGCGAGGCCGCCCGCCGCGAGCAGCACGACGAGGTGCGCGGAAATCGCCGACGAGAGGAACGCCGCCACCGCGAAGGCAGCGGCAAGCCACGCGAACGCACCGCGCCGCGCCTGCCCGCCGGCGGCACCGGGCGCCGCCGGATGCGCATCGGCGCGCATCGCACCCGACGGCACGAAGGCGAGATGCAACGGCAGGCAGATGCACGCGTTGAGCGCCGCGTGCACGGCGAACGCGAAGCGCCAGCCGCGGGCCTCGAGCAGATATTGCGACAGCGGCCAGAACACGGTGCTCGCGAAGCCACCGAACAGCGTGAGCGCCGTCACCGCGCGTCGATACGACGGGCCGGCGACGCGAAACAGCGTGGCGAACGCCGGGTCGTAAAGGCACGCCGCCATCGCCACGCCGGCGACGAGCCATCCGACGAGCATCACCGCGCCGTTCGTCGACGCGGCGAGCAGCGCGCACGCGATCGCGCCGAGCACCGAACCGCCGGCGAGGACGCCCCGTCCGCCGTAGCGATCGATGCGGATGCCGATCCACGGCGATGCGATTCCCGACAGGAACAACCCGGCGGTGAAGCTGCCGTACAGCACGACGTCGGTCACGCCGAGCGTAAGCGCCATCGGCGGGCCGAGCACGGCGATCGAATAGAACAGCGTCCCCCACGACACGATCTGGGCGATGCCCAGCGCGCACACCAGTCGCCGCAGTTCCATGCGGGAAAGCGGCGGCTCGCTGACCCTAACGGTGCTTGAACTGCGGCTTGCGCTTCTCGACGAACGCGCGCATGCCTTCCTTCTGGTCGTCGAGCGCGAACGTCGAATGGAATTCGCGGCGCTCGAACGCGAGGCCGTCGGTGAGCGAGGACTCGTAGGCGCGGTTGATCGCTTCCTTGATCTTCATGACGACCGGCAGCGAGAACGACGCGATCTTCGCAGCCGTCGCGAACGCTTCCTGCTCGAGTTCGATCGCCGGCACGACGCGCGCAACGAGGCCCGCACGCTCGGCCTCGTCGGCGGGGATCATGCGGCCGGTGAGGCACCACTCCATCGCCTTCGACTTGCCGACCGCGCGGGGGAGCCGTTGCGTGCCGCCGAAGCCGGGCATCGTGCCGATGGTGATCTCCGGCTGGCCGAAGCGCGCGGTGTCTGCTGCGATGATGATGTCGCATGCCATCGCAAGCTCGCAGCCGCCGCCAAGCGCATAGCCGGCAACCGCCGCGATGACCGGCTTGCGCATGCGGCGAATGCCTTCCCAGTCGCTCGTGATGTAGTCGTCACCGTAGACCTTCGCGTAGTCCCATTCCGCCATTGCGCCGATGTCGGCACCGGCGGCGAACGCCTTTTCGTTGCCGGTGATGATCGTGCAGCCGATCGCGGGATCGGCGTCGTTCGCGAACAGCGCTTCGCAGATCTCGCGCGCGACGTCGTTGTTGAGCGCGTTCATCCGCTGCGGGCGGTTGATGCGGATGAGCGCAACACGCGCGCGCGTCTCGAGGATCAGATGTTCCGGCATCGTCGGCACTCCGGAGAAGGTGGTCGCATAATAGCGAATCGACCTCGAGCGAAGAAGGCGGATCATGAACAAGGTCTACGCCACTGCCCGCGATGCGCTGCAAGGGCTGCTGCGCAACGACATGACGATCGCCGCCGGTGGCTTCGGCCTGTGCGGCATCCCGGAGAACCTCATCCAGGCCGTCGTCGAGAGCAACGTCAAGGGATTGACCATCGTCGGCAACAACGCCGGCGTCGACGACTTCGGCATGGGACTGCTGCTCAAATCGCGGCAGGTGCGCAAGGTGATCGCCTCCTACGTCGGCGAGAACAAGGAGTTCGAGCGCCAGGTGCTCGCGGGCGAGCTCGAGCTCCAGCTGACGCCGCAGGGCACGCTTGCCGAAAAACTGCGCGCAGGCGGCGCCGGCATCCCGGGCTTCTACACACGCACCGCCGCCGGCACGCCGCTCGCGGAGGACAAGGAAACGCGCACGTTCGGCGGCCGCGAGTACGTGCTCGAGGAAGGCATCCGCGCCGACGTGTCGATCGTCAAGGCGTGGAAGGGCGACACGGCCGGCAACCTCATCTACCGCATGACGTCGCGCAACTTCAATCCGATGATCGCCACCTGCGGCAACGTGACGGTGGCGGAGGTCGAGGAGCTGGTCGAGGCCGGACAGCTTGCGCCCGACCAGATCCACACGCCCGGCATCTACGTCGACCGCATCATCCAGGGCGCGAAATACGAGAAGCGCATCGAGTTCCGGACGACCGCAGGCGCCGCCGCGAAGAAGGACTCGCCGGTGCGCGAGATGATGGCGCGGCGTGCCGCACGCGAGCTTCGCGACGGCTACTACGTGAACCTCGGCATCGGCATTCCGACGATGGTCGCGAACTTCATCCCGCAGGGCATCAACGTGACGCTGCAGTCGGAGAACGGCCTGCTCGGCATCGGGCCGTTTCCCGCCGAGGATCAGGTCGATCCCGACCTGATCAATGCGGGCAAGCAGACGATCACGACGATCCCGGGCAGCAGCTTCTTCTCGAGCGCCGACTCGTTCGCGATGATTCGCGGCGGCCACATCGACCTGTCGATCCTCGGCGGCCTCGAGGTCGCGCAGAACGGCGACCTCGCGAACTGGATGGTGCCGGGCAAGATGGTGAAGGGGCCCGGGGGCGCGATGGATCTCGTCTCGGGAGTGAAGCGCGTGATCGTGCTGATGGAGCACACGGCGCGCGACGGCACCCCGAAGATCCTCGAGCGCTGCACGCTGCCGATCACCGGCAAGGGCGTCGTCAACATGATCATCACGGATCTGTGCGTGTTCGACGTGCTGGCGCACGGCGAGGGTTTGGTGCTGCGCGAGCTTCATGCCGGCGTGACGCTCGAGGACGTGCAGGCGAAGACGGGCTGCGCGTTCCAGGTGTCGCTCGCGTCCTGAGCGAGCGGGCATACGGCACCATCGTCGGGGCACGGCGCATGAAAGTCGCGATCCTCGACGACTATCACGACACGCTGCGCACGCTCGACTGCTTTCGCACGCTCGCCCCGCACGACGTCACGATCTTCAACGATCATGTCCAGGACGTCGATCGGCTCGCTACGCGCCTTGCGGGCACCGAAGCGCTGGTGCTGATCCGCGAGCGCACGCAGGTCCGCGCGCCGCTGCTCGAGCGCTTGACGAAGCTGCGGCTCATCAGCCAGCGCAGCGTCTATCCGCATATAGACATCGACGCCTGCACGCGCCTCGGCATCGTCGTCTCGTCCAGCCAGCACGCCGATACGCCCTCCTACGCCGCGGCCGAGCTCACGTGGGGACTCGTGCTGGCCGCGATGCGCCAGATCCCCCAGCAAATGGACGCGCTGAAGGCGGGCCGATGGCAGATCGGCGTCGGCCACACGCTGCGCGGCAAGACGCTCGGCATTCACGGGTACGGCAGGATCGGCGCAGTCGTAGCCGGTTACGGCAAGGCGTTCGGCTGCGACGTCGTCGTGTGGGCGCGCCCGGCCTCGCGCGAACGTGCGCGGGCGGACGGCTACGGCGTCGCGGAGAGCAAGGAAGCGTTGTTCGCGGAATCCGACATCGTGTCGCTGCACATGCGGCTCGTCGACGCCACGCGCGGCATCGTCACGGCGGACGATCTCGCGCGGATGAAGCCCACGGCGCTCCTCGTCAATACGAGCCGCGCGCCGCTGATCGAGGCGGGCGCGCTCGTGGCGGCGCTGCGCAACGGCCGGCCCGGGATGGCAGCCGTCGACGTCTACGAGGAAGAGCCGTTGCGCGACCCGCAGCATCCGCTGCTGCAGCTTCCGAACGTCGTCTGCACGCCGCACATCGGCTACGTCACGCGCGACGAGTACGAAATCCAGTTCGCGGACATCTTCGAGCAGATCAACGCGTACGCGGCGGGCGCGCCGATCAACGTCGTCAACCCGGGGGTTCTCGCGCACCGGCGTGCTGCCCCTTGATGCGCGAACGCGGTTCGTATCGCGCGCTTGCGCGGCCGCATCGGAGCGGTTTCGAATGAGTCATCTGGAGCTCGCCGCTCTCACCAAGCGCTACGACGCGGTGACGTCGGTCGACGCCATCGACCTTCACGTCGAGCGTGGCGAGTTCATCTGCCTCCTCGGGCCTTCGGGCTGCGGCAAGACGACCACGCTGCGGATGCTCGCCGGCTTCGTGGCGCCCGATGCCGGCGAGATTCGCGTCGACGGCCGCACGCTGTCGTCGCCGGCAAGCGTGGTGCCGCCCGAGCGGCGCAACATGGGCATGATCTTCCAGAGCTATGCCGTGTGGCCGCACATGACGGTGCGCGACAACGTCGGGTACGGCCTGCGCATGCAATCGCTGCCGGCTGCGGAGCGCGCGTCGCGCACCGACGCGTTGCTGCGCGCCACCCAGCTGGCGAACCTAGGCGAGCGCTACCCCGGCGAGCTTTCGGGCGGCCAGCAGCAGCGGGTTGCACTCGCGCGCGCGCTCGCGCCGCATCCCGGAATCCTGCTGCTCGACGAGCCGCTGTCGAATCTCGACGCCAACCTGCGCGCCGAGATGCGCTTCGAGATCCGGCGGCTGCACGACGAATATGGCAACACGTCGATCTACGTCACTCACGATCAGGTCGAGGCGATGACCATGGCCGACCGCATCGTCGTGATGAACGCGGGGCGCATCGAGCAGATCGGCACGCCGGAGGACGTCTACGACCGCCCCGCGTCGCGCTTCGTCGCGCGCTTCATCGGAGGCAGCAACGTGCTCGACGGCACGCGGGTCGAAGACCAGCGCGTCGACGTCGCCGGTCACGTCATCGAAGTCGAGCACGGCGAGTTCGCCGGCGCCGGCTGCGCCATGAGCATCTGCGTCAAGACGCACGACATCGAGCTTTCCGCGGACGACGGCCTCGATGGTGCGAACACGCTGCCGGGCGTGGTGCGCAGCCAGGCATATCTCGGCAGTCACCGCGACTACATCGTCGACGTCGGGCAAGAGATCTTGATCGCCGCACCGCCATCGCTCAACATACCGGCCGGATCGAAGGTGAAGGCGCGCCTGCGGCCCGAACGCTGTCGCGGCATCGTTCGTTGAGAAGATGCGCGCTCCTTGACGCGCGCGAGAAGGAGGAGACTGATGAAATTCGCCAGAACGGCGGCATTCGCCGCCACGCTGTTCGCATGCCTGCTCGCCACGCCGACGCTCGGACAGGAAACAACGCCCGCGCTGCTCGCCGCCGCCGCGAAGGAAGGCAAGGTCGTCTGGTACACGGCCGTCGACGTCAAGGTCGCCGAGGCGGTCGCCAAGGTGTTCCGCGCCGACTATCCGAACATCCAGCTCGACGTCGAGCGCTCGGGCTCCGAGCGCGTGTTCCAGCGCATCACGCAGGAGCTGCAGTCGAACATCCACAATGCGGACGTCGTGAATTCATCCGACGCGTCGCATTTCCTGATGTGGAAGCAGCAGCAGCTGCTGGCGCGCCACGTGCCGCCGGATGTGCAACGCTTCCCGGCGCAGTACAAGGACCCGGACGGCTTCTACGCCGTTTGGCGTGCCTCGCTGTCGGTGATGGGCTACAACACCAACCTCGT
>Ga0310813_10002981_pt1 | contig 10274 bp, 7 predicted proteins | sample YN3metagenome_FD_203086 | JGI IMG/M metagenome (GOLD analysis project Ga0310813, IMG submission 203086) | Soil microbial communities from experimental microcosm in Duke University, North Carolina, United States - YN3 | ecosystem: Engineered > Artificial ecosystem > Soil microcosm > Unclassified ... | reverse complement strand
ACCGGCCCGCCGCGCCTCGCGCTCATGAACCTCGGCTTCCTGCTTCGCGGTGGATGCCGCAGCCGAACTGCGCGCTTCGGCCGCGTCGCGTTGCCGGGCCGTTTGCGCAGCAGTGGGCGTGACGGCAGACGCGCTGGCGGGTTCGTCGGTCGACGACCTCGCCACCGCTTGTTCGGCGGCCGGTGTCAGCGGATCCTTGATCGGCGACTGGATCGCGTCTTCATGCGAGGGCGGTAGCGAAGCCGCCGGGTCAGCCGGCGTCGCGCTGGGTTTCGGCGCGCCAGAGGTTGCGCCGGCCGGCACTGGCGACGCCGAAGGCGAGGATGGGCTGCCGGGCGTGCCGGCGTTGTCGGGTTTATTTTCGCTCATGACAGTCAGTCAGGCGCCTTCCACGCGAACGAATGAATATGCCCTGATTATCCGCTAGCGCAGCACGCCCGGCAAACCCGCACACATTTGCTCACATTGTTGCGGACGGTCCAGAGGAGGTGTCTTTGGGGGCCGCGTCGAAGGAAACGTCCTTAAGGAACCAAGGCGCAGGCCCAATGACTCACGGGTCCGGCTGCTCCTCGAACGTTTCGCGCAAGGCGATCTGCATCGCCGCGTGGATCTTCACGCACCAGCGCCACACGAACGCGAGCAGCACCGCCGCGCAGATCAGCACCGCGACGAGCAAACCGGCCGGCGGCAGAATGCTGCCGGAGAGCGCCGCGACCAGCAGAAATACGCCGGCCATCGACACCACCGGCACCAGATCCGAGATCGCATATCGAAGCGCGCTCGTGAAGCGCCCCGCTGTCGCCGGCTGCACGCCCACTTCCGCGAGCAGCAGCGCAAGCGACTTCGTCTTGCGATAGACCGCCACCAGAAACGGCATCGACACGACTAGCGCGACACCCCACTGCACCGCGCGCTGCATCGGTTCGGCATCGATCCAGTGTGCGAGCAGCTTGCCCGTGTAAGGCGCGCTATACGACACGCCGAGAAAGATCGCGGCCACCAGCGCGAGATTGATGGCAATCTGCAAAATGATCCGCCGCGTCATGCTGAAGAGCGTCGGCTCGCCGCTCGCCGTGCGGAGGCTGCGCAGCCACTGGCCGTAGAGGCCGAACACGTTGGCGAGCGTGCCAGGCATCGCTCGGCCGAGGCGCTGCGTGAGCGGATCGGCCGCGCGGATCAGATACGGCGTGAACAGCGTGGTCAGCGCGGAGACCGCTACCGCGATCGGATACAGAAACGCGCTCGTCACCTTCAGCGTCAAACCGAGCGACGCGATGATGAACGAGAACTCGCCGATCTGCGAAACGGTCATGCCGACGCGCATCGACGTGCGCGCGTCCTGGCCCGAGAGAAAGGTGCCGAGCCCGCACGAAACGATCTTGCCGATGATCACCGCCACCGTGATCACCGCGATCGGCCATGCGTAGTCGAGCAGCACGGCCGGGTTCAGCATCAGCCCGATCGTCACGAAGAAGATCGCGGAAAAGGCGTCGCGCAACGGCGCGATCAGATGTTCGATCCGATGCAGATGGCGCGATTCGGCCATGATCGCGCCGATCAGGAACGCGCCGAGCGCAATGCTGTAGTCGAGCTTGACCACCAGCAGACAGAAGCCGAAGCAAAAGCCGAGCACCGACACCAGCAGCATCTCGTCGCTGCGCGTGCGCGCCACGTAGTTCAGCGCGCGCGGCACCACCAGCACGCCGACCAGCAGCGACACCGTCATGAACAGCAGCAGCTTGCCGAGCGTGACCATCGCGAGACCGGCGCTCAACTGCCCGGTCTGCGCGATGCCGGTCAGGAGCACCAGCATCGCGATGCCGAGAATGTCCTCGACGATCAGAATGCCGAACACCAGTTGCGCGAAGCCCTCGCGCTTCAAGCCCAGCTCGGACAGCGCCTTGACGATGATGGTGGTCGACGAGATCGCGAGGATCGCGCCGAGGAACAGCGAATCCATCGGACTCCAGCCGAATGCGCTGCCGATCTCGTAGCCGATCCACAGCATCAGCACGATCTCGGAAAGCGCCGCGACGATCGCCGTCGCGCCGACCTGGAAGAGCTTGCGCAGACTGAATTCGAGCCCCAGTGAAAACATCAGGAACACCACGCCGAGTTCGCCGAGCGTCTGGATGGTCTGCTCGTCGTGAATCAGCTGGAACGGCGGCGTGTACGGTCCGATGATCAGGCCGGCGGCGATGTAACCGAGCACCACCGGCTGCTTCAGGCGATGGAACAGCACGGTGACAACGCCGGCGAGCGCCATCACGACCGCCAGATCCTGAATGAAGCCAATCCCCTGGTGCATGAATGTATTCCTTACAAAAAGTAATCTACAAGAAGCGCAGTGTAACAGCCGAAGCGGACCCGCCGAATCCCGCAAAGCGCCGAAGGACGTGGATTTGCGGGTTTGCGCCAGGCTCCGCATACCGTTGGCGGCTCAGAAATATTTTTGACGCGCTGGACGCCTGTGAAATATCACAATAATATTTGTCGAATATTCTTCTGGGAGTCGAGTGATGCTGCAGTTGTCGTTCAATGTTATAGACCGCGCTGGCGAGAGCCGCGCCGAGCGTTTCGAAGTGGGCCGTCTGACGATTGCCGGGTGGGCCGGCCGCGATCAGGCGGCCATCGAGCATCACATCGCCGAGCTGGCCGAACTGGGCGTGAAGCGCCCATCCACCACGCCGTGCTTCTACCGCCTCGGCGCGGAACTGCTGACGCAGGCCGAACAGATCGATGTGGTCGGCGTGAAGTCCAGCGGCGAAGCCGAATGCGTGCTGGTGCAATCGCCGGCGGGGCTGCTGGTCACGATCGGCTCCGATCACACCGACCGCGAAGTCGAGGCATACGGCGTGACCGTCTCCAAGCAGGTCTGCCCGAAGCCGCTCGCTCGCGACGCCTGGCGTTTCGACGAGGTCGCCGGCCATTGGGATCAACTCGAACTGCGCGCCTATGCGCTCGCGAACGGCGAGCGGCGCGTCTATCAGCAAGGCAGCGTCGCGTCGCTGCTGCCGGCCGCCGACCTGCTCGCGCGCGCGCCGCTCACGCCAGGCGCCGTGATGTTCTGCGGCACGCTGGCGGTGCAAGGCGGCATCGTCGGGATGGCCGACGGCGACGCGCTCGAACTCGAATTGCACGACCCCATCCTGAACCGCACGCTGCGCCACGCCTATCGCGTGCGCGCGCTACCTATCGTCGAATGAGGCGCGCATGAACTCCCCCTCGCTTTCCGTCAGCGCCGACGCGTCGTCCGACGCGTGGCTCGAAGCCGCCGCGTTGCGCAAGATCACCTGGCGCATCATGCCGTTCCTGTTTCTCGTCTACGTGCTGTCGTACCTGGACCGCGTCAACATCGGTTACGCGAAGCTGCAGTTCACCGGCGACCTCGGCCTGTCGAACGCGGCCTACGGACTCGGCGCGGGGATCTTTTTCTTCGGCTACTTCGTGTTCGAGGTGCCGAGCAATCTGCTGTTGAAGAAGTTCGGCGCGCGCGCCACGATCGCCCGCATCACGATGCTGTGGGGCCTGCTGTCGTGCCTGATGATGTTCGTGCGCAGCGAAACAATGTTCTACGTGCTGCGCTTTTTCCTCGGCGTGGCCGAAGCGGGGCTGGTGCCGGGCGTGGTGCTGTATCTGACCTTCTGGTTTCCGTCCGACCGGCGCGCGCGGATGGTCGCCGTGTTCATGGCGGCGATTCCGGTGGCGGGCATCATCGGCGCGCCGCTGTCGGGCTTTCTGATGTCGGCGCTGCATGACGCGCACGGCCTGCGCGGCTGGCAGTGGATGTTCATGATCGAAGGGATTCCGTCGATTCTCGCGGGCTTCTGGGCGCTCGCCGTGCTGCGCAACACGCCCGCCGAAGCCGCGTGGCTCAGTGCTGACGAAAAGCGCGTGATCACGAGCCGCATCGCGCGGGAAAACAGCGCGGCCGAGACCGCCGGCGCCGAGCACAATCTCGCCACCGCGCTGCGCTCGGGCCGCTTCTGGCTGCTCACGCTGATCTATTTCTGCCTCGTCACCGGCAACGCGGGCTTCTCGTTCTGGCTGCCGCAGATCGTCAAGGATCTCGGCGTGACGAACCTCGTCACCAATGGCTTCGTCACTGCGATTCCGTATCTGGCGGCGGGTATCGGCATGATCCTGATCGGGCGCTCGTCGGACATTACGGGCGAGCGGCGCTGGCATTACGCGGTGTGCTGCTTCATCGGCGCGGCCGGACTGCTCGGCAGCGCGTCGGTGACGAACTCGATTCCGCTCGCCGTCACCGGCCTGTCGATCGCGTATATCGGCATCCTCGCGGGCTTCGGCATCTTCTGGTCGATGTCGACGACGTTCCTGCAAGGCACGGCTGCCGTCGCCGGGATCGCGGTGATCAACTCGATCGCGAACCTCGCGGGCTATGTGAGCCCGTATGTGCTCGGCATCGTCAAGGACGCGACGCACAGCGTGACGTTCGGGCTGGTGCTGATCGCGGGGGCGTTGATCGTCGGCGGGCTGGTGACGCTGATGATGCCGCGCGTGAAGGTGCAGCACGCGGCGCCGATGTCGGCGAGGCGTGCCTGAGTCGCGGCTGGGGCGCGCCTCGCGCGCACCGGCCACGCCGATCACCCTCACCACCCCGCCCACGCAAAACCTTGCTCTACAATGCGGACGACATTGCCCGCTTGCCTTTCCCATGACGCTTTCGCAGACTGCCCGCCCTTCCCCGCCCACTCGCGTGACCGCCGCCGCGAGCCTCGCCGAACAGGCGTATGCGTTCGTCAAACGCGAGATCATCACGATGCGGCTGCGGCCGAGCGAAGTGCTCAACGAAGCGGAACTGATGGCGCTGACCGGGATCGGCAGAACGCCGGTTCACCAGGCGCTGCATCGCCTCGTACACGAAGGCATGCTGACCATCATGCCGAGAAAGGGCATCATGGTGCGGCCGGTTTCGCTCGACGACGTGCTGGCGATCATCGACGTGCGCCTCGTCAACGAAAGCTACTGCGTGGAACTGGCCGCGCGCCACGCGCAGCAGCACGATTACGACGCGATGCAGGCGCTGCTGGAGCGTTCGTCGGGGTGCGTCGTGGCGCACGACATCGAAGGCATGATGGATATCGACCGCGAGTTTCATCTGGCGATCTCGGCCGCCTCGCGCAACCCGGTGCTGGCCGATATCCTGCGCGGTCTGCATGAACGCTCGCTGCGCTTCTGGTTCATTTCGCTGTCCGAGCCGCATCATCTCGAAGACGTGCACGAAGAACATCTCGAACTGTTTCGCCTGCTGCGCGAACGCGATGCCGAAGGCGCGCGTCAATCGGTGCAAAAGCATATCGAAGCGTTTCGTGCGACGCTGTTCAATCGCATCTGAACGCGTGCAACGCAGCGAGCCGCGCAAATTGGCCCGACCGCATTCCCCGACCCTTTGCCAGCGACCGCGTTTCCCCGATCAACCGGCTTCAACCCCGTTCAACCGGATTCCTACCGACATCATGGCCACTGAATTCACGCCCTTCCCGCCGCTTGCCCAGCTTGCCACCGACCTCGCCGCCGGCCGCACCACGAGCCGCGCGCTCGTCGAAACCGCGCTCGAACGGATCGCCGATCCGGCCGGCCAGGGCGCGGTCGCCTTCATGCACGTCGACGCCGACAGCGCCCGCGCCGCCGCCGACGCGCACGACCGGCTGCGCGCCGCCGGCACCGTGCTGTCGCCGCTCGCCGGGATTCCGGTGTCGGTCAAGGATCTGTTCGACATCGCAGGCCAGCCGACCCGCGCCGGTTCCATCGTGCTCGCCGACGCCCCGGCCGCGAAAGCGGACGCCGTCGCGGTGGCGCGCCTGAAGCGGGCCGGCGCCGTGATCGTCGGGCGCACCAACATGAGCGAGTTCGCGTTTTCCGGGCTCGGGCTAAACCCGCACTACGGCAATCCGCTGTCGCCGTACCAGCGCAACGTGAAAGGCGATGAGCGGATTTCGGGCGGCTCGTCGTCGGGCGCGGCGGCGTCGGTCGCGGACGGCATGGCAGCCGTCGCGCTCGGCACCGACACCGGCGGCTCGATCCGCATCCCGGCCGCGCTGTGCGGCCTGACCGGCTTCAAGCCGACCGCCGCGCGCATCCCCAAACAGGGCGGCGTGCCGCTGTCGCCCACGCTCGATTCGTTCGGGCCGATCGGCGTGTCGGTCGCGTGCTGCGCGCTGGTCGACCGGATGCTGGCGGGCCTCGAGCCGCGCATCCCGGCCGCCCGTCCGCTCGAAGGCGTGCGCCTCGGCGTCCTGACCAATTTCGTCACCGACGGCGTCGAACCGGCGGTCGCCGCTGCCATCGACACTGCGCTGAAGCATCTGGAAGCGGCCGGCGCAATCGTCAGCGAAGTGCGTTTCGCGCCGCTCGACCGCTTGCCCGAGATCAACCGCTTCGGCTTTTCGCCGATCGAAGCGTATGCCTGGCATCGTCCGCTGCTGGAAAAGCATCGCGAACAATACGACCCGCGCGTGCTCACTCGCATTCTGAAAGGCCAGCCGGCCAGCGCCGTCGACTATCTGGATCTCGTCGCCGAGCGCGACGCGATGCTTCACGAAGCCGCCCGCACGCTGTGGCAGCGCTTCGACGCGGTGGTCGCGCCGACGGTGCCGGTCGTGCCGCCGCGCGTGGCCGACCTGATTCACGACGACGACGCGTTCGGCCGCACCAACGCGCTGATCCTGCGCAATCCGAGCGTGTTCAACTTCCTCGACACCTGCGCGCTGTCCCTGCCCTGCCATCTGCGCGGCGACGCGCCGGTCGGTCTGATGCTGGCGGGCGCGCCGCACGCCGACGACGCGTTGCTGGCGATCGGCCGCGGCGCCGAGGCCGTGCTGAAGGCGATCCGCTGAGGCAGTGGGGCGGGCGGGCGGCCGCGCAATAGTGCGATAAGCGTGGGGGTGAGGGTTCGCGCTAGAATCGCGGGCACCCGCCCCTTTTTGTTTCGAGACCGCTCCAACGATCCATGAATAACGACACTGCGATGCTGCGCCGCGAGCGCTCCCTGCTGGTTCTGCTTGGCCTGATCTGCGTCGCCCTGGTGGGCGGCGCGTTGTATCTGCAGTATTTCCAGCACGAAGATCCGTGCCCGTTGTGCATCATCCAGCGTTATTTCTTCTTGCTGATCGCAGTCTTCGCGTTCCTTGGCGCGCGCTTTCACAGCTGGCGCGGCGTGCGCCTGCTGGAAGTGCTGGCGGCGTTGTCGGCGCTCGCGGGCATCGTCACCGCCGCACGGCATGTGTACGTGCAGGCCAATCCCGGCTTCAGCTGCGGCTTCGACGCGCTGCAGCCGGTGGTCGACAGCCTGCCCCCCGCGCAATGGCTGCCGGGCGTGTTCAAGGTCGCCGGCCTGTGCGAAACGGCTTATCCGCCGATTCTCGGCCTGACGCTGCCGATGTGGTCGCTGGTCGGGTTCGTGGTGGCGTTCATCCCGCTGGCGCTGAGCCTCGTGCGCAATCGCCGCCGGTTCGTCTGATTTCGCTATACGCCTAGCCGCTTACCGCGCTGACACCAGGCCGGGCTTCGCGTCGCCATTCACGGCGGCCGAAGGCCGGCTTTTTTGCGTCTGCGCGGTCCCGCGCTTACCCTGCCGCCCCAGCAGCGCCCGCCATACCCCGCCCCGCGGGGCTTCGCGCAATCCCGCCCGCGCCCGCAACTTCCCGGCTTCGCGCGAATCGTACTGACGTGACAACCGCACATGACCGTTGCCGCATAAGCTTCATACGATACGGGAAATATTTTCGGCGCGCGGTAATGCTATCTTCGGAACTGGATGGCGATCTACGTGCGCGAGGCCGGCTTTGGCGACCCCCTGCGTAACGCGCGCCCGGTCCGCACTGTCTTTCGGATTCGCCATGACAACGCAAACCATCCGCTTTTATCACCAGGGGTCCGTCCGCGAGGTCGCGGGCGTCCCGGCGACGCGCACCGTGCTTCAGCACCTGCGCGAGGATGTCCATTGCACCGGCACCAAGGAAGGCTGCGCCGAAGGCGACTGCGGCGCCTGCACGGTGGTCGTCGGCGAACTGGACGGGCGCGGCACGCTCGCGCTGAAGGCGGTCAACGCGTGCATCAAGTTGCTGCCCACGCTGGACGGCAAGGCGCTCTTCACCGTCGAAGACCTGCGCGGCTCCGACGGCGCGCTACACCCGGTGCAACAGGCGCTGGTCGACTGCCACGGTTCGCAATGCGGCTTCTGCACGCCCGGCTTCGTGATGTCGATGTGGGCGCTGTACGAAAACCAGCCGGCCGACGCCGGCCTGCCCACTCGCGACGAAATCAACGCCGCGCTGTCCGGCAATCTGTGCCGCTGCACCGGCTACCGGCCGATCGTCGAGGCGTCGCAGAAGATGTTCGACTATCCGCAATACCCGCGCGTGTCGCTCTTCCGCCAGGCCGTCGCCCACACGCTGCGCGGCCTGCAACGCGACGACACCTTCGAATACAGCGCGGCCGACACGCGCGGCGCGGCGTTCGGCTCGCCCACCTTCCGCGCGCCGCTCACGCTCGACGCGTTCGCCACGCTGCGCGCGGCGCACCCGCAGGCGCGACTGCTCGCCGGCAGCACCGATATCGGCCTGTGGGTCACCAAGCAGTTTCGCGATCTCGGCGACATCCTGTACATCGGCAACGTCGCCGAGCTGAAGACCATCGAGCGCGATGCGCAAACGCTGACGATCGGCGCGGCCGTCACGCTCGAAGACGCGTACGCGGCGCTCGCCGTCGACTACCCCGAACTCGCCGAACTATGGACGCGCTTCGCGTCGCTGCCGATCCGCAACGCCGGCACGCTCGGCGGCAATGTCGCGAACGGCTCGCCGATCGGCGATTCGATGCCCGCGCTGCTCGCGCTCAGCGCCGAAGTCGTGTTGCGCCACGGCGCGAAAACCCGCACGCTGCCGCTCGACGCGTTCTACCTCGGCTATCAGAAAACCGCTCTGGCGGCCGGAGAATTCGTCGCGGCGCTGCGCGTGCCGCGTCCGGCGGCCCATTTGCGCTTTCGCACGTACAAGGTGGCGAAGCGTTACGATCAGGACATCTCGGCGGTATGCGCAGCGTTCGCGCTGCACCTCGCTGACGACGGCACGATTCAGGAAGCCCGCATCGCGTTCGGTGGCATGGCGGCTACGCCCAGGCGCGCCGCGCAGACCGAAGCCGTGCTGAACGGCGCACCATGGAACGAAGGCACCGCGCGGCAAGCCATGAACGCACTCGTCGCCGATTACCAGCCGCTCACCGACATGCGCGCGTCGAGCGCGTATCGGCTGAAGGTGGCGCGCAACCTGCTGTGGCGCTTCCACCTCGAAACGCGCAATGACGCGCCGCTCGCCCTTTTCGACGTGAACGCGTTCGCGTTCACAGCCGGAGTGCCGGGGTTGTCGGGCACATCGGACGCGACCGTTGCGAAGGAGTCGTCGTGATGAACCGCACTGATGCTTTCGTCGAACACGTCGGCGGGACGCTTGCCCCGAAGGCCGCCGCCGCGCATGACCACGAACACGACGCGGCGATCGGCGTGTCGCTGCCGCATGAATCGGCCGCGCTGCACGTCAGCGGCGAGGCCACCTACACGGACGACATCGCCGAACTGCAAGGCACGCTGCACGCCGCGCTCGGCCTGTCGCGCCATGCGCACGCGCGGATCGTGTCGATGGATCTGGACGCGGTCAGACGTGCGCCCGGCGTGATCGCCGTGCTGACCGCCGAGGACATTCCCGGCGAAAACAATTGCGGCCCGGTGCTGCACGACGACCCGATTCTCGCCGTCGACGAAGTGCTGTATCTCGGCCAGCCGGTGTTCGCGGTGATTGCCGAGAACCACGAACTGGCGCGCCGCGCCGCCGCGCTCGCGAAAAGCGACGACGTGATCCGCTACGAAACTCTCGAAGCCATCCTCACGCCGGCCGAAGCAAAGGCCGCCAGGCAGTTCGTGCTGCCGCCGCTGCATCTCAGACGCGGCGAGCCCGACGCGAAGATCGCCGCCGCGCCGCACCGGATCAGGGGCACGTTCGAAGTGGGCGGCCAGGAGCAGTTTTATCTGGAAGGCCAGATCGCCTACGCGGTGCCGAAGGAAATGGACGGCATGCTCGTCTACAGTTCGACGCAGCATCCGAGCGAAATGCAGCAGGTGGTCGCGCACATGCTCGACTGGCCCGCCCACAACGTGGTGTGCGAATGCCGGCGCATGGGCGGCGGCTTCGGCGGCAAGGAATCGCAGTCGGCGCTGTTCGCGTGCGTGGCGGCGCTGGCCGCAAAAAGGCTGCGCC
>Ga0310813_10002977_pt1 | contig 10282 bp, 7 predicted proteins | sample YN3metagenome_FD_203086 | JGI IMG/M metagenome (GOLD analysis project Ga0310813, IMG submission 203086) | Soil microbial communities from experimental microcosm in Duke University, North Carolina, United States - YN3 | ecosystem: Engineered > Artificial ecosystem > Soil microcosm > Unclassified ... | reverse complement strand
TGGCGCTGCGCCGCCTGCAGCTCTTGCTCCAGACCATTCCCCAGGCCGATCATGTAGGCGAGGCGAGCAGCTGCAGCGAAGCTCTCGCCAAGATTGACGCGTTGCGTCCCGACGTCGTCCTGCTCGACATCAAGATGCGAGACGGCAGCGGTTTCGAAGTTGTCGAGGCCGTGATGCATCGGCCGCAGCCGCCGACGTTCGTATTCGTCACGGCGTTCGACGAGTTCGCCGTAAGAGCGTTCGACAGCATGGTCGCCGATTATTTGCTGAAGCCCGTCGAGCGCAGCCGGCTCGTTCGAGCCCTCGAGCGGGTGAACGAGCAGCTCCGCTCGATCGACGCCCAGCAGCGGGTCGAGGAACTACAGCAGATCATTCGGAATCTTCGGGCCGCGCGCAATGAGGCTGAACAGTCATCCTACGAGCATGAATTCTGGTTGAGAGGTTCCGGTGGAATCGCCCGCGTTTCGGTCGACGAGATCGAGTGCGTCAGCAGCGAAGACGAATATGTCGCAATCCACACTCCGTCGGGGTCCCACCTGATGCGGGGCTCGATCCGGCAATTCTCCGAACGCGTCGAGCCGGAATTGTTTGTCCGGGTGCATAGGCGCTGGTTGGTGAAACGCAGTTCGATCACCGAATTGTGCACTCGGTCCGGGTCGGCGGAGGTCGTCCTTCGAGGCGGGCGCCGGCTGCCCGCCGGTCGCGTCTATCTGAAGGAATTGCGCAAGGTTCTTTACGGTGGCGGGCACGCGAACGGAAACCCGGCAGCCACGGCATCGAAACTCGCCACCTATCGCTGAAGCAATCTGCGTTCCCAGGTGAGCGCATGCGTCACGATCGTGTCGATATCGGCATGGTCGGGCCGCCAATCGAGCGTTTCGAGAAGGCGTGCGTTCGCCGCCACCAGCATCGGCGGGTCACCAGCTCGGCGTTCTCCCATCCTGCGCTCGACCGGTGCGCCGTTCACCCTGTCCACGGCGTCGAGCACCTCGAGCACCGACAGCCCCTTCCCGTAGCCGCAGTTGAGGACCAGATTCTCCTCCGGCCGCTCCACCAAATGCTCCAGCGCCGCGAGATGCGCGGCGGCAAGGTCGCTCACGTGGATGTAATCGCGAATGCAGGTTCCGTCGGGTGTCGGATAATCGGTACCGAACACATCGACATGGTCGCGCTTCCCGGCCGCGGCCTCGACGGCGACCTTGATCAAATGGGTCGACCCCTTGCCAAGCTGGCCCGATCGGCCCGCCGGATCCGCTCCCGCCACGTTGAAATAACGCAGCGCGCCATAATTGAAGGCATGCGCGGCTGCCGCGTCTTCGAGCATTCGCTCGGTCATCAGCTTGGAAGCGCCGTAAGGATTGATCGGCGCCTTCGAATCCTCCTCGTCGATCGGGACCCGCTCGGGCGCGCCATAGACCGCGGCAGTCGAGGAAAAGAGGATGTGCTTCACTCCGGCGTCGACCGCCGCCGAGATCAAGGCATGCGTCGCCACGGTGTTGTTGGCATAATATTTGAGCGGCTTCTCAACCGATTCCGGCACCACGATCGAGCCGGCAAAATGCATGATTGCGCCGATCCCCTGTTCGTCGAGGATGCTGTCGAGCAGGACTCGCTCGGCAATCGAGCCGTGGAAGAACGGGACGTCGTCCGGCACGACCTCCCGCGACCCGTTCGACAGGTCGTCGATCACCGCGACGGGCCAGCCGGCGTCCCTGAGAGCCAGCACCGCATGGCTCCCAATATAGCCGGCACCCCCCGTGACCAGGACTGGAACCTTGCTCATGCCCCTGGTTCGCTACCGGTCCCGGACGCCCCTGCCAAGGTTGCGGGCAAGCCAATTTCGGCTATCAGGCCCGCGAAACTCCGACAGTACAGAGTGAAGCGCATGGCAATTACGATTTCGAGTTCGTTCGACGCGGGGAACATCCGCGTCGTCAGCCAGGACGGCGATGGTTTCGATCTTGAGATCGTCAAGGACCATTTGTCCGACTTCTACCAATGGTTCTATTTCCGCCTTTCTGGAGCCGCAGGTCGCGAGGTTACGCTGCGTATCACCAATTGCGCCGGCTCCGCCTATCCCAACGGTTGGCCGGATTATAAAGGCGTCATGTCCCTGGACCGCGACGAATGGGTCCGGATTTCCGATACGAGCTATTCCGACGGCGTCCTCACCATGAAGCTGACGCCTCCGCAGGACCTGGTCTGGATCGCTTATTTCGCGCCTTATTCGATGGAGCGGCATCACGACCTCGTGACGCAGACGGCGGCGATCGACGGGGTCGGTTACAAGTCGCTCGGCAAGAGCCTGGACGGCCAGGACATCGACTGCCTCGAAATCGGCCAGGGCAAGCTCAACGTCTGGCTCTACGCCCGGCAGCACCCGGGCGAGAGCATGGCGGAATGGTGGATGGAAGGCGCGCTGGAGAAGCTGACCGACGAAGACGATCCGGTTGCGCGAGTGCTTCGCAGGGAGTGCAAGTTCCGCGTCGTTCCCAACATGAACCCGGACGGTTCGCGCCGCGGCCATCTCCGCACCAATGCCGCCGGAGTGAACCTCAATCGCGAGTGGCACGCACCTTCGGCCGAAAAGAGTCCCGAAGTGCTCTGCGTCCGCAACGCGATGGATGGGACCGGCGTCGATTTCGCAATGGACGTGCACGGCGACGAAGCAATCCCGGCGAACTTCCTCGCGGGCTTCGAGGGGATTCCGTCATTGGGCGAACGGCAACTGAAGCTTTTCAACCTTTTCGGCGAGACGCTCGAACGCCTGTCGCCCGACTTCCAGCGCGAGCAGGGCTATGAAGTCCCCGCTCCGGGGGAAGCCAATATGAGCATGTCCACGACCCAGCTCGCGGAGCGCTACGGCTGCGTGTCGATGACGCTGGAAATGCCCTTCAAGGACAATTTCAACCTGCCGGACGAGGTTTACGGCTGGTCTCCGCAACGGTCGAAATTTCTCGCTTTTGCCTGCCTTGACGCGCTTCACGCGATCCTGCCCGAACTGAAGGCTGCACAGACCGAGCGCAGCAAATCCGCCAAGCAGACCGAGCCCGCCTGATGCCGACGCTCGTTCTCCTGCGGCACGGCCAGTCGCAGTGGAACCTCGAGAACCGCTTTACCGGCTGGTGGGATGTCGACCTCAGCGAAAAGGGAATCGGCGAGGCTCGCGCCGCCGGTTCGTTGCTTCGTGAAAAAGGACTGGATTTCGACTGCTGCTTCACCAGCGTTCTGACGCGCGCGATCCGTACCCTCCATCTCGTCCTGCACGAAATGGATCGGCTGTGGCTCCCGGTGGCCAAGGACTGGCATCTCAACGAGCGGCACTACGGAGGCCTGACCGGCCACAACAAGCAGGAGATGATCGAGCAAGTCGGCGCCGAGCAGGTCAAGATCTGGCGCCGGTCCTACGATATCCCGCCGCCGCCGCTTCCCGGTGACAGTCCATATGAGGTGAGCGCCGACCGCCGATACGCTGGCGTGGACGTGCCGCGCACCGAAAGCCTCAAGGACACGATCGCGCGCGTGCTTCCTTATTATGATGCCGAGATCGTACCGGCGCTGAAGTCGGGCAAGCGCGTGCTGGTGGCGGCGCACGGCAATTCGATTCGCGGTATCGAGAAGCATCTTTCGAACATCGGTGATGCCGACATCGTCGGGCTCGAAATCCCGACCGGCCAGCCAATCGTGTACGAACTTCGCGACGACTTGACCGTCGAGCGGCGCTATTATTTGTCGGAAGGCTAAGCGGCGGCCTTACGGCGGTACATTTCCTCATCGGCGCGGGCCATGATCGTCTCCGGCTCGTCTTCCGGCCCGATCATTCCGACACCGATCGCGACGCTAAGCGGAAGAACGTCGCCATCGTGCGTAAAATCGCATCCCGCGATCATGTCGATCAATCGGGTTGCAGTTTCGTGTGCGCTCGGCTCGCTCGCATGACCCAGCAGGATCCCGAACTCGTCGCCTCCGATCCGTGCGACGACATCGCTTCGACGAACTCCGCCGACCAGCATTCCGGCAACCTGGATCAGTGCCTCGTCGCCGGCTTTATGACCGAAGCTGTCGTTGATCATCTTCAGGCCGTCGAGGTCGACGAACAGCATCGCCGAACTCTCGCCATAGCGCTTCGCCCGGTCGACCAGCCGCTCGAGCTCGCGCATGAACCCGCGCCGGTTGGGCAGGTTGATAAGCGTGTCCTGGTGCGCGAGGAGGTCGAGCTGCTCGACACGCTCCTCGAGCTGCGCGACTTGCCCGCGCAGGCGGCCGATCTCCGCCATCAGGCGATCGGTGTCCGAAATGTCGGTCACCTCGTCCGTCATGTCCTAATCAGCCCCCTGTTGGCCCGAAGGCATAGCGCGAATCCAAGTCCCTGAAAATGCGGCATATCGCATCGCCATTTGCTTGCCACGATTCTGCTCCTTAAACGATCGCGCTTCCATCACTGCATCAAGACGGGACAATGGCCGAGCCGCTGATCGGAATCATCATGGGCAGCAGCTCCGACTGGGAGACGATGCGCCACGCCGCCGACACGCTCGATGCTCTGGGCGTGCCGTATGAGAAGAAGATCGTCTCCGCTCACCGAACTCCCGCTCGGCTCTATGATTATGCCCACTCGGCGAAAGACCGAGGGTTGAAAGTCATTGTCGCCGGAGCTGGCGGCGCCGCTCACCTCCCTGGGATGACCGCATCGATGACCAGCTTGCCCGTCCTCGGCGTTCCCGTTGAAAGCCAGTCGTTGAAGGGCATCGATAGCCTCCTGTCCATCGTCCAGATGCCCGCGGGCGTACCCGTCGGAACATTGGCGATCGGCAAGGCTGGAGCCATCAATGCCGCATTGCTCGCGGCTGCGATCCTCGCGACCGGCGATCCGGATCTCGGGGCCCGCCTGGAACGCTGGCGGGAAGAGCAAACGGGAGCGGTGGCCGAAGCTCCGGAATGATCGTTCCTCCCGGCTCCACGATCGGAATCATCGGCGGCGGCCAGCTCGGCCGCATGCTTTCGATCGCTGCCGCCGGCCTCGGCTACAAATGCCACATCTTCGACCCGCACGATCATCCTTGCGCAGCCGACGTGGCAGCTCGGTTCACTCAGGCTTCCTATGACGATGACGCCGCGCTCGCCGCCTTCGGCGACTCGGTCGACGTTGCGACCTATGAATTCGAAAATCTTCCGGTCGAGCCGCTGAAGGTGCTGGGCGACAAGCTGAAGCCGGGCCTCAAGTCGCTCGCGATCGCGCAGGACCGGGCGCGGGAGAAACAATTCATCGAGACCGCAGGCGCGCGCGTTGCGCCATGGCGCAGCATCGAGTCGCTCGACGACGTCCGCTCCGCGGTGGCCGAGATCGGAACGCCATTGGTGCTCAAAACCCGCCGCTATGGATATGACGGCAAAGGGCAGGCCTGGGTCCGTTCGGCCGATGAGATCGAGTCCGCCTGGTCCGCCATTGGACAGGAGCCCGCGATCGCCGAGGCGGGTATCGATTTCTTCGCCGAATTCTCGGTGATTCTCGCCCGCTGGCCCGATGGAAGCCACGTGTTTTGGGACTCGCCCGAGAACAGGCATCGCGACGGCATCTTGCGCGTCTCGACCGTGCCTTGCAGCGCAGATGTTCACTCGCAGCTTGCGGAAGCGCAGGCGGGGGCAATTCGCATGGCAGAAGCGCTTGGCCACGTGGGCGTCCTCACGGTCGAATTCTTCGCCAGCGCCGACGGCCCGCTCGTCAACGAAATCGCTCCGCGCGTGCACAATAGCGGGCACTGGACGATCGAAGGCGCGGTGACGTCTCAGTTCGAGCAGCACATCCGGGCAATCTGCGATCTGCCTGCCGGTTCAACGGCGCTAACGGGCCTTTCGGCGTCGATGGAAAATCTGATCGGCGACGAGGTCGATCGCTGGCCGGAACTGGTCGCTGAGTCGGGTGCTCACGTGCATATTTATGGCAAGGGCGACTCTCGTCCTGGCCGAAAAATGGGGCATGTCAGCCGGATCATAGCGCCCACCTAATGGCAGCTAATCCAAACAAAATCAGCACGATGTCAGCAACTTAACTATCGATAACCTAAACGTCGGCTTATTGACTCTTTGTTAACCGAAGTTCAAACCGCCGCTCTTAACAAGCAGGGGGTTAAGATGGCTACCGCTGTCTCCAACAATCGTAAGATGATTCTCACCACCGTGGGCGTGCTTGCGTTCGGTGTTGCGGCCTACGGACTTGGGCGGGTTTATCCGCCCCTCGGGCCGAGTGCCGGCACGGTTGGTCCGGCGCAGCGTTATGTTCAGAGCCAGGTTGGCGAAGGCGATGTCACCCTTGGTGATACGTCCGTTCCTGAACTGATGCAGACCGACGCGTTCGAGCTGATGGTGCATGACGCGAACTTCCGCGCGCTTGCCGCCAGCCCCGGCTTCTCGGCCTTGGCCGGACAGCCGCAAGTGATGGCCGCGTTGATGTCCAACCCGAAGAACTTCAGCGCTCTTGCCGCCAATCCGTCGGCATTCGCCAATCTCGCCAGGGCCGCACAAAGCGCCTCTGCTCTCGGGCCTCAGGCTCAGGCCGCCAGCGCTTCGTTGATGAACGCGGTCGCGGGCCATCCCGCGGCTCTTCAGGCGCTCGCTTCGCATCCTGAAGCGCTGTCGGCGATCCTGCAGAATCCGTCGAACTTCGCGCATTTCGCCCAGAACGCCAACGCGTTCCGCGATGCGGTGTCGAAGGCTTCCTCGGACGCGCATCTGGCGACCAACGCTTCGGCCTTCGGAAAGCTGGCCAGCGACAATGCCGCGATGTCGGCGATCCTCGCGGATCCAAAGGTGTTCAGCGCTCTTGCAGCCAATTCCGCGGGATTCAGGGGCCTTGCCGGCCACCAGCAAGCTCTGTCCGCGGCAGTGAACAGTGCCGCGAGTGCAGCTCACCAATTGCAGTCTGCCGGCGTGTCGAACTCGGCCCTGGCGGCGATTGCCCAGAATGGATCGGCTTTCGCCCTCCTCGCCGGACAGCCCAAGGCCCTGTCGGCAATCGCGGCGCACTCGGCGGCCTTTGCGGCGCTCGCCGGGCATCCGCAGGCGCTGCAGGCGATCCTGGCGAACGGCTCATCGTTCAGCAGCTTCGCGAACAATGCGAGTGCGTTTCATAATGCGGCGTCAAAGGCTGCGGCCGACGCGCGCATGGCGAGCAGCGCGGCGGCGTTCCAGAAGCTTGCCGGCGACAATTCGGCGATGTCGGCGCTTGCCGCCGATCCGAAGGTCTTCTCTTCGATCGGCAACAATGCGCTCGCCTTCGCCAGCCTGGCGAGCAACGCGAGCATGTTCAATTCGGCTTTGATGTCGACGATCGGCAACAACGCGTCATCCTTCTCGAAGATGGCGAGTAACGCTTCTCAGCTGAATGCGGCATCGCAGGCCCTGCAGGCCCTGAATGCCCAATCGCTGGTCGCGACAGCTTCGGCGGCGGGCAAGCTCAACGCGGCGGCGTCCCAGGCAATACTCGCCAATCCGCAGGCCTTCTCGGCGATGGCGGCCAATCCGTCGGCTTTCGCTGCCGTGAGCAACCAGTCGGCGGCTCTTGCGACGCTCTCGTCGAACCAGAAGGCGTTGGCGGCTTTGGCGGCACAGCCGAATCTCGCGGCGCTGATGGCGAATCCGAGCTTCTCGGCCGCGCTGAACCAGGCCGGAGTGTCGCAGGCGCAGTCGCAATCGCACTCCGACTGACGCAGCGGTCGGGGGGCCGTTGTGACGTACAAGCTTAAAGGGCGTCAGCGTGCTCATGGCACGCTGGCGCTCATTCTTGCCAGCTGTTCGACGACAGCTCTCGCCCAGACCCCGGCACAGCCGCCGCCACCTCCCCCTCCGGCGGACACGACGACGATCGTGGAAAAGCCCGAGGCCGTTCCGCCCCAGCCGACAGAATCACCACCGGCCGAGCCGGTCACTCCATCGCCGGACAAGCCCACTGCACCGGAACAGAAGACCGAGCATGTTCCTCAGGATGCGTCCGGCTTTCACCTGTCGACGCTTGAGACTAAAAATCTCGATCTTCTCTATATCGATCCGGTCCAGACCTACCTGACGCCCTACCTCGGCCGGGCGTTCGAGAATGCGCTCGCTTTCCACAAGAAGGAATTCCACTGGACCCCCTGGGAGCCGACGACCGTCCTGCTCAAGGACTTCTCCGACTATGGAAACGCCGCGGCGCTGGCGAGCCCAAGCAACATGGTCCTGCTCGACGTCGCTCCGCTGTCGCTCGCGATGGAGACTTTCTCGCCCGGCGAGCGCTTCTTCACGCTTAACAATCATGAGCTCGCGCACGTCGCTGCGATCGACGTCTGGAACAAGCACGACGCCTTCTGGCGACATTTCCTCGGCGGCAAACCGGTGCCGCTTCAGAAGCATCCGGAATCGATCCTCTACAATTTCCTCACAAGCCCCAGGAACCTCACGCCGCGCTGGTACATGGAAGGCAGTGCCGTCTTCTTCGAAACCTGGATGGCCGGCGGCCTCGGACGGGCCCAGGGCGGCTATGACGAGATGGTGTGGCGCGCCAAGATCCGCGACAATCTCAGGATCTTTTCGCCGCTCGGCCTCGAGAGCGAAGGCACGCAGGTCGATTTCCAGGTCGGGGCCAATTCCTACCTCTATGGCACGCGATTCTTCTCTTATCTGGCCTATACCTATGGCGTGGACCGAACGGTCGAATGGCTTCGCCGTTCGGAGGATTCCAAGGCATTCTATTCCAGCCAGTTCCAGCATGTGTTCGGCAAGCCGCTCAATACCGTCTGGAATGACTGGATCGGCTTCGAACATCGATTCCAGCAACAGAATCTGGCGGACCTCGCCAAATATCCGCTGACCGAGGTCAAGCATCTCAGTCCGCGCGGATTGGGTTCGATGTCGCGCGGCTTCGTCGATGAGAAGACGAACAGCCTCGTCGCCGCTTTCCGCTATCCGGGCCGCATCGGATTCCTCGGGCGGATGGACCTTTCCACCGGCAAGGTCACGCACCTTACCGACCTCGACGGGATGATGCTTTACAAGGTGACGACGCTCGCCTTCGATCCCGACAGCCGCACCGCTTTCTACACCAACCAGAATTACGCCTATCGGGACATCAATGCGATCGACATCGACACCGGGAAGAAGCGCCGATTGCTGACCGATGCCCGGATCGGCGATCTCGCGTTCAACCGTGCCGACAAGAGCCTTTGGGGCATACGTCACCAGAACGGCTACGTGACCCTCGTCAGGATCCCCGCGCCCTACACCAGCTTCAATCAGGTCAAGACGTTCCGCTATGGCGAGATTGTCTGGGACCTCGACGTTTCGCCGGACGGCGAGCTCGTCTCCGCCTCCCACAGCACCGTCGACGGCAAGCAATCGCTCCTGGTGTGGAAACGCTCCGACCTCGATCAGGGCGACACCGACGATCCCGTCACGACCCTGTCGCTCCCGCCGGCGACTCCGGAGATGTTCACCTTCACTCCGGACGGGAAATACCTGCTCGGCAATTCCTATTACACGGGCGTGTCCAACGTCTTCCGGCTCGACATCGCGACCGGCAAATATGACGTTCTGACCAACGCCTCGACCGGCTTCTTCCGGCCGCAGCTCCGCCCGGACGGCTCGCTGCTCGTCTATGATTACACCGGTGAGGGCTTCAACCCGTCGATCATCCAGCCGCAGGTTCGCGAGGATCTTTCGAACGTGCGCTTCCTCGGCACGGAGGTCATCAACAAGCGCCCCGAGCTCAAGCAATGGGGGGTCGGGTCACCGGCCAAGGTTCCGCTCGACGACCTCATCACCGCACGCGGCACCTACGATCCGATGAAGCGCATGCGCTTCGACGCGCATTATCCGATCACGTCGGGTTATGATCAGTCGCCCGCGTTCGGCTATTATTTCCACATCGCCGATCCGCTGCAGTTCCGGCAGTTCAGCGCGAGCCTCGCTTATTCTCCGTTCAAGAAGGTGAAGGGCGGCGAGAAATTCCACGTCAACCTGGAATATCAGACGCCGAACTGGAAGCTCACCTATTGGCACAACCTCTCGGACATCTATGACCTTGCCGGGCCGGTGCTTCGCAGCCGCAAGGGCGACGCCTTCATTGCCAGTTACTCGAAGCCCCTGATCTACGATCCGCCGCGCCAGCTCGACGTCTTCGGTTCCGCCTCGGCCTTCTTCGGACTCTCGCAATTGCCGAGCGCGCAGAACATCGCGAGCCCCAAGGACCTCCGCTCGGCAGAGATCGGGCTTCGCTATACGAACACGACTTCGTCATTGGGCGGCGTCGACC
>Ga0310813_10002973_pt1 | contig 10289 bp, 5 predicted proteins | sample YN3metagenome_FD_203086 | JGI IMG/M metagenome (GOLD analysis project Ga0310813, IMG submission 203086) | Soil microbial communities from experimental microcosm in Duke University, North Carolina, United States - YN3 | ecosystem: Engineered > Artificial ecosystem > Soil microcosm > Unclassified ... | reverse complement strand
TCCGCCTTTCCACCATGCGCTGTGGGATTGGTAAGCGGATCGATGATCTTCAATTGCTCGATGATCGACCCGGGCCAGCCGTGCGTGACAATCATCGGCAATGCGTTCGAGTTTTTCGAGCGGAGGTGAATGAAATGAATATCGAGTCCGTCGATGTTTGTTACGAAATGTGGCAGCGCTTTCAACTTCGCTTCGCATTTGCGCCAGTCATAGTCCTTCGCCCAATAGCTCGCGAGTTTCTGCATCGTCGCCAACTGCACGCCTTGCGATGCATCGTTTACGGTTTCCCGCCCGGACCACTTTGTGGCGGCAATCCGGCGGCGGAGATCAACGATCGCTTCCTCGGGAATCTTTACCCGAAACGGGCGAATCGCGTCCTTGTCTGCCGGCTGCTCACTTATTTGTTTTTTGCTGGTTGATTGTGTCATGGTTATCTCCTTTTGATTTGCTGTAGATTTGCTGCTCTGGGCAGGGATGGACACCACGACCAAACCAAACCCGAAAGCGTATGTAACGATCAAAATAATAAAATTGCCTAATAGTTTGCGGTACGAAATTGAATAATTCATTTGATTCTTCTCCTTTTAATCGAAGCTTAGATCATTACGCCAAGCCGGTTAATATGAGCGCACGGCATCTGCGGCAGAGCGGTGCGCCGTATCGAGTTATTCTCCCCGAATCCTTTGCCCAAAGCCGGATGCTCACTCGACCATCACGACGAGCGGCTTCCCTTTTTCAACGATGTAGGTCGCGAGCTCCGCGCCGTTGCCGCTGCCGACGTTCTTCGCGGCGTGGATTGTTCCGGCGGGGATGAAGAGGACGTCGCCCGCCTTAAGTGTCACGGGCGGTTTGCCCTCAACTTGATATTCGAGCGAGCCTTCGAGGACATTGATGATCTCTTCGCCCGAATGCGTGTGCCTGCCGAACGCCGCTCCCGGGTCGAAGTCGACGCGCACCTGAACGACCTCGCGTCCGGGAATGCTGAGATCCTGTCTCTGCAGTTCGATGCGTTTGATTCCCGATTTCTGCTTTTGATCGGCTTTAGATTCTTTGGTTTGAGCGAAAACGGAAACGGCAAGTAAGAATAGTCCGAAGGCAGCCGATGCCAATATTAATCCGGCGAGAAAGCCGGACTGCATTCGCTCTATTGTTTTTTTAATTCGATTCATTATGTTTTAACCCCTTTGCGCCGTGAACCGCTTTCCGAAAACGATTCGCGGATAATTACGCCGATCTCTTAAACAAGCGGCGTGCCGAGCACTCTAATGATTAAAATGATTAAAAACTGTAGATTATAAAGAAGTTGGATTGACCGATGCGGTTTCGTAAGAGCTGTCTTTTGTCTTTATTTAACCGTCGTGTCTTTATTAAGACACCGAATCGGAAAAATCAGCCCTGCCGCTTCTCACTTGTAATGAAATGCCTGAAGATTGTTCCAAAAAAATAGAATCCGTGTCAAAAACGATCGTTTTTGACACGGATTCTTCCTCGAAAGTATAGATTTGCCGCCGTAATTCCCCTGCACGTTTTAAGGCGCGGTTTTCAAATTCTTCAAGAAGGCAGCTTTTTTAAGGGACAGAAATTTCGATCGGAATATCGCCGTTGAGACCACACCTTATAATATTAAGACCGGTCAGCGAGTTAAGTTGATACCAGTTTCCGTTCGATGGACGAAAGATCGCGATATCGTCTTGCCCGTCGCCGTCGTAATCGCCCGCCACGGGTTTATCCCCGGACATTCCGAAAGCCACCGGAGAATACGCTCCGGTATTTGAGAGAAGCCGGTGCCAGACGCCGGTTGAAGGTCGCCAGAGCGCAACGTCCGCCTTCCCGTCGCCGTCGTAATCCGCCGTTACGGGGACATCTTCGGCGCTGCCGAACCGCACGGCTTGAACCTGATATTCGGACACGATTCCATTAGTTGAATTTGCCGGCAGCAGAATATACCAGACGCCGCTTGAAGGACGGTAAACCGCCGTGTCGCAGCGACCGTCGCCGTCAAAGTCAGCCGCCGTCGGAATGTCGCCCGCGGTTCCGAACTGGTACGCCGAAAAAGAATATCCCGCGCCGCTGTTCAGCCGGTACCAGACGCCGTCCGAAGGTCGAAAAACCGTCATATCGGCGCGACCGTCGCCGTCAAAATCAGCCGCCGCCGGAATATCGCCGAGGCGACCGAAGGCGACCGCGCCAAATGTATTGTTCGAACTGTTGAGATAATACCAGACACCGTTTGAAGGGCGGAAAACCGCAATGTCCGATTGCCCGTCGCCGTCAAAGTCGGTGGACACGGGAATATCGCCTGAAAGCCCGAACGTTGATGCCATAAAATTACCGGCATTGTTCGGCAGATCGATATACCAGGTGCCCGAAGAAGGTCGAAAAACCCCGATATTCGCTCGCCCGTCGCCGTCGAAATCGAATTTCCGCGGGCGGATAATGATCGAGTCGAAATTGCCGGTGATCGACGAAAGGCTGCCGGTTTGCGGGTTGATCGAGTTTGTATCAAAGACCAGACGGATCACGTGCTGTCCGGCGCTTAAACTAACCGCCCGAAAAACCGAACGAAAAACGCTCCAATTTCCCGTCGAAACAACATTCAGCACACCGGTTGCGTTTTGCCCGTCAATTTCGACGTGAAATGTTCCGTCACGAAATTCCGAAGCATAACGCACACCGAGATTGTAGCGTCCAGCTTTTTGAACCGAAACCGTATAAGAGAGCCATTCTCCGGCTGAAGTTTCCATGATCGCAAAACCGCCGGAAGCGGTCGGACGAGCCTGAATATCGACGTTTTCAACCGGCTGATTGCGGTAAACGCCGCTTTCGGTCGTGCCGAAAACTTCGTGGTAGCTCCGGCTTTCGCCGCCGCGGTCGAAATTTTCCGCTTCGATAATTCCCGGAATCTTTAACGGCGCAGGTCCGGGAAAAGGTGAAACCTGGGTGGTCGGTGTCGGCGTTGGCGTGACGGTCGGTGTCGGCGTCGCAGTCGGTGTTGCGGTTGGGGTTGCGGTTGGGGTTGCGGTCGGTGTCGCGGTGGGCGTCACGGTCGGCGTCGGTGTCGGCTGGACTGTTCCGCCGCTCAGACACGAACGGGTGTCGCCCGCGAGAGTGCAGTTGACCCGTTCGGTCAGCAAAGCCGAATTAATTCCCGGGTCGGTGCCGTCCGTCGCCGTATTTTTGTAAGCTGAATCGGCTCGCAAAGAGAAATCCGGGATTGCCGAATCACACGGATCCAAAGCCGCCGAAATATTGCACCGGCGGTAATTCTGCATGCCTACGCCGGTGTAATTATCGGGATAAGCATTGCCTGCCGGATAGCGGCTCGCATTATGATAGCTGCGCATTTTCGGGAGGATATTTCCGGCGATGCGCCAGATGCCGGCATTGGTTCCGCTTGCCGCGCCGCAGCTGCTGCCCGCGGCATCGAACCAGCCCGAAGTCCCGACATTGAGTGCCGCAATCCCTTCGCCGCAGGTATTGGAAATTCCGTAAGTGTTAAGCGGCAGAACCGAATCGACAAATTCCAACCGCATCGCATTTACCGAACTTAACTGGAGCATCATTTCGTGCGGCTCGTCGATCGTATCGATCGCGTCGATCACCGAAATGTGTTTGACCAAAATATCATCTGCACCGGAGATAAAAAACGTCCAGCTGCGGTTATTTCCCCAGCGTCCGAAGGTCATATCGTCAAATAAATTATTGTAGAAACGAATATGCTGCGGCTTGATCGGGTCATAAACGACGCCCGCGCGCTCGAATTCACGAGCCACGGCAACCGCGCCGTTGAGATGCGAAAAACGGTTGTTTTCAAAAACGATCTCTTCGCTCACCGACCACGGCGTGCCCTGCCCGCTGTTCGGAACATCGGCGGTGGATTTCATCACGATCGCGTTATACTGCGAGCGCAGGGCGTCCCAGTGATTCGAAAAAAGCGAGCCTTCGACATACATCCGGCGGGCATTTTTTGTTTCAAACAGATTTTTTTCATTCAGCGTATCGCCGTTACTGATCGGCGGAAGCGTGCGCCACGAAAGGCGTTTGGTGAAAACGCAGCGCCGGACCTCGATATTGGTCGGCACCAAGCCTTCGATCTGATTGCCGGCGCCGCCGTAGATCATATTTTCGGAAACGGCTTCGAAAAACGTGTTGTTATAGACGTGTGCGCCGCGTCCGTCGAGACTGAAAACCGCCTGACTGTCCTGGCTGCCGTAGGTTTTAATGTTTCCGAGCCACGAGGAAATGATCGAAACCTTGTAACCGTCATTTAAGATCGCGTGAACGACCTGCACATTGTCCGGCGGATTGACAACGCAGTGGTCGAGAATGATTTTGGTCGGATTATCGGCAGACGTCGTTTGTCCGAATGCCTCGCCGATTTGAACCAGATAATAATTTTTGTCGTAATCGACGCTGCCCGGAAAGGGTTCGAATTTGATGCCCGACAAACGGATTTTGCTCGCGCGGCTGCGGATCAAAAGCGGCAGTTCGTTGGCATAAGTTCCGCGAAACACGACCAAACCGCTCTGGTCGGGACTGACTCTGACCGCCATTTCCGGCATTACCGCGCTTGAGCGGATCGTCACGAAATCCGAAAAATTCCGCGCGGGCAATTCGATATGACCGCTAATCACGGTTCCCGCCGGAATGACGATATGTTCCCCGCCGATGCACTGGTTATAAGCATTAAGCAGTTCAGCCGCCGTCTGCACGGTAAATGTCCGGGTCGCGGCGGCAAAATCGGAGACGATCACCGAAACGGTCGATTCCGCGCTCTGCCCGCCGCTGTTGGTGACGCGCAGACGAAGCGTGTAGGTTCCCGCTCTTAAAAAAGCATGCGTCGCCGAGATCAAATCTCCGGTGCGGTCGCCGTCCCCCCAAAACCACTCGACAAATTTTGTGCCCTGCGAGGATTCGGCGTTGACTTCGATCGCTTCGCCGACCTGCGCACGAATCGTAGTGTTGTTCTCCGCCTCGTTGTCGCCCCGAATTACCGCTTGCGGCGCTGATGCGGGATCAAAAACCGTGACGGTCACCACGTTGCTGAGAACTCCGTTAAGCGTCGCGGTAAAAGTCGCGGATCCGGCGGCAAGTCCCGAGATTTCCCCTAAATTCGCCGAATACCTCGAATTATTCGATTCGGTATTGCCTTCCGGATTGCGGCGGATCGAAGCCGTCGCCCCGCTCCCGCCCGCGCGGTTAAAGGTAAAGGTCTGATTCGGCAGATAGTTTCCCGAAGAATCGAAAGCGGTTGCCGTGATCGTTCTGGTTTTTCCCTTTTCAAGTCTGATCGAAGACGGGTAAACCTTAATTTGCTGCTGGGCAAAAACATTCGCGGTAAAAAGTAAACTCAAACATAAAACGATACCGAATACGACGGATCTTCGCGACACTGATAAGATTACGGATTTCATAATAATTTAATTGAAAGGTTCCGGTCTTCAGCGACCGGAAAAAGACGGGTTTTTGAAATGAATTAGGGGTTTTTCGGAATGATGTCGGAGTCCCCGGGAAGGAAACTGGATAAAACGGCGGCGGTGATTTACGAGAAACCGGCGGTTAATCACAACTCAGCCTTAAAGATGGCAACAGCCGTGCCGTATTCGCTTGGGGCAGTTTTGTTTTTTGTTGACCATTGACAGATAAAGGGTTATCTGCCGAATACCAGGTTTTTTGTTGGGCAATGCGCTTTATCGACAAATACCATTCCGGGCGTTTGGGTCATTTAGGGCGGTTATAATTTCCTGAAATGGGGAAGAATGCCTACCCGGATTTGGGACGCAAAGCCGAAAGACGGAACGCTGAAAAGTTTAATTGTGAGATTTTCCCGAAGCGATTTGAGTTTTGCGGAACAAAAATCCGGCTGACCGCGTAATGCCGATTAGTCGAAAATTTCGCAAATCCCGGGTTTGAATTTTAGCTTGGTTGAGAAGTCCTCGACATCATACCTGATTTCATCGGAGAAAAACACAATGAAAACCGCAAAAATATTTATTTTATTGATCGCTCTGTTCATCACCGCAACGAACGCCTTCGCACAGCAGAATGTGCAGAAAATTGACGGGCTTGTGAAGCAGTATTACGACTTCGGGCAATTTAACGGCTCGATTTTAGTTGCCGAAAAAGGCAAGGTCATCTACAAAAAAGGCTTTGGAATGGCGAATATGGAATGGTCGATCCCGAACAATACGGACACGAAATTCCGCATCGGTTCGGTGACCAAACAGTTTACCGCGACGCTCATCCTGCAGCTTGTCGAAGAAGGCAAGATCAAGCTCGACGGCAAGCTCAGCGATTATCTGACCGATTACCGCAAAGACACCGGCGATAAAGTGACGATTCACCAGCTTCTCAATCACACCTCGGGAATTCCGAGTTATACGGGTCTGCCGAACTTTTTCGCCGAGATCAGCCGCGACCCGTACAGCGTTACGGATTTCGTCAAAAAATTTGCGAGCGGCGACCTTGAGTTCGAGCCGGGATCGAAATTCAGCTACAACAATTCCGGTTATTTTCTGCTCGGCGCGATCATCGAAAAAGTCACCGGAAAATCTTATGAAGCGGTTTTGAAAGAGCGTATTTTAGACCCGCTCGGGATGACGAACACAGGCTTTGACCATCACGCGACGCTTCTCCAAAAACGCGCCAGCGGTTACGAAAAAACTCCCAACGGCTACGCGAACGCTCCGTATCTCGATATGTCGCTGCCTTACGCCGCCGGCTCGATCTATTCAACGGTCGAAGACCTCTTCAAATGGGATCAATCGCTTTACGAAGACAAAATCCTTTCCGCCGAAAGCAAAAAACTGATGTTCACGCCCGGACTTTCAAATTACGGCTACGGCTTCGGGATCAGCGATCAGCCGATCGGAAAAACCGACCAGAAAACCAAAGTCATTCAGCACAGCGGCGGCATCAACGGCTTTAACTCGCTGCTCACCAGACTGGTTGACCGCCAGCAGACGGTAATTATCCTCGACAATGTCGGTTTAGGGCGTTATCACGGAAATATCACGAATTCGATCATCAGCATTCTTAACGGACAGCCGTTCGACGCGCCGAAAAAATCGATCGCCGAAACGCTTTACAAAATAGCGGTCGAAAAAGATGCCGCATCAGCGGTCGCCGAATACCGGAAGCTGAAAGCCGAAAATTCTCCGACGTATGATTTCTCGGAAAATGAACTAAACACGCTCGGTTATCAGCTTGTGGGTCTGAAACGCTTGAAGGATGCGATCGAGATTTTCAAGCTTAATGTTGAGATGTTCCCGGCATCGTCAAACCCGTACGACTCGCTCGGCGAAACTTATCTGGCGGACGGGCAAAAAGAACTGGCGCTGGCGAATTACAAAAAAGCCGCTGAGCTTGACCCGAAGAATGCCAATGCTCTGCTGATCGTCCGGCGGCTTGAAGGCAAGGAAACAAAGGTCGATCCTGCCGTCTTCGATTCCTATGTCGGCGAATATCAGGTCAACCCGAGACTTGTTTTGACAATTACCAAAGAGGGCGATAAATTGTTCGGACAGATGACGGGACAAGGCAAACTTGCAGTCGAACCCGTCTCAGAGTCGCAGTTTACGATCCCCGAGGTCAAAGCGAACATTACATTCGAGAAGGATTCTGACGGAAAGGTTACCGGGTTGCTGCTAACGCAAGGGACGCGATCCGTTAAAGCTCCGAAAATAAAATAATAAATTCCGTTTGATCGATTCCCCGAATCGCCGGTCTGTAGAACATTACAGACCGGCGATTTTTTAAAGATCGGTCGGAAATATTTTGTGAACCGGCGTTCACTGTCTGCGCGGCAAAATTTTGCAGTGCGGCTTCAAAGCTCGATCGTTTAAGTTTTAATTCCGCGCTTTCCTGAATTCAGGATTAAGCTGGATGGCTCGCCCGAAGTGTTTTTCGGCAAGCGCGTTCATCCCGACGTTTTGCAGCCGGAGTCCGACCATCCAATGAAAAAGCGGATCGGCGGGCGTGATCTGGTCGGCTTGTTTTTCATACGCGGCGGCGGCTTCGGTTTGTCCCTGCGCCGCGGCGGCACCGGCGAGCAGATTATTCGCTAAAGGAAGATTCGGATTATTTTTCACGGCATCGCCCCAGGCTGCAACGGCTTCATCCTTGCGCCCGAGCTGCCAGAGCGATTCGCCCTTTTCCTCAAGCGCGAGAATCAAGTCGGGTCGCTCCGCCAGAGCCTGTTCGAGACTCGGCAAAGCTTGGTCATAACGCCCCAAACGATTCAGAATTGCGCCGCGGTAATAGAGACTCAAGGCTTTGCCCTGCCCGTCCTGATGCGCGGCGGCTTTCCCGAGCAGATCGACGGCTTGCTCCGTATTGCCGGAAAGATATTCGATCCACGCGAGCTTCGGCAACGCATAGATGTTTGTAAATAAACCGAAATCCATTGCGGCGCGAAAATGTTTTTTGCCGGCGGCGATGCTCTCGTTATCGCTTGCACTGAGCCAGCGGGCGGGATTTGTCCGCGCGAGCGCGAGCTCGTCGGGAATCTTGATGTTTTGAAATGCCTGCGCCCCGGCGGATTCGTGATAGCGCACCCAGCCGCTGTGTGCGTTCAAGCCGATCCAAGCGAGCGCAAGACTTAAAAATACCCATCCCGCTTTTCGAATTTTGCCCGAGAGCTTCAAATTAAAACGATAGAAAGATAAATCCTGGGCGCGGAACAATCTCCACACTCGCAGCGCGAGAAACGTCGTCACGGTCGCAATCCCGAGCGCCATCAGCATCGGAACCAATTGGTAAACGTCCCAGACGGCTAAAAAGCTGGCGGCAAACAAGGCGGCGCCCGCGAATTCTTCAGCCCAGGTCAGCGAGTAATTTTTCTTGATCGTTTTCGTCACGGCGACCGCCGGTTTGCCGAAACCGAAATACAGCGCGTCGTTCGGACAGACGCTCACGCAATCCATACATTTCATACAGCCCGGATCGACCACCATCCCGTATTGTTTGACCTCGGCGTGCACCAGCACGTTTGAAGTGCAGACGGCGGTGCAATGACCGCACTGGTGGCAGTCGTCGGTAACGCGGATCTTTCCGGGCGAAAGTTTATCGGCAACACTAAAGAAACCGCCGTAGGGACAGGCGTAGGTGCAGAAGCCTTTTTGTCCCAAGAAATAGACGGTCATAAATCCACAGATGAAAAGAAACGGAATGGCGACCGCAACGGTCGGAAAAGTTGCCCAAAATTCGGTAGTGACCAGATGATTGGTAAACGCCGGAATCACCGGTTCGTTCTTCGGCGCGGCGAAAAATCGAAGGACGGTCGGATAAACGAACATATAGAGCGCGACGATGAGCGGCACAAAAACCAGCAGGCGTGAACGAAACGGCTTCGGCGTGAGACCGGCTTTTTTTAATAACCACGCGCAGAAATCCTGAAGGGCAAGAATGTGACAGCCCCAGCCGCAGACAAAACGCCCGAAAACGAGCGTTGCCAAAATCGCCAGCGTAAAGAAGATAAATCCCGCGTTGACCGCACCTTTTTGGAGCGTATACATCGACTCGGAAGGTTCGATCGGCGAGATCGTCCGACCCATCAGAAACCACTGAATGATGTGCGCGATCATCAGCAGGTTAAGCGTAATTAGCGCCGCCGCCCGCCAGCGGCTTGCCCGGGAATTGCGGATACCGTCTTTTTGAGGTGCGGAATTTTTTAGAACAGGCAATTCGATCGAACGCTGTTTTTTTACTTTTTCCGGGCTTTCACAACCACTTTTCATAAATCTATTTTAGTCCCTTCTACCGAGAGGTCAGCCGAAGGATTATATTATACCCGACTTGATTAAAGTATCTAAAAGAGTGTATAAAATGTATAAGTAAAAATTGAATTCCTACGTAACCAATACAAATTAGATGTGACCACTTTGTACAGCCCAATCGGCTGGAAGCTGAAATTTATGTTAAAAAATTTTTGTATCGCTTTGCTCTCGTTGCTCGCGCTTGTCAGCAACGGTTCGGGTAGTTTATTGACCGGGCTTATCCAAAACGGACGGGACGGAAATACCGGGACTCTGGAAAAAATGATTGTGGCAAATGGCAATGTCGCAATGGAGCTCGACTTAAACCGGCTCAATGGAACCCGTTCGCGCACGAAAGAATCGAAACCGAGCGAATTACGTTTTGATGCTGAACCGAATTCTTTTTTCAGAGTCCTTGTTTTTAACGATGAGCTGCGCGGACCGCTGCCCGGCGCAATGGGACTCATTCCGCAAAACTCTGCGGCACTGCCTGCAAAATTGAGTGCTTCCTATCAGCAGCTTGCCGTCGAGAAT
>Ga0310813_10002971_pt1 | contig 10292 bp, 8 predicted proteins | sample YN3metagenome_FD_203086 | JGI IMG/M metagenome (GOLD analysis project Ga0310813, IMG submission 203086) | Soil microbial communities from experimental microcosm in Duke University, North Carolina, United States - YN3 | ecosystem: Engineered > Artificial ecosystem > Soil microcosm > Unclassified ... | reverse complement strand
CTCGAAGCCGACGAGCGCTTCGCAGCCGTCGCAGAAAGGCACGATCACTCGCGCCGACGGATTCAGATCGATCGTCTTCGTGAGGTCTCTCGTGTACACAACGCCCGGATCGAGGTGCACGCTCTGTCCGACGTCGGCGCCGCCGCCGAACGCGAAGCCGATCGGCGCGAACACGGCGAGACGTCCGGGCTGGATCGGCACCTTCACGGCGGCGTTCATGAAGTTGAAGCCGCCCTGCTCGCCAACCAGCTGAAATCGATCGAACGCCACCGACACGTCAGCACGCCGCCAGATACCGACGTCGACGCGCGCGCCGAAGAGCGCGCCGAAGCGACTGCTCTCGCCGCCGCTGGCTTCGACGAGCGACGAAGCTTTCGGGGTGACGGCGATGTCGTCGGATGCCAGCTTCCGCGCGTCCTCGTAGATCGTGTAGACGCTTTGCGCGAGAACGGGTCTGGAAACCGCGCATGCGAGCAGCGCCGCGGCCAGAATTGTGGGCAGCCGAAGGGTCATCGACGCGAAATCAGGGAAGCCGCGCGCCGGGGATGCCGAGCGCCAGCGCCAGCCGGCGCAGCGCCGCCTGCACCGCGCGAACGTTGCGCGGCCCTGTGCGAAGCAGCTGCTTCTGGGCGGCGGTGAGGTTTTCGAGGCGGTCGTCAGCGTAGCGGTAGTTGACGCCGCCCTTTGTTTCCACGCGCACGGGATCCTGCACGACCGGCGTCTGAAGCAGCGACACGATGGCCCGCTCGAGCGCGCGATCGAACGTATCGGGCGGCATGCCGAGATCGCCGTACGCCTCCTGAATGCGCGGCTTGAGCGTCGCGTAGACCCGCGCCGCCCCTGCGGGATCGATCGATTCCGCCGCCGCCGCGATGCGGTCGTAGCGCTCGTAGCTTGCCGGATCGATGAACACCTTCCCATCTCGCTGGACGACGCGGAACGGCGCGGCCGGCTTCAGCGCGCGAAGATGGCGCGCCGGCGTCGCGCCGTCGACGACGTTCGCCACGACGACGGTGAAGTTGCGAACCAGACCGGTGGTCGTGAGCCAGGCGACGGCGACCGGATTCGACGTGATCTTCCGCACGAGATCGCGCACGACGTTGTCGCTCTCGTCGAGCGGCGGAACGGCGACCCGCTCCGCTTCGCCGCCGAGGGCGGCCGGCGGCGGCGCGGTCTCGACTGCTTTGGTGACCGGCTGCGCCGACGCCGGCGCCGCAGGCCGCCGGCCGTAGACGTAATAGACCACTCCCGCGATGACGACGGCGATTACCGCCGCCACGATTCCGGTGCGCGACTTTGCCGTCGGCTCCAGCACGGCGGCGCCGTCCGTTTTCACCAGCTCGTAGTCGTGGAGGTCAGGCATGTCGGATGCGTCTGAATGCTGCGACCATCGTCGCTCCGCTCGGCCGCTCGGTCAAACTCGACAGCAGTGGTACGATTCGCGGCGATGACGACGCACTCGAGCTTGGTCGTTGGCTTCTTGAGCGCGATCGTACTCGCTGGATCGCCCGTTGCGGCCGACGACCGCAACTCCACTCCGGCGCCAAACACCACGTCGACGGCCGCCTCGGCGGCCACCACGTCGGATGAGGAGGCCGCGCAGACACGGCGGCCGATCGTATACCCGGTTGCGAAGTTCCCGCCGGGACAGCAAGGTCGCTGGGGCTTTGCGATTGGCCTCCAACGGCTCGCGGCAGTCGCGGCCTTCGATCACCGGAACGCAGCGACCCCGCTCGCGAACACCAGCCCGCCCTACACCGGCGGCCTGATCACGATCGACCACACGTGGAGCGGGAAGTACTTCTCCTTCGGCTACCGCGGCCCGTTTCACCGGGGAGGCCACGCCGGGTTCGGCCTCGAGCTCCAGCTTTCGGACATGGGCGAGGATCTCCCGGACGAACAAGCGGTGGGCGCTTCATCGACAAACGTTCCGGTTGTGTTCTCGACGGTCGGCGGCGGCATCGTCGATCAGGCCACCCTGGCGGGCGCCGGTCAGCTTTCCTACAACCTCGGCGACCTCACGGTGTGGGCCGGCGTCAAGCTGGCGTCGCTCCGCGTGAAATCGGGGGCGGGTTCCTATCAGGGCGTGTCGCCGGCGCCCCCGAACCCTCCGCAGTTTTTCGACAACGGCGAGGACCGGATCTTTCGTCTGCGGACCGTCAATGCGCTCATCGGCGCCGAGTACTTCCTGTTCAGCCACGGCAGCCTCGAATTCTCCGTCGATCTCCTTCCGGAAAAGATCGACACCCTGGCTGACGCGCCGTGGACCCTCTCGTACCGGCGTAAGCGCATCTCGCCGACGACTGCATTTCGGATTTTTTTCTGACGCGTGAGTCCGGCTGGAGCCAGACCCGCCCCCGGGTCGGGCGAGCCGGCGCGGGTTGCGATTTTGGCCGATCTCTGACTATAGTCAGAGAATGGACGCGGCAGCGATTCAACAAGTCCGCAGCTTCAACCGCGTGGTCGCCGAGAGCATCGGCGCACTCGACGACCGCTTTCTCGGCCGCGGCCGGCCGATCGGGGAGTCGCGCCTGCTCTGGGAAATCGGCCAGGAGGGCGTCGACATTCGGGATCTCCGCCGGCGGCTGGATCTCGATTCGGGCTACGTGAGCCGGGTGCTCCACTCGCTTGCGCGGCAAGGTCTCGTCCGCGTCTGCGTCAGCAGCGGCGACGCGCGCGTGCGCCGCGCGCAGTTGACGACGCGCGGCGTCGCGGAGCGGAAAGAGCTCGATCGCCGGTCCGACGCGCTCGCGGCCGGCATCCTCGATTCGCTCAACGAGGCGCAGCGCACGGCGCTCGTCGCGGCGATGAGGGACGTGGAGCGGCTGCTCGGCGCGGCAATGGTGCGTATCGCCGTCGAGGATCCGGCCAGCCCCGACGCGCGCTGGTGCCTGGAGCAGTACTTCGCGGAGCTCGACACACGGTTCTCGACCGGTTTTGATCCGGCGCGTGGTCTGCCGGCCGACGCGCACGAGCTCACACCGCCGGCCGGAGCGTTCATGATCGCGCGCGTACGCGGACGCGCGGTCGGCTGCGGCGCGCTCAAGCTGCACGGACGCGAACCTGCCGAGCTGCGCCGGATGTGGGTGGATCAGTCAGCGCGCGGCATGGGACTCGGCGCCCGGCTGCTGCGGGAGCTGGAGCACTACGCGCACGCGTCAGGCGCAGCGGTGGTCCGCCTCGAAACGAACCGCGCGCTGCGCGAGGCAATCGCCCTCTATCGTCGATCCGGCTATGTCGAGGTGGATCGTTTCAGCGACGAGCCCTACGCGCACCACTGGTTCGAGAAGCGGCTCACCGCGCCTTATGCGAAGACTCGACGAGCACGAGGGCGCTCTGCAGCGACCCGGGCAGCTGAATGATCTGACCGAAGCCGCTCAAGTCGTAGCCATCCTGCAGCCGGCCGGTGACGTCGACGCGCGCGCCCTTGCGCGGCGCACCCACGGTCGTCACGACCCACAACCCCTGGTCGCCGTCCTTCAACCGAAACGCGCCGCGGCCCGCGATCGAGACGCTCTCGTCGACCGTGCCGCGCACGGTGATCTCCTGATTACGGTACTTGGCCGGATCGGCCAGCAGTTCGTTGATCGTGCGCGCGCCGCACGCGGCGACCATCCCGGCGGCGACCGCGATCAGCACGGCGCCGAGTCGTTGTCTGGTCATCATCGGTGTGTCCTCAGGGCGCTTCCAGGCTGGTGAGCAGCTGTAAGAGCTTGGTAATCTCCACCATGTCCTTGAACGAACCCTTTACGTTGTGCGCATCGGATCGCACGACACCCGGCACGAACGCCGCGCGTTCGGCGTCGATCGTCAGCTTGAACCCGACTTCGAGCTGAATCGGCGCGGTCACGCGGTAGGGGCGGAGCGACGCGAGCGCGCCCATCGCCTTCGCCGCGCCCTCTTTGATCAGCGCCTGGCCACGCGCCGGCGTCACGCTCATCGCGGAATGATAGCCGTACGGCTCCTTGACGATCGCGCCGACGGCGCCCGGCACCGCCTGCTGCAGCTGCTCGACGGCGAGCCGATCGCCGGAGATGAACGCGATCGGGACGCCGAACTGCCCGGCGAGCGCGGCGTTGTAGATGCCCTCGGACACTTCCATGCCGTTCAACCGGATGCCCAGCAGGCGCGCGCTCGAGATCGTGTGCGATCGCACGGCGCCGGCGGTCCATTCGCTGCCGTGATAGCCGACGAACATCGCGGCCGCGAATGAATCGTCAATCCCCTGCATCATCTCGAGCGGCCGCGGAAACCCGCGCACCAGCCGCACATCGTCGGGCAGCTTGTCGATGAGGACGCTCTGGCCGTTGCCGTGGGAATCGCACACCACGATCTCGGCGGGGCCGCTTTCGCGGACGCCGGCAATCGCGGCGTTGACCTCTGCGGTCATCCACTCGCGGGCGCGTTGGTACTCGAAGCCGTCCGGCCCGAGCTGCGCCGGCTGGACGACGCCGGTGATCCCTTCCATGTCGACCGAAATGAACACTCTGCGCGGCCGCGGCTGGGCGTGTCCGAGCGCCGACGCCGCGAGCAGTACGGCCAACAGCCACGACCCAACGACCGCCAATCGCATGCGCGAATTGTAACCCCGCGCGTCAGAGGTCTTCCTGATAGGCTGAATGCATGTACACGACGGTGTACGAGCTGGATTCGAACCGCCTCTGGGACGCGTACCTGGCGCCGTCAGGCTCGACGGGGTTCGTGGTCCTGCTGGCGTTCGGCGTCGCATGCGCCATCGCCACGATCATCTGGCGCCGGCCGGTGCTGCTCGTCGGTCTGCTGCCGTTCGTGCTCGTGACGTCGTTCTTCGGGCCGCCGCTCGTGCACGAGTACGAGTGGGGCCGTTCGCTGCTCGATGCCTACACCAGCGGCAGCTGTTCGACCGCCGAAGGCCGCGTCCACGTCCTCGCGCAGCAGCGCCGCGAAGGCCACTCGATCGATCGCATCGACGTCGGCGGCGTGCGGCTCGAGGTGAGCCACTTCGAGCTTGGTCCGCAGTACCGCGACTCGATCGTCTACGGCGGCGCGCTGAAGGAAGACGTCGAGGCCAAGGTCTGGTATTGCCCGAAGCAAGCGTACGCCGGCAACGGTGGCCCCATTGTGCGCGTCGACGTCAAGCCTCATTCGGTCGACACGCGGAACATCCCGGCGAAGGCCCGCAGGTCGAGCGACACCGGAATCAGCGAGACCAACGCGGCGGCGCCGCGGATCCGCAGATAGATCTGCCGCGCGACGAACCCGACACCGCTCAACGACACGCCCCGTCGCCGGTGATGGCTAGGGAAGGGGCGGCCGCCGGTCGCGGCGTCGACGGTCCGCCCTTCGTCTTACCAGAGAATCTTCGCGCCGAGCTGTACCTGCCGCTGATCGAAGGTGCCGGTGATGGTGCCGAATGTCGAGTTGCTGCGGTTCGCCGCCGGCGGCGTGAAGTTCACGCGGTTGAAGAGGTTGAACGCCTCGAGGCGCAGCTGCAGACGCGCCTGACCGCCGAGCGTGATGTTCTTGCTCGCCGCGAAATCGAACTGCCAGAAATTCGGGCCGCGCACGTTGTTGCGCGGCGAGTTGCCGAACGGCTGGCTCTGGTCGGTCGGCAGCACGACGCACGCCGGGTTGAACCATTGCGTGATCGTCGGTTGTGCCGCGTACGGGTCGCAGATCAGGTTCGGCCGGTAGTTGTTCGCACCCGAGAAGTCGTTGGTGATCGCCGACACCTGGAACGGCGCCGCTGGCGTATAGGTGAACGTCACCATCTCGCCCGGCGTCACGGTGTTGATCCCCGCCAGCTGCCAGCCGCCGGCGAGGATGTCGAGCGCCATGGGCATGCTGCCGCCCCACCGCTTGCCATGGCCGAACGGCAGCGCGTAGATGAAGCTGGTCGTGGTGTTGTAGGGCTGGTGGTAGGAACCGAGTCCGAAATCGGCGTCGAGGTTGTGAATGTCCTGCGGCGCCGGGAAGTTGCCGTTCTGGTTCTCGAGCGCGCCGGCGGAGTTGTCCTTCGCGCGCGACAGCGTCAGCGTGCTCAGCACCGTCACGTCCGCGCCCGGCCGCCACTCGTACTTGCCCTGAAACGCCTGGTAGCGCGACTTTCCGCCGTTGAACACCTCGGTGATGTCGCCGAACGTCTGAATCGGCCGCCGCGAGGCGAGCGGGATGTTCACTGTCGGACTGTTCGGCACCGCCTGGTTGTAGTTGGCGACGAGCAACAGGTCGTCGGCCTTGTTGCCGACGTAGGCCACGTCCACCACCATGTTGCGCGCGAACTCCTTCTGGTAGGAGAGGAACCAGCTCTGCACCGGGCTCGAGTGGAAGTCTCTCGGGATGTAGCTCACCAGCGCGGTCAGCGGATTGAACGTGGACGGATCGGTGATTCCCGCCGGGTAACCCTGCTCCGTCGTTCGGAACGTCGGAGCCGTGGCGTCGCCCTGCACCACGGCGGCGCGCACGACCTGCGGACCGTTGATGCCGAGCAGGTTCGCCGACCCGATGCGATTGACGTGCACGTAACTCAAGCCCCAGCCGCCGCGCACGACGCTGCCCGGCGCCGCCTGATACGCGAACCCGAGACGCGGTCCGAAGTTGTTGCGATCGGGATCGACCAGCGCGCGATCCGCGACCGACCCGTCGCCCGCCTTGACCATCGACTTGGTGGTCGGATCGAAGTTGGTCAGCGCGTTGTTCGCCTCCCACATCGGCGACGCGTACTCGTAGCGCAGCCCGACGTTCAGCGTCAGCTTGTCGTTGGTGCGGATGTCGTCCTGCACGTACATGAAGTGCAGCTGCTGCCGCATGTTCGCGATGTAGAACGTGCTGATCGCGTACTGCGAACGCAGCCCGAGCATGAAGTCGGCGAGGTTGTACAGGTTGCTGGCCGTCGCGCCGGCCGGGCGGGTGAACTGCCCGGTGTAGGTGTCGAGGCCGTACAACGGATTGACGTCCTGCACTTCGACATCGATCTTCTGGAACTCGTAGCCGGCCTTCAACGACTGGCGGCCCTTCAGCAGCGAGTAGTTGATCTTCGGATTCCAGACCGTCGGATACTGCCACTGTGGATTGGTCGCCTGACGTCCAAGCCCGGCGTAGCCGCTGATGCTCTGCGACGGCAGCCCGCCGAAAATGCGCGCGTCGGTCGGCAGCCCGGAAATGCCGAAGTTGTCGGATTGGCCGAGCGCCGGCGGGTTCTTGCCGCCCTGCGTGTTCGACCAGCCGAACCGCAGTTCGAGGAGCGAGCGATCGCTCGCCACGTAGGTCGCGCCGTAGACGAACTGTTTGTTGCGCGCGTAGATGTTGCCGTTGCCGCCGCCGCCCGACGGCAGCGGAATCGGCGCCTGATCGTTGGTGTTCAGATCGCGCCAGCCGAACCGGCCGAACATCGAGAACTGCGGGTTGACCTGCAGGTCGACCTTGCCGCCCGCCTTGTCGGTCTCGTTGGTGAACTCCTGCAGAATCGCGTAGTTGTTCGCCGCGCCGGGGAGGTTCGGCGCCGGCAGCCCGCCGAGCACCTTGCGCGCGAACGCCGTCATCGGAATCGGCGTGCCGGCCGGGTAGACCGCGCCGGTGCGCGGATCGCGAATGTCGACGGAGAGCGTGCCTGCGTCCTGCGCGGAGGTGGGAATGGTGGAGAACGCCGTCGACTTGCGGTTCTGACGGAACCCTTCGAAGTCGCCGAAGAAAAACGCCTTGTTCCGGACGATCGGTCCGCCGAGCACGCCGCCGTACTGGTTGCGGCGCAGCGGCGGTTTCTGGCCGTCGGCCGGCACGAAGAACGTCGTCGCGTTCAGCTTGGTGTCGCGGAAGAACTCCCACGCGTCGCCGTGCAGCTGGTTCGCGCCGCTGCGATAGGCGACGTTCACCGTCGCCCCGGCCGCGCGCCCGTACTCCGCGCTCTGGTTGTTGGTGACGACACGGAACTCGCCGACCGCGTCGGGCGGCGGCTGCATCACCTGGTTCGAGAAGCCCTGGTTGCTGGTGCCGTAGGCGTTGTTGTCGACGCCGTCGATCAGGAAGTTGTTGAACGTGCTGCGCAGGCCGTTGACGTTGAACGCGCCTTCGCGCGGTGTGCCGTTCGTGCTCTTGTTGAGCGCCGACTGGCGCACGCCCGACGCGAGCAGCGCCAGCGCCGAATACTCGCGGCCGTTCAAGGCCATCTCGCGAATCTGATCGCCGGTGATCACCTGGCTGCGCGAGCTCGAATCGGTCTCGATCAACGGCGACTGCGCCGTCACCTCGAGGCGCTCGGAGATCTGGCCAACCGCCATCTGCAGATCGACGCGCAGCCGGGCGCCGACCTGGACCTGGACGTTGTCGATCAGCGCGATCGAGAAGCCGGTCTGCTCGGCGGTGACGACGTAGGTGCCGCTCTTGACGGTCACGAATTCGTAGGTGCCTTCGCCGTTCGACGTCCGCACCACCGACACGCCGGTTCCCGTGTTGGTCAGCGTGACCTTGGCGCCCGGCACCACCGCGCCCGACGTGTCGCGGATCGTCCCGACAACGGACGCCGTCTCGAACTGCGCGAGCGCGGGCGCCGCGAGCGCGAGCGACACACACAGAGCAACTGCGAACACACGCATGTTATGCACCCTTCTCTCTCCTCTTTCTCTTGGTCCAGTTTCGAGCCAGCGTAGCGGCGCAGCGTAACGACTACACGACGCGTCTGTCGCGACGACGTGACGAATCCACCTGCGGGGCGACCGTGCGCTCCGCATCATACGCCACTCGGCGGTTGCAGTTCAGTTTTAGACGCGCGCGGTCCCTGAGGGGTTCGCATCAATGAATTCGCTTGCTCCTGTCGAAGCAGAAGGGGAACAATCCGGGCGGCCGGATCGTCACAGGAGGGGTCGCGCCATGACCGAACGACTCGAACTGCCGCAGGGCACGCTGGATGTGTTGATTCTGAAATCGGTTGCGCTCGAGCCGCAGCACGGCTGGGCGATTTCGGAACGGCTCCATCAGCTGTCGAGCGAGACGCTGCTCATCCGTCAGGGGTCGCTCTATCCCGCGCTTCATCGTCTCGAACGCCGCGGATGGATCAAGGCGCGCTGGGGGACGACCGACAACAATCGCCGCGCCAAGTACTACGAGCTCACCAAGAAAGGGCGCGCCCAGCTCGAGGCGGAAACCGACACCTGGCGCAGGCTCACCGCTGCGATTGGCCAGGTGCTCGAGACACCGTAGCCGCGGCCACGATGCTGACCGATCTTCTCCATCGCCTGCGGGCGCTCGTGATGCGATCGACGGTCGAGCGCGACGTCGACGACGAGCTCCGCTTTCATATCGGGCAGCAGCTCGAGGCGTACCGTCGCGCCGGGATGACGCCCGATGATGCGCGGCGCCGGATCCGCCTCGAGTTCGGCGGACTGGATCAGATCAAAGAAGAGTATCGCGACTCGCTCGGGATCCGCGTGATCGACGAAGCGATTCGCGATCTCCGCGCGGCGCTAAGATCGATGCGGGCCGCACCGGTCGTCTCGGCCGCGGCGATCGTGTCGCTCGCACTCGGCATCGGCGCGAACACGGCGATCTTCTCCGTCATCAACGGCCTGCTGCTGCGCGCGCTGCCGGTGCGCGATCCCGCCCGCCTCGTTCTCGTCTCCGACACGCCGACGCATGCCCGCGCATGGAGCTATCCCATCTGGCTGCAGGTGCAGGCGCGCACCCACCTGTTTGCGCAGTCGGCGGCGTGGTCGTTCACGAAATTCAACCTGCGGTCGGGAGGCGAAACCGACCTGGTCGACGGCATGTGGGTCAGCGGGTCGTACTTCGAGACGCTCGGCGTCCCGGCGCTGGTTGGCCGCACTCTGACGCCTGCAGACGATCGCCGCGACGGCGGCGTCGAGGGACCGGTGGCGGTCATCAGTCATGCGTTCTGGCGGCGCGTCTACCACAGCGCCGCCGACATCGTCGGCCGCAGGCTGCAGCTCGACGGCGCCTCCTTCACGATCGTCGGCGTCACCCCGCCCGACTTCTTCGGCGCCGAAGTCGGGCGCTCGTTCGATGTCGCGGTGCCGCTCGCGGACGAACCGTTGAGCCGCGGCCGCGACACCTACCTCGACGCCGTCAGCACCAGTTTTCTGACGATCCTCGGCCGGCTGCGCGGCGATCAGTCGCCCGACGCGGCGACGGCGGCGCTGCGGTTGGAACAGGCGCGCATCCGCGACGCCACGATCGGCGAGCTCAGGGCGTTCGGAGGCCCCGCCGTCGATCGGTACCTCAAAGAACCGTTCGTCGTGCTCCCGGGCGCCAACGGTTTCGAAGGCGCCGCGGACTTCCGCGGCCGCTACACCCGACCGCTG
>Ga0310813_10002970_pt1 | contig 10294 bp, 8 predicted proteins | sample YN3metagenome_FD_203086 | JGI IMG/M metagenome (GOLD analysis project Ga0310813, IMG submission 203086) | Soil microbial communities from experimental microcosm in Duke University, North Carolina, United States - YN3 | ecosystem: Engineered > Artificial ecosystem > Soil microcosm > Unclassified ... | reverse complement strand
ATCGGCAACGGTGTAGCCGATGTGATTGATTACCGCCGTGGGCTTCGGACGTGGCGCCGCGCCGTTTGCGGGCGGCGCATTCAAGTCCCTGGTGCGGCAGATGATGAAGGTGAGCGGCACGTCTTTGACCGTCACGTTGTACGGCTGCTCGCCCTTCTTGCCAAACGGTAGCGTCACTTCGGTTTCCTTGAGACCGACCTGATCGAGGTTGAAGACTTTGGAGTACCAGTCGCCTGCCTGCTTGAAATTGGGGCAGGTGTACGACACATGGTTGACCAGTGCGGCCTTCACGCCCTTCGGCGCCGCAGTCTGCGCGGCGTCGGCGTCGGCAGCGCATATCGAGGTCACGGCCAGCGTCAGCGTTTCGATCAGCGTCCGACGGCTGATCTTGCCTTGCTCGAATTCGCTCAGCTTCGTCGCGGCAAAACCTTGCATGGCGGTCCTCCCTCTTCTCAAATGAACGGGTTTTCGCCTTCCGCGGACGCGATCTGGACCTGGACATTGAACGGGTCGTAGACGTTGACGCTGCCGCTGCGCCCCGTGGGGTTCTGGCCCACTGCCTTCAACGCGGCGTTCACGCGCGCGTCGTTCCAATTCGAGAGCGTGTAGCAGACATGATCGACGACGGCTCGCGGCGGCGCAGGAGGGTTCGCCGGAGCGTTGCGCGCGACGATGAACGCGCCTCCCTTGCCTGGCGCCGGACCGAACGCAAGATTCACGCGACTCTTGCCGTCGTCCTTCAATTTCTCCATGCCCAGCACGGAGCTGTAGAAATCACGCGCCTTGCGGTAATCCGGACACGCATAGGAAATGTGATTGATGCCAAGCATCTTGAGACCATTTGGTGGTGCAGCGTTGGCTTCCGCGCCGCCCGCTGCGTAGACGAGAGCGGCGAGCGCAACGCCTTCGCAGAAGTCGCGCCGACTGAGAGTGCCGGTCTCGAATTTCCGAACGAGATCCGCAATGAATCGTTCCATGCTGTGACCTCCTCCGTCGGCGCTGTCTACCGGAACGCCTGAACGGCGTTCCTTCTGTTGGACCGACGCGTCCTGGTCGATGCGTCGACGTGCGGATGATACTTCTAGGCGGGCAGTACAAAAAACGCGTCGGACGAACTCCATCGGGTGTAACTTAGCCCCTGCGCAATGCCCATTCACGAATACGTATGCAAGGCGTGCGGGCAGCAGTTCGAGCACCTTCTGCTCCCGGCTGCGAAGACGGAACCGGCTTGCCCGGCCTGCCGGAGCAGCGACCTCGAGAAGCTGATGTCCGGGTTCGCAGTGAGCTCGCCCGAGCGCACGAAGGCCAACGTCAAGGCGGCGCGGAAACAGATCGCGCAGAGCAAGGATTACAAGGACAAGCAGGTCGCGCAGGCCGAGTACGTCAAGCACCACTCCGACGAGCACTAACCGCCCTACGAGACATCGCCCGTCGAAGCAGAAGCGGTGATCAGTCTCGTATCCCGAACGCCGACACGATGAAGTCGAGTGTGCGCGGGTCCTTGAAGTACGCCGTATGATGCACGCCGCTCGCCGCGTCGAAGACGCAGAAGCGGGTCAGATCCTTGAAATCAGGCATGGCGCCGAAAACATGGTGTGTCATGGACGACGTGTCGACCACGAGGTCGTTGTCCTGTTCGAACACGAGATACTCGGCGGCCAGATCGGCCGCCTTCATCTTGTTGAACAGCCGCCAGAATTTCCACCCCACATCCTCGGTCTTGAACGTACCGCAAACAGCAAAGTAGTCGTTCCTCGCAGTGGGCATTCCGTAGTTCAGCGCAATCAATTCGGCATTCCTTTGGATGCGCGACATGGCGGCGACGCCGGGCACGAGACCGACACCCACGTCTACGAGCGGCGATTTCGCGGCGAACGTGCCAATCGAGCTGAAGATCTGCATCAGCCCGCTCGCCGCCGCGAGGAACGGCACCAGGCCAAAGCTGCTGCCAAGCACCTTGCCGATGTTGGTGAGGAGCGTCAGGCCGTGGCGGAGCGAGGTGGGGTCGGCAAGGCTCGTGCCCTGGAGCGGGCAGCCGACGAAGACGATGCGACGCTTCCGCGTCGACTGACGATCGAGCATCTCCGTGAACCATCGGGTCACGAGGCCGCCGCGGCTGTGACACACGATGTCGAGTTCCGCCGTGCTGCCGGCAAACAGACGGGCAAGCTCGGCGGCGTTGACAAACGGCGGGCGTGAGACCGTGAAGTGATCGAATCCGAGGACCTGCGTGTAGCCGGCAGCGGCGATCTGCTCCAGAAAGGTTTTGGTCCCCAGCAGGTCGGCGACCAGTTTCTCGCTGTTGCTGAAGGTGCCATGCACGAGCAGCAGAATGCGTCCGGTCGCCGCCGGCTGCGAAACGGGCGTGGCCTGCCAGGTCGTCTGGTCGTACTCGAGCAGTTGGCAGCACTCCGGCACGCCGGCGGCGCGTGGTGTCAGCGATCCATCGAGCGCATACAGCTGGTTGATGACCGCGTTGGCCCCGAGCGGCTTTTGGTACTTGAGCTGCGTCACGACCTCGCCGTCGACGCGAGGCATACCGCCGCCTGCCCGACGACGGCCCGACGTCGACACACTGACTGCACCGTCCTCCCACAGCAGGACGCCATCGACATCGATCAGAGTCAGGATGCCAATGTCGTCGTCGACCGACCGTCCGCGCCGGCGTACACGTCCGATGCTGACTTCGTTGGTCAGGTCAGACCCCAGTGGGACCACGTTGAGCGGCTGAAGCGCCTGCTCCACTTGCGCGGCGACAGCCGCATTGGTGAGGCTCGACGTTGTCATGAGCGTTTGCTCCAGATCGGGATCGGCGTGACCTTCTCCTTCTCCCGTGCGGTCACAAGATCGAACATCGAATGAAACTGCCGCCGGCTTCGCAGGTTGGAGATGCCGTCCTTGACCGCCGGCCAGAAACCGTCACGCGATGTGAGTGACACCGTTTCGAGCGGCACGATGTGGCCCTGCTGCACGAGCGCGCTGATCTCCGCAAAGCGTCCGCGGCCGATCATCCAGGTATCGGAGTGATTGTCCCGTTCGGTGATCGGGGTCGTAACGGTGTCCGGCGTGGTCGTTGCCGTGACTGACAGCGAGACCAGTGTGTTGTAACTGACTTCGCTGCGCCAGTAGCCGGGGAAGGCGTGGTCGTTCAACAGAAAGACAACCGGATAGATCTCGACATACTCGAGGCACGCAGCCATCAGGAGTGCCAGGTCGATGCAGGTGCCGCGCCGGCCGTTGATCACTTCCGAAGGCGTCCGCAGCCGTTGCGCGTCGTCGCTATAGTTCGGGGGAGGATTGATGTAGCCGATCGCGTAGTCATTGACCAGCGCCCACCAGATCGCCTGTACCTGGGCGTCGATGTTGCGTGACTTCGCATCGATGGATGCGGCCGAGGGCTCAAAGCTCTGATAGCCGTCGAAGCCCACCGTGCTGTCATCGCGCAACGCCACGAGATATCGCTGTGCGGCGGTGATGATCTCGCGGACGACAGGATCGCGAGGGAAGATGAACGATGGCAACCACCGCGCATTTGCGTCGTCATATCGCCACTCATCGACCGGCATGAACGCGACGCGATGGGTTTCCTCGCGGAGTATGTGCTCTCCCCAGCGGACATTGAGGTAGATCGTGCTGAAGAGGCTCTCGTCCAGGGTGCGCGTGAGCTCCGAGGTCAGCGGAATTCGCACCAGCTTGTGAGCGTCGTGTGTCTGGTGATCGTCGTCCAGTGTCAGCGTCGCGCGGTATGACGCCTCCTGCGCACCAGCCGACACCGTGACCTGGACACCGATGGACCTGTAGATTCCCGGTTTCTGCCGGCGGATGACCAGCTTGGGGACGATGTTGGCGTTGTTGTGGAGCAGTGAGTAGTTGAGCTGCTTCGGCGGCTCGAAATCGACGTTGATGCACTCGTTCGCGTCGAGGATCCGCGACGGTATCTGAATGCCCGTGGGCGATGGCAGCAGAGTCGGGACTGGCGCGAGTGTCGGAACCGGTGACGGTGCCGGTGACGTGGGTAAAGGCGCCGGGGGTGTTGCTGTGCGACGAGATTTCGATCGCTCAGGCTTCCGTGGCGTCGCCGGTGCGGCAGCGGGGGAAGCGGCAGCAGCGGGCGGTGTCAGAGGCGTGTTCGTCGACCCGACAGCCGGAATCGTGACGGAGAAGGTCCGTGGTGCGTTCGAGACCACGCTCGTCTCGAGGAGAGGCGAACGGGACCACAGGACGATGCCTGTGCCACGCACCTTTTCCGCGGAAGGCGTCAACGCCTCCCAGGCCTTCTTAAACGCCGAGAGCGCATCCCACTCGGATCGTCTCCAATGGGTGTAGAAGCTGGCGAAGAACTGCTCGGCGAGGAGATCGTCGATCTCGTCCTGGAACCCGATCGCGGCCCCGGCATTGGCACGAACCGCTTCCATCGCACCGAGTGACGAGTTGTAGAGATTCAAGGACACGAGCTGGACGCCGCCAGCGGCGGTGAGCGTCCTGGCCAGTGCGGGATAGTCGAGGATCTGCAGGCGGCTGCCGTCGGCCAGGCAGATGCCATCCTCCGGACTGCTTGGGACGCCTGACTTCGCGTCCGCCCCAAGGATCGTTCGTGCCTGCCGTGCATCGACACCCGCGATGTGAATCACCGACGGCGTGGTGTCCTTGACCGCCTGTTCGAGCGCCTGGGGATCGGGATTCTCCGCCTTTCCTTGACGCGACAGATTGAGCGACGACTCGACCAGTTTGCGTTCCGACTCGAATGTGAACGAGTTGCTCAACGCGCCTGGTGCACACTGGACGACCAACGAGCTCTCAGGGGGCGCGGGCGGTTGAGGGGACAGCTGCTGCGCCACCCCCGTCGTGTCCTTGATATCGAGATATCGGTACGCAAGGAACGACCGCCCCGGAAGGTAGGAGAGACGGCGCCGGAGAGTTCGCGTCGCTTCGGCGATGACGAACTCCCAGGGAAATCTGAACACCTCACTCGGGAGCGTCGAAGGAAACGACAACTGCACCGTGCCCGCATTGACGATCGTCTCGAGCCCTGCGTCGTCGATGCCAAGGGACGCGATGAGAACTTTCATGAGCTCGTTGACCTGATCATCCGCTCCGCGAACGCCGAGCCACTCGCGGCGCGTGCGAAGTAACCGGCTGAACGCGTTGGTGATCTCCGGCAGTGGCGGGTGTGCATGAAGCCGGGTCAGCTCGCTTCCACTTCCACACACGAACGTGACGGACGCGTTCGGATCCGTGGGCGCCGGGCGCTTTTCGAGCGGCAGGGCCTTGGAGGCCGCAGTGATGAGTCTCTCCGTGAACACCTTTGCCATCGATTCAAACCAGGCCACTGGCGTTTCTCCTGCCGGAGTTAATCTAACGAAAAGAGGTGGGGATATTTAAAGAGCGTACTCTCCGAAATGCAACGACTCGTTCGGGAGTGTCCTTCTAAAACGGATCATCAGTTTCAAAAGCCGGGCGTGACGAGCATGATCCCGCAGCGCGGTGGCCGATTTCGGCGCCAACGGTAGTACGGAGTCATATGACGGGGTGCGCCGTCATGACGACGGCGCACTTCGAAGAGCGGAGACCTGAGGAGAATTGATGCTTACTTCGTCGAGTTGGCGGCGTCGTTCGCCACACCAATCACGATCAGAACCGCATAGTCTTGTTTGTTGCACCCCTCGACGGGCGGCATCGCACGTCCTGGTGCGACTCGAAAGGCGTCTTTGGGAGCCTTCGCCGGTGAGCACGAATTCGGGCTCGTCGCCGGTGTGTAGCGCGCCGATCGACAGGCCAGGTGCGTCACGTCATACAGCGTCGCCCCGTCAGCGAGCTCCCAACGTTGATTGCCGTCCTTGTCCGGCCGATGGACGGTCAATACGGATGTCACCTCGCGGTCGCCCGTGACGAGATATCGTCCTGGCGCAAGCGGGAACGTCGGCTTCTCCATGATGAGACCGTGCTCCTCCAGCCACCAGTCTTTGCTGTCGAATCTCCAGTTCGAGGGAGCGACGCCACCGACCTCGATCAAACGCTCATAGCGTGTCAGTGGCACACCTCGAGGACCCGGATCCACACGCCACAGTCCCCACGTTTGTGCATTGTTCCCAGACTTCGCCGTCGGATCGCCCAATGCCGCGATGAACTGTGGGGCAACCGGCGTGAAACCTCTCTGGTCTACACCGGCAGCGTGAACCGACGGCGCGAAGGCGATGATCGTCGCTACTACCGCTACGCCATGGAGTACGTCGCGCATGAGACCCACCTTTCCGCACGAGGTTGCAAGACAACGAGTATAGCGCCGAGGGAGGACAATCGGTTGATGCCGTCTCACGAGCTGTCCATCGTGATTCCGGTGCTCAACGACACCGAGCCGCTCCAGCGGCTGTTGACGACCATCCCTGTCGACCCGCAGATCGACATCGTCATCGTCAACGGCGGCGTGCCGGACGATCGGCTGACCGCGATTTGTGATCGGCCGGACGTGCGGTTACTGACATCGGCCCCAGGTCGCGGACGTCAGATGAACGTCGGAGCGTCCGTTGCGGCGGGCCGGTGGGTCGTATTCCTGCATGCGGACACGCGGTTACCGCCACAGTGGTCCGACGAAATTCGGCGGGCTGGTACCGATCCGGACGTGGTTGGCGGCAGCTTCCGATTTCGACTCGATTCCTCGACATGGCAGGCCCGGCTGATCGAACGTGCCGTGGAACGCCGTGTCCGATTGCTGGATCTCGCGTACGGGGATCAGGCGTTGTTCGTTCGTCGCGACATCTTCGACGCGATCGGCGGTTACCGCGAGTGGCCACTGATGGAGGACGTCGAGTTCGTGCGTCGGCTCCGGCAGGCTGGCAAGCTGTATCACTCGCCGCAACCGGTGCTGACTTCGGCGCGGCGATGGGAGCGCGACGGCTGGTGGCGGCGGAGCGCCAAGAACGTGATGCTCCAAGCTCTCTTCTTCGCCGGAGTGGCGCCGGAGCGTCTGGCGAATTGGTACTCGCACGAAACCGGTGGCCAGATCCGGGCGGGTCTGAAGACCCGCCCCTACACCGTCGAGGCGCTGATCGTCATGGCACGCGTCCCGTCCGACACACGCGGTAAGTCTCGACTGACCCGTGATCTCGGCGGCGACCATGTCGAGCTGAGACGAGCGCTGCTGCAGGACACGCTCGAGGCGGTCGAAGGCGTTAGCCACGTAGATGTGTTCATCGCGTTCGAGCCAGCCGATGCAATCGCGGAAATGCGCGGACTCGTCGGCGACGGAGTCCGTTTGTTTCCGCAGCAGGGCGACACCCTCGGCGAGAGGATGCGCAACGCATTCGAACGAATGTTCGCGGCTGGGTACTCGGCCGTCGTGATGATTGGGTCAGATCTTCCGTCGCTCCCTGCGGCCCACCTCGCACAGGCGTTCCAATCGATGCGCGAGCGGCCGGATGCTGTGGTGATTGGACCGGCGAGCGACGGCGGGTATTACCTGATCGGACTCTGCCGCCTCTGTCCCGACTTGTTCACGTCGATTACATGGAGCTCAGCCGACGTGCTGACGACCACAACACGCATTGCAGACAGGTGCGGTTTGACAGTGTCGTGGGTGTCCCCGTGGCACGATGTCGACACGATCGATGACCTTCGGCGCGTGCTGTTCGACCCCCACGGCGCGACGCGGACGCGCGCGTGGGCCACGGCGCAGGGGGGAGTGGAAAGGTGGAAAAGTAGAACAGTGGAACAGTAAGTTCTAAGTAGGCGGCTGCGCAATGAACGGCAGCGCAAAGCTCTTCGCGAGTGTCACGTCCGCGGGCGTCGAGTATCCGGCGACACCAATCGTAATACTCTGCTGCGGCACGTCGAGCCGCAGTGTGCCATGAAGGGAATCCCACACCGTCAAACCGCTGGACCAGTTCGAATTCGTTTCCTCGGGCACGCTCGAATGGTGAATGCCGTGAAGACGCGGCGTCACGACGAAGCGGGCGAGAAGCCGCTCGACGTCGATCGGCAATTCGACGTTGGAGTGATGAAACAGAATCGAGAGGAGGACGATGTTCTGCCAGACGTGGAGCGCGTCGGGTGGGACGCCGATTGCCGCAATCTGCATCGCGCGCCATGGGATCGAGAGCGCGAGCTCGCCGGCATGGAAGCGCAGTGCGGTCGACGCGTCGAGATCGCGATCGACATGGTGAACCACGTGGAACCGCCACAGCCATGGAATCCGATGCGTCAGCACGTGCCACACGAATAGGGTGTAGTCGAGGAGCACGACCGCCAACATGAAATGCAGCGGCGGTGGAAGGCGACGCATATACAGCAGTCCGCATCGACGCCGCTGGACCATCCTGGCTAGCGGCTCGACGACAGGTCGCTCGAGGAGATTGACCGTCGCCGCGGCGGCGCCCGCGAATACGATATTGCGCGACACGTGGCGCCACTTGGCTTCGCGGGCACGCCGCAATGGACGACGCCGTTCGAGTGCGGTGAGCACGATGAACGTGCCTCCTACGAGCAGGGGTGCCAACACCCGCCACCAGGGCGTGCGGCTCATTGACACAGCATTTTACGGGCCGGCTAACCGCCTCCGCCACGGCTACGGCGGTCCGCCGAAGCGTTACGCGAAGGCGGAAGCCGGCCCCCACGTACTAGGATGAAAATGGTTACGAGTGCGGCGGCTGTCGAATTGCGACACCTCGACAACCTGTGGATCCAGGTCAGCGGGACCCACTGCAACATCGAGTGCCGTCACTGTTTCAACAGCAGCGGCCCGCGCGAGACCTCCTTCGGTCTCATGACGTTGGACGGGGTGAGCCAGGCGATCGCGGCAGCGGCGGCACACGGCGTCCGCGAGATCTATTTCACAGGCGGCGAGCCGTTCCTGCATCCGCAGTTGCTGGAAATGGTCGCCTGCGCGTTGACCGTCGCGCCGACGACGGTGCTGACCAACGGCATGCTCATCAGCGATCGGATTGCCGATACGCTTGCGGCGCTCGCCATCGACACGCGGTACTCGCTCGAAGTGCGAGTCAGTCTCGACGGGTACACCGAGGACATGAACGATGCGATCCGCGGGCGTGGTGTGTTCCAGCTGGCGCTCGCCGGCGCGGTCAGGCTTGCGCGGCGCAATCTCCTGCCGCTCATCACTATCGTTCGAACGTGGGATGACGCTGACGAGATCGCGATACTCGCCGCGTTCGACCGCGTACTCAGGGATGCAGGCTGCGATCGGCCGCGCCTCAAGATCCTGCCGGCGCTGCCACTCGGACGCGAATTGACCCGCGTCGCCGGCCTGCAGCGAGACGAGTGCGTGACGACCGCCATGCTCGAAGGGTTCGACCGCGATCTGCTGATGTGCTCGAATTCGCGTCTGGTCACGGACCGTGGCGTGTGGGTGTGTCCGTTGCTTGTCGACCAGCCGGATGCGCGGCTCGGTACGACGCTCGAGGACGCGGCGAGCGCATACGAGCTGCAGCACCAGACGTGCGTCACATGCTGGCGATACGGGTCGATCTGCGGCAATCTCAGTGCGGACATCGAAGGCCCTCGGATCGCGGCTGCGCCGGAGGCGCGGTGACGCGGTTCGCGCTCATCGGCGGCATCTACAGCAACTGGCGCGCGCTCGAAACGGCGCTCTCGGACATCGCGCGGCGACAGGTAGACGCCACATTCTGTCTCGGTGATCTCGGCGCCTTCGGACCATGTCCGGACAGAGTGTTTCCGTTGCTGCAGCAGGCGGGCGTGCTGTGCCTGCAGGGAAACTATGACAATTCGCTGGCCGGCGGGCTCGCCGATTGCCAGTGTGGCTATACCGATCCGCGCGACAACTACTTCGCGCGTCTGAGCTACGACTACACGTTCCGCAACACGTCACCGCTACACAAAGCGTGGCTTGGTACGTTGCCGATGTCGCGCCGCCTAGACGTGAACGGGACGCGGCTGCTCCTGTGTCACGGGTCGCCGCGCAAGATCAATGAGTTTCTGTGGGAATCCACCAGCCCGGACGGCTTCCTCCGCCATCTCCTCGATGGCGCGGATGCGGACGTCCTGTGCATCACGCACACCGGTATCAAGTGGCATCGCGATCTCGGCGGTGGACGTCAGGTGGTCAATGTCGGCGCGCTCGGCCGACCGGAAAACGACGGAACGCCGCGAGTGTGGTACGCGCTGCTCACCATCGACGGCACCGTGAACGTGGAATTCATCCCGATCGATTACGACCATGAGGCGCTCGCGGCGGATATGCACGCCGAACGGCTGCCGGGTGAGTTCATCGAGACAATCCGCTCCGGCTGGTGGACGACTTGCCTCGAGGTCCTGCCTCAGAAGG
>Ga0310813_10002968_pt1 | contig 10296 bp, 10 predicted proteins | sample YN3metagenome_FD_203086 | JGI IMG/M metagenome (GOLD analysis project Ga0310813, IMG submission 203086) | Soil microbial communities from experimental microcosm in Duke University, North Carolina, United States - YN3 | ecosystem: Engineered > Artificial ecosystem > Soil microcosm > Unclassified... | reverse complement strand
GCCGGGCCACGATTCGACGGCGGTCAGCACCGCGGCCGCCGCGCCGCCGGCGCCAAGCAAGCCGACCGCCAAATCGCGCGGGTGTTCGACCTCGAGCAGGTCGCACGCGGCCCGTTCGAAGCCGCCGACATCGGTGTTGTCCCCGACGAGGCGGCGGTCGTCGTCGATCCACCAGGTGTTCACGGCGCCGACGCGCCGGGCGAGTGGCGACAGCGCATCGCAGCGCGCGAGCATCCGTTCCTTGAACGGGATCGTCACGTTGCCGCACGCCCGTTCACGCTTCAACGCGTCGACGACTTCGTCGAATCGCGGCGGATCGACGTCGATCGCCTCGTAGCGAGCGGTGGCATCGATCGCCGCGAGCGCGGCGTTCTGGATGCGCGGCGACAGCGAATGTGCGACCGGATGCCCGAGCAACACCACCCGCTCGGGGGTATGCATCACTCCATGCCGGTGCCGCGCTCGGCCATGATGCGGTCGAGCACGCGGCGAATCTCTTCCTCCAACTCGTCGGCTGTCGCGCGATAGACGTCCAGCTCCGCCCCGATCGGGTCGCTGATCGGCCGCGACGAGGTGCCGTGCGATGCGTAGTCGGCAAGCAGATAGGCGCGGCCGGCGCCGCCGAGCGCTTCGATGCGCTCGAGATGGTGCGGGCCCATCGCGAGAATCAGATCGGTGTCGCGGACCATGTCGCGCGACAGTGTCTGCGCACGGTGGCCGCCAAGATCGAAGTTGCGCTCCATGCCCACGAGCAGCGCACCGTCACTCGCCGGCGCGCCCTCGTGCGCGCTCGTCCCGGCGCTGGCGATGTCGAGGTCGTGGAGTCCGCGCTCGATTGCGATCTTGTGCGCGATGGCCTCGGCCATCGGGCTGCGACAGGTGTTACCCGTGCACACGAACAGGATTTTCATGTGATCACGCGTCTCCGATCAGATTGGGAACGCTCTCGCGAAGTGTGCTCGCCGGGATCGCGCCGGGACGAATCACTCGCGGTCGCCGACCGGTGCAGTCGAGCACCGTCGACGGCTTGGACGGAGTGAGGCGACCACCATCGAGCACACGCAGCTCCCCGCGCGCCACAGCATCCGGCCACTGAGAAAGAATCTCGGCGGCGCTCATCGCCGACGGAACCCCCGGCCGGTTTGCGCTGGTCGACGTAATGGCGTCGCCATGGGCGCGGATCAGGTGCGCGATCGCCGCATGACTCGTCCAGCGGACCGCCACGCCGCCCTCCGGGCCGCGCAGCCGCTCGGGCACGCGCCGCTCGCCGCCGGAGAGCACCAGCGTCAGCGGACCTGGCCAATGGCGCGCCACCAGATTGGCGGCGTAGCTCGGAAGCCGGAGATCGAGACGGTCGATCATGTCCGGGCCGGCGATGAGCAGCAGGAAGGGCTTGCCGAGGGGCCGCTGCTTGAGACGGACCAGCGCGTCGACCGACTCGCGGTCGATGGCGCCCCCGAAACCGTACACGGTTTCCGTGGGATACGCGAGGACACGTCGCGCTGCGATGTGCGCCAGCGCCGGCCGGATGGCGGCCTCGATCTCCTCCGCCGACCAGAACGGAATCGAGAGGGCGTCGATCCTCATTCGCGAAGGAGGAACAACGCTTCCGCCCGGGCGAAATCGGATTCGTCCGTGATCTTCATCGCGCGCTCGCTTCCCCGCACCACCGCCACCGGGATGTCGAGGCGCTCGCAGAGCGCGGCATCGTCCGTCGCCGACACGTGGTTCTTCCGGGCATCGTGGTGTGCCCGCACGATCACGTCGCGCGGGAAGCCCTGCGGCGTCTGCGCGCGCCAGAGGCCGGCCCGATCGACCGTCCGCGCGATTCGGCCCGACGCGTCGACTTCCTTGAGCGTGTCGACGACCGGCAGCGCGGCGATCGCGCACGTGCCCGACCGCACCGCGGCGACGACCCGGTCGATGGTCGCATCGTCGACGAGTGGGCGGGCGGCATCGTGGATCAGCACGACGGCCGCCTCGTCCGGAAGATCGTCGAGGCCGTTCGCCACCGACTCCATCCGCGTGCGTCCGCCCACGGACAGCATCAGGCGGTCGACGTCGCACTGGAAGATCCAGGGCGGCGGGTCGGCGACGTACGCGCGCGGCAGCACGACGACCACCGCGACGACGTCGGTCCGCGCCATGAAAGTCTGCAGACTGTGGAGCAGCGTCGGCTTGCCGGCGACCCAGCGGAACTGTTTGAGCTCCGTTCCACCGGTTCGCGAGCTCTCGCCGCCGGCAACGATCACGACGCCGACGTCGCGCGGGGCGGTCATGTGAAGAGGCGACGTAAGAGATCTTGAATGGTACGGACGCCGACGACCTCGATGTCGCGCGACAGCCGCTTGGGTATCCCGCGCTCGGCGACGTACACGCGTGACAAGCCCATGTTCGCCGCTTCGGAGGCCCGCCGCTCGACCTGCGACACGGTGCGGACCTCACCGCCCAATCCGACTTCTCCAATGAACGCGGCATCGGCCGGCAGTGCGCGATCGTACACGCTCGAGGCGAGGGCCGCGGCGACGGCGAGATCGCCGCCCGGTTCCTGCAGGCGCATGCCGCCGACGACGTTCAGGAACACGTCGAGCTGCGCGAACGAAAGCCCGGCGCGCTTGTCGAGCACCGCGAGGAGCAGCGCGAGGCGGCGGCCATCGAACCCCGTCGCCACACGCTGCGGCGTTCCGAAACCGGCTTTGGCAGCGAGTGCCTGGATCTCGACGAGCACCGGCCGCGTGCCTTCCATCAAGGCGGTCACGGCGCTCCCCGATGCATGACTGGCCCGGTCGCTCATGAACAGCTCGGACGGATTGGCGACCGGCTCGAGTCCCTGCTCCGTCATGCGGAACACGCCGATCTCGTCGACGCTGCCGAAGCGATTCTTCGTCGCGCGGAGCACGCGATGGTCGAGCGTGCTCTCGCCCTCGAAGTACAGCACCGTGTCGACGATGTGCTCGAGCGTCTTTGGTCCGGCGATGCCGCCGCCCTTGGTGACGTGACCGACGACGAACACGGTCGTGCCGCTTTCCTTGGCGTAGCGCATCAGGCGGGCGGCGCACTCGCGCACCTGCCCCACGTTGCCCGGCGCGCCCTCGAGATCGGCCGTGAACGCCGTCTGGATCGAGTCGACGATCAGCACGGCCGGCGCGGCGGCGGCCGAGGTCGCGAGCACCGTCTCGAGATTGGTCTCGCTCAACAGCGACACGTCGGCGGCCCCGCCGTCCAGGCGATCGGCGCGTAGCTTGACCTGGAGCGGCGATTCTTCGCCCGAGGCGTAGAGCGTGGATTGACCGGCTGCTTCGAGTCGCGCCGCGACTTGGAGCAGCAGGGTCGATTTCCCGATGCCCGGCTCGCCGCCGATCAATATCATCGAGCCGGGCACGATCCCACCGCCGAGCACGAAGTCGAACTCATCGAGCCCAGTCTTCCAGCGCTTGGCGCTCGAGCCCTTGATCTCCCGGAGGCGCGTCGTTACGGCGAGGCTGCCACCCTCGGCGAGCGAGCGTGCGCCGCCGATGCGTCGCGACGATCCCGTAGCGGCCGCCACCTTGGGCAGCGCCATCTCCTCGACGAGCGTGTTCCACTCGCCGCACTGATCGCAGCGGCCCTGCCACTTCGAGTACTCGGCGCCGCACTCGGTGCACCGGTAGACGGACTTGGCTTTCACCATGCGGAAAAGCTAGCGCGGCGCACGGCGAGGCTGCGATGGATGCGGCAATTTGATGATTCGTGCGGGCGGCGGGGGGGGACCGCGCGGCGCCCAGAGTCTCTGCGAGAGAGTGCTGTCCCGAACCCGCCGCGCCCGCCGGTCACCGACCACCGATCACCGGATACCCCTCAACCTACATCCCGCGTCCCGATCCCGAAGCTCGCCTCGCCCGCGACTGGCTCAGACCTCACTTCGATCGATAGCTCTCAAAGCGAGTGTACTGTTTGTGGAAGAAGAGGTTCACCAGTCCCGTCGGTCCGTTGCGCTGCTTGCCGACGATGACTTCCGCCTTCCCTTCCAGCGAGTTGCCGTCCTTGTCCGTGGGACCGTCGTAGAACTCCTGCCGATAGAGAAACATGATCAGGTCGGCGTCCTGCTCGATCGCGCCCGACTCGCGAAGGTCGGAGAGCTGCGGACGCTTGTTGTCGCCCGTGCGCTGCTCCGGCGCACGCGAGAGCTGCGAGAGCGCGACCACCGGCACGTTGAGCTCCTTGGCGAGCGCCTTGAGGCCGCGCGAGATTTGGCTGACCTCCTGCTGGCGACTCTCCGAGTGCGCCGGTCCCTGCATCAGCTGCAAGTAGTCGACGACGATCAACCCGACGCCCGCATCCGCCTTGAGACGACGCGCCTTGGAGCGCATCTCGAGCAGGGTCAGACCGGGCGTGTCATCGATCCAGACGGGCGCTGAACTGAGAATGCCGGCCGCGCGCGCCAGCCGCGGAAAGTCGTCGTCGCGCAGCATGCCCTTTCGCAATCGCTGCGCGTCGATGCGCGCCTCCGACGTGAGCATGCGCTGCACGAGCGATTCCTTGCTCATCTCGAGCGAGAAGAACGCGACCGGTACGTTGTGCTCGATCGCCGCGTGCTGCGCCACGTTGAGCGTGAACGCCGTCTTTCCCATCGATGGTCTCGCGGCGACGATGATCAGCTCCGCGGGCTGGAACCCCGAAGTCAGTTCGTCGAGATCGTTGAAGCCGCTGGCGACGCCGGTGACGGTCTTGCCACCGCGCTGAAGCGCTTCGATGCGCTCCATCGTCGGCCAGAGCAGCTCCTTGATTCGCGTGAAGCCATCCTTCGTCTGCTGCTGGCTGACCAGAAAGATCTTGGATTCGGCTTCATCGAGCAGCTCGCGCGCGGTCGTCTTGCCCTCGAAGGCTTCCGACACGACCGAGGTCGAGACCTCGATGAGACGCCGCAGAATCGCCTTTTCATGAACGATCTCGGCGTGATACTCAATGTTCGCCGCCGTCGGCACGACGTCGACGAGGAAGCCGAGGTAGTCCTTGCCTCCGGACGCATCGAGCTCGCCGCGACGCGCGAGCTCGTCGGAGAGCGTGAGCGGATCCACGACCCCGCCTCGCTCGGCGATCGAGACCATGGCGCGAAAGATCCGCCGATGCCGCTCCGCGTAGAACATCGTGTCATCGACGAATTCGATCGACCGCAGGACGGCGTCCTGATCGATCAACATCGCGGAGAGCACCGCCTGCTCGGCATCCTCGGAGTACGGAGGACGCCGGTCGCGGAACGGATCACGCGCCTGATGCGGCGCTATCGAGTATTCGACGGGCGAGCTGGACATCTTCCCACGTGGGGCGCTTCCAACCCGGGTTTCGGAGAAGCGCGGCAGGATGGTAGGTCACGATCAGCGGCACACCGTAGTAGTGGTGAACCTGACCACGCAACTTACCGATCGCCAGCTTTGTATCAAGCAGCGTCTGCGCCGCGAACGTGCCGAGCGCCAGTATGACCTTTGGGCGAATGATTTCGATCTGCCGGATCAGATACGGGCTGCAGGCTGCAACCTCTTCGGGTCGGGGATTGCGGTTACCAGGCGGCCGATGCTTGAGCACGTTGCAGATGAACACGTCTTCGCGTCGCAGATCGATCGCCGAGAGAATTTTTGTGAGCAGCTGACCGGCGGCTCCGACGAACGGTCGGCCGGTCTCGTCCTCGGTCGCGCCTGGGGCTTCGCCGACACACATCAGGTCCGCGTTGGGGTTCCCTTCGCCGGGGACGGGCTTCGTGGCCGTGCTATAGAGCGGACAGCGGGTGCACGACGCCACGTGTGCCGCGATCTTGTCGAGCGTGTCGAGGCCGGCCATCGCACCACCAAACAACTCACCAGCGGGCGAGCCGACAGTGATCGGAGCGGGCCGCGCCGTCGTTGCCGCTTCCGCCGGTACTCCCGATGCTGATGGCGCCGCCGGCGTTTGTCGTGTGGCGGATGCCGCGTCCGCGGGCGGACTGGTTGTCGGCTGCCGTCCGGAGGCGGGCGTGGGCGCCGCGCCGGTCGCGCGAAGGGTTGCGCGCCAGTCGGCATCCGCCGGAAGATCGGCGACCGGCGCGGCGGGAACGTGCGGCTGTTCCTGCCGCCCGGCTCGCTCGGCCGGCTGCGTGGAACCGCCGGTGACGATGCGCAACGCCTCTTCCACGGTAAGTCCGTCGAGCACGAGCTCGCGCTCGCCCATCTCGCGCCGCTGCTCGAGATAGCGTCGTAACTGGTCTCTAGCGTCCACCGATCAGCTCCTCGACGCGATCGAGGATCGCGTCGGCAACTTCGTCCTTGGACATGAGCGGCAAACATTGCTGCGACCCGTCGCGCGCGAGCAGGGTCACGCGATTCGTATCGACGCCGAAGCCCGCGCCTGGTTCCGTCGCGTCGTTGACGACGATCAGGTCCAGGACCTTGGCGGCGAGCTTGTCGCCGGCGTTCTCGATGGCATGCCCGGTCTCGAGCGCGAATCCGACCATCACGGCGCCAGGTCGGCGCGCCGCGCGCGTGGCGTTGAGAATGTCCGGCGTGGGGTCGAGTGCGAGCGCGGCCGGCGCGGCGGACTTCTTGATCTTGGTACTTGCCGGTTTCGCCGGACGAAAATCGGCTGGCGCAGCCGCCATCACCAGCACATCGGCGTCCGGCAACAGGTGCTCGACGGCGGCCGCCATGTCAGCGGTGGACTCGACCGCGTGCATCGCGACGCCGGTCGGCGCGGCGACAGACAGCGGACCAGCGATCAGATCGACGACCGCGCCGCGTCGCCATGCGGCGCGCGCCACGGCCACGCCCATCCTGCCGCTGCTGTGGTTCGAGACGAACCGAACCGGATCGATTGCCTCGCGCGTCGGGCCGGCCGTCACGAGGACGCGTCGGCCGGCGAGCACACCGCGCTGCTCGAGCAATCGTCCGATGTGCGAGAAGATCGTCTCGGGCTCCGGCATACGCCCGGGACCACTGCCTTCGCCTGCCGCGAGATCACCGGAATCCGGCTCGAGCACGACGTACCCGAGCTCCCGCACGTGGGCGACGTTCAATCGCGTTTGTCCGTGCGCCCACATCTGGTCGTTCATCGCGGGCACGAACAGCACCGGACAGCGCGCGGCGAGGAGACAGGCGGTGAGGAGGTCGTCGGCCTGGCCGGTCGCGGCTCGCGCGAGGAAGTCCGCCGTGGCCGGCGCCACGACGATGGCCGTCGCTTCTCGCGCAAGTTTGATGTGGTCCAGCGCGCGCCCGGCGTCGAACAGACCGGTGTGAACCGCACGACCGGTGAGTGCCTCGAACGTGACCGCGCCCACGAACTCGGTCGCGGCGCGCGTCATCACGACGTCGACTTCAGCCCCGGCCTTGGTGAGCAGCCGGGCGAGCCACGCCGATTTGTAGCTGGCAATTCCTCCCGTGACTCCCAGGAGGACGCGACTCCCGGTATACGGGCGGATGTCGGACTACTCCGTACGGCGGCGCGGCACGACGTGATAGACGATGTCGCCCTTCGCCAGCTCTTCGAGCGCCCGGGTCGTCAGTTTCTTCTCGCGCGACGACGAGCGATCGCGCGGAAACTCGTTGAGCACGCGGGCGTACTTGGCCGCGACGAGTACGCCGAGGTACTTGTTCGCGGCGTGCGTGGCGATCTCGTTGGGTGTGAAAACTTGCATGGATCAGCTCGATGAATGGTGATCGATCTCGGACTGAAGCCGCTGGATCAGCGCTTCGACCTGCAGGCGAAGGCCGAACACCCGTTCGCGGCTCACGACCTCCGCGTCCAGGATCGCTCCAATGTGCTTGACGGCGCGGTCGAGGTCGTCGTTGACGACGACGTACTCATAGTCCTCGACCGCCCGCAACTCGTGCAGAGCGGAATTTAATCGAGCGACGAGCGCTTCGGGGGATTCTGTTTTCCGGCGCCGGAGCCGGTCCAGGAGCACGTCGGCGGACGGCGGGAGCACGAAAACCGTAACCGCCTGCGGAAAGGCCTTGCGGATCTGGGCCGCTCCCTGAACGTCGATGTCCATGATGACGTGCTTCCCGCTCCCGAGGACCCGGGCGATCTCGCTCTTCAACGTGCCGTACAGGTTACCGTGCACCTCGGCGGACTCGGCAAATTCCCCGGCCGCCCGGCGCGCCTGGAATTGGGGCACGGTCAGGAAGTAGTAGTCGGTCCCATCTCGTTCGCCGTTCCGCGGCGCCCGCGTCGTGCACGAAATCGAGTAGCCGACGTCGTTGCGCCGGCTCAGCAGCGCCCGGGCGATCGTCGTCTTCCCGCCGCCCGACGGCGCCGAGAGGATGACCGGAAATGGATTCACTCGAGGTTCTCCACCTGCTCGCGGATCCGCTCGAGCTCCTCCTTGATCGAGATGACGTCCTGCAGAATCGCCGAGTCGCTGGCCTTGCTGCCGGTGGTGTTCGCCTCGCGCAGCAGCTCCTGGAGCAGAAACCCGAGCCGCTTGCCGACGCCATCGGGGGGGGCGGCCGACAGCGTTCCCCGAAACGCATCGAGGTGCGAGTGAAACCGGCTCACCTCCTCCGACACGTCGAGGCGGTCGGCGAGAATGGCGATCTCCTGGGCCACTCGCTGGTCATCGACGGCCACCCCGGCCGCGAGCTCCTCGATCGTGGCGCGCAGCCGATCGCGCTGCTCGATGAGCCGCTGCGGTGCCCGCGCGGCGATCCGCTCGACGGCGCGTTCGATCACGAGCAGCCGCTCATTGAGGTACCGCCCGAGTCGCGCGCCCTCCGCGGTGCGCATCGCGTCGAGCGCCGCGACCGCCCGATCGACGATCTCGACCAGCTCGGTCGCCGTGCCGGCGAGAACATCGTCCGATCCGGCGATCACGTCGGGCAGTCGGAGAATTGACGCCGCGTCCACGCCGCCGTCGAGCCCGAAGCGCTCGATGAGGCGGCGGATCTGCGCCGCGTAGGCCCCGAAGCGCGCCTCGTCGATTCGCGTCTCTTCCGCGCGTTGCCGATCGATGCGTGCGGTGACCGTGACATGGCCGCGCGCGACGCCGCGGCGCAGCGCTTCGCGCACCTCCGATTCCCAGCGACTCAACTCACCCGGCAGCTTGACCGACGGGTTGAAGAAGCGGTGGTTGACCGATCGCACCTCGATCGACACCCGTGTGCCACCCACGGTACCATCGGCTGCGCCGAAGCCGGTCATGCTCTTGATCATCGGTGTGCGAGCCCGTGTGGTGGCAGTGGAAGTGGTCAATCGACGAAGGACCAGCGTACACCGTAAAAGTTGGTCTGCCGCGGCATGATGTAGCCGGGCACCTGAGCATACCGCTCGCCCAGCGTGTTCCGGAACTGCCACGAGATCGTGGCGCTGAGGATTCTGATCTCGAGCAGCGTGGAGAGCGTGCGGTAGCCGACGGTCGATCGGAAATTTTCCGTGTTGGGAAACGGGAGATGGTCTCCCGATCGATACTCGTGAATGATCGACGCCATGAGACCGAAGTCGCCCGTGGGGAACTTGTCCAGGAGATTCGTTCTGACGAAGAGCTCACTTCGCGTCTGGTACTGGGGCCGGTAGCTACCGATCGAATCCGTCCATTTGAGCGCCGAGATGTCCGCATTGATCGCCTTCCAGATCCGGCCGCGGACGGCACCCGTGTACGCGGTCACGGTCGGCGACACGTGCGCCGAATAGTGCGTGTCGAAGATGCGCGCCGGCGACAGGCGCACACTGTCGCGGTGCAGCACGCCGCCGATCAACCACAGTCCTTTGACGCGGAGTCCCAGCTCGGCGCGAGCGTACTTCGTCGTGAAGCTTTGGTCGGGCGTCCGACTGTCCGTGGCCCGGCCCACGGCGCCCAACAGCGAGATGAACGACAAGGGAGCAAGGCGTGCGGTGATATCGGTGTGCGCCACCGAGTCGATGCTCTTGCCGTCGACGAAGCCCACCACGCTCAGGCGATTGGTGAGGAAACTGGCCCGAACCGATGGCGACAACACCGAATTGTCACCCGACTTGAACAGCCGGGCGTTGGCGCTCAGCTCCAGCGGTCCGCGTACGGTGCCCGCCGACGCGACGTATTGCGTGGTCAGAATCACGGTGTCGAGTGACGTGCGGTTGAACGCAGAGTCGGCGGGCGACTGTGGATTCGGTATCGAGCGCGTGCGCACGCCGGTGTATTCGTATTTCGAGCTGACGGCCATGACCTGCGCCCAGAGCGGGCTGAAGTCCGGATCGCCGTAGGCGGCGCGCAAGTAGGCATCGTTGCGCGTGGATCCCAGGGTCGGAATCGAGTCCCCCGGCGTGCCGTCGGGATTTTCGCCGATGATCACGCCGCGGTGTCGGCCGATGCGCGTG
>Ga0310813_10002967_pt1 | contig 10299 bp, 12 predicted proteins | sample YN3metagenome_FD_203086 | JGI IMG/M metagenome (GOLD analysis project Ga0310813, IMG submission 203086) | Soil microbial communities from experimental microcosm in Duke University, North Carolina, United States - YN3 | ecosystem: Engineered > Artificial ecosystem > Soil microcosm > Unclassified... | reverse complement strand
CAACGTAGGGCTCACTGGCCAGCGGATACGCGTTCCCGTCGAAGCGCATGAACGAAGAGCCGAGGTTGAACTCGAAGTCGCGCGCCCCGAGCGACACGCGCACGGCCGACCCTTCGAGCGAGAGGGCCAACCCGAGTGGCTGGTTGAGCAGGACGGCAGCCACGGCCGGCGATCCGTGATCGGTCGCCACGGGAACGTTGACCTGTCCCCGCGGGGTGACAATCACCACCTGTTGTGGGACGAGCGTGGACAGCAGCAAGAGAGCCGGCCGCATCATGACCGCCTGCCCTTCACAACCCGTGCCATCTCGCGCTCCGCCACCCGCCGCTTGAGATCTTCGCGCTTGTCGTGGGCCTTCTTCGCCTTCGCGAGCGCGATCGCGACCTTGGCCAACCCATCTTTGAAGTAGACCTCGAGCGGGACCACGGTGAGGCCCTTCTGCGTTGTGGCACCCAGAATCTTGCGGATCTCGCGCTTGTGGAGCAGCAGTTTGCGGGAGCGGGCGGTCGGCGGATTGTTGTAGCTGCCGGGTGCGTAATGCGAGATCGTCATGCCCTCGAGCCAGACTTCGCCTCGCTGGACGTGCGCATACGCTTCGTTCAGGCTGGCGCGCCGCTCGCGCAGCGATTTGACCTCGGTGCCGGTGAGGACGAGTCCCGCCTCCCACGTTTCGAGGAGGTGGTAATCGTGCCGAGCCCGGGGGTTCCTGGCGATGGAGACTTTTTCCACGATGACGCTGGCAAGATACGCATTGACTTGGGGTTATACAACAATCTAGATTGCCGTTCCTCAAAAAAACCGCCGAAGTGGTGGAACTGGTAGACGCGCTGGCTTCAGGAGCCAGTGGGCGCAAGCCCGTGTGGGTTCGAGTCCCACCTTCGGCACTCAGTAGCGCGGGACTTCTGCGTCCACCTCGCGCGACCACGCATCAATTCCCCCCGCCAGACTCCGCACATTGGTAAAGCCCGCCCCGCGCAGAATCTCGCGAGCCTTGAGCGAGCGCTGGCCGTGATGGCACACCGTGACGATCTCGCCGTGACCGGGCAGCTCCCCTAACCGCCGCGGCAACTCGCCTAGCGGGATGAGTCGCGCACCGGCGATCTGTGCAATCTCTGCCTCCCGCACCTCGCGCACATCGAGCAGCACGAGATCCGGCTTGCGCGTGCGCTCGCGTTGCAACTCGCGGGCGGAAATCTCCACCCCAGCTCCCGGGGCCCGACTCCGTGCCCCTACGCCACAGAACGCCTCGTAATCGATCAGCTTCGTAACGGTCGGATGCGTGCCGCAGGCGGGGCACGCGGGATCCTTCACGAGGGTGAGCTCGCGGAACTGCATGCGCCGGCCGTCGAACAGCAGGAGCCGGCCGACGAGCGATTCGCCGAATCCCACGATGCGCTTGATCGCCTCGAGCGCCTGCAAGGAACCGATGATGCCGGGCACGACACCGAGCACCCCGCCCTCCGCGCACGACGGCACGAGATCGGGTGGCGGGGGCTCCGCATACAGGCAGCGGTAGCATGGGCCGGTGCGCGCATCGAACACCGATACCTGCCCATCGAACCGGAACACCGCGCCGTACACGTTGGGCTTGCCCAAGAGCACACACGCGTCGTTGACGAGATAGCGCGTCGGAAAATTGTCCGAGCCGTCGATGACGACGTCGAAGCCGGCGAGGATCTTCAGCGCGTTCGCCGAGGTCAGCTGCTCGGCAAACGTCTCAACGCGAACGTGCGGGTTGATGTCGTTGAGCCGCGCGCACGCAGACTCGGTCTTCAACGTTCCGATGCCCGCCGTGCCGTGCAGGATCTGGCGCTGGAGATTGGAGCGATCGACGACGTCGAAGTCCACGAGGCCGAGCGTGCCGACGCCGGCCGCGGCGAGATAGAGCGCGGCCGGCGAGCCGAGCCCGCCCGCGCCCACGAGAAGGACGCGCGCGTCACGCAGTTGCTGTTGTCCGTGGAGACCGACATCGGGAAGGGTGAGGTGCCGCGAATACCGCAGCAGCTCTTCATGCGACAGCGCGCCGCTCAATTGCCTGACGCTACCCCGGCGATCTGATAGATCTGCGGCTCGGCACGCAGCAGGTCGGCGAGGCTGACGCCGTCGAGCACTTCGTTGATGCGCCGCTCCAGCAAGCGCCACACGGGACGAATACTGCAGGCGGTCGCCGGATCGCAGCGCTCATCGTCCACGCGGTGCAGGTCGCAGTTCACCTCGAACGTCACGTGCTCCGAGGCCTCGATCACGTCTTTCACGCTCACCTCGCGCGGATCATGAGCCAGGAGATACCCGCCCTTGGCACCGCGGACCGACTCGACGAGCCCCGCGCGCCTGAGGCGCAGCAAAATCTGCTCGACGTAATCGTGCGGCAACCGTTCCTGCTCGGAGAGCTCGCGGGCAGCCACCGGGCCTTGCCCGGAGCGCCTGGCCAGATGGATCGAGACGATTAAGCCGTATTCCGCCCAGGTGGTAACGCGCATGGAGGGAATATGCGAGAGCCTCTATCGGGATTCAAGTTTGGGACTCACGCTCACGCCGGTCTGGAGCAGGAAGACGTTCTGACCCCCATTGCGCTGCAGCCAGAGCACGCGGCTGTTGAGGTTCACCATCAGGCCACCGCTGCTCACGATGTCGGCGCCGAGGCCGCCATGCGCGCCCTGCGCCATGCCGCGGTCTTCCCCGCGCGACGGGACGCCCATCAACAGTAGGCCGAGATCGAGGTAGAGGCGTCCCCAGCCGGTGCGAAGGGACGGCTCGTACCCGGGCGCAAACAGAATGGCATTTGGTGCGCAGTCGCTGGAGCAGCCGGCGACGCGCAGCTGCGCGTAGTCGATCTGCAATCCGAGGGTGCTCGAGCTCTTCTTGGTATCGCGGCGGAAACGAACGCCGAAGGCGGGCGCGCGCGGCTGCAACGGACCCGACAGCGTGGATACGAGCGAGACGGCGGGTCCGAGTGTGCCGCTGAGCAGCTCCGTCTTGGGAGGATTACCGAGCGCGAGAGAAACATTGGCGCGCGCTTCGAGCGCCTGGATCGCGCTGTTCGGAACCTGGAAGAACCGACCCTCGACGAGTGCCGCGGCTTGGCCGCCGAGATTGAGCCGCACACCCAAACCGAATCCGAGCGCAATTTCGTTCGTCGCCTGCGCGCCGGTGTCGCAGCCGAGCAGCGACACGACCGGATGCTGGTCGAGCACGTGCGCGAGGCCGAGTGACGTGGACGCGTAGGGCGCGATGCCCTTGGCGCCGACGGGATAATAGTTGGACTCGAGCCCGAGAAACGTCATCTGTCGCGTGCAGCTCGTATTCGACAGATCGCCGTAGCGCGACACGGCGACGCCGATTTCGCCGTCGTCGCCGGAGAGAAATGCGAGCGTGCCGCCGAACGAACGAAACGATTGACTGCCGGAGCCGTCGTCGATCGCGATGCTCGAGACGGTCGGACCGAGGCGAACGCGGCGCTGGGCGAAGGCGCTGCGAGGCGCGGCAACCGCGAGCGCGAGAAGTATCAGAGTCAGGGTACGCATACGGAGACTTCTACGCTCGCGCGCTCGCGGCTGCCGTGACTCAAGTCACCGCATCATCCATCCGACCACGAGACCGGCGGCGTTCAGGCGAATAAGCCACGCCCAACACGTCGCCATGTTGAGCGGGCGCACACGCAGGTACCAGACGCTGCTCCCCACCATTGCGAACAGGATCGGCAGCCAGAGCACGGTCGCCCATTCCATGCCGGCCAGCGGGCCGCCTTGCTGCACCCAGAGTGCGCCGCGGAAGCGTCCGTAGAGCCAGGCGAGCAGGAGACCGAAGACCAGCGACAGCACCGCGGATTTCGCCATCGCCGGCCCCATGAACTTCTTCATCTCTTCGGGCGACAGCGGCGAGACGTACGCATCCATGCCGGTCGTGAAGACCTTGCTCCACAGCACCCAATCCACCAGGTATGCGACGACCCCTGCGACCAGCCCCGCGATCCAATTCATACGTGGGTCTCCGATGTGAGGGTCACTTTCGCTTCCCTTGCTCCTTCCGCTCTCCAGGCACGCCGAGCTCGGTCATGGCCCGAAGATCCAACACCTCCTCCAGCTCCTTTCCCTTGAGCAGCCCTTTCTCCACCACCAGCTGGCGGACGGTGACGTTCTTGGCGACCGCTTCCTTCGCGAGCTTCGCGGCTTCGGCGTAGCCGATCTTCGGCGCGAGTGCCGTGACGAGCGCGGGACTGCGCTCCAGCCAGTGCGCACACTGGTCCGCATCGGCCTCGATACCCTCCACGCACCGCTCGGCCAGCACGCGCGATGCGGTCGTGATGATCATCATCGCGAAGAACAGATTATGCGCGATCACGGGCATCATGACGTTCAGCTCGAGCTGTCCCGCCTCCGCAGCCGTCGTGATTGCGACGTCGTTACCGATGACCTGGAAGCAGACTTGATTCACCATTTCCGCGATCGACGGATTGACCTTGCCCGGCATGATGCTCGAGCCCGGCTGCACCGGCGGCAGCAGAATCTCCGCGAACCCGGTCCGTGGCCCCGACGCGAGCAGCCGCAAATCGGACGCGATCTTGCCGAGATCGACGGCGTACGTGCGCACCGCCCCCGAGAACGCGGCGGCGTCCCCCATGGATTGCATCAGCTGCACGCGGTCCTTGCCCTCGCGCAGCTCGACGCCGGTGATGTCACGGAGATACTTCACCATCAGTCGTGGATACTCGGGCTCGGCGTTCAGGCCCGTACCCACGGCGGTGCCGCCGATGCCTAGCTCGCGCAGATCGTCGGCGGCGCGCGCGATACGATCGCGATTGCGCTCGACGCTGTGGCCGAACGCCGCGAACTCCTGGCCGAGCCGCACCGGCGTCGCGTCCTGCAGATGCGTGCGCCCCGACTTCACGATGTCGTCGAACGCCTTGCCCTTCTCGTGGAACGCGCGCGCGAGGCGCGTCAACGCCTCCGCCAGCGCGGCGAGCAGGTTGAGCGCGCCGACGCGCACGGCGGTTGGAATCACGTCGTTCGTCGACTGCGCCATGTTGACGTGATCGTTCGGATGCACCGGCTTGTACTCACCGCGCTTCGCGCCGAGCAGCTCGTTGGCGCGGTTGGCGAGCACCTCGTTGCAATTCATGTTGTGCGACGTGCCGGCGCCCGCCTGGTAGGGATCGACCACGAACTGATCGCGATGACCACCCGCCAGAACCTCATCGGCGGCGCGAACGATCGCGTCGGCCAGCTTTGCGTCGAGACGACCGGTGGCCTTATTGCTGAGCGCCGCGGCTTTCTTGATCTGGATGACGGCGTCGACGAACGCAGGGAGTGGCCGCAGGTGGGAAATCGGAAAATTCTGCCGAGCCCGCTCGGTTTGGATGCCCCAGAGCGCCTCGACGGGCACGGGCATCTCGCCCAGGGGATCACGCTCGATGCGCGTCTGACCCACTGCACCTCCCTCAGTTCGCCTGCCGTCCGTTTCCAGCCAGGAATCGCCCATCAATCTAGCGTCGCTTGAACCACCCGACAGTGAACAGCTCCTTCGCGGCCGCCGCGCCGTGCGTCCGCACGAGCAGGTAGACCCCCAGAATCGTCAGCAAGATGGTCGTATAAAATCGCCACAACAGCAGCATCGTCAGCTGATGACCGACGCCGAAATCTCCGGCGAATCCCGACAGAAACGCGACCTCGATGCCGCCGCCGCCCGAAGGCAGCGGCACGACGAGCGGCGCATGAATCAGCGCGAGCGACCCGAAGAACATCACGGCGAACGAGGGAGCGCCGGGATGTCCCCACACGAGCGCCGGCAAGATCAAGGCGCGGGCAGCGAGACTCACGACCGTCGTCAGGGCGCCGACGAACAGCACCCACCACGGCGCGCGCCGCACGTGCGCGAGCGCAACGCGCCATTGCCGCCGCACGCGATGCCGGATCGCACCCGGTCGAACGAGTCGCTGGAGTCCCCAGATGACGATCAGAATGACGAGCGCGATCAGCTCGACGCCCAGCAGGTCGCGCGCGAGACTGTGTGTGAGAAAGCGGTCCGCGGCCTGACTCCAATCAGGCACGTAAAAGGCGACGAGGGCGACCGCGATGATGCCGAAGACCGGCCATTCGGCCGTCACTTCGAGGCCGAGCGCCACCAGCGCCTGCACGACGCGCAGCCCCGACCACGTCATGCCGAGAAACCGCGCCGGCTCGCCGCCCAAGCGGTTGGGCGTCAGCGTCGAGGCCGCTTCCCCATACAGGTTGAGTCGCAATGCGTCCGCAAAGGACAGGCGACCGCCGGCTGCCCACGACGCCAGCTGGATGCGCCAGGCGCGCGCCGTGCAATCGAGCGCCAGCAGCAGAATCGCGAGCAGGTGATTCAATCCGAGCAGTCCCCGAGTGGGTAGATGAACCCGCAATTGGGACACGGGTTCTTGCAGCCCCACGGCTTGGGCCGGACTTCAGCCCCGCAGCGCATGCAGCGCGGCGGCGGCTTAGCGGGTTTGGATTGGCCGGACGGGGGGGGCGCCGGTGAGGAAGGGATTCCCGCGGCGCTCCCTTCCGATGGTCGTTTCGGGTCCATGACCGCTGTACACGATGGTGTCGTCGGAAAGCGGGAGCAACTCGCGCTCGATGCTCGCGATCAGCGTGTCGAAGTCGCCGCCCGGAAGATCGGTGCGGCCGATCGAGCCTGCGAACAACACGTCGCCGGTGAAGACTGCGCCGGGGCCGATGAGACAGACGCTTCCGGGCGAGTGCCCCGGCGCGTGACGGACCGTGAAACGCAGCGTCCCCACGGTCAGCGCGGCGCCCGGCACCATGTCGTGGTCAGGTGCGGGCAAGCGACCCGGCATCGCCAAGCCGAACCAGGCGGCCTGCTCGGGCACCGCGTCGTAGAGCGGCCGGTCCGCCGGGTGCAGCCACACCGGCGCCCCCGTCTCGGTCGCCACCGTCCGCACGCCGATGACGTGATCGATGTGGGCGTGCGTCAACCAGATGGCCACCGGCTTCGTGCCGCTAGCGCGCACCTTGTGAAGGATCAGTCCCGCTTCTTCACCGGGATCGACGATCGCACACTCCCCCGCCTGCTCGTCGATGACGAGGTAACTGTTCTCGGCGAACGTGCCGTTCGGGATCGGCACGATTTTCACGCGCGCACCTTCCCGTCGGTCTCGCGGAGCGATTTGAGATACTTCTCGACCGCAATGGCTGCCGTCGTGGCGTCGCCCACCGCGGTCGTGATCTGCCGCGTCACCTGGCTCCGCACGTCCCCCGCGGCGAACAGGCCGGCCATCGACGTCATCATCTTGCTGTCGGTGATCAAGTAACCGCCGGCATCGTGGTCCACGTGGCCCTCGACCAGCTGCGTGTTCGGCTTGAACCCCGCAAAGATGAACACGCCGCCGACCGGGAGGTCGGAGCGCCGGCCGGTGGTGCTGTCCTCGAGCACCGCGTGCGTCACGCCCTTCTCGTTGCCAGCGATCTCGGGCACGATGGTGTTGCGAATGACGCTGATCTTCGGATTCTCGAACGCCCGCTCCTGAAGCAGTTTGGACGCCCGGAACTCGTCGCGGCGATGAATGAGCGTGACTTTGGAGGCGTAGCGCGTCAGATAGTCGGCTTCCTCGACCGCCGCGTCGCCGCCGCCGACGACCGCCAGGTGCTCGCCCTTGAAGAACGCGCCGTCGCAGACCGCGCAGTAGGAAACGCCGCGGCCCGCGTATTCCCTCTCGCCCGGGACGCCGAGTTTCACGGGCGTCCCGCCGGCAGTGAGAATGACGGCCTGGCTGCGGTACGTCTCGCCGCGCGCGGTCTCGACGTCGAACCAGCCGTCCGCGCTCCTGCGGATCCGTTCGACGGTGTCCGTCACGATCTCGGCGCCGAACTTCTTGGCGTGCTCGGTCATCTTCTGCGCGAGCTCCCAACCCTTGATGCTCTCGAAGCCGGGATAGTCCTCGATGAGGTCGGTATTCAGCAGCTCGCCACCGGGAGCACCGCGCTCGATCGTGATGGACTTGAGCAAGCCGCGCCCCGCGTACATCGCGGCACAGAGCCCCGCCGGCCCCGCGCCGACGATGATGACGTCGTATTGGTGTTTGTCGTTGACCGTCATGGCGTCCTGAATTCCAGGCGCGGAGGATCTCCCTCCCCCGCCAGGGCGCGCGCCAGCTGTGCGCGAAATTGCACCGTGTCGAATTCGATGTCCGGCGACTGTGGGCCCGCGAGCTTCGCGAGCGCCGCTGCTCCAACCACGACCGTGCCGTGGCGGTTCCCGCGCGCCCGATGCAGCAGGGCGGCCGCGGCCTGAATGATGCCCTGCCAGACCCGCGCTTCGTCTTCCTTAATAATAGAACGCCAAACTGTTTCCAACGCCTCGTGCGCTGACCAGAACTCCCCTGAATTGAACAGTTCGCGAGCGTGCTCCAGGTAGCGGCGGCGGTCCTCCGGATTCACGTGCGTCGTACGTCGTGCGTCGCGCGTGGTCCCACTCGCAACAGATTCAGCGCGCCATGACAACTCGAAATCGTCCCGATGAGCACCTCCGCCTCCCGGTGGGCACCGGCCGCTGCGACGAGCCGATCGCCGGCGCGAACCGACTCGGCCGAAAACATGCCGACGCCGAACACCTGGTGTTTGCAGACGAACAGCGCAGGTCCGCTCGCACCGATGCGTGCGGCAAGGTCGTGCACGGTGTCCGTCATTTCCCACGTCCGTGGCGCGCCGATCGCGGGGCACAGCGCGGGCTCGATGCAGTGCGTCGGACAAATCCAATCTGCCCAGGAGACGTAGCGGGTCGCGTCCGCGGCTCCGCTCGGGCGATCGTACGGCGTCGGCACCGTACCAGGAACGGGTGCGACGGACACCGCGCGCCGAGGCCAGCGCTCGCGGGCCCGTTTGAGAACCCAATCGAACATCACATGCGGCATGTGCGGGGATGGGACGATCTGGTCTTCCTGTGCGTCGTGGGTCGTCCGCTGTGCGTCGGAGAGAAACGTGTCGAAGAAATTGCTCCAATCCGAGATGACGAACCGGCGATCGGCCGCTTCGCCCAGCTCGCGCCTGGCCTGACAGTCGGCGTTGCGATCGACCACGATGACGGTGCGGTAGTCGGTCTTGCCGCGCGACTTGGCTTTTGCGAGCTGCGAGGCGTAAAACGTCCCATAGCATCCGCCGCCGACGATGACGACGTCTCTCAGCGGATCAGTCTCCCGCCATCCACGACCACGATCGTACCGGTGACGAAGTCCGTACCCGCCAGCAGGAAACGCACGGCGGCGACGACGTCGGCGGGGTCGCCGTTGCGTTGCAGCGGCGTGGTCTCGCGGATGTGTTTCGCCGACTGCTCGTCCCACCCCTCCGGCAGGAGGACGGTCCCGGGCGCGATCGCGTTCACGGCGATATCGGGCGCCAACGCGCGCGCCAGTGCTTTCGTCAACATCACGACGCCCGCCTTGCTGACGCTGTGCGGAACGTACGCCGGCCACGGCTCGAGTCCGCCGACGTCCGTGAGATTGACGATCTTGCCTTTGGCGCGGCGGAGGTGTGGGATCGCGCCCTGCGAGACGAAGAACAGCGCGCGGAGATTCAGATTCAGCGTCGCATCCCAGCTCTCGGCGGTCACCTCTTCGACCGGCTGGCGCACCATGATCGCCGCCGAGTTGATGACGACGTCGAGCCGGCCGAATGCGCGCGCCGCCTGATCGGGAAGGGCGCGCGCGGCCTTCGCATCACCCAGATCGGCGCGGAACAGCTCGGCGCGCCGGCCCGCGCCTTTGACGGCGCGGGCCGTATCTTCCGCTCCCCGCGCCGAGCCGTGGTAATGCACGGCGACATCACAACCCGACTCCGCCAAGCCGATCGCGATCGCCTGGCCGACGCGAGTCCCGGCCCCCGTGACCAGCGCCGTCGTGCCGGCCAGTTGCATCAGTACGCTTTCCCGGTAATCGGCACGATCTGCCCGGTGATCGCGCTCGCCTCCCCGCTCGCGAGAAACAGCACGGTATTGACGACCTGCTCCAGCTCGACCAGCGGGCCGGCGTCTCCCATCTGCGCGACATTGTCGGCCGTCCGCACCGTGGCCGGCGCGACGGCGTTGACGCGAATGTTCGCATCGCGGTACTCGCGCGCGAGCTCGCGCGTCAGGCCTGCCACTGCCGACTTGGCGGCCGTGTACGCGGACATGTGCATGAGCGCGCGCGTGACCGCGATCGACGCAAAGTTCACGATCGCCCCGCCGCCGCGCGTGAGCAGCAACGGAATCGCCGCCTGGCACATGAAGAAGGCGGTCTTGAAGTTCACGGAGAGCTCGCGATCGAGAATGTCCGGCTGCACC
>Ga0310813_10002965_pt1 | contig 10304 bp, 7 predicted proteins | sample YN3metagenome_FD_203086 | JGI IMG/M metagenome (GOLD analysis project Ga0310813, IMG submission 203086) | Soil microbial communities from experimental microcosm in Duke University, North Carolina, United States - YN3 | ecosystem: Engineered > Artificial ecosystem > Soil microcosm > Unclassified ... | reverse complement strand
CGGACTCCTGGCCGGCGCGGGCGTCCTTGCAACGCTGATCCTGCTGGGCGGCGATTTGCGCATGTTCGCCGACATGCATGCCGCCATCGTGATCTTCGGCGGATCATTTGCCGCAACGCTCATCCGCTTTCCGCTCGCCTCCATCTTCCACGGCCTTCCTCTCGGCGCCAAATTCGCCTTCACGCTGCGGCGCATGAGCCAGCGCGACTTGGTTGACGAAATCGCGGGTCTTGCCGAAGTTGCGCGCAAGCAGGGTCCAATCGGGCTGGAGAAGGTCGAGATCGAAGACCCATTCCTTGCCAAAGGCGTCCGCTTCGTCGCCGACGGCTACGACGGAAATTTCATCCGCGATAATCTCGAACGGGATCGCGACAATTTTCTAACGCATCTCGATGAAGGACAGAAAATCTACCGCGCGGTCGGGGACTGCGCTCCGGCCTTCGGGATGATCGGAACACTGATCGGCATGGTGCAGATGTTCGCCAACATGACCGATCCCTCGAAACTCGGCCCATTCATGGCCGTCGCGCTGCTGGCAACGTTTTACGGAGCGGCGGTCGCGAACCTCCTGTGCCTGCCGATCGCCGACAAGCTGCACCTCAAGCTTGTCGATGAGGAAATCAACCGCACGCTCATCATCGACGGAATCTTGATGATACGCGAAGCCAAGAGTCCGACGCTGGTGCGCGAGATGCTGCTCGCTTACCTGCCTGAAAAGCACCGGCACACCGAAGAGGATGAAGGCGAAGAAGCGGAGACCGTACCCGCTTAGCGCGGCGCGTTTGCAGGCATAGGATGGCGAGACGTAAGGAAGCAGGTCACGGCGGCGGTCATGGGTGGTTCGTCACCTTCGCCGACCTTATGGGCCTTCTGGTCAGTTTCTTTGTGATGCTCGTTGCCTTTTCAACGCAGGACCAAGCCAAGCTCCAGGTCGTGGCCGGTTCCATGCGGGATGCCTTCGGCGTTCAGGACCGCGTGCGCTATTCTGGAATTATTGAGGTCCTAGGTCTTCCCACGCGCCCCAGGCTGAAGAACGCTGCGCACATCGATCCGTCTGAAGCATCCGCGACGCCATCGCCTGAGGAGAACGATCGTCAACGTTCATATGGGGCCCGCTTCAAGGAGGACCGCAAGTTCTCGCTTGCATCAGCGTCGCTGCGCCAGGCCTTGCAGGAAATGCCGGAGATTACCGAGGTCTCGAAGCACATCATGCTCGAGGAAACGAAGCAGGGGCTTAACATCGAGATTGTCGACCAAGACGGGCGTTCGATGTTTCCCGACGGCGCAAAAGAGCCTTTCGAGCGTACGCGCAGGATCATCCAGAAGATCGCACCACAGCTCAAGGCGATGCCGTATCGGCTCTCGATTGTGGGGCACACGGCCTCAAGCAAAGTTCCGCCAAAGCCGGGATATGGCCCGTGGGAGTTGTCGGCCGACCGTGCAAACGCCGTGCGGCAAATCCTGGAAGCGGAGGGCGTGCCGCCTGGGAATATCTTTATGGTGGCTGGCAAAGCCGATACCGATCCCTTGTTCCCAGACGATCCCTCTATGTCCCCGAACCGCCGGGTGACAATTACGTTGATGAAGGAAGAGCCGCCTCTACCCGCGAATTTGACCCCGTAAAACGCGGTAGAAGGCTGGGGAAAGCCCTGTGTTCTTAACGCTGGCGCGATGATATAAGCCCCGCCTTCTGACACTTGGCGGGCCAATTCTCAATGAATAATGGCGGGAGTGAAACGACGGCCGCCACGCGCACGGGACCTGACGCGCCTCCGAGCCTCATTGCGCTTTCGCTCGGCAGCGTTGGCGTCGTCTACGGCGATATCGGGACCAGTCCGCTTTACGCCTTTCGCGAAGCCGCGATGGCCGCGAGCAATGACGCGATCGTAACGCGCGAAATTGTTCTAGGCGTTCTTTCGCTCATTCTCTGGGCGCTTATTATCACGGTCACGCTGAAATACGTCCTCATCCTGCTGCGCGCAGACAACAACGGGGAGGGCGGCACCCTGTCATTAACAGCGCTCGCCACCCGTGCCCTTGGCCGACGCACGGCCTTTGTCTTTATCGTCGGTGTCATCGGCGCCTCGATGTTTCTCGGCGATTCCGTTATCACGCCTGCAATTTCCGTTCTCTCGGCTGTCGAAGGGCTCAAGCTTGCGAGTCCTGCATTCAGCGATTTCGTTGTGCCGTTGACGGTTATTATCCTGATCGCCTTGTTTGCGGCGCAGAGCCGCGGCACCGCCAGAGTAGCAGCCATGTTCGGTCCCATCATGGTCGTCTGGTTTGTCTCGATCGCAGTTGCTGGCGGACTTCATATACGGGACGATCCAACCGTTCTCTTTGCAATAAACCCATATTACGGCGTGGACTTCCTGCTCCACCATGGCACGATCGGGCTCGTAACGCTCGGCGCCGTGTTCCTGGTCGTGACGGGTGGCGAGGCCCTTTATGCCGATCTTGGTCATTTCGGCCGCAAGCCAATCCAGACGGCCTGGTTCTGCCTGGTATTTCCCGCACTTCTCATCAATTATTTCGGGCAAGGAGCGAAGGTTTTGGCGGATCCCGCCGCCATCGAAAACCCGTTTTATCGGCTAGTGCCGGATCAGTTTCTGTTGGCGATGGTTGTTTTGGCAACGGCAGCCACGGTCATCGCAAGTCAGGCTGTCATCACGGGCGCCTATTCACTTGTGCATCAGGCCATACAACTCGGCATGCTGCCACGCCTTACGATTCTGCACACATCCGCGTCACATGTCGGCCAGATTTACATCCCGCGTGTAACCGTCTCGCTGATGGTTGGTGTGCTGCTGCTGGTCGGGCTTTTTCGCACGTCGAGCGCGCTTGCGTCCGCTTATGGTATTGCCGTCGCTACGACCATGGTGGTCGACGGGCTTCTTGCGTTCATTGTCATTTGGAAGCGATGGGAGTGGCCGCTTTGGCAGACCGTGCTGCTGATTGCGCCATTCGTCGTCGTTGATGTCGTATTCTTTTCGGCTAATTTCCTCAAATTGTTTGAAGGCGCATGGGCGCCGCTTCTGTTTGGTTCCACCATGGTCCTTCTGATCCTGACCTGGCGCCGCGGAACTGGAATTTTGGTCAGCAAGACACGGCGTACAGAAGTCCCGCTCGACACCTTGTTCCGCAGCCTTGAGAAGAAACCTCCGCACATCGTTCCGGGAACGGCTGTATTTCTCACGAGCGATCCGGAATTTGCGCCAACCGCGCTTCTGCATAACCTGAAGCACAACAAAATCCTGCATGAGCACAATGTCGTGCTGACCATCATCACTGCCGATACGCCCCGCGTTTCCGAAGAAGACCGCGTGCAAATCAAGCCGCTGTCGCAGCATTTCGCACGGGTGTCGCTGAAATTTGGCTACATGGAGCAACCCAACGTGCCGAAGGCGTTGGTGATCGCGCGTAAACACGGCTGGCAATTCGACATCATGTCGACGTCATTTTTTCTGTCGCGGCGCGCGCTCAGGCCATCGGCAAAGTCGGGCATGCCGTCATGGCAGGATCATTTGTTCATCGCGTTGGCCCGGTCCGCGAGTGACGCGACCGACTTTTTCCAGATTCCGACGGGTCGCGTGGTCGAAGTTGGTACTCAAGTAACGGTGTAAAAGCCCCGCTCTAATTTTTTCGCATAATCAATTGATATTTCTACCGTATTTAATCTAATGCCATTGCATTCTTGCATGTTCGAAGGGCTGAGTTGCGCGAATCACGCTGCTGCACTGCGGAAACTGGCGTTATAAGCCGCGACCTCGATATTTTTGCAGTGCAGCATTTAAAGGCATCCCATGTCACGAAGCATTGCCACTTCCGTGGGGGAGCCCGGCGCCTCTCCCGTATTGACTGGTGCGCCAGCGAAAGTCGGTTTCTGGTCGCTCGCGCTCGGAAGTATCGGAGTCGTTTACGGGGACATTGGCACAAGCCCTCTTTACGCATTGCGCGAAGCAGTCCTTGCGGCGACGCCGAACGGGATTGCACCAAATGAAGCGGTCGTGCTCGGGATCCTATCGCTGATCATTTGGGCGCTTTTGTTGGTCGTCACCGCAAAATACGTTTTGATTTTGCTACGTGCCGATAACAAAGGGGAGGGTGGCACGCTGGCATTGATGGCGCTTGCATCACGTTCTCTGGTCCGGCGAAGCAATATCATTTTTTTTCTTGGCGTTATCAGCGGCGCGCTCTTTTACGGAGACGCGATCATAACGCCGGCGCTGTCGGTGCTTTCTGCTGTCGAAGGATTGAAGATCGCAACGCCGGCTTTCGATCCTTACGTTGTGCCACTCACAGTTTTCATTCTTGTCTTGCTTTTTGCCGTGCAATCACGCGGCACAGCGAATGTTGCAGCTTTTTTTGGTCCAATTACGCTTTTTTGGTTTGCCGCGATTGCCGCTGCAGGACTTTGGCACGTTGCGCAAAACCCGGCGGTGTTTCTAGCATTCAATCCGTGGTACGGAATTACGTTCCTGCTCCATCACGGCGTTGTTGGTTTTTATACTCTCGGTGCGGTCTTCCTAGTCGTGACCGGTGCGGAAGCGCTCTATGCAGATCTTGGCCATTTTGGTCGAGGCCCAATCCGCTTCGCGTGGCTCGTCATAGTGTTGCCGGCGCTCACTATCAATTATCTCGGTCAGGGCGCCCTCGTGCTTGCGAATCCAAAGTCGGTGGAAAATCCCTTCTTTCTGCTCTACCCCGACTGGGCGCTGCTCCCTATGGTTCTGCTCGCGACGATCGCCACTGTGATCGCCAGCCAGGCCGTAATCACAGGTGCATATTCTCTGACCAGACAGGCCATTCAGCTCGGCTTATTACCACGCCTCGAAATCCGTCACACATCGGAAGCATTGTTCGGCCAAATCTATATGCCGCGCGTCAACACTTTTCTTTTAATCGGTGTGTTGCTGCTGGTGGCACTATTTAGGTCTTCGAGTGCGCTGGCTTCCGCTTACGGTATTGCGGTCACTGGCACGATGGTGGTGACTGCGATGATGGCGATTGTAGTTATCTGGCGCGTATGGAATTGGCCGTTGATTGGTGCGCTCGCACTCATGCTGCCGTTCTTGTTCATTGACGTGACTTTCTTGTCGGCAAACCTGCTCAAGATTGTCGAGGGGGGTTGGATGCCGCTGGCGCTCGGCGCTGGAGTCATGGCGATTATGTATACGTGGCGGCGCGGCAGCCGGCTCCTTTTCGAGAAAACGCGTCGGCTCGAAACCCCGCTCGAGGGGCTAGTAAAAACTTTGGAAAAGAAACCGCCGGCACGCGTACCAGGGACGGCGGTTTTTCTGACCAGTGATCCCGTCAGCGCTCCCACCGCGCTCCTGCACAGCCTGAAGCACTACAAAGTACTGCACGAAAAGAACGTCATTTTGACGATCGAAACTTCCGATACACCACGCGTTGATGCCGGCGAGCGGGTTCGCATTCAGCCTGTCGGCAAGACATTCTCGCGTGTCTTTCTGCGGTTTGGTTTTATGGAAACGCCGAACGTTCCAAAGGCCCTTGCCATAGCGCGCAAGCTGGGTTGGCAATTCGACATCATGTCGACCTCGTTTTTTCTTTCGCGGCGCGCCCTCAAGCCAGCGACACAATCGGGGATGCCCAGGTGGCAGGATCGGTTGTTTATCGGCCTTACCCGGCTCGCGAATGACGCAACCGACTATTTCCAAATTCCGACCGGACGGGTGGTTGAGGTCGGCACCCAAGTCACGATCTAGGGCCGCTTGAAATAAGACTGGTCGGCCCGCCGAGATTCCGGCTAAAACTCAACCAATCCAGAGTGAAGGAGTTTCGGCATGGCCGATGAAATGCCCCGCGCCGACGAGGTGACAAATCTTACGCCCGAAGAAGTGGCAACCGGCTTGCGCGAGGGCCGTATCTTACTGGTTGACGTGCGCGAGCCGAACGAAACGTCGGTTGAAAGCTACCCCGACGCGGTGATTGTGCCGCTGTCTTGCTTTGATCCGACCACGATTCCCGATCCGCAGGGCAAGCAGGTCGTGTTTGCCTGCCGCTCCGGTCGCCGATCCATCACCGCGTCTGTTGCCGCGCAGGACGCCGGTTATCCGTATTCCGCCCATCTTGCGGGCGGTATCATTGCATGGAAAGCAGCGGGCCTGCCCACGAAAACCTGAACGACCTATCGATGCCTTTCATTCTCCGCGCATTCGCAACCGCGGCATTAGCCTTTGTGGCAGGCTCCGTCGCAATCGATCCGGCTGCGGCGCAGACCACGCGCGTGGTCAATGTCTACAACTGGTCCGACTATATTGAACCGAAGGTCATTGAAGACTTCACGAAGGAAACCGGCATAAAGGTGCAATACGACACCTTTGACGCCAACGAGACACTCGAAACAAAACTTCTGGCAGGAAAATCGGGTTATGATGTCGTTGTCCCGACAGGATACTTTCTCGAACATCAGATCAAGGCCGGCGTCTTCCAGAAACTCGACAAGAGCAAGCTAAAGAATCTCGCGAATGTCTGGCCGGAAGTCGCAAACCGTCTTGCTGCTTACGACCCGGGCAATCAGTACACCGTCAACTACATGTGGGGCACGACCGGTATCGGGTTCAACGTGAAAGCAGTGCGTGAGCGGCTCGGTTCAACCGGCAAAATCGACAGCTGGGAGATTGTCTTTAAACCGGACAATCTGGCAAAATTTCGGGACTGCGGTATTCACATGCTGGATTCTGCCGACGATATCATTCCGGCGGCACTGCATTTCCTCGGTTTGAATTCGAATTCAAATGATCCGAAGGATCTGGAAAAAGCCGCGGAACTGCTTGCAAAAATCCGTCCTCTGGTCCGGAAATTTCATTCGTCGGAATATCTGAATGCGCTCGCGAGCGGGGAAATTTGCATGGTGGTCGGCTGGTCAGGCGACATCAAGCAGGCGCAGAAACGTGCGGTCGCTGCAAAGAACGGCATTGAGGTTGGTTATTCAATTCCGAGGGAAGGCGCGCAGATGTTTTTCGACAATCTGGCGATTCCGAAAGATGCCGCGCATGTCGCTGAAGCCCACGCATTCATTGACTACCTGCTCAGACCGGAAGTTGCGGCGCTCAACAGCAATCTTGTCGCCTACGCCAATGGCAATCTTGCGAGCCAGAAATTCATTGATCGATCGATCCTCGACGACAAGAGCGTCTATCCGGACGCTTCAACCATGAGCCGTCTCTACACGGTAGGCGCGCGCGATCAGAAATCGCAACGGTTGATCAATCGGCTATGGACTAAAATCAAGACTGGCCGGTGACCGGCTCCTGATCCTCCGGCCGCCAGCGTCGGTGCAGCCACAGCCATTGCTCCGGATATTCACGAATCCAGCCTTCGATCACCGACATGATGGCTTGTGTTGTCCCGGCGATATCGACTTTACCAGCGGCGTCGCGGACCGGCTGTACCTGCTCGGTCAATTCGGCACGAAACCGATGGCCGGGCAACCGTATGACTCGCAGGCCGTGAATCGGACAATCGAAATGCCGGGCGAGCCGCGCGAGGAGGGGGTTGGCCTTCGTGCGCCGGCCGAAGAAGGTCACCTCGACCCCGCGGCTGTAATATTGATCCACCAGCATGCCGACGTGAGTGCCGCGTCCCAGCGCTTCTGCCAGCTTCATTGGAGCGTCGAGACTGGTCGGGATAAGCGTTCCCATCGTGGCAGCTCGCGTATCGTGCAGCCATTTGTCGATCGTGGGGTTGTTCGGTCGTCGATATAGGACCGCGGTGTCAATCTTGCATGCCGCGGCGCAGACCGCGGGCAGTTCCCAATTGCCTAAATGTGCACCAAACACGATCGCCGGCTTTGGCTGCGCAAGCACTTTGAAAAGGCGATCCAGGTCAGCCTGTCTCACCTCGATTCGGGTCGACCGCTCAGGATGCCAGGGATCGAAATCCGAAAGCCGATCGAGGTGAGCAAACTCAGCAGCGACACGGCCGAGGTTGTCCCAAACACCGCGCAGGATCGTGTCGATCTCGGTTGTCGACTTTTCCGGGAATGCTGCGGTCAAATTGGCGCGTCCGATCCGGTTTTCGGCCAAAAACGGTCCGACGGTTTGCATGAGTCGGCCCGCAAAATTTCCCATTGTGTCAGGGTTGGTCAGGCGCAACAGTTTCAGGAGGCCAATCGCGCCAACGCCCACGACGGAATTGGCGGCGCGTTTGGTTGCGCGCTTCAGGCGCCGGACTGTCCGCCTCATCGCTGACGCCTCAAAACGTCACAATGACTTTGCCGAATACCTGACGGCTTTCCAGGCGCGCCAGGCCGCGCTCAAAATCTGCCAATTCAACTTCCGTGTCGATAATCGGAGCCATCCCGGCAGCGATTTTCGACAGGCTATCTCGTATGTTCCGTATTGAAGCGCCAAAGGAACCAAAAATCTTGTACTGCTGCTGAAACAGCTGCATCAGGTTGATTGTCACCGTCGGGCCTGCGGTGGAACCGCAGGTCACAAGGCGTCCGCCTCGCTTCAGGCAGAGCAGGGAGCCGTTGAAGGCTTCGCCGCCGACGTGCTCGAAAACGACGTCGACGCCCTTCTTCCCGGTTAGCTTGCGTGTGACGCCTTCAAAGCGTTCGGTCTTGTAGTTGATCACATGATCAGCTCCGAGGGCCTTGGCTTTCTCGGCCTTCGCGTCATCACCCACAGTGGTGATCACGGTGCAGCCGAGCGCCTTGGCCATTTTGATTGCAACCGAACCAATGCCCGAACCGCCCGCATGCACCAGGATTGTTTCGCCAGGCTTAAGCTTGGCGTTGTCGAATAACATGTGCTCGACAGTGCTGAATGCAATCGGTGCGCAGGCTGCGTCGCGCAAAGGCACGCCGTCGGGCACCGGAATGACAAGTCGCGCCGGCAAATTGATCAGGTCTCGCGCAAATCCGTCAATGTGGAAACCCATGATGCCGGCGACATTTTCGCAGAGATTGTCGCGGCCATCGCGGCAGGCGGCGCAGCGGCCGCATGTCATGGCCCCGTACATCACCACTTTGTCGCCGACCTTGAAATTCGTGCCGCCTGCGCTCACCGCGGCAATTTCACCCGAAGCTTCCGCGCCAACGACCAAAGGAAGCTGCCGCTTGGCAAATGCCATGCCTCGGAAGCCCCACAGATCGAGATGATTGAGCGCCACTGCCTTGATGCGGATTTGCACCTCGCCCGCCCCGGGCGGCGGAGGCGGCGGGACGTCGGCAAGTTCAAGTTTACGGTCGGCAACCAGCTTTAGCGCGCGCATGGCGGTCCGGCATGTCCGGCGCTAGGCCGGCTCAAGCCCCATCACCAGCGAAACGTTCTGTCCGCCAAATCCGAAAGAGTTTGATATCGCATGGCGAAGGCTGGCGTCGCGTGCCGTGTTGGGCACGACGTCGAGCGGAATTGCCGGATCGGGTACCGCATAGTTGATGGTCGGGGGGATGCGCTGGTTCTGCAAAGTAAGAAGCGTGAAGACAGCCTCGACCGCTCCGGCGGCTGAGAGCGTATGGCCGATCATCGATTTGTTAGAGGAGATCGGCAGGCTTTTTATGCGTTCGCCAAACACGGTGGCGCAGCCGAGATATTCCATTTTGTCATTTTCCGGTGTGCTCGTTCCGTGTGCATTGATGTAATCGATATCGTTCGGCGTGAGACCGGCATCGGAAATGGCATTAGCAATGCAGCCAACAATGGGCTTTCCATCCGGGCTGGAACGTGTGCGGTGAAACGCATCAGTCATCTCGCCGCATCCCTCTACGACACCCAGAATTTTAGCGCCACGCGCCTTTGCAGCCTCGTAACTTTCAAGGACCAGCGCGCCGGCACCCTCGGCCATAACAAAGCCGTCGCGGTTTTTCGAAAACGGCTTGGCCGCCGACTGCGGAACGTCGTTGCTGGTGGAAAGGGCCGATAGAAGGGAGAAACGGATCACGGCCTCGGGATTGATCGAGCCGTCTGTGCCAATGCAGAGCGCAGCATTTGTTTCACCACGACGGATAGCTTCGACACCAAGCTGAACCGCCGTCGCGCCCGATGCGCAGGCTGTTGAAAGCGAGATTGGTGAGCCCTGCGTGCCGAATTTTTCGGCCAGGTTGTCGGCGACGGATCCGAGCAGAAAGCGGCGATGGTAGTCAGGGAATTGGGCGCTCACCCGCAACATATCGGCATAAGTAACGCTTTCATTGGCGCCTGACTTTGCGCCGATTTCGAGCCGTTGTGGCCATTCCATCTCGATCGGCGGGACGGCGAGAAAAAGCGGGCCGGGGAAACTTCCGGCCGGGCCAAGCCCCGACTGCGAAACGGCTTCTTCGGCGGCAAGGTTGG
>Ga0310813_10002960_pt1 | contig 10309 bp, 7 predicted proteins | sample YN3metagenome_FD_203086 | JGI IMG/M metagenome (GOLD analysis project Ga0310813, IMG submission 203086) | Soil microbial communities from experimental microcosm in Duke University, North Carolina, United States - YN3 | ecosystem: Engineered > Artificial ecosystem > Soil microcosm > Unclassified ... | reverse complement strand
CTCGGGTAAAATTTAAGGAGAAACCCGAAGCCCCGGTCTATAATTCTCGGGGCAGCCGCCGTAGCTAGAGAGAGGTCCGGGACGATGGCCAACGCTCCTTTGCACCTGTTCGGAATTCTTGCGGTCCGGCACGGAGCACTCCGCCCCGATCAGCTGCAGCAGCTCCTCCAGGCGCAGGCGGACGACCCGGGCACCCCGCTTGGCGAGATCGCCCGCCGCCGCGGCATCCTCTCGGCCCGCCAGGTCCGCCGCCTCCTCGAGATCCAGCGCACCGGGACCGTCGACCCGGACACCACGACCTTCGGCCATCTGCTCCTTCAGAACGGACTGGCGACGCTCGACGACATCGGCCTCGCCCTCCGGGCCCAACGCAGCAGCAAGCATGCCCCCTCGCCGATCGGAGAGATCCTCGTGGGGCTGGGCTCCCTGCAGGTGCAGGAACAGAACGCCATCCTGGTGGCCCAGCGGCGCCTCCGCAACGAGGAGCCGTCCGGCGAACTCGACTATGAGACGAGGCTCCTCCCGGCGCTCGTGGGACCCACCCCGCCCTCGCCCGAGCCGCAGGGCTGGCTGATCCAGGAAACCGGCGACGAGCTCGGCAGCCTCTTCCCGCTCGCACACCGCTCCGAGCTCGGCCGGCTGACCACCCACGACGTCCCGGTGCCCGACCTGGCGGCCTCGCGCGACCACGCCGTCATCGAGTATTCCCCCACGGAGCGCCGGCACGTCATCAGCGACCTCGGCAGCCGCAACGGGACCTTCCTGAACGGCGCGCAGGTGATCCGGCCGCATCCGCTGAATCCCGGCGACCGCATCCAGATCGGGTCCACGATCTTTCGCTACGTCGCCGGCGGCGGGATCGGCGGCGGCCACAACACGATCGTCGGCCGCCTCGGCTCGGACGCGGCCCGCGCCGCCCTCGGCGTGGCGTCGAAGGCCTTCCCGATGCTCAAGGGCGCCGCGTCCGCCGCGGGCGAGACCGCGCGCCGCATCCTGCACCCCCGCCGCTCGCGGCTGGACCTCGCCATCGAGCGCCGGGACGCCCTCCTGGACCGCCTGGGCCACGCCGCCTACGACGCCGATCCGCGAGCGGCGGCGTCCCGAGACGTGGATATCGCGAAGAAGAAGCTCGAGGAGATCCAGCGCACGGGAGAACCCACGGTGATCCGTTGGGCGGAACGCCGCCTCCACGACGTGGTCCGCCAGCTCGGACGCGCGGTCGTCGACCGCGGCCCCGCGCCGAACGGAGACCTCTCCGTCATCGTCGAAATCCGCGAGCTCGACGTCGAGATCTCCACCAGCGAACCCACCCCGACGGAACCCGCCCCTGCCGAATAATTCCTGCTAAGAAAGCGCCCCCCGCCCGGAATAACCCATGCGATAGGTGGCCGGAGATCCTTTGGCTGTACGTTTGGGGATCCTCCGGCCCACGGGGTGATCGGACTGGAGGTGCGAGCCATGGCGAGACTCCTTGCTGTCTTTCTGGCGCTCGGCACGACGCTCTTCGCGCAGGATCCCAACGCGGTGTCGCCGCGTGACATCGAACGGGCCATCCGGAAGGGGACGGAGTTCCTGAAAGGCGCTCCCTTCACGCCGGATCGGACCCATCCCTGCGCCAACGACCTGATCCTCCTGACCCTGATCCACGCCGAGGTCCCCGAGACGAACCCCGTGTTCCAGCAGTACCTGAAGAACTGCCTCGAGGCGCCGCTGGCGAAAACCTACAACGTGGCGCTGCACGCGATGTGCCTCGAGCAGTTGGATCCGACCGCCTATCAGCAGCGCCTCGCGCAGTGCGCGCAGTTCCTGGTCGACAATCAAGCCAGCAACGGCCAGTGGAGTTACGGCCAACCCGTCGACCTGAAGAAGTACCCCTTCGAGGGCAAGAAGGAGGAGAAGAAGGTTGCCACCGGCAAGGACCCCGGCGCCCGCGACTTCGGCGGCGGCCTGACCCAGAAGCCCAAGCCCAAGAACAGCATCGTGATCACCCAGCAGAAGCAGACCGGCGCGGGCGGCGACAATTCCAACAGCCAGTACGCGTCGCTCGGGCTCCGGGCCTGCCACGACGCGAACATCCAGATTCCTCTCGAAGTCGCCAATCTCGCCAAGAAGTGGTGGATCGACAGCCAGAGCGCCGACGAGTCGGGCTCGAAGCTCGACAAGAACGCGGTCGGCACCGGCGGCGAGGCGCAGAAGATCCAGGGCTGGAACTACAAGAGCGCCAGCGAAGCCGGCGCGAAGGCGCCCTACCACGCCATGACGGCGGGCGCGGTCGGCGCCGTGGTGATCTACGACTACATCCTCGGGATCAACTACAAGAAGGATCCGGTCGCGGTGGCGGGCTGCAACTGGCTCGGCAAGCACTTCGCGGTGAACAGCAACCTGTATTACATGTACGGCCTGGAGCGCGCGGGCATGCTCTACGGCACCGAGAAGTTCGGCGATCACGACTGGTACCTCGAAGGCGCCAAGTCGATCGTGCGCAGCCAGAAGGACGACGGGTCCTGGGGCTCGAACGCGGACAATGAGAAGAACACCGTGCAGACCTGCTTCGCGATCCTCTTCCTGAAGAAGGCGACGCGCGCGATCGCGACGGGCGATCGGAAGTAACGTTCCCTAGTCCCCAGATCCTCGGAAGGCCCTCCACCCAAGGAGGGCTTTTCTTTTGGGCAAGGCGAGATCTTCGCCTGCGGCGGACTTGACGACGGCTTACGACTGCGGGCGCCAGAGGGCGAACTTCTGGCCCGCCTTGCCGGACTCCACGCTGCCGAGATTCCCCAGCATCACCTTGCGGACGTTGTTGACGTTCTGGTGGAGGATCGTCGCCTCCGCCCGCTTCGCGGTCCACTTGTAGAGCACGACCACGTGGCCGCCCGTGGCGCCGCTCGTGCCGAACGTGATCACGTCGCCGGCCTTGCCTTGCTCCCACGGAACCTCTTTGCCGAAGACGTAGCCGTCCACCTTGCCCTTGGCGTCCCGGATCGGGACGGCGGGCAGGTCCCAGCACTCCCCGCGGTCCACCTGGCGGCCGAAGTTCGCGGCCGCGAAGGACAGGACCTTGACGTTCAGGGGCGGAAGCACTTCCGCGCTGCAGAGCGCCGCGAGGGGGAACTTCTTCGTCGGAATGGGCCCGATGGCGGCGCCGCCCGCGAGCTGCAGGTTTTCCAGGCTGTAGAGATCGAGCGTGACGGCGCTGCCGCCGTCCTTCGCGACGAGCTGCGGGACCAGCGCATAGCGGACCTTCCGATCCAGGAGCGTCTTCACGTCCGACGCCTGCAGGGGTAGGGTTCGCGGCAGCTTGCCGTCCTTCGAGTACTTCACGTCCAGCTTGTGCTCCTGCTCGTACGCGAAGGCGAGCAGCCCTTCCTTCAGGAACACCTCCATCACGTAGTTCTGGAGGCTGGGCGCGTTCGCGGCCGCGGCGGGGTTGTCGATCGCGGGGCGCAGGTCGACGAGCGCGAGGGGCTCCTGCTTGAGTGTCTTGGCGATCTCCTGCGCCGCCTGGGCGGCGCTGGCCTCGAGCACGAGCTGGGCCTTCTGGAGCTCGTTGAGCTTCTTGCCCCCGTCCTGCCGGGCCGGCGCTTCCGCCCCGAACGCCAGGACGCCGAGCAGGGTCGCGGCCGCCACGAGTCGGTTCATCTTTTCATTCCTCGCCCTTCCAAGCATACCTCTAGACGCAGCGTCGGGCCTTCCCGAACAGAAAAAAGTGCGGGCGTCTCTCAACCCCGACGCTCGTGATAGGATGGACCGGAGGTTCACCTTTCCTTGAAGCGCACTCTGCCGTGGCGCGTCGCTCTGAGCGCGCTGCTGCTCTGCTCGTCCCTGGCGCCGGCCCAGGAGAGCCTCCAACGTTCCCTGGAGGACTGGCGCAGCCCCGACGTCGACCGTCGCGACAAGGCCAGCGAGGCCATCCTCCAGCGCTGGGAGACCTGGGACGAGACCGCCCTCCAGATCCTCCGGAAAGCCGGCGACGACGCCGACGAAGAGGTGGCCACCCGCGCCCGCCAGGTCCTGCTCCGCATCCGCTTCCGCCGCTCCGCGGGCGCTCGCCTGCTCGGGAGGATCCCCACTCTGGAACGGTCGCTGATCGACGGTTCCGACGAGGCCCGCTCGCAGGCCATGAAGGAGGTGATCTCGCTCTGGAAGAACGGCCAGATCGAAGAAGTGCATCTACGGGCGCTGTCGCGCTTCGCAGTCGAGCAGGACTGGGACTTCGAGCCCGGCCTTCTCATCCGGACGGCGCTGGAGCAGGAAGCCCGACCTTGCGTCGACCTGATGGTGCCGCTGCTCCGCCATCCACGCAGCGACGTGCGGCAGAGCGCCCTCGTCGGCATCGCGCACCTGCGGGGGCGGGAACACGCCGCGAAGGCCGCGGAGCTGGTGAAGGACGAGGACAAGTCCGTCCGGGCCGCCGCGCTGGTGACGATCGGCCTCCTCGGGGCGATCGAACAGATCCGCGTGGCGATCCCGTTTCTGAAGGATGCGGATCCTGAAATCCGCGGCCGCGCCCTCCAGGCCGTCGGCGGCGCGGGGGCCACGCAGTACACCGGCCTCGTCGCCGCGGCCCTCCGGGACGAGAACCTGCACGTGCGCGCCTATGCGGCCTGGGCGCTGGGCCATCTGAAGGCGGACGTCTATGCGCCCGCGATGGCCGCCCTGGTGAAGGAGCCGGATGATCAGATCCAGGAGCTCGCCCTCGAAGGCCTCTGGGCGCTCAAGCTCCGCGAATACGGCTCCTTCGTGCTGCCCCTCCTGGGAAGCAGCAACGCCCGGACCCGAATGGTGACCCTGGCGGCGCTCTGGGACATCGGCCAGCCGGAGCATGCCGATCGCATCGCTCCCTTCCTGAAATCCTCCGAGCCGCGGGAGCGCGAGCAGGCGATCGGGGCGCTCTGCCGCCTGGGAGCGCGGCAGTATGCCGAAGACATCGCGGCCCTGCTCGAAGATCCCTACCGCGGGGTGCGCTTCAACGCCCTCTACACGCTCGGCGAGCTCAAGCTGAAGCAGTACTCGGAGCGCATCGTGCGGTTGCTCGACGATCCGGACGGCGGCGTGCGTGGACAGGCCCTGGGCGTCCTGGGCGCCCTTCACGCCCGCGACCAGGAGGAGAAGATCCTCGCGAGGCTGAACGACCCGCTCTCGCCGGCGCGGGCGAGTGCGGCCCGGGCGATCGGCGATCTCGGGCTGCGGCGGAACGTGCCCCGACTGCTGCCGCTCCTGAAGGATCCGGTCGGGGATGTCCGCGCCAACGCGGCGTATCAGCTGGGCACTCTGGGCGCGCGGGACCGAATCGACGAACTTGTCCCGATGCTCCAGGATCCGCATCCCATGACGCGATGGTCGGCGGTGGTGTCCCTGGCTCGATTGAAGGCGGGTCACCTGACCGAGAAGATCGTTCCCCTCCTGAAGGACCCGGACGCGAGCGTCCGTCAGAATGCCGCGTGGTCGATCGGCCACCTCGAGGACTCCAATCACGCCGACGCGCTGCTCCCGCTCCTCAAGGATCCGGAGGCCCTGGTGCGGCGCAACGCGCTCGGCGCGATCGTGAAGTGTGGAAACGCCACCCTGGCGGAGTCGATCCCGCCGCTCCTCGACGATCCGGATCCCGAGGTCCGCTCCAATGCCCTGCGGGCGCTGGGGAAACTGGCGGGCCGGAAGTACGCCGCGCGGATCTCAGAGCAGGCACGGCGCGAGACTGAACGGCCGGACGTCCGCATGCATGCGCTCGTGGCTTTGGCGCACACGGGCGGCAAGGAGCCTCGCGAGGATGCGCTCAAGCTGCTGCAGAACCCCAACGGGGAAATCCGGAGCGAAGCCGCGTGGGTCCTGGGCCTGGTGGGGACTCCCGAGGACGCGGCGGCCGTGGCGCCGCTCCTGCAGGACGCGAATCGGAACACCCGCATGCGGGCCATCGGCACGCTGTGGCGGCTCGGGCGAACCGAGGGCCTTCTTCCCACCCTCGTCGATCTGATGAAGGATCCGGAGACCGCCCACCGGAAGGGCGCGGTCCAGTTCATCGGATTGATGGGAGGACGCGAGCGGAACAAGGACCTCCTTCCGATGCTCGCCGATGCCCAGTCCGAGGTCCGTGCCCTCACCGCGTGGAGCCTCGGGATGCTGGGGAATCCCGCCGATGTCCCGCGACTGCTCGCCCTCGCGAAGGATCGCAAGGAGGAGCCCGACGTCCGCGGGTCGGCGCTGCACGGCCTCTTCTTCATGGGCCGTCCGGAAGTCGCCCCGGACCTCGTCGAGCTCCTGAAGGACGAGGATCCCGAAGTCCGCCGTTTCACCGTATACGCCCTGACGTATCTGGAGGCGGCGGACCGGCTACCGAACCTGATCGCCATGCTCCGCGACCCGGACGCGTTGGTCCGCGAGGACGTGGTCGAAGGCGTGGGGATGCTCGCCGCGTCCGCGTCGCCGGAACGCAAGGCCGAGGCGCTGCGCGCGCTCAAGTCGCTCGCGCCCGACCCCGACTGGTCGGTCCGCACGGCGCTCGCGATGGAACTCGTGCGCCTGGGCGAGAAGTCGATCGAGGAGCAGCGCGAGATGATCCGCGACATGCTGTCCCGAGGCCGGGGTGGACAGTACTTCTCGCCGGAGCTGAACGACGTCCTTGGCGAACGCCACGAGCCGGCGGCGTTCCGCAAGCTCAAGAAGCGGATCGAGGTGGACCGCAAGGTGACGGATTGGAAGAGCCTGGCCGCGTTCCTCGAGAAGCACGGCCTCAAGCTTGTCGGCGACGCGCCCCCGGTCCGCTGGCACGGCTACCTGATGCCGGGCAACGTCGGTACGCTTCACGCCTTCCTGCTCGTCCGAATCCCGGAACTCATGCCCGAGGAAGATCGCTATCTCTTCGTCGTCGAGGGAGACACCGTGCGTCCGATCCACGCCGACGAGGCCGTCGAGTACTGGCGCAAGCGCCTCGAGAAGAAGTAGGGCCGGGCTGCCCCCTACGGCGGGCGGACCAAGAGCTTGCCCCGATCCGGGTTGGATAGCCGCCGCGTCGTGGTGAAATTCCCGAACCCCAGTTCCGGCCAGGGTCCCCTCAGGGGTTGGCAGAACCCCAGGCTGCAATGGGGATGATTGCCACGGCAGACTGCCCTCCGACCCTCGAGGATCGATAACCACCATCCTGAGGGACTGAACTCGACATCGAAAGAATCTCTCGGGCGCTGTTCTACAGGGTCCCTTTCTTCAACGCGGTGGAGACCTTCGTCCAGGGGCTTCTCTCCTATCTGCGGGTCTTCTCGGATGGGTTCGATGGAGACACGTTGATCCCGAAGCTCGACACGCATGGAGGGTCCAGAACAGGCAGACGGCAGCTGATCGATCGCGATCAGCCCCATCCCTAGGAATGCCACGACATGAATTCCCAGGGAGAGCATCCAGGCAGCCCCCGAGTCTCTCGCTCGATCCGGCATGAACCTATCCACGGGTGAGAGACCTGGCGGTTCAGAGGATCTCGCAACTCGCCCCATTTCGATGCTATAGTTCGGTTGAGACTCCAGAAGTTCCGATTCCCTTCAACGACTGGAGGCCCTATGGCGAGGCATGCGCTGGCGTTGCTCCTTCTGGCCGGCTGCTGCGGATCGGACCCCAACCCCCCGGACCCGAACGCGCCGAGCGGCGAACCTGCCCTGCAGAAGATCCGCGAATCGTTCTCCGCCCCGCGCACGCTCCGCGTCCGCTTCCGCGGACAATGGCCCAACGCGGTCGCCCAGATGCCGAAGACCGTCTCCGGACTCGTGCTCCTCGGCGACGGCCCCCGCGCCAAAATCTCCATGACGGTCGCCACCGCGTTCGGACGCCCGACCACCTATGACGCGGTCTCCGACGGCAGCAAGCTCTGGCGTAGCGCGAACGTTGAGGCGCGGAAGTTCAATCCCGCGCCGACCGGGTTGCGCGTCGAGCTCCTCTACATGCTCTCATGGCACGGCCTCGGCTGGGCCTTCCCCCACGGGACCCACCCGAGCACGATCGGCGAGGGCTACGTCGTCCTCGACATGGTGCCGAAGCCGCCGGATCTGAGCCCGTCGCGCCTCGAGCCCTCCGACGGCGGCGTGGGCGTCCTCAGCCACGCGTGCCCCAACGTCGACTATCGCCTCCGCCTGTCCTTCGACCCCGCGTCGCATCAACTGCGCAAGCGGGAACTCATCGGCGACAAGGGCAAGGTCTGGTACGTCGAGACCTACGAGGTCGAGCCGAACCCCGCCATTTCGGAGCAGGAATTTAAAATCCCCCAGTAACGCGCCCGCGTCCGGCCGCATCTCCTGCTGCGTCAGGTCTTTTCCTGGAGCATTCGAGCGGCCGATGAGTAGGATAGGGAGACAACTTCGGAGGCCACGATGAGCGACGTTGAAGCGGCCCGCGCGAAGCTCGGGCTGAACGCCACGCAGTTCAAGGAACTGCGGGCCTTCCTCGACGGAAAAACCTTCGGAAAAAAGATCGCGTGCGACCATACCCACGCGCGCACCGAGGAATGGGCCGGCCGCATGGGCGTCGACATGGAGGCGCTCGTGGACGCGCTCAAAACCTGGGGCGGCGCCTGCGACTGCAAGACCGTCGAGAACGTGACCCCGGATAAGTTCGGCTGGTAGTTTCGGATCGTTTGCCCATGAGTGCGATGTCCGACAAGGAAGTCGAGGACTTCCTCCGCCAGGCCAACTGGTTCATGCGCGGCCAGATGGAGCAGAACCAGAAGGACTTCCAGCTCGACGCCTACACGCGCTTCGACTGGCACCAGTGGCGCGGCGAGCTGCTGTTCTCCAGCGGCGGCACTCCCAAAGTGGTTGCCAAGATCCAGGTCGTCGGCAACGTGTCCGCCAAAGCGAAGACCTGGTTCTGGTCCTGGGCGAACTCGGGGATCCTGGATCCGGTCCGGCAGGCGGCCCGCAAAGCCCGGGAATTCGGGATTGAGCACGGCATCCTCCGCCTGATGCAGCCCCGCTGGGCCGCCCAGGACAAGGATGCGTGGGAGATGACCGCCGCCACCGCCAAGCTCACCGACGCGAAGGGCGCCTTCCGCTGCCCCGGCCCCGACGGCCACACCTACATGGTGTTCACCGATATCCGGGCGGTCAGCGATCGCAAACGCGTCTTCGGGGCGAAGACCTGCTCCCATGTCCTCGACGAGGACCGCTCGATCCTGCTGGTGTCCCGGGAGCCCGACGGAGAGGTGCTGGCCGTCTGCGGCGGCGACGACGACTCGCCCGAGACGATGCGAGACATCCCGCTCGACAAGCTGATCGAGTTCGACATGGCCCTGACCGAGCTCGCGGACATGCCCGACGGCTGGGTGGCGATGCGCGAATCGTCCGGCGACGCCTGGGCCCGCTCCAAGTCCGAGTAGACTCTACTTCTCCACCAGCTGCAGCGCGTCGACCACGACATAGCCATCCGTGTCGGCGTTCGACACTTCGATGACCGCCTTGGTTCCGGCGAACTCGTGGACGCCCAGCGAGACGAAGACCTTCTCCACTTCGGGCTGCTTCCGCTCGTCGACCTTGACGCTCGCGGTGCCGCCCGCGTGCTCGATCGTCACCGGCACGTTCGTCGCGCGGTTGGCGTTGGGCGTGTAGGCGAGCCGCACGTCGTACTTCCCCGGCTTCGGCAGCGCGATCTCGAAGCGGAGCTTCTTCGTCCCCTTCCCGGTGTTCTCGTCGTGAAGGTAGCCGCTGCCGACGTAGGGGGACTGAACGTGGCTTTCGGCCCACGTCCCGGTCCGCTTCGCCTGCGCATCGTCGACGACGATGCCGCTCAGCTTCTCGCCGCCGAGCGACGCGCCCGCCGCCGCGCCGCCGTACTCCAATACCTGCCCGTCCTCGAGGAGCCGGGCCCGCAGGCGGTCGTAAGGCAGATCCTGCACGGCGAGATTCGCCTGCAGCGCCATCAGGGCGGCCGTCGCGGCGGACTGGCCGAGCACCATGAACACCGGCTCCATCCGGATGGAACCGTAGGCGATGTGCGAGCTGGAGCAGCAGACGGACACCAGCAGGTTGGCGACCTGGCCCTTCTTCGGGACCAGCGAGCCATACGCGACTTCGTAGGGCCGCGGACAATGCACGCCGACGTCGCCTTCGTTCTGCACGTTGCCTTCGGGCGTGACGTAGCGCCGCGCGTTGTGGGAGTCCAGGGTGTAGGAGCCCATTCCCACCGAGTCCGGCGTGGGCCGCTTGTCCAGGCAGTCGAGCTCGGTCATCACGTAGGCCCCGACCATGCGCCGCGCCTCGCGGACGTAGATCTGGTGCGGCCAGCCGCCGTTGTCCTTGAACTCATCCTTGGGCAGCCCCCACTTGCCGACCGCCGC
>Ga0310813_10002957_pt1 | contig 10320 bp, 11 predicted proteins | sample YN3metagenome_FD_203086 | JGI IMG/M metagenome (GOLD analysis project Ga0310813, IMG submission 203086) | Soil microbial communities from experimental microcosm in Duke University, North Carolina, United States - YN3 | ecosystem: Engineered > Artificial ecosystem > Soil microcosm > Unclassified... | reverse complement strand
CTTAATAGGTGTTCGACGCGAGATGATGCAGAGTCGTGCGCATGACGACGACCTTCCGCTTCCGCGAATTAGCGGCAATTGGGGCTGTAGCGCTACCCCCTTGCCGGTCCGGCGGCGGGGAACTTTGGGGGCGGGACGGTGTCCTTGGGGCGAGACTTGAGACTTTCGACCGAAATGCACGCCCCGCTGCAACCAACCGGTCTCATCGCATGAGACTGGTGAGACTCCCTCTTCAGTCCTCTCCGCCCGCGAAGCGGGGGGAGAGGACGGAACCCGCGCGCCGCGCGGGGAGGTGAGGTGGGTCATGGACTTTTCCTCACGCACATTCTCTCTAGTGCACGCACCACCTCACCTCCCCGTTGCTTCGCAACGGGTCCCTGCCTCTCCCCCACTGCGTGGCGGAGAGGACGCAAGAGTGAGCGATGGAGAGGACGGATGAGCCGAGTTGGCGCCGTCAGCGCCGGGCCTTTCCGGCTATTTCCGCATTTTGCGTTACCCCTCTTCGGTCCTCTCGCCCACTGCGTGGCGGACAGGACGCATGAGCGGGCCGACGATTCGCTACCGGCCTGACGCTGACGGACGACGACCTCGCGGCGGATCTCGATGTCTCGCCACCACGGCTGCGGCAGGACACGCCAGCGGCTACAGTGGCGGCATGCGAGTCCTGCTCATCACCGGCGCTTCCTCCGGCATCGGCGCCGCCAGCGCCCGCGCGCTCGCCGATTCCAACACCGCTCTTGCGATCCACGCCCGCAAGAACCGCGCCGGCGCGGAGCGCGTGGCGCAGGCGGCCGGCAAGGCCGGTGCCGAGACCCTGATCGTCGCAGGCGACCTCGCCGAGGCCGGCACCGGCACGCGGCTGGTCGAGGAGACGGTGGCGCGCTTCGGCAAGCTCGACGGCGTGGTGAGCAACGCGGGCTTCGCCGATCGCCGCCCGGTCGGTGAGATCGACCGAGCCGCCTGGGACGCCTCGCTCGCCGCCATGACCACCGCGTTCTTCGAGCTCGCGACCGCAGCCAAGCCGTGGCTGGTCAAGGCCGGCCCGCAAGGTCGGCTGGTCGGCGTGTCGTCCTTCGTGGCGCATGCCTTCGCGCGCGGCGTCATGACGTTCCCGGCCTCGGCGGCAGCCAAGGCGGGTATCGAGGCGCTGGCCAAGGCGCTGGCGGCCGACCTCGCCACGTCGGGTGCCACGGTGAACTGCGTCGCGCCGGGCTTCATCGAGAAGGACGCCGACGGCCATGCCGCCGTGCCACGCGAGCGCATGGCCAAGGTGAGCGAATCGATCCCAATGCGCCGTTACGGCAAGCCGGCTGAGGTGGCGGCGGTAATCGCCTTCCTCTGCTCGCCGGCCGCGAGCTACGTCACTGGGCAGACCATCCACGTTAACGGCGGACTGACGCTGTAGCTCTTCCGCGCCGTCCGCGGTCCGTACGAGTCAGAGGCCGGCGAGCTCGAGACTGAGCTTGCGCAGCCGGGCGCGGGCCTTCGCATCATAAGCCTGCGGGTCGGCGCGGCTTTCATTCATGACGTTGAAGTAGAGCCCGCTCTTGCCGTCGAGCCCGGGCGACACGGCGAGCTGCAGGATGGCGTCGGCGCCGGTCTCGACGCTGCTGAGAGGCGTGGTGCCCGACTGCCTGACCATGGTTGTGTTCATGTAGGTCGAGGGGTGCAGGCAGTTCGCGGAGATTCCGGCAGCCTTCAGCTCGTCCGCCAGATCGACGGTGAACAGGATTTGCGCCAGCTTGCTCTGGCGGTAGGCGCGGGTGCCGCTATAGCCCCGGGTCAGCATCACGTCGGCGAAGTCGATCGCCTGCTGGCCGGCCGACGCGACATTGACGATCCTGGCCGGCGCGCCCGCCTTCAGCTGCGGCAGCAGCAGATGGGTGAGCAGGAAGCCCGCGAGGTAGTTCACGGCGAAGCGCAGCTCGTGGCCGTCGGCGCTCTCCTGGCGGCCGGGCTTGTCGCCGGCCGAGCCGATGCCGGCATTGTTGATCAGGAGCTGGAGAGTGGCTGTCTCCTTTTTCACCGCGTCGGCGAGCCGGCGCACTTCGGCCAGCGCGGCGAGGTCGGCCCTGAGAAACGTGGCCGTGCCCCCTGCGGCCTCGATCTCCTTGACCAGCGCGGCGCCCCGCTCGGCGCTGCGGCCGTGCACCAGGACCCGCCAGCCATCCGCCGCGAGACGCTTCGCCACGACCCGTCCCACGCCGTCGGTCGCGCCGGTGATGAGGGCTGTCTTCATGGGATGCTCCGTACCAGTCGCACGATGTCGATGCCCTTGGTGTCGATGCCGAACCAGTCGAGCAGGATCGGCACCTGGTGGTCGAGGGTGTGGCGGCCGTGGTGGACGCGTCGGCCGTGCGTGCGGGCGCGCTGCAGCAGCGGCGTCTCGACCGGGCTCATGATCACCTCGGCGACCACGACGTCGGCCGTCAGCATCATCGGATCGAACGGCAGCGGGTCGTCGGGCTTGAGCCCGAGCGGCGTCGCGTTGATGGCGTAGTGGATGCCCTTGGGCGGCGTGTCCATGCTCGCCACCGGCACGTCGGGATAGAACTTGGAGAGCCGGGCGAGGGCGGCGTCGGCGCGCGCGTCGTCGAGCTCGCTGACCAGCAGGCGGCCGACGCCCGCCTCGCAGAGTGCCGCGGCGATCGCGCCGCCGATCCCGCCCAGGCCGACCAGCCAGAAGCTGGCGCCGCGCACGCGATGGCCCATCGCCTCGAGCCCGCGCACGAAGCCCAGCCCGTCACCGATGTCGCCGACCAGCGCGCCATTGCCATCGCGCTTCACCAGGTTGACGCTGCCCGAGGCTTGGGCGCGCGGCGAGACGCGGTCGAGCATCGACAGGACTGCGGTCTTGTGCGGGATGGTGACGGTGAAGCCACCGAGGTTGCGCATCTGCCCGCGCAAGCCTTCGAGCATCAGCCGCAACAGCGGCGGGCCGCCCTCGAAGGGCAGCCACACTGCGTTGACGCCGACGGCGGCGAACACTTGCGGCATCAGCGCGGTCAGCCGCAGCTGGCGGATCGGATCGCCGATCGTGCCGTAGAGGCGGGTGGCGCCGTTGACCGAAAACAGTCCGGTGAAGACGGGCGGCTCAGAAATGGCCATGCAGCCATGTTAGCCTCATCGAACCGCGCAACTCCAGTTGCGCTCAAGCTTAATGAGCGTCACTCGAGTGGCGCGGTCCAATGACGACTACAGGTGCTTCAGCACGTTTTCGGCCGCCGACACCTCGAAGGCGCCCGGCTTCTCGACGAACAGGTCCTTGATGACGCCATCCTGGACGATCATGGCGTAGCGCTGGCTACGCACGCCCATGCCGTTCTTGGTGAGGTCCATGCTGAGGCCCATGGCATTGGTGAACTCTGCCCCGCCATCGCCCAGCATCACTACCTTGTCGCCCGCCTGCTGCTCCCTGCCCCAAGCGCCCATCACGAAGGCGTCGTTGACCGAGATGCAGGCGATGGTGTCGACGCCCTTGGCCTTGATCTTGTCGAACGAGGAGACGAAGCCCGGCACGTGCTTGGCCGAGCAGGTCGGCGTGAAGGCGCCGGGCAGGGCGAAGGCCACGACCTTCTTGCCCGGGGCGAACAGCTCTTCGGTAGTGACGGGCTTGGGCCCCTCGGGACCCATGGTGCGCAGCGTCGCGTGGGGAACCTTGTCGCCGACCTTGACCATGTCTCTTGCTCCTCTTCAGTCGCGGTTGAGAACTCTGAGCAAGGTCGGCCCTAAGGCCCGATGGGTCCGCTGCGCCTCCTCAGAGGTGCTTCAGCACGTTCTCGGCCGTCGACGCCTCGAAGGCGCCCGGCTTCTCGACGAACAGGTCTTTGATGACCCCATCCTGAACGATCATGGCGTAGCGCTGGCTACGCGTGCCGAGACCGTTCTTGGTCAGGTCCATCGTCAGACCCATCGCCTGGCTGAATTCGCCCGAACCGTCGGCCAGCATCAGGATCTTTCCATCCGTCTTCTGGTCCTTGGCCCAGGCACCCATCACGAAGGCGTCGTTCACGGCGATGCACGCTACCGTGTCTACTCCCTTGCCCTTGATCGCTTCAACGTTGGCCAGAAAACCTGGCACATGCTTGGCGCTTCAAGTGGGGGTGAAAGCACCCGGCAGGGCGAAGGCCACCACCTTCTTGCCGGGAGCGAACAGCTCCTCCGTCGTCATCGTTTTCGGCCCTTCCGGGCTCATCATCCGCAGCGTCGCGCTGGGGACCTTGTCGCCAACCTTGGCCATCGTCTTCAGTCCTCGCTCGTGGCAATTAGACCGGCGGACCCTAGAGCGGTTTTCGGCCAGAGGGAAGCGCCGCGGCCGGTCGCGGGTGGGCTTGATCTTTGACCGGACAATCCCCATGGATTTGGAGGACACTCAATCATGCCCGGGTCCAGCACTCCTGCCGCCACCTTGGTTGGCCGCTTCCTGGTTGCAGCGCCGTCGATGCCCGACGAGCGCTTCCAGCGCAGCGTCGTCTTCATGTGCAAGCACGACGACGACGGCGCGCTCGGCATCATCGTCAACAACAAGGTCGAAGATCTGGCGCTGGGGCAGGTGTACAAGCAGCTCGGCATCGACGGGCCCAAGACGGCCAATCTGCAGCCGGTGCTGTTCGGCGGCCCGGTCGAAACCGCACGCGGGCTGGTATTGCACTCCTCGGAATACAAGCGCGACGAGACCCTGGTGATCGAAGGCGGCATGGCGCTGACTGCATCGCTTGAGATCCTGCGCGACATGGCGAGCGGAAGCGGGCCGCAAAGGGCGTGGCTGGCGCTAGGCCATTCCAACTGGTCGCCCGGCCAGCTCGATCGCGAGCTGCAGGACAGCGCCTGGCTGGTGGTCGACGGCGATGCCGCGCTGGTGTTCGATCCAGATCTCAACGCGAAATGGCAGCGCGCGCTTGACCGGCTCGGCGGAAAGACCGCACGTGGAATGGGGTTCGATCCCGCGTCTTACTCGAACCAGATCGGCCGCGCGTAGTAAGCGCAGCGCCGCTGCAACCTGAAAGTGCGGATTCTCCTCTCAATCCACGAGATGGACGCCTATAGCGAGCGGCGCATCTTCCGCATCCCTCCCTTCGCGGAGATGCGCGTACCGGGACGTCGTAGCTCCTTCCCCAACCCCATCGGGAGCTACGGCGTCCCGCAGTCGTTTGGGCTGACGCTCCTGTCATCTTGAGCGAAGCGAAGGATCAAACTCGCTTCGATCGTCGGTCGATCTGTCAGGTCGTTCGCTGCGCTCAGGACGGCAAGGAGCTACTCCGCCGCTGCCTTCTCGCCCGCCGGCGTGCGGTAAGCCGCCAGCAGCGACGCCTCGCGCGCCTTGGCGGCCACGACGTTCTTCTCCTTGACGTGGCCGAAGCCGCGCATGCTCTCGGGCACGGCGGCGATCTGCACCGCGAGTCCGTGGTTGGTGGCGTCGAGCGACGCGAGCAGCAAATCGATCGTCGCCTCGTACTCGGCGATCAGGCGGCGCTCCATCTGGCGCTCGGCGGTGCGGCCGAACACGTCGAACGCCGTGCCGCGCAGCCGCTTGAGCGACGCGAGCAGGCGGAACGCCGTCAGCATCCAGGCGCCGTACTCGCGCTTCTTGAGCTGACCGGTGTTGGGATCGCGCTCGGCGAACAAGGGCGGCGCGAGGTGGAAGGTGAGCTTGTAGTCGCCCTCGAACTGCGCGCCGAGCTTCTTGAGGAACTCGCCGTCGGTGTAGAGGCGCGCGACCTCGTACTCGTCCTTGTAGGCCATCAGCTTGTAGAGCGACTTCGCGACCGTCTCGGCGAGGCCGGAGCGGCCGCGGGCGCGTTCCTTCTCGACCGACGCAACGCGCTCGACGAAGCGGCGGTAGCGCTCGGCGTAGGCCTTGTCCTGGTAGGCCGCCAGCAGCTCGACCCGCTTGGCGACGATCTCGGGCAAGCTGCGCGCCGCCGGCTTCTCGACCCGCAGCGTGGGCTTCGCGGCGGCCTGCACCGCGGCGAGATTGTGGGCCGCGAGGCGTCCCCAGGAGAAGGTGCGCTTGCTAGTCTCGACCGCGACGCCGTTCAGCTCGATCGCGCGCTCGATGGCGGCGAGCGAGAGCGGCACCAGGCCCTTCTGCCAGGCGTGGCCCAGCATGAAGAGGTTGGTGGCGATCGAATCGCCCAGGATCGCGGTGGCGAGGCCGGTGCCGTCGACGAACGAGGTGGCGTCGTCGCCCGCGGCGTCGCGGATCGACTTCATCATCGCCTCGGTGCCGAGGTCCATGTCGCCGTTCATCACGAATGCCGCGACTGGCGTCATGTAGCCGTTGATCACCGCCTTGGTGACACCGGGCTCGATACGCGACAGCGCCGCCGGCGAGGCCGCCACGACCATGTCGCAGCCCAATACCAGGTTGGCGCCACCGGCGGCGATGCGCACGGCGTGAAGGTCTTCGGGCCTGGGTGCCAGCCGCACATGGCTCATCACCGCACCGTTCTTCTGGGCCAGGCCGGTGAAGTCGAGCACCGTGCAGCCCTTGCCTTCGAGGTGCGCCGCCATGCCGATCAGCGCGCCGACGGTGATCACGCCGGTGCCGCCGATGCCGGTGATGAGGATGCCGTAGGCCTCGTCGAGCGGCCGCAAGGCCGGCATCGGCAGCGACGCGAACGGATCATCCTGCACCAGTGCGAGCTGCGGGCGCCTGGCCTTGGCGGGCGCTCCGCCATGCACCGAGACGAAGCTCGGGCAGAAGCCGTTGACGCAGGAGAAGTCCTTGTTGCAATTGCTCTGGTCGATCTGGCGCTTGCGGCCCAATTCGGTTTCGAGGGGTTTCACGGACACGCAGTTGCTCTTGTCGGAGCAGTCGCCGCAGCCCTCGCAGACCGCGTCGTTAATAAACACCCGCTTGGCCGGATCGGGGAAGGTGCCGCGCTTGCGGCGGCGGCGCTTCTCGGCGGCGCAGGTCTGGTCGTAGACCAGCACGGTGAGGCCCGGGATCTCGCGCAGCTCCTTCTGGATCGCATCGAGCTCGTCGCGATGGCGAATGGTGACCCCGCTCGCGAAGCCGGCATTGGACGGATACTTGTCGGGCTCGTCGGTGACGACGACGATCTTCTTGGCTCCCTCCGCCTCGACTTGGCGTGTGATTTCGGGCACCGAGAGCGGCCCGTCGTGCGGCTGGCCGCCGGTCATGGCGACCGCATCGTTGTAGAGGATCTTGTAGGTGATGTTGACGCCGGCTGCCGCCGACTGGCGGATCGCCATCAGGCCGGAGTGGTAGTACGTGCCGTCGCCCAGGTTCTGGAAGACGTGCTTTTCCGCCGTGAATGGCGCCTGGCCGACCCAAGTCACGCCTTCGCCACCCATGTGGCTGATCAGCGCGGTGCGCCGTTCGGGCATCCATACCGCCATGCCATGGCAGCCGATGCCGGCCATCGCGCGGCTGCCTTCGGGCACCCGCGTCGAGGTGTTGTGCGGGCAGCCCGAGCAGAAATACGGCGTACGCGCGACCTTGGGGGGCGGTGCGGCGAGCAGCTTCTCCTTGGCCTCGAGACGAGCGAGGCGCTGCTTGAGCTCCGGCGAGTCGCCGCCATGCTTCATCAACCGGCCAGCGATCACCAGCGCCACGCCGGTCGGCGACAGCTCGCCTTCGCTCGGCAGGATGATGCGCCCGGTCTCGTCGGCCTTGCCGATCACCATGGGCCGGCGGTCGGCCGGCGCGTTGTAGAGAAGGTGGACCAGCTGCTCCTCGAGGTTGGAGCGCTTCTCCTCGATCACGATCACTTCCTGCAGCCCTTCGGCGAAGCGGCGAGCGCCCTCGGGTTCGAGCGGCCAGGTCATGCCGACCTTGTAGAGGCGGATGCCGAGCGCCTTGCAGCGCTCCTCGTTGAGGCCGAGATCCTCGAGCGCCTGGCGGGTGTCGAGATAGGCCTTGCCGGTGGTCATGATGCCGATGCGTGGGCGCGGCGGCTCGATGACCGTGCGGTCGAAGCCGTTGGCGCGCACGAATGCCTTCACCGCGGCCATCTTCGGCCCATGCAGGCGGCGCTCCTGGTCCATCGGTGGATCGGGGTTGCGCATGCCGAGGCCGCCCGGCGGGAGCTGGAAGTCGGTCGGCATCACGATCTGGATGCGCTCGGGATCGACCCACACCGAAGCGCCGCTTTCCACTGTCTCCGAGATCGCCTTGAATCCGACCCAGCAACCCGAATAGCGCGACAGCGCGAAGCCCAGCACGCCGAAGTCGAGATACTCCTGCACATTGGCCGGATTGATCACCGGGATCATGGCGGCGGCGAAGACCTGCTCGCTCTGATGCGGCAGGGTCGAGGATTGCGCCCCGTGGTCGTCGCCGGCGAGCGCGATCACGCCGCCATACTGCGAAGTGCCGGCGGAATTGGCGTGCTTCAGCACGTCCATCGAGCGGTCGACGCCGGGCCCCTTGCCGTACCAGATGCCAAACACGCCATCGACCGTGGCCTGGGGGAAGAGGTTGGTCTGCTGGCTGCCCCATACCGACGTGGCCGCGAGATCCTCGTTGAGGCCGGGCTGGAAGTGGATGTTGTTTTCCTTGAGGTAGCGCTTCGCACCCCACAGCGCATTGTCGTACATGCCGAGCGGCGAGCCGCGATAGCCCGAGATGAAGCCGCCGGTGTTCAAGCCCGCCCTGAGATCGCGCTGGCGCTGCATCATCGGAAGGCGCACCAGGGCCTGGATGCCGGTTAGGTAGATCCGGCCCTTGTCGAGCCGGTAGCGGTCCTCCAGCGCGTAGTCGCCGAAGACGAGGGGAAGCGGAAGGTCGGCGCTGCTCATGGGCCCTCCCGGGGCGCGTCATAAACGTTCGTTTATGATGCCAGCATAGCGCCTTCACTCGGGCCCGCGAAAGGCCGGGTTAGTTGGTCGGCTTGCGGCCGGCTTTGTATTCGGCGATCGCCGCCTTCAGCATGCGATATTCGGTGCAGCCGAACAGGCAGAGCGAGTCGAGCCGCGCGAGGTGCTGCTCGGCCTGCTGCGGCTGGTCGAGCATCAGATAGGCCTCGCCGATATACTCATGCGCGCCGAGGTGCTTGGGATCGATCTGCAGGGCGGTGGTGTAGTACTGCAGCGCGCCGTTGGGATTGCCCGATTTGCGGGTCGCATAGCCCATCAGGTTGTAGGCATCGGCGTTGCGCGGGTCTTTGGCGACCACTTGCTGCAGAAGCGGCAGGGCGGCCGCGTAGTTGCGCCCCTCGATCGCCACCTTCGCCTGCGCGAAGCTCGGATCGACGGGCTTGGACGGCGCGCTGCTCACTGATTCGCCGCCGCCACCCCCACCGCCTGCGGCGAACGCGGCCGTCGACAGGACGAGGACCGAGGACAGCACCGTCACCGAAAGAAAGAAGCGCATCGACGACCTCCTGGCGTGGCAGCGCCGGCTAGTTCGTCGGCTTCTTGCCCGCCTTGTAGTTGGCGATCGCGGCCTTGAGCTCGCGATGCTCCGCGCAGCCGAACACGCAGAGCTGGTCGAGGCGGGCGAGGTGCTGCTCGGCCTGCTGCGGCTGGTCGAGCATCAGATAGGCCTCGCCGATATACTCGTTGGCACCGAGGTGCTTCGGATCGATCTGCAGCGCTGTGGTATAGTACTGCAGCGAGCCCTGCGGATTGCCCGACTTGCGGGTGGCGTAGCCGAGCAGGTTGTAGGCGTCGGCGTTCTTCGGTTCCTTCGCTACCACCTGCTGCAGGACCGGGATGGCGTCTTTGTAGTTCTTCGCCTCGATCATCGCCTTTGCGCGAGCGTAGTCGGAGGGCTGCCCGGACTTGGCTGCCGCAGGCTGGTCGCTGCTGCTGCCCATGGCGAGCGCCGGGCCCGACAGCGCGATCGCAGCCAAGGCGAGGACGGCGAGTGGGGTTCGCATGAAAGCTCCTTTGGTTGGGGGATTCTTGCTGTCATATCGGTTCGCGCAACGAAATCACGATGACAAGGTCGTGAGGTCGCGGGCACGGTCAACGGTGCGCACGGCGAGCTTGCCTTGGCGGCCGCGGATATCGACTTCGTGCAGGGGTGAGGACGAAAGATCGATGCCGGCACGGTCCAGCAGCTCTTGGGAGACGACCAGCTGGACCTTGAAGTCCTTGGTCAGGGTTTCGAGCCGACTCGCGGTGTTGACCGTGTCGCCGATCGCGGTCAGCGCGGCGGCGCGGTCGTAGCCCATCTCGCCGACGATGGCCGAGCCGGCATGCAGGCCGATGCCGATGCGCAACGGCTGGTCGAGGTCGCCCGACAGGGCCTCGTTGAGATCGTCGAGCGCGATGCCCATTCGCCGTGCCGCGTCGAGCGCCTGCCGGCAGGCGACCTCGGGTTCGCGGTCGAGGCCGAAGATCGCCATC
>Ga0310813_10002956_pt1 | contig 10321 bp, 9 predicted proteins | sample YN3metagenome_FD_203086 | JGI IMG/M metagenome (GOLD analysis project Ga0310813, IMG submission 203086) | Soil microbial communities from experimental microcosm in Duke University, North Carolina, United States - YN3 | ecosystem: Engineered > Artificial ecosystem > Soil microcosm > Unclassified ... | reverse complement strand
GCGGCCCGAACGACGACGTCGAAATTCCGCGCGGCTCGAAGAAGACCGACTGGGAAGTCGAACTGGGCATCGTGATCGGCAAGGCCGCCAAATACGTCGACGAAGCCGACGCGCTCGATTACGTGGCCGGCTACTGCGTGATCAACGACGTGTCCGAGCGCGAATGGCAGATCGAGCGCGCCGGCCAGTGGGACAAGGGCAAGGGCTTCGATACGTTCGGCCCGATCGGCCCGTGGGTCGTTACGCGCGACGAAGTGGCCGATCCGCAGAACCTGAAACTGTGGCTCGAAGTGGATGGCCACCGCTATCAGAACGGCAGCACCAAGACGATGATCTTCGGCGTGAAGAAGCTGGTGTCGTATCTGTCGCAATGCATGAGCCTGCAGCCGGGCGACGTGATCTCGACCGGCACGCCGCCGGGCGTCGGCATGGGCGTGAAGCCGCAGCCGGTGTACCTGAAGCCGGGGCAGACGATGCGCCTCGGCATCGAAGGGCTCGGCGAGCAGCAGCAGAAGACTTACGCGGCGGAATAAGCGCGTACGAGGCGGCGCGGTCTGACCGGCGCCGCCTGTTGGCTGCTCGTGGCTCGGTGGCTCAATTCGCTCCCGGGAGCGCGCCTTCCGTGCCGTCGCCGATCTTGTTGATGGTGCCCTGCGCGACCGCCACGAGCCGCTCGCGGTCGCCATCGGTGACGAACACGCTGCACTGGCAGGTCGCCTGATGGCGGCCCGCGTACACCACCTGCGCGCGCGCCATCAGAATGCCGTTCACCGCCGGCCTCAGGTAGTTGATCTTGTACTCCCCGGTAATCACCCTCGGCCCCAGCGCCAGCGCGCCCGCAAAGGTCAGCGCGTTATCCGCCAGATAGCTGATCACGCCGCCGTGCACGAAGCCGTGCTGCTGGCGCAGTTCGTCGCGGATCGGCAGGCACAGCGTCAACTCGTCGGCGCCGACGTACATCAGCTCGGTGCCGAGCAGTGTGCTGAACGGCTGCGCGTGCAGCGCGCCGCGAGCCCGGTCCAGTAAGTCGGTCATCGTCGGATTCCTTTGGGGCTGGCCCGCTGTGACGTTCCACCCACTCTAGGAAGCGCCGCACAGCGCCGTCAAGGTAATCAGGCAAAAATCGCTACGTAATTGTTGTGAAAAGTAACGTAAATTAATGGGCCGCAGCATCCAGGTCCCGCGGCTGGCGCGGCGTGGAAGCTTCGGTACAGTGTCTGAGATTTCCGGTTCGATGATGGCGGCAAACCGACAGCTCAGCTATCTTCGAGTGGCCACAGCTTTCCCCGAGGTTCCCGATGAAACCTGCGATCGAAGCGTTCCACGACCTGGTGACGTCGACGCTCAGCTATGTCGTCCATGCCGGACACGGCTCGCCCTGCGCGGTCGTCGATTCGGTGCTCGACTATGATCAGCGCTCCGGACGTACGTCGACGCGGGGCGCCGACCGGATCGTCGAGTTCGTGCGCAGGCAGCAGCTGCAGGTGGTGTGGCTGCTCGAAACGCACGCGCACGCCGACCATCTGTCGGCCGCGCCCTATCTGCGCGAGCAGTTGGGCGGCGCGATCGGCATCGGCGAACACATTCGCTCGGTGCAGAAGATCTTCGGGCCGGTGTTCAACTTCGAGCCCGAGTTTCAGCCGGACGGCTCGCAGTTCGATCACCTGTTCGTTGCGGACGAAACTTTCCAGGTCGGCGCACTCGAAGCGGCGGTGCTGCACGTGCCGGGCCATACGCCCGCCGACGTGGCCTACGTATTCGATGGTGTGGTGTTCGTCGGCGATACGCTGTTCATGCCAGACGTCGGCACCGCGCGCTGCGATTTTCCGGGCGGCGATGCGCGCACGCTGTACGCGTCGATTCGCCGCTTGCTCAGCTTGCCCGGCGATACGCAGCTGTACATGTGCCACGACTATCCGCCCAACGGGCGCGGCGTGTGCGCGCATACCACGGTGGCTGAGCAGCGTGCCCGCAATATCCACGTGCACGATGCGATCGAAGAGCATGCGTTCGTCGAAATGCGCACCGCGCGCGACGCGACGCTCGGCATGCCGACGCTGCTGATTCCGTCGATCCAGCTGAATATCCGCGCGGGTGTCGAGCCGCCGCCGGAGGATAACGGCATCCGCTATCTGAAGACGCCGTTGAACGTGTTTTGATCGTGGCGGCGATGGTGGTCGCGATTGCGGCCACGATTGTCGCTACCATCGCCGCCACCGTCGCGGCCGAATGACGGCTTCCCGCGGCACGGCACCTCGGTGCATTTCACAGTGCTTTAAAGCGCGTCACAACGCCGCATAGGCGGTCGCCAGATGGTACGGCGTGGTCGACGGCATATCGTCGCGCGCCACTTCTCCGGAAGGCGTCTTGCATTCGAACCAGCCTTGCGGACGCAGGAAGCGCTCGCTAAAGCGCGCAATCTGCTGTGGCAGCAGGGCGCGCGTCTGCGCCTCGCCATGCACGGCCAGCGCCCGCAGATACTCGGATTGCGCCCAGATGCGCTGGGTCGCGTCCTGCATGCGGCCGCTTTCGTCGAGCGCCGCGGCCACGCCGCCCGTCGCCGGGTCCACGCCTTGCTGCTGTGCAAAGCGGAACGCGCGCTCGAGCGCTTCGTGCAATCCGGACGCCTCGAGCGGCGCGCCTGCCTGCCGCACCAGCCAGAACCATTCGAACTGATGGCCGGGTTCGAGGCGATTGGCGGCGCCCTCCGACTGTAGCTGCGCGACGAGCGGCAGTTCCGCGATGCAGCCGGTCGGGGCATGCACGAACACGCGGGCGATCGCGCCGCCGAGCCGCTCGAGTGCGCTGTCGAACGCCGCATCGCCGGTCGCGTCGCGCGCGGCGAGCCATGCTTCGGTCAGATGCATCAACGGGTTTTGCTGCAGACTGCTCGTGACCGTCGCGAAGTCCGCGCTCAGTGCAGCGTGCAACAGGCCGTGTGCGGGTTCGCCGTTGCGCACAGCAAACCGCGTTTCGATCAGTTCGGAGGTGCGCAGCAGCGTATCGCGCGCGTCGCGATTGCCCGAGCGGGCAGCGTATTCGGCGCACGCGAACACGACGAACGCATGCGTGTAGAGGTCCTTCGTGGTGTCGAGCGGTGCGCCTTGCGCGTCGACGCTGTAGAACCATCCGCCGCGTTTGTGGTCCTGAAAGTAATGCAGCAGCATGTCGAACAACCGCTGTGCATGAGCGGCCGCGCCGGCCTGCGAGAACACGAACAGCTGGCGCGCGCAGGCCATGGCCCGATAGCGGGTGACCGGCAGCGGTGTGCGGCCGTCGCCGGCCACGGCTTCATAGGGCAGGCCGAGCGCTTCGTTGAAGCCCGGCCCGCGCCACATTGGCAGGACGACGCGGGCGAAATGCTCGCGCAGCGCAGCGGCGCCGGCGATCGTCGAAGCGGGTGTACTCATGATGTCGGTTTGCAAGGCAATAGGGGAAACGCGCGCTGCGGACCGGTAGCGCCCAGATGGCGCTGGTTCGGCCGGCCGTTGGCGAATAACCCGCTATGGTACGCCGCCCGGTGGACCGACGGGTGCCTCGACGGACGGCCTCGTCAATCGGCACGATCAGAACTCGACCAATAAGGGGGAATCCATGCCCAGCAATGTTGAACTCATCGGACGGCTGATGATGGCCGCGGCGCTCGGCAGCGTCATCGGTTTCGAGCGGGAGCGGCTGTCGTGGGCGGCAGGGCTGCGCACGCATATGCTGGTGTGCGTCGGCTCCGCGCTGATCATGATCGTGTCGGCATTCGGTTTTGCCGACGTGCTCGGCACCGATCACGTCGTGCTCGATCCGTCGCGGGTCGCGGCGCAGGTGGTGTCCGGCATCGGCTTTCTCGGCGCCGGCTCGATCCTGCTGCGCGGCGAGATCGTGCGCGGGCTGACTACGGCCGCGAGCCTGTGGTCGGTGGCGGCGATCGGGCTGGCGGTGGGCGGCGGCTTGTACACGGCGTCGATCGCGGCGACCGCGATCATTCTGATCATCCTTGCCGGCGTAAAGCCGATCGAGCGGCGCTTCATCACGGTCAAGCAGCGGCGCCAGATGACGCTGCTGGTCGAGCGAGGCACGCTGACGCTGCACACGCTGCACGAATTGCTCGGGCCGGCCAGCGCGCGCGTCAAACAGTTCGTCGTGCAGCAAAGCGACGACGCGGCCGAACTCGACGAGGTGGTGATCGTCTTCAGCCGCGTGTCGCCGCAGGAATACAAGACGATTTGCGAGCAGATGCGGCAATGCCATGGCGTGCGCGAGTTTCGCGACAACGGCACGCCGGTCTGAATTGCGCACGGTGCGGATCCGCTGCACCCGTTGCATTCAGCTGGAATCCGGCGTGCGCGCTTCCGGTTGCGCATGGCGGGTGCGGTCCAGCGATAGCGTGCCGCGCGAGATCCGATACCACGCCGGCACGTCGAACGCGAGTCACGCATGCAGTGCGCATGCATGCACGAACGACAACATGCGGAACGCAATGGTCGCGCCAAGCGCCCATTGCAGTTGCGCGAACACGACCGCAGGCGGTTGCGCAGCGACCGCGCGGTTATGCGTATCGCTTCCGGCAGCCGCGCAAAGCGGCAATCTCGAAGACCGGTTGCGCACGCAACTGCGCTCGCCGATCTGAAGCAGGCGCAAGCCGATCTGGCCGCGGCCAACGGCAATACCAGCGCGCAACGCGAAGCCGAGCCTGTGCTTGCCAGCGAGCGTGCCAAGCATGCTCAGCATTCTCAGCAGCTTGCCAAATGCAAGTCATCGTATGAGGATTTGCGGGCGGTGTCGCGTTCGCAGGACGCGCAGCGCAAACAGGTGCAGACCGATCTGAAGGCGCGCGAGACGCAGCTGCAGAGGTGCGAAGTGAAAAACGCACAACTGAACAAGGTCGGGCACGACATTCTGGATGCATACGAGCGCATCGGTCTCGGCACGGTCTTGAAGACGCGCCAGCCGTTTGCGCAAAGCGCGCGCGAACTACGACGAGATCGCCCAGCAGTACGGCGACGATCTGTACGCGGGCGAATGCGATCCGAATGCGTGGCCGACGGCTGCGGCGGCACCGGCAGCGGATGCGAAACAAGACGGTCACGAACGCGCCGCACCATACGCCGTCGTTCACGACAACCGAACACACAGGACACACTATGACGACTGCAACAAAGGCAGGGACCAAAAAGCAGGCCGAAGAAACGTTGATCGAAGCTGTCGGCGTCGACCAGCTGGCCGATGTGTTCAAGGCCGCGGGCTATCGCGTGACGCCGGCCGAGCAGAACGGCACGGTGCAACTGATGAGCGCAAGCCAGGGCGTCGGCTTTGCGGTGCGTTTCGGCAATCCGGGCGTCGAGGCAGGTACGTTTCTGGATTTCACGTTGAGCTGCGCGCTGCAGGTGCAAGGTGAGCTGCCGGCCGAGATCGTCGCGAGCTGGAACCGCACCAAGCGCTTTGCGCGACTGTGGGAGCAGGGCCAGTTTCTGGTGCTCGAAATGGACGTGGTGGTCGCAGGCGGCATCAGCGAGCGCAACGTGCGTTCGCTGATCGAGTTGTGGGATCGCCTGATCCGCGAATTCCTGCTGCATTTGCGCAACCGTCCGGCGATGGCGGCCGCCGAGGCCGCGAGTGGCGCAATGCCTGAAGTCTCGCTCGAGTCGGGCGCGGTTGCGCCGCAAGCGGCGACGCAATGAATGCACACGGCAAGCCCGGCAGGGCCGGCGGACGCGGTGCGCCGGGCGCTGGGCGCCGCGCTGCTGGCGTTCACGTATAGCGTGTGGGCGGCGACGACGTGGCCGACGCCGATCTGCGTTCGCTGCTGCTCGCGCAGTCGGTCGGCGCGGCGCCGCCGCGCCGCATGAAGCAGCCGCTCGTCATCAGACTGATGCTCGAGGTCGAGAGGTGAGGGCCACGGCCCGTCATCGATCGAATCGATGCCGTGTGGTCCGCGCATGCGTCGCGCAACGCGTCGGACCGTCGGCAAACTATTTTTTAGCAGTGAGAGCAGGACAGTGAAGTAATTCGCAACGGTGGCAGCCAGTGCAGTGCTGGTTCTTTCGTGCGCGGCGCATGCGGATAGCGACGTGATCGCGCGCACGGGCACGGCATCGGTCACGCAGGCCGATATGACGAGCCTGCCCGGTTCGCTGACGCCGGATATGCGGGCGCGCCTCGCGGCTAACCCGGCGCAGCTCGATCAGGTGGTGCGCGCGAAGCTCGCCGCGTCGGCGGTGCTCGCCGAAGCGCACGACAAGGGCTGGGACAAGCAGCCGCAAGTGCTTGCGATGATCGATGAGGCGAGGCGCGACGTGGTCGTGCGCAGCTATCTGGCTTCGGTGTCGACGCCGCCGGCCGACTATCCGTCGGATGCGGAAATTCAGGCCGCCTACGACCAGAACCAGTCGGTGTTCATGCAACCGCATGCGGTGCGCATCTCGCAGATTTTCATCGCGTCGCCTGCCAGCGCCGATGCCGCAAGCGCGGACAAGGCCCGCAAGCGCGCCGCCGATCTCGCGCACGAGGCGCGCGCGTCCGGCGCCGATTTCGCCGCGCTCGTCAAGGCCAATTCCGACGAGCAGCAAAGCGCGGCCAACGGCGGCGATATGGGTTTCGTGCCGGACGGTCTGCTGATGCCTGAAGTGCGCAAGGCGACCGACACGATGAAGACCGGCGACGTGGCCGGCCCGATCCAGACCGCGGCGGGCTTTCACGTGATCAAGTCATAACCCAACGCCAACAGGGGCGACCGACGTGGGCGACAGCTTCACGCATGCCGCGCATGCATTCGACGACGAAGCCGGTGTCGGCGCCGCCGGCTTCGTCGCGGTCGGCGCGCGCTGCGGGGTCGGTTCCGGTGGCACTGGCCGACATTGTGATTCGCGCTTGGCACGGTGCGGACTGCGCAGTGACGCGCGCCGCCTTCGATTCGCCTGGCGATGCACAAGCCGATGCGAATCTGCGCATCCGGCTGAGCTCGCATCCGATCAGCGCACCGCCGCCACCCGGTATCCACCAGCCGCTGCCAGTACGCCTGCGGCTCGAGGAACATCCGCAGGCGCGCCGTAGGCACGAGTGCCGCTTCGTGATGTGCGTGCGCTTGTTTAGACCCAGCTCATCGACTGCGGAAAGCCGCGCGGCGAACGCGTTTTTATCGCGTTTATGCAGCGTCGAGCGACATCAGGGTCGAATCGGCGCGCCATGTCGTCCATAATAGCGGCGCTTAACCCGGCGCTGCCGGGAACACTATGGACAGAATATGGCAGATCCCGCAGCACTCACCTCTTCGCGCGCTGGGCGTGCCGCTTCGAAGAAGCCGCGCAACGCCGCCGTATCCACCGACACCGAAAACAAGCTGGCGCGCGCCGCGCGCTCCGCGCAGCGCCTCGCAGAACTGAGCGATGTGCCGCGCGACGACAGCACGCTCGACCTGTTCCCGGACGAAGCCGCGCAGGCGACGCTGCAGGCGCTGAACACCGACGTGCGGCAAGGAACGTTGCGGGGCTTCGAATTGCCGGACGAGGTGTTGGCAGCGGTCGAGGCGGTGGCCGGAGAGGGCGTCGCGGGCGTGACGGGTGGCGCGGGTGCGCGGAGCGCGCGCAGGGCTCCGCGCGAAGTCAAGGCGGATGAAGCGGCGCACGCTGCGGTCGATGCGGCGGCGATGGCAGGCGGGGATGTTGCGCCGGTAGTGGTCGATGCGGCGGCAATGGCAGGCAGGGATGTTGTGCCGGTGGCAGCCGATGCGGCGGCGATGGCAGGAGGGGATGTCGTGCCGGTAGCGGTCGATGCGGCGGCAATGGCGGGCGGGGACGTTGTGCCTGCGGCAGTCGATGCGGCGGCGATGGCAGGCGGGAATGCTGTGCCGGTAGCAGTCGATGCGGCGGCAGTGGCAGGTAGGGATGTCGTGCCCCCGGCGGCTGGTGTGCCAGTGATCCTTGAGACTCCGGAGGCGATGCAGGGGGCAGTGTCAGCAGCGGTGTTGCCGAATGCGCGAGACGCTGCGCAGCAAGGTGCGCCGGAACGTGCCGGCAACGCGGCGCGTGTCACCGAGGCGGATGAAGAACGCGCCAGCGTCGCAGCCGCGCGCACTATCGCGTTGGAGTCGGCATCCGCTGAGGCCACAGCGGCGGGCGCGGATGCGCGGACTGCGGGCAAGCGTGATTTCGCTGCAATCGCAGCCGCAACTGCAACCGATGCAAAGGCAACCGACGCAAAGGCAACCGACGCAAAGGCAACCGATGCAAAGGCAACCGATGCAAAGGCAACCGATGCAAAGGCAACCGATGCAAAGGCAACCGATGCAAAGGCCGCCGACCCATCGCTGACGCCAGCGATTGCGGCGGCATCCGTGATTCGCAGCGTCGCGGCGCTGCGGCAGTCGGCCTTGGACGCGAACGCCGGTGCCGACGCGGCTGTCCCCGGCATGGCGTCGCAGCGCTTCCCGGCGACTTTAGCCAAGGCGCCGACCGGCGCAGCGCGCGAAGCGGCGAAGACCCGACCCGCCACGGCACAGACGGCGGCCGCTGCCGCTGATAGCGCGCCGGTCGCCCCGGCAGAGCAGACCGCCGCGGCTGGGGCTGGCGGTTCGCGCTCGGCGGGCCCGACGGCCTCAGCTGCTCCGAGCGCCTCTACGGCGCGGACTGCCTCAACCCCGCCGACTGCCTCAACCGCACCGAACGCCTCAACCGCACCGAGCGCCTCAACCGCACCGAACGCCTCAACCGCACCGAACGCCTCAACCGCGCAAACTTCCGCACCCGCCGCACCCGCCGCACCCGCCGCACCCGCGTCAGGCGCCGCTGTAGCACCCGCAACGGCGGCCGCTGGCCAGACAACTGCACGGCCCACCCCCGCATTCCCTGCGCCGTCCCGCAGCACGACACAGCAGGCGGCGTCACGCACCACCCCCGAACTCGAGCACGCGCGTGCCGCCGCGTTTGCCGACACAGTCGACGCGTTGTACGGCGTGATCGCCGACCAGCGCCGCGCCGCCAGCGATCACTCGCGCCGGATGAAATGGATGCTGTCGATCGTCGTCTGCGCATTGCTGATGACGGTGGCGATCGGCGTCGCGCAAACGCTGCTGCTGATGCGCCTGACGCGCAATGCAACCGTCGAGCAGCAGCGTATCGAGCAGATGCTGCTGGGCCAGCAGGCGAGTCTCGCCACGTTGATGCAGAACAGTCAGCCGGTACCGTCGGCGCCGGTCGCCGCGACCGCGGCGCCCGCACCGGCGACGCCCGCACCTGCACCGGCCGTGCCGCGGCAGCCCGCTGCCGACGAGCGTGCCGCAGCGAAAAGCACTCACCCGCACAAGCACAAGGCGGCCGCCGCCCGCCCTCAGCATTAACCGCTAATAAATCCAGCAAGTCCCAACGGCGGGTCTGCCGACCCGCCGTCCTGAACGCCGCGCCGCCGGCAGGCCGCTTGCGCCATCCGGCTTGGCCGTGCGGCCATCCAGCGTGCCGCGTCTGCCACAAACCCTCGAAAGCCACGTCACGCCAACGTTGTATTGGTGCAACGCATCAATGCTGGAAAACCTTTTGCGCTCATGAGGTTACAAAAAAATTTGTGCAGCGCACTAGACTCGGTCTAGGGAAAACCCTATACTCGCTTCTTAAGGGAAAACCCTAGTCGATCACACACCAACGGGAGTCGCCATGAACTTTCTTTTTGCGCTGTTCCAAAAGGTCAGCGACCTGTTTGCGTCGCCGCATCTGCCGCTCGATTCGGACTACTCGTTCGAAGCCCGCCAACGCGAAGCCGAGCGTCTGCGTCGCTCGCAAGCCACGCTGTTCGGCATCCGTCTGACTGACTGATCCTGCGTGCGTCGCGCCGCGCGGCATACGTGCCCAGGCGGTCCAGATGTCGTTCAAGAGCCCGGTACAGCCGGGCTCTTTGCTTTTTGCCGATCCGTCACGCGAAAGAGCCTAGATCGGCCGCCGTTTTCACCGCTTTTCCACCATTCGTCCTGCTTTCACGCGCTTTCGTCTTCGAAAGGGATGTAACGGTCGCTGACAGGATTGAAATCGGCGGGCTCGCTGCCACCCCGCGCTTTTTCCAGAAGAAACGGGCGTTTGCGCTTAACGGGGCTACATCGCGAACACCGAATGTGAAATGCGCGCTTACAAGTCCTCACGTTTGTATATCGGTCGCGCCGCTAAAGTGGTTTTCAAGCGCAGGGGCAAATGGGTGTAAGCCGACCGGCAAGCCCCACCAGATAGTCCGCCTGCGCCAGCGACATTCCTCTACGGGAGAACAATCATGAAAGCACTGAACAAGGCATCGCGTACCCTGATCGCCACGCTGGTTGCCGGTGGCGCCCTGCTTGGCGCGGGCAGCGCGT
>Ga0310813_10002951_pt1 | contig 10328 bp, 7 predicted proteins | sample YN3metagenome_FD_203086 | JGI IMG/M metagenome (GOLD analysis project Ga0310813, IMG submission 203086) | Soil microbial communities from experimental microcosm in Duke University, North Carolina, United States - YN3 | ecosystem: Engineered > Artificial ecosystem > Soil microcosm > Unclassified ... | reverse complement strand
GCGTACGCGAGCGGCTGCGCGCCCGGCTCGCCGAACAGCTCGCGCGCGCCGATGATCGGCTCCGCGGAGCCCTTCTTCGCGGCGTCGAACGCGAAGAGCTCGCCCTTGCTCGCGACCGTGAAGAGCACGCCGTCGTGCAGCAGCGGCGATCCGAACACCTCGACGGGGATCTCGCTGTTCCACACCGACTCGTCCTTGAACTCGGCGCCCAGCCGGATCGCCCGGACGTCCTTCTCTCCGAAGTAGACCAGGCCGTCCTGCACGAGGGGCGACGCGTTCGAGTTGTTCCCGATCTGGGAATTGACGTTCTTTCCGTCGTCCGCGCGGACCACGTCGCCCGCGGGAGTCACGACCAGATCGACGCCGCCCGACTTGATCCCCGCCGGCGTGCCGTAGGCGCAGCGGGAATCGCTGTTCACCCAGAGCTGCTTCCCCGTCGCCGGATCGAACGCGACGAGGTTCGTCATGTGGACGACCAGCTTGCCGGCCGTCAGGATCGGCGACGCGCTGCGGCCGTACGCGGTGGTCTGCGGCGCGGCGATGAACGAGATCCACTTCGGCTTTCCCTGGAGGTCGATCGCGCGGACGATCCCGTTGGCGAAGACGACGTAGACCGCCGTGCCGTCGGTCACCGGCGTCGCCGCCGCGAGCCCCGTGTCCTTCGCTTTGTACTCCTCGGCCGCGGCGCGCGCGGCGGCGTCGGTCAGGTCGGCCGGGGCGGTCGCGACCTTCCACGCCTCCTTGCCGCTCGCCCGGTCCACCGCGATCACGAGATTGGGTTCGGAGGTGACGATCACGAGCTTGTCGGTCACGACCGGCGACGAGAAGCTCTTCCCGACCTTCGCGGTCCAGCGGACGTTCTTGGTCGGCGACCACTCGGTGACCGGCGTCGCGCCGGGGAACCGGCCGGTGCCGTCGCCGCGCCAGCCGAACGGCTGCTCCGGCGTGGGCCGGTAGTCGGGCGAGCCGAGCGGAACCGGGGACGGTCCCGCGGCGACGAGCAACAGCGAGAGGAGCAACGGTCTCATGATTTGCTGCCGCCCTTCTCCTCGATTCGGTACAGGTACTCCTCGCCGCGCAGGAACATCGCCTTGCCCTCGAAGTAGGGCGCCGTGAAGAAGGCCTCCTGCTTGCAGGGATTGCCGCTCTGGCTCGACATGAAGATGTTTTCCACCACGTTCCGACCCACTTCCTTGAACTGCGGGCCGGGTTGGATGAGGTGCGTGTACCCCGCGTCGTCGATGACGTAGATGAGCTTGCCGCCGAGCGTCGGGCTGGCGGCGACGCCGTAGTTGAACCGGTTGTAGCGGTTGTATCCGTCGAGCCACCGGCGATAGAGTCCCTTCTGCCCCTGGACGTCCACCGCGAAGATGCCGCCCGTCATGTCCACGCCGTAAAGGATGCCGTCGAGGAAGAGCGGCGAGGCGACGGTGTAGTTGGCGCCGCGGGCCTGAACCGCCAGATCCTTTCCGGGCGGATCCCAGATCGCCTGGCCGGCCCCCTTCTCGCCGGTCGGCAGCTTCACGGCGGCCACCCCGGACACTTCATCCCAGCCGCGCCAGCGGCTGGCGTTGTACGCGATGCCGTTCTCGATGACCGGCGTCGGATCGCCCCAGATGTTGAGATTGCTCGCGCCCATCTCGACGCCGTCGGACGCGCGGACCAGCTTTCTCGTCGTGACGATGATCGTCCCGCCCCCCATCCGAGCCGCCACCGGGGACGTCCCGGATTCGAGCTTTTCCATGCCGGTGTTCGTCCACACCTTCGTGCCGGTCTTGGCATCGAACGCGATCAGCGTCTTCACGGCGCCGACGATGAGCTTCCCCTCGACCAGGAGCGGCGACTGATGGTTCCCGTGCTCCTCGGAGCCCATCACCTCGTGGGACGTCCAGAGCCGCTTCCCGTCGAGGTCGAAGCACTGGATGGCGTATGCGCCGGGACCCTTCATCCCGCCGCCGCAGCTCCAGTAGACCCGCGCGCCGTCGCTGCACGGCGTCGGGTTGCTCGACGACACCTCGTTCTCGAAGTACGGAGGGAACTTCTTGCGGTCGATGTCCTGGAACGCCTTGTGGATCTTCCGCTCCAGCTCCGTCTTCTCCTTCAGCTTGCGGTCGATCGCCCCGGCCTGGTCCGACGGCAATCCCTGGGGCGAGACCCCGGCGTTGATCGCCGCGACGACCTCGTCATTCCGCTTCGCGAGCTCGGCGAGCATCCCCTCGACCTTCTCCTTCACGGCGGGGGTCCGTTCCGCCGCGGGAATGCCGTCCCACGGCGTCGTGCTGCGGAGCCAGAGGACCCGGCCGTCCGTCTTGGAGATGCACATCAGGTCGGAGATGTTGGCGCCGAGGAAGATGCGGTCGCCCACGACGATCGGCTGCGACATCGACCGGCCGGTCACCTTGGTCATCCAGGTGACGTTCTTGGTCTCATAGCTGACGTTGCCGACGGGCGTCAGATACGCGGCGACCATCCACGCGCTGAGCCAGCGGCCGCTGTAGTGCTTGCCCAGGCCGTTCGCCGCGCTGATCTTCACCAGCAGGCGGTTCCAGCCCGCCGCGAGGGAGATGTCGTGGGCCTTGCCGCGGTTCTTCGGATCGAGCACCGTGGGCTTGCCGTTCAGCCAGAACTTCCCCGCCGTCCCGTCGAACGGCATCTGAAGCTGCAGCTTCGCCTCCGCGGGCGAGAAGATGTAGGTGTGGGCGTAGGCGACCTTGTTGGTGAAGTCGCCCTCGACCGTCGTCTTGGGCCCCTCGGTCAGCTTGCCGAACGCGAAGACGAAGTCGACATAGCTCTGGCCGCAGGTGCCCTCGTTGTGGTCGTGGCGGCTCTGCGTCTCGACGTCGGCGCGGATGAACTTCCACGCGTCCTTCTTCCCTCCTTCCGAGGGCTGCACCGCCGCCTCGCCGCCCAGGAAATCCTGGTCCAGGTTCGCGGGGTCCGAGGCGGAGAACGGACCGGCCACGAGCCAGTCCTTGATGCTGAAGTACTCCAGCTGGCGGCTGTCCTTGGCGGGCGCCTCGCCCGTCGGTTTCGCCGCCTGGTAGCGCAGAGAGGTCGTGATCCCGTGGACGCGGCGGGACCAGGTCGTCGGCGGCGTGGCGCCGGGGAACCGGCCCGACCAGTCGCCGCGCCAGCCGACCGGGCGGTCGGGCGACGCCTTGAATTCCGCCGAGCCCAGGGTGGAGGCGGTGCCGGCCGCCGCGCCGCCGCAGGGCACGGCGACGAGCAGCGCGAGGACGATGCGCGTTAAATTTTTCATTTCCGGACTCCCGATCATTCTATCCCGTCCAACCGGAACACGGCGTCCGCGACTTTTTTGTCGGACGACCTCCAGACATAGAGGGCGCGACGCTTCGCGCTGTAGGCCACGCCGCCCGCCTTGATGGGCAGCGGATCGCCGATCTTCTCCCACGCGGTGCCGTCGTTCTTCGACACGTAGAGCTGCTGGTCGGCGATCGCCACCAGCCGGCCGCCGGGCAGCTCGATCGCGTTCGACTTCACCGGCCCGCCGACCTTGGTCCAGGTGGCGCCCTTGTCGGAGCTCTTGACCAGCCCGGTCCCCCACGTCGGGAGCCAGTAGATCGCGCCAGCGGAGACGACCGCGCGGCCGCTGGGGCCGCTGTCGGAGACCTTGCTCCACGTCTTGCCGGCGTCGACGCTCCGGTAGATGCCCCACGACTTTCCCTTCATCCAGCCCGACGTGTTGACGACGAATGTCTTCGAGTCGAGGATGATCGGGTCCGTCGAGAAGTTGCTGTCCTCGGGCAGGCGGTCGCCGATCTTCTCCCACGTCTCGCCGCCGTCGAAGGAGGCGTGGAGGGACCGCGCCTGCTCGTGCAGGCCCGTGAGGAGCGTCTTCCGGGAGGGGTCGCTGAAATCGACCGCCACGCCGTCGACGTGGTTCAGCTTGCCGAGGCGGCGGAACGACGCGCCGCCGTCCGTGGTGCGGAAGATGCCCGCGCCGTAGCAGCCGCTGACCCAGTACGCGCGCGGATTCTTCGGGTCGAAGACGATCTGATGGGGACGGTGGGTGATGGGCTCGCGGTCCTGGGCGCCGAGCTTCTTCCAGGTGGCGCCGCCGTCGAGGCTCGACCAGAGCCCCTGCTCGCTCACGCCCGCGATGATTTCGTCGCGGTCGGGCGCCGCCGCGAGCAGCGTGACCCCGGCGTACCCCCAGGTCTCGCCGCCGACCCCGGCGGTGACGTTCTTCCAGCCGCCCGACGAGGGCTTCTCCTGGGCCAGCAGCCCCAGCCCCACCACCAGCAATGCGCCGATCTTCATGGGATCCTCCCGCTGCCCTCTCTTTGCGCGGGGTCCCCGAATCTCGCGTGAAAATTGAATTGGCCACAGGGCCTCCGTGGCCAACCCCAAGGGGGATTAATAGCTCGTCAGTTGCCCGTCAGGCGCAGGGGGCCGCTCTTGTAGTAGTTGCCGGCCCGCAGGCGCAGGTAGCCGCCGTCGTCGTCCGGGAACGTCGACTGCTCGCCCTTGTTGCCCGGCACCGGCGGCGGATTGGTCACGCCGTCCTTGGCGTTGTCGCGGTGGACCGTGCAGTCGATCGTGCCGCCGCCGAAGAGCAGGCCGAGGAACCCGGCGTCCGCCCATTCCGCGATCCGGCGGTTCGTCGGGTACCCCTCGAGCCAGTACTCGGCGCGGTTGTCCATGTAGTGCCACGCCGTGTTGTTGCACGTCGCCAGGTGGGTGTTGCCCAGCGGGATCCGCCAGATCATGAGGGGCAGGCCGGTCCGCGCGTAGATCTCCTTGCCCCACTCGCGGAAGTCGACGAAGTCCTTGTCCGTCCACCACGCGCCCTTCACGCCGCGTGCCTCCTTGAAGCCGGCGTCGCGGTCCCCGACCTCGGTGAACAGCAGCTCCCACGCGCCGCACTTCAGGAGCGCGTCGGCCGCCGCCTCCGGCGCGAGGCCGTCGCCCTTGGCGACGTGCCAGGCGAGCAGCACGTTCGGCGCGTAGCGGTCGCGCAGGACGCCGAACGCCTTGCCGAACGACGCCGCGGTGTCGTCCAGCCCCTCGAGCTCCGGCACGCCGGCCGAGCGGACCGACACCTGGATCTTCTCGAGCCCCTGCGACCGGAACGCGGGAGCGGTCAGGAACTGCGCCCAGACACCGGGCTCGACGTGGACGATCACCGGCTTGGTCGTCGCGCCGACCTTCTGGAGCAGCAGCTTCACGTCGTTGAAGTACTTCTTCATCACGCCCGCGTCGCGGCAGGTCTTCGCCAGCTCGGCGGCCAGATCGGCCGGATCGACCTTCGCGGGCGACGAGCGGATCAGCCCGTAGTAGGTGAAGACGGGGACGATCCCGAGCTTCTCCGACTCCTGGAGATACATGCTCGCGAACGCGCCGTTGGCGTTCCACTGGGTCCAGTTCGCGGAAAGGTGCTGGTACCGGAGATCCCAGCGGGACCCCTGGGCCCGCGCCTCGGGGATCCACTTGTCGTTCCACTCGCTCATGATGCCGAGGAGGAAGCTGTCCTTTCCCAGGCGCCGGAGCAGGTCGCCGCGGACCGGCTCGGCCGCGAGCGGGCTCCCCTTCGCCGCGGTCGCGACCTGGCCGCCGGCGACCGTGATCGATCCGCCTTCCTCGGGCTTCGTGAAGGCGACCTTGCCCTGGCGGACCAGCAGGCGGGTCGACTCCTTGCCCACCGCGAGGCTGAAGCTCGTGCCGAGGACTTTCGTTTCCGCATGCGGTGACGCGAGGGTCATGGGCCGCTCCTGCGGCATCACCTCCGCGAAGACGACCCCGCGGGTCACGCGCACCTGCTTCGCGACCGACGGGTCGCCCTCGATCGTGATCGCCGTGTCGGATCCGACCTGCAGCGTCGTCCCGTCCGCGTACCGGACCCAGACCCATCCGCCGGCCGGCACGCGCACCACGTCGCCCCCGTGCAGCGCGGCGGGAGGCGCGACCGAAAGGCTCGCCCCGGCCCGCTCGACGGCGACCTCGCTGCCCGACGCCACCACCTGGACCGGCGGCGCGGCGCGGAAGAACAGCCAGGAGCCGACGAGGATCGCGCAGGCCGCGGCGGCCGCGCCGCCCCACCGGACCCAGGAGCGACGCCGCGCGGGGCGCAGCCCCTGCTTCCGGATCTGCTCCATGACCCGCGAGTCCAGGTTGCGTCCGCCCGAAGGGATGGCGACCGCGACGACGTCCGCCAGCCGCTCGCAGGCCGCGTCGGGGCCGACGCCGGCGTGAAGGAGCCCGTTCATCCGGAGCGCCTCGGCGAATTCGACGCGGAACGCGGCGTCCCCTTCCAGCCAGTCCAGGAGCCGCTTCGCCTCGGGCGCGGCGATCGAGGAGTCCAGGTACTGTTCGACGATTTCGGTCTGTTCCGGCGTCACGGCTACCTCGACCTCCCCATGCAGCCCTGGAGCTCCTTGCGCCCGCGGAAGAGCAGCGAGCTGATGGCGCTGACGGTGGTGCGATGGCGCCCCGCGATCGCGGTGACCGATTCGCGATCGAAGTAGCGGGCGCGCAGGACGCCCATGATGCGCTGGGGAAGCTTCTCGAAGCAGCGCCGCAGCGCGTCGACGGCCCGGCCGTCGTCGCTCGACTGCAGGCGCACGACCTCGTCGAACACCTTCTCGGCCGCCTTCGCCTTGAGCTTCTCGAGCGCCTCGCCGTGCTGGTACGTGCGACGCAGATGCATGAGCATCTTGTTGCGGGCGATCCCCTTGATCCAGGGCCCGAAGTCCTGATCGAGGTCGAACTCGCCCAGATGCTCGTAAGCCGCAATGAAGGTCTCCTGGGCCAGGTCCTCGACGATGTCGACGGACGAGAGATGGCCGGCCAGGCAGGCGCGGACGACGGAGCCGTACTCCTTGACGATCAGGCGATACGCGTCCCGGTCGCCGGCAAGAACCTTCCGGAGGATGTCCTTCATGTCCGTGAGCAATCCTACCTCATGTCTCCGAAGATGGATTTGCCCGCGGAACGGAAATCTTGCGTGAAAAATGCAGAATCGTTTCGACCGGAAGGAGTCCGCCTCGCTCCTCCTAATTCGAGGATTGCCGGATCTCGGGAACGCGGAGCTTGTCCGTCTTCAGGTAGTCGCCGTGCCAGGTGTAGAGCGGCGGGATCCGGGGATCGTCGCCCGAGGGAAGGAGCTTGAACGCGATCGCCAGCGTGGCGGCACCCGTCGGCACTTCACCGACCTCCGGCCTCCGGGCCGAATGGGAGCCCTTGACGACCAGGTCGAACCGCGAAAGCGTCTCCCCCTTCAGCTCGATCTTCCCTTCGATCTTCGCCTCGAAGCGGCGATTGTCGGCTTCTTCCAGACGGACGGTGCCGTCGACGTGCAGCGTGCCGTTCCGGCGCGTCGTCTTGATCTGCAGGGCCTTCAGGTCTCCTTTCTGCCAGAGGGCGGGAACCCCGCGGGTGTTATCCACGAAGTGGAAGCGGATCATGCGCTCGAGAAGGCTGTCGGCCAGCGCGCCCTTCGAGAGCTCCAGGCGCTCCGCCTTCGTGATCCAGAAGCGGTCGCGGCCCACCCCACCGCGGATCAGGGAGAACCGTTCCAGCGTCGTGGGCTGCCACGCAGCCTCGACCAGCTTGGTGAAGACTTCGGCCACGACCGCCCCTTCGGGCGGCAGCGGGTTCGCGTACCGGTCGACCTTGGTCTGATCGAGCGGCTCGACCTGCTTGGGAGGCTTGTATCCCGCCAGGGCCTCCTTCAGGTACCGCTTCATGGTCCCGTCGTCGGGCCGCGGATACATCCAGCCCTTGATCAGCGTCCCGTCGGGCGAGCAGATGTAGTAGCCCTGCTTCGAATGCCGGGGCTCCGCCCGCTGGTTCACGACCTTCCGGAAGAAGTCGCCGGCGGAGTCGCGCGACTTCAGGATCTCGGTCAGGCTCGGCGCGAAGGCGACGTAGTTCGACCGGAGCAGCTCCAGCGTCTCGTCGTCCGCGAAGGTGGACGCACGGTCCACCATGCCGTTGTTTCAGGTGCAGCCGAGCGTCTGGCCGTCCATCGCCCAGATGAAGAGGGGCTTCCCTTCCTTCACGGCCGCCGCGCGCGACTCGTGCAGGTCGGTCTTCCACGCGACGGTCTCCCACTTCTCCTTCTTGCAGAGCTGGGCGTGGAGCGCCGTGAAATCCGGGGTGTCCTGGGCTTGAAGCGTTGCGACCGCCGCCAGCCACAGCATCACGAATCGCGTCATGGGCGTCTCCTTCCTGTCTCTGCCGGGACTTCACCCCGGGCTCCGCACATGGCCCGAAAAAGTGAAAGATCGGGCTCCTCCGAAGGAGGCCGTATACTTCAATGGCATTCGACGATTTTGGGGCCAACGGCCGCCGCCCGGGTGAAGACCTGCAGGAGCGACCCGATGGGCAAGATCGAGGACCGGTCCGAGTTCCTCAAGCTGTTTCTCAAGGTCCAGCCCGCGGTCCGCTCCTACCTGCTGTCGCTCCTCCGCAATGCGGTCGACGCCGACGACGTCTTCCAGGAGGTCTCGCTCGTCCTCTGGGAGCGGTTCGGGGATTACGACGACCGGTACCCGTTCCTCAACTGGGCGTTCGGCATCGCGCGGAACCACGTGGCCCGCTGGCGGCGCGCCGCGCCCCGCACCCGCGCCTGGCTCCCCCCGGACGTCGAGGAGAAGCTCGCCGTGACGTACGCCGAGCTCGAGGACGAGCTCGCCCCGCGCCGCACCGCCCTGCGGAACTGCGTCGAGAAGCTCGGCGAGCACGCGCGCGACCTCCTCTCGCTCCGCTACGAGAAGCTCTGGTCGCTCCAGCAGATCGCCCAGACGCGCGGCATGACGCTCAACGCCGTCAACAAGGCGCTCGGCAAGATCCGCAAGGCGCTGTCCGAGTGCACCGGCGGGACGCGGATGGAAGAGATCGGACCCGCATGACGCCCGAACGCCTCCAGGAGCTCCTGAACGCCTTCGTCGACGACCAGCTGGACGCCCCGGGCCAGCGCGAGCTCGCCCAGGCGCTCGAGAGCGACGAGGAGGCGCGCCGCGCCTTCGTCCGCGTCACCGACCAGCACCAGGCGCTCCGCGATCTGATGGGGGCGCGGCCCGTCGCCGCCGAGCCCCGCCGCTGGAACCGCGGGATCGTCGCCGGCGCCGTCGCCGCGGCCGCCTTCATCGCCCTCACGCTCGTGCTCCTCCGATCGGAGACGCCGACCGCGAAGGAAGAGCGCGTCGCGACCCACGAGCCGAAACCGGTCCCGCCGACGCCCCGGCCCGTGCCGCCGACGCCGGTTCCGGTCCCGATTCCCGAGCCCAAACCGGTCGACCCGCCCGAGAAGAAGCCGACGCCGGTCCCCCAGCCGCCGAAGGAGCCGGAGAAGCCTCCGCCCCCCGTGCCTCCCGACCCCAAGCCGGAGCCGGTCCAGCCTCCCGACCCGAAGCCCGCGCCGACGCCGACGCCGCCGAAGACGACCGTGATTGCCGCCGCCACCCTCGAAAGTTTCCGGGGCGACGTCTTCGCGCTGACCGGAGCGGAGCGGCGGCCGGCCGACGCGGGCCTGGTCCTCGGATCGGGCCAGGGCCTCGCCACGGGCGCCGGCCAGAGTTCCGCGGTCTTCGTCCTGGGCGACGGCAGCCGCGTGGAGCTCAAACCCAACACCACCTTGAGCGAGATCACCGCGGGAGCCGGAAAGCGGATCGTCCTCGCCCAGGGGTCGATCGTGGCGGAGGTCGCGAAACAGCCCTCAGGCCAGCCCCTGGTCTTCTCCACGCGCCATTCGGAGGCGACCGTCCTGGGCACGCGGCTTGCGCTCACCTGCGGCGACTCGACGAAGCTCGAGGTCAAGGAAGGACAGGTCCGGCTGACGCGGACCGAAGACAAGCGGTCGGTCGTGGTCAACGCGGGCCAGGTTTCGATCGCCGCCAAGGGAACGGATCTCACGCCGAAGAAGATCACGCGCGGCTCGATGATGGCGGGCGCCGCGGTCTGGGGCGAGGACTTCCAGGAACCGGACGAGCTGGACGAGGACTGGATCCTGAAGCAGACCGGACTCGCGGTGACGACCCGCGGCCAGCTGGACGTGGACTGCACGGCCGGCGGAGAGGCCTCGCTCGATCTCCGCACGCCGGTTGCCGCGCCGGTCCGCATCTCGGTCGACGTCGAGTTCACCCATCGGCAGAAAGGGCTCCTGACCGCGCTGCGGCTCCAGTCCTGGAAGAACCAGGAGCTCGTCCACCTCGACGCCGACGAGAACTTCTATCACCTCCGCGTCGGGACCCAAGGGGCGACCGCCGACATTCCGCGCAAGATGGCGCGGAAAGAGCGGTGGACGCTGGACCTCGCCGCGGACGGCACCGTCACGGTGCAGATCGACGGCAAGCAGATCCTGAAGG